>Ga0129309_1000320_pt1 | contig 40662 bp, 37 predicted proteins | sample L1105metagenome_FD_94439 | JGI IMG/M metagenome (GOLD analysis project Ga0129309, IMG submission 94439) | Ring-tailed lemur group fecal microbial communities from Wisconsin, USA - L1105 metagenome | ecosystem: Host-associated > Mammals > Digestive system > Large intestine > Fecal | place: USA...
CATTTCAGCCGGAGCTTTGCATTTCAGCCGGAGCTTTGCATTTCAGCCGGAGCTTTGCATTTCAGCCGGAGCTTTGCATTTCAGCCGGAGCTTTGCATTTCAGCCGGAGCTTTGCATTTCAGCTGGCAGCCGGGCTTCGCTTCCAGTGTGACGACGATACCGGACGCCTGCTCCGATACGCGGACCATCAGAGATTGATGTCCGCGGCAAAAATCCCACCACCAGCCCCGGGCGCCATCATTCGATATTGCCCCTGTGGGATAGAGCCGCATATAGCACCGGTGGAGCTCAGCGGCAAAAGCCGCCGTTTCCCAAAGTGGCCTTTCGCTTTCCATGAGCACTCCTCCTTTTCTTTTTCGTCTCCATTTTATCCGAAGGGGGAAGCTCCGTCATCATCCCCGGGGTGATTTTTCGAAAAGATTTTAATTTCAGGGCGTTTTTCCGGATTGCCGCAGCGGCCGTGCTGATTTTCGATTGTCCATCCCCCGGCGGAATGCTATAATGAAACAAAATCGGACCGAAAGGCGGGATGATATGGTTTGGAATAGATTGGAACACCGCGATCCCATCTCCCAGCGGCTTCAGGAGCTGGAGGCGCTGGAGCGGGAGCGGATTGGCCAGCCGGCCGGCCCGGTCGACCGGGCGATCGGCCCGGCGGCGGAAAAAATCGGGGAAAGGATTCCCGAGGGGCTGCGCGAGACGCTCAGCCGCGCCTTCTGCAAGGGCTTTTCGCTTCTGGTGTCAAAGGGCAGCGGCATCATCGCACAAACCTACGACGGGGGCAAGCTGCGGCGCCGTTTCGATGAACTGGATGCCAGAATTTCCGGTCGGCGCAGCCTGCGGAACCTGCGCCGCTTCGGGAAAAACGCTGCGCGCGGGAAATACGCGGTGCAGGTGGCCTCGGGAATCAGCGGAACCGGAATGGGTCTGCTGGGCATCGGCTTGCCGGATATCCCGATCATCATTGCGACGCTGCTGCGCACCGTCTACCAGACCGCTCAGCGCTGCGGCTTCGGTTTTGAGGGGACGAGCGAACAGCTCTTCGTGCTTCGGCTGATCCGCAACGCGGTGGAGCATGGCGAGCTGCAAAGCCGGCACCATCAAAAGCTTCTTGAGCTGGGCGAGAAGATCGACGCGGGCACCCGCTTTGTCGGCTCGCTTGAGGAGGAGACGCGGCGCACCTCCGACGCGCTGGCCGACGCGGTGCTGATCGCAAAATTTGTGCAGGGTCTGCCGCTGGTTGGGGCGGTGGGAGGAATCACCAATTTCTTTCTCGTGGGGCAGGTTTCGGATTATGCCGCCCTGGTTTATGAAAAGCGCTACCTGCTCCGCAAAAGCCGGGAAGCTGCGCCCGCCCCGGAAAGAGGGCTCCTGTCCCAGCTGTTCGGACGCTGAATCGTACTGGTGCGCCCCGCCGCGTTCCGGAAGTGGAAACGGCGGGGCCTGATTCTTGCAATGGCCCGAAAGGAGGCCCCACAGATGAAAATCGGCTTTGTCTCCTCCGAAAAATACCCGAAAACCATCCACCGGCTGGCCGATACCGAATTCCCCTATATCGACATCCTCTACCTCACCTATGAGGATTATACCAAGGTGCCGCAGATTCTTGAGGAGCGCCAGCTGGAATGCGACGCCATTCTCTTTTCCGGTTATCTCGCCTACTATTACAGTCGTGCCAACTGTCCGCAGAAAGTCCCGTGGATGGTGGTGCAGTCTCAGAGTTCGTCGCTGGCCAGCGCGCTGCGCACCGCGCTCGAACAGGGATACGACATCCATTCCCTCTGCATTTGCAGCCTGCGGGAGTACGACTTTCAGAGCGCCTGCCGGGAAATCGGCATTGATCCCCAGAAGATCACCCTATATCAGACCTTTCCCAACCCCAACGACTACGCCGAGCCGAATTATAACCAGAAGGTCTACCGTTTTTACCGCCGGCATCTCGACGACAAAAACGTCTCCTGCTGCATCACCAGCAACCTGTATGCGTTTCAGCGCCTGACCTCCGAAGGCGTTCCGATTATTTTTATGGAGACCAGCTTCGATACCTTCCGCCAGGCTTTTTACAGCGTTTACCGGCAGCTCATCGATCCGTCGAACCAGCAGGCGCAGATTGTGGCGGTCCTGGTAGAGAACGACCTGCCGGGTGATTACTCGGCCGTCACCCGCAGTGAGTATCAATATATGCGGCGACGTTTGAGGGTCCTTGAAAAAATTTATGCCTTTGCCAACCGGCTTCAGGGAATCACCAGCGACGCCGGCTTCAACCAGCAGATGATCGTATGCACCCGCAATGAGTTTGAGGCGGAGACGAAGGGCTTCCGGGAATTTGACCTTTTCCGCGAAATCAACCGCGACATTATGGGGAGCTGCCGCTTTGGGGTGGGGTACGGGATCACCGCGATCGCCGCCAAGCAGAACGCCTGTATCGCCCTCGAGCGCGCCCGCATGCAGGGACCCGACAGCGCCTGTCTGGTTGCCGCCAACGGAAAAACCGTCTCGCTGATCTCCTATCTCGACCAGCCGGAACGCGGGCTTTCCGGCGCTGACGGGAAGCTCGAGGCCCTCTCGAAAAAGGCCGGCATCAGCGCCAAGCGGCTCGCGCGCTTCTGTGAAATTATCGACGACCGCAAGACCAGGCGCTTCACCTCCGCTGAACTCGCCGCACTGCTCGGCGTCTCAAAACGCAACATGGACAGGATTTTGCTGCGGCTTGAATCGGCCTGTATGGCACGTGTTGTGGGCAAAATGACGGGAGGAGAAGCCGGAAGGCCCAAACGGATTTTTGAACTGAATTTTTCGATTTAAAATCAGTCAGTTTTTCCGGGGCGGTTTCGGATGAATTTATATTTTTTCAATATATGTCTTTATATTTTTGCAAGTCTCAATTTATTTGTTTATTTTCCCCTATATTTCCGAACATTTTAAAAAAAATTTAACATTAAAGATACTTAAAGACTAATTTAAGGCTCTATACGGTCAATATCCTTTTTGCTATAATATCATTATGAAATGCAGGATTAAAATCTTTCATTTCATAAATTCAATTACGGCTTTTTTGCAAGAAGGAGGATACCATGAAAAAGTACGGCAAATCACTCGCTCTGCTTTTATCTGTCATTCTGTGCCTGAGCGCCTGCGGCGGCTCTTCCTCATCCGGAACCCCTGCCGCCAGCACCCCGGCCGGCAGCGCCCCCGCTGCCGATAACAGCGGACGTGCCCTGAATCTCAGCATTCTGGCCGCCCTGACCACCTTGAATCCCCTGAACAGCAATAACCTTCAGGATACGATGTTCTTCCAGCAGATGAACAGCGGCCTGTTCCACGTCAACGAGATCACCAAGGAAGTTGAGCCGCGCGTGGCCGAATTCTGGACGATCAGCGAGGACGGAAAAACCTATACTTTCAAGATCCGTTCGAACGCCAAGTTCCACAACGGAGACCCGGTCAAGGCAAGCGACTGCGTTTGGTCCTTCAATTATGCGATGGGCAATCCCCGCATCAACACCTATTACACCTCGGTGGAGAGTGTTGAGGCGGCCGATGACAGCACCTTCATCATGCATCTGAAGCAACCCAACGGCGCGATCTTTGCCACCCTTTCGAATTACAACTACATCCTCAGCGAGCGTGAAGCCACCGAGCAGGGCGACTCCTTCGGCACCAAGCTTCACACCGCAAGCTGCGGCCCCTACAAGCTCACCCGCCTCGACGGACTCGACAGCTACTGGGAGCTTGAAGCGTTTGAGGACTACTTCCTCGGCGCACCCGCCATCAAGAAACTGACCTACAAGCCGATCTCCGAGGCATCCGCCGGATTGATCGCCTTTGAGTCGGGCGAACTCGACTGGTATATTGCCCCGATCGCCAACTGGGATGCCCTCTCCGCGAACCAGAACATCAACAGCGAGCTGGTTCCCGCGAACCATCAGTCCTATTTTATCATCAACTACACCAACGGCGAGCTGAAGGACGACAACCTGCGCAAGGCAATCGCCTATGCGATCGACAAGGATGCCTGCAACGATGTCTGCTACTCCGGACTCGCGGAAATCGCCAAGTATATGTACAGCCCTGCCTACAACATTGCGGCCCCCGAGCATGACACCTATTATGAGTACAACCCCGATCTTGCCAAGGAATACCTTGCCAAATCCTCAATGCCCAACGGCGGTAAGATGAGCGGCGCGATTCAGTGCTCAGCCGGCGGCTATTTTGAAAAGATGGCGGTCGTCATCCAGCAGAATCTCGCCGACATCGGCCTCGAGGTTGAGGTCACCCCGATGCAGTCGGCCACCAACATGGATATCATGAGAAAGAACGAGCACTTTATGGGCGTCTCGGGCGGAACCCCGACCGGCGACTATGACGGTATCCGCTCCTGGTACCATTCGGAGTCGGCCGGCACCTCCTTTATCAAGTTCAACGCCGGCGACAGATTCGATTCCAAGTGGATCGATGAGATGCTCGACAAGGGCGCTGCCCTCAGCGACGTTGCTGAACGCCAGAAGATCTACGCCGAGCTTGATTCCTACGTGATGGACGGCGCCGTCTATCTGCCGATCTTCTATAAGGTACAGCCCTACGTCTGGAACAAGGACCTCGTCATCCCGAACAATTACCCCAACTTCCCGCAGGTCGCCGAGTGGAGCTGGGCTGCCTGAGCGGACGGGTCCCTCGCCTGACAGAGCGGAAAACCGTCCGATCAACGAGACAGGACAGCAGGCGGGCGGAAGGATCGCTTCCGCCCGTCCCCTTTTACCCTAAATGCCCAGGAGGTGTCATCTTTTGTATCGTTATGTGATCAAGCGCCTGCTCCTGATGATCCCCGTTGTGTTGGGGGTTTCGTTTATCATCTTTACGATTATGTATTTCATTCCCGGAGATCCCGCCTCAAACATTCTCGGGGTGGGGGCCTCGCCGGAAGCAGTCGCGCAGCTCAATGAGGAGCTGGGCTACAACGATCCCTTTATTGTGCGCTACGTCAATTACATCAGCGACGCCGTACTCCACCTCGACCTCGGCACGTCGTATCAGAACAAGCTGCCGGTCACCGGCGAGATCGCCAAGCGGCTTCCCGTTTCGGCCACCCTCGCGTTCGGCTCGATCATGCTTTCCCTGCTGATCGGCGTTCCCATCGGGGTGCTCTCGGCCGTCAAACAGTATTCGCTCTGGGACAAAATTCCGACCGGGCTGGCTCTGCTGGTCGCCGCGATGCCCGCCTTCATCATCGGCATGCTGCTGATGCTTGTCTTCAGCCTCCAGCTCGGGATTCTGCCGGTCAGCGGTGTTACGCAGGGCCTTAAAAGCTATATCCTGCCGGTGATCTCGCTGGGACTCCCCTATGGCGCGCGGCAGCTCCGCTTCACCCGCTCGAGTATGCTGGAAACGATCCGCCAGGACTATGTCCGCACCGCTAAGGCCAAGGGCGCCTCCCAGAAAAAGACCATCTGGGGCCATGCGATGAAGAATGCCCTCATGCCGGTCATCACTGTGGCGGGCACCAGCTTCGGCGCGCTGCTCGGCGGCGCCATCGCGACCGAAAGCCTCTTCGGACTGCCCGGGCTCGGCACCTATATTTCGGACGGCATCAAGCTCAAGGATGTGCCTGCGGTGCTCGGCGGCATCATCGTCTTTGCCCTGCTGTTCTCGCTGGTCATGCTGGCGGTGGATCTTTCCTATGCGTTTGTCGATCCGCGAATCAAGGCCCGTTATGCGGGAAGGAGGTAGCAGCGAATGGGAGAAACCGCAACTGTGCTCCGCGAGGAACACATCGAATTCAAAAAACCCAACCAGCTCAAGGAAATCTGGCGGCGCCTCAAAAAGGATAAGCTGGCAATGTTCGGCCTGATTGTAATTCTGCTGATTATCGTAATGGCCGTCTGCGCAAACTTTGCCGCCGATTACGAAGCGGTGATCAAGCTCAATACCAAGATCCGGCTGCAGCCCCCCTCTACCGAGCATCTGTTCGGCACCGACAGCTACGGCCGCGACATCTTCGCCCGCTGTCTCTACGGCGCCCGGATGTCACTGGCAATCGGCTTTTTCAGCGCGGTGCTCGCCACCGTCTGCGGCAGCCTGATCGGCGCGATGACCGGCTACATCGGCGGCCGCCTCGACAGCATCATCATGCGCTTCCTCGACATCGTCTCGGCCATCCCGTCAACCCTGCTGGCGCTGGCGGTCGTCGCCGCGATGGGCTCCGGCGTCATGAAGCTCTGCCTTGCCCTCTCGTTTACCGCTATCCCGGGCTTCGTCCGAATCGTCCGCTCGGCAGTGCTCGGCATCGCGGACCAGGAATACATCGAAGCCTGCCGCGCGGGCGGAACCTCCACCTGGCGAATTCTGACCCGGCACATCCTGCCCAACGCGATCGGTCCGGTGATCGTTCAGGGTACGATGGAGGTTTCCACAATGATCCGCACCATCGCGACGCTGAGCTTTTTGGGGCTGGGCATCAACCCGCCGACCCCGGAGTGGGGCGCCCTGATCAGCGAGGCCAAGGAATTTCTGCGCACCTGCCCGTCAATGATGCTCTTCCCGGCCGGGATGCTCTGCCTGACCGCCTTCTCGATCAGCGTCTTTGGCGACGGCCTGCGCGACGCGCTGGACCCGCGGCTCAAGAGTTAAGGAGGAGCGAGCTATGAACGAAGCCCTTTTGGAGGTCAAGGACCTCACTGTAAAATACGTCACCGACCTCGAGACGGTCCATGCGGTCAACCGTATCTCCTTCTCCCTCGGCCGGGGACAGACCATCGGGCTGGTCGGAGAAACCGGCGCGGGAAAAACGACAACCGCTCTTTCGATTATGCGCCTGCTGCCCGAACGCACCGGAAAGGTGACCGGCGGAGAAATCAGGTTCGCCGGGCAGGATCTGCTCGCAATGCCCGAGCATGAAATGCAGGCAATCCGCGGCGAAAAAATCGCCATGATTTTTCAGGACCCGATGACCAGCCTCAACCCGGTCATGACGGTGGGGGATCAGATCGCGGAAGCGCTCGACCTGCACAACGATCAGGGGCGCTCAAGGGAACAGATTCAGGAGCGGGTGGATGAAGTGCTTTCGATGGTCGGCATCCCCCCTCAGCGCAAGAGCGAATATCCGCATCAGTTTTCGGGCGGAATGAAGCAGCGCGTCGTCATCGCCATCGCGCTGGCCTGCGAGCCGGAGCTTTTGATTGCCGACGAGCCGACGACTGCGCTCGATGTAACCATTCAGGCACAGGTCATCAGCATGATCCGCGAGCTGCGCGACCGTCTTCAGACTGCGATGATCATGATCACCCACGATCTCGGCATCGTCGCCCAGACCTGCGACAACGTCGCGGTGATGTACGCGGGCGCGCTGATCGAAATCGGCTCCGCCGAGGATATCTTTCTGGGTGGGGACCACCATCCCTATACCGTCGGTCTCTTCGGCTCGATTCCGAACCTGCGTTCGAAGGCCAAGCGGCTCACCCCCATTCCCGGCCTGATGCCCGACCCCACCCATCTTCCCGAGGGGTGCAGCTTCTCGCCGCGCTGTCCGCACGCGACCGAACAGTGCAGAACCGCCCCTCCCGCGGTCTACACCAGGGGCAGCCACCGGATCTGCTGCCATCTCTTCGCAGACCGCGAAGGCTGGAAGGAGGATGCTTAAATGCAAGCTGTCAATAACAATCCCGTCCCGCTGCTCGAGACGCGCGGCCTTCAGAAATACTTTAAGGTCCCGAAAGGGATGCTCCACGCGGTTGACGGGGTCAACCTCAGCATCCCGCATCAGCGGACCCTTGGTGTCGTCGGCGAGTCGGGCTGCGGAAAATCCACCCTCGGACGAACCATCCTTCGGCTGCTCGAGGCGACCGGCGGCGAGGTTCTCTTCGAGGGGGAAAATATCCTCACATACGACAAAAAACAGATGCACCGGATGCGCCGGGAGATGCAGATCATCTTTCAGGACCCCTATTCCTCGATCAACCCCCGGATGTCGGTGGTCGAAATCATCGCCGAATACATGATCGTCCATAAAATCTATCCGACCCAGCAGCAGGCGTTCCAGCGCGCGGCCGAACTAATGGATTTCGTCGGCCTCGCTCGGCGTTATGCCAACGCCTACCCGCACGAGCTGGACGGCGGCCGCCGCCAGAGAATCGGCATCGCCCGCGCCCTCTCGCTCAATCCGAAGTTTATCGTCTGCGACGAGCCGGTTTCGGCGCTCGATGTCTCGATTCAGGCCCAGATTCTCAACCTTCTGATGGATATCCAGGACGAGATGGGGCTGACCTACATGTTCATCACCCACGATCTTTCGGTGGTCAAGCATATTTCGGATGAAATCCTCGTCATGTATCTCGGCCAGTGCGTCGAGCACTGCGGCTCGGATGAGCTTTTTGAAAACCCGCTGCATCCCTATACCAAGGCGCTGCTCTCGGCGATTCCCGAGCCGGACATCACGATGCGCGGCAAGGAAATCAGGGCAATCCGCGGCGAGGTCACAAGCCCCATCAACCCGCCCCCCGGATGCCGCTTCGCCTCCCGCTGCGAGCATGCCTGTGAACGCTGCCACCGGGAAACTCCCCCTCTCTGCGAGGTCGGACCCCGCCACTTTGTTGCCTGCCATCTTGTGAAAGGAGAGCCAGTCCATGTTTGACGCCGTCATTCAAAACGGGCTTGTGGTTGACGGAACCCGCGCCCGCCCTTACCGCGCCAGCGTTTATCTCAAGGATGGAAAGATCGCTGAAATCTCCGAGGACGCCCAAAAGCCAGCCAAAACCGTCTACGATGCGGCGGGCCATGTCGTCGCTCCCGGATTTATCGACATTCACAGCCATTCGGATGTTTCCTATCTTGCCACACCGACGATGGAGGCCAAGCTGATCGGCGGCGTGACCTTTGAGCTGGTGGGCCAGTGCGGCATTTCTCCGATCCCCATCTGTGACCGCAACGCGGAGATGACCCTTCGCAACCAGTCCAGTGTCGTTTCACTCAGACTGACCCCTGAAAATTTTCCGGCCCGGGATATGGCCGGCTATGCCGAGGATGTCGAGCGGAACGGAATCTCCATCAATCTCGGCGCGCTGATCGGCCACGGCAGCCTGCGCAGCTATGTCATCGGCTGGGAGCTGCGCCAGCTCACTTCTGACGAGCTTACGCAGATGTGCAATCTTCTTGACCGGATGCTCGAACAGGGCGCGGCCGGTGTTTCCTTCGGGTTGATTTATCCGCCCGGCAGCTTCTGCAACACCGAGGAGATTGCAGCGCTCGCCAGAGTCGTCGCCCGGCACGACAAACTGCTGGCCGTCCATATGCGCAACGAAAACAAGGGGGTGTTCGACGCTCTTGACGAGATGATCGGCGTCGCCCTCGAAACCGGAGTCAAGCTCGAGATCTCCCACTTCAAGCTGATGGGCAGCACCCAGTGGGGACGCGCCAACGAGCTGTTGGCCAAGGTTGACCTCGCCCGCGCCAGGGGGGTCCGGATTCACTGTGACCAATACCCCTATGTCGTCTCTCATTCGGTGCTGACCTCCTGCCTGCCGAAGTGGGCGATGGCGGGCGGCTATGACGCACTGGTCGAACGCCTTAAGGATGATGAAACCTTCGCAAAGATCGTCGAAGGCGGCCTGCCCGAAATGTATAACCGCGGCGGTCCCGAAAATATCACTGTCTCGGAAATCCCCGACGCTGAGTACCCCGAAATTCTCAACAAAACCCTTGTGCGGATCGCGCAGGAGCTGAATCTCCCGCTGCTCGAGGCGATCCGGCACATCCTGATCCGCTGCCGCGGCCATATCCAGTGCCTCTATAAGTGCATGGATGAGGGCGACCTGCTGCGGATTATGTCCCGCCGGGACATCTGCGCCTGCTCGGACGGCGCGGCCTACGATCTGAGCCGTCCGTTCGGCCATCCGCACCCGCGCAACACCGGAACTTTCCCGCGTTTCCTGCGGCTGGTTCGGGAGCATAACCTCATGCCGGTTGAGGATGCGGTCTACAAGATCACCGCCCTGCCCGCCGCCCTGATGGGCTTCGGAGATCGGTTCGGCACCCTCAAGCCCGGCTATGACGCGACGATCACCGTTTTTGACTATGATACGATCGCCGACCGCGCCACCTATGAAGAGCCGACCCTTCCGCCGGTCGGAATCGACTTTGTTCTGGTCAACGGCCAATTGGTGCTCGATCACGGCCGCTTTACCGAAAACCGTCCCGGCAAGGTGTTCCGGGCTTAGCTTCCAAGCAGCTCTTCTGCCGGCACAGGACGGACTCGCGATGGTGTGAGTGCCGTCCGCTCGCCGGTGATTTTATCGTTGCCTGCCAATGCAGGACGGACGGCCCCACGATGATGCGGGACCGTCCGTTTTTTTCAGATGCAGGAATGCCGGACTAAAAGCTCTGCCGCCGCAGGCTCTGCGTGTCTGGCCGGAGATCGCGGCGCCGCTTGCGCTTCGGGTAATGAATACCGCCGGTGCAGCCTGATTCCCGCGCAGCGATCAATATCAGGCCAGACCGCCGTTCAAAGGTGCGCATCGGCCAGCGGTGGAAGGCATTTGATAGACCGGTTTGATTCCGCCAAAAGGTGGCTGCTTCCCGGTGAAATTATGATGGCTATTAAGGGCACAAAACAGAGAAGGGCGGCCTCCGTAAGGAGGGCCGCCCTTCTGCCTGTCGTGCTTTCCGTTTCCGGTTTCTTACTTCTTGAGCCAGCTCATCATCTTGCGAAGCTGTGCGCCGACCTTCTCGACGGGATGTGCGGCTTCCATCGCGCGGGAGGCGAGGAACTTGGCGCGGCGTCCGGCGCGGTTCTCGGCGATCCACTCGGAGGCGAAGGTGCCGTTCTGAATCTCGTGCAGAACCTTCTTCATCTCCTTGCGGGTGTCCTCGGTGATGATGCGGGTGCCGGTGCGGTAATCGCCATACTCGGCGGTATCGGAGATCGAGTAGCGCATCGCGGCGAAGCCGCCGGAATTGATGAGGTCCACGATCAGCTTCATCTCATGGACGCACTCGAAGTAGGCCATCTCAGGGGCGTATCCCGCCTCGACGAGAGTATCGAAGCCGGCCTTCATCAGCTCGGTCACGCCGCCGCAGAGAACAGCCTGCTCGCCGAAGAGGTCGGTCTCGGTCTCATCCTTGAAGGTGGTCTCGATGATGCCGGCGCGTCCGGCGCCGATGCCGCAGGCATAGGCCAGCGCGTATTCCTTGGCCTTGCCGGAAGCGTCCTGCTCGATGGCGATGAGCGACGGAACGCCCTTGCCCTCCTGGTACTGGCTGCGGACGGTGTGGCCGGGACCCTTGGGAGCCACCATGATGACATCGACGCCCTTGGGCGGGACGATCTGCTTGAAGTGGATGTTGAAGCCATGCGCGAACATCAGCACGTTGCCCTCGGCGAGGTTGGGGGCGATTTCCTCGGCGTAGATGTCGGCCTGTTTCTCATCGGGGACAAGCATCATGATGAAGTCACCTGCCTTGGCGGCCTCCGCCACGCTCATCACGGTGAGTCCGGCTTCGCGGGCACGGGCGCAGGAGGAGCTTTCGGGACGCAGTCCGACAACGACCTTCACACCGCTCTCCTTGAGGTTGAGGGCATGGGCGTGGCCCTGGCTGCCATATCCCATAATCGCAACGGTCTTTCCGTCCAGCAGAGAGAGGTTGCAGTCGGCATCGTAGTACATTTTGACCATGTTACATCTTCCTTCCTTTATTACAGCTTATTGTGCGTTTGCTTTATGATCTCCGCGTTCCATCGCCGTGGCTCCGGTGCGGCACATCTCGAGAATGGGGTACTGCGAGAGAATTTCAATAAAGGCGTCGATCTTATGCGGCGTGCCGGTCAGCTCCACCACCATTGCAGAGGCCGACAGATCGATGATCTTGGCGCCGTAGATATCGCAGATTTCGCGCAGCGGCGCGCGGGTCGCGTCGCCGCAGGAGAGCTTAATGAGCAGCAGCTCCCGGTAGAGCGACCGGGCCGGATCGAGCGCATAGACGGCAAGGCTTTCCTCGAGCTTCGCGGTCTGGTGGATGATCTGGGCGAGGATGTCCTCGTCTCCTTTGACCACGACGGTCATGCGGGAAATGCTCGGATCATTGGTGGCCGAAACGGTCAGCGACTCGATATTGTAGCCGCGGCGTCCGAACAGACTTGCCACCCGCGCGAGGACGCCCGCATTGTTTTTGACCTTTACGGTGATGACGTGTTTATCCTGCATCCGTTTTCCCTCCTTAGAGCTCACTGACAACCGGGGCCGAACGGTAGGCTTCCTTGACGGTCGAGCCGCCGGGAATCATCGGCATGACCATCTCGTCCTCGTCGATGCGGCACTCGATCACGCAGGGGGCTCCCGAGCCGAGCGCCTTGGAAAACTTCTCCCGGAATTCCTCCGCGGTATCGGCGTGGAACCCTTTGGCGCCGAACGCCTCAGCCACCTTGGCAAAATCGGTTTTGCGGTGCAGGCTGGTCGAGGAGTAGCGGTGGTCATAGAACAGGGTCTGCCACTGGCGCACCATTCCGAGAACCCCATTGTTGAGCACAACGGTGATCACCGGCAGATTATAGGAAACGCTGGTGCACAGCTCGTTGAGGTTCATATGGAAGCAGCCGTCTCCGGTGATGTGGATGACCCGGCGCTTCGGAAAAGCAACCTGCGCGCCGATCGCCGCCCCGTAGCCGAAGCCCATCGTCCCGAGTCCGCCCGAGGTGAGGAAGGAGCGGGGCTGGGTACGGCCGCAGTATTGAGCGGCCCACATCTGGTGCTGTCCGACATCGGTAACGATGATGGCATCCTCGCCTGCCAGCTCGGCGACGGCGTGGATAATGTCGTAGGGGTGCAGCTTCCCGTCGAGGGCGCTTGCGGGAGGAACGACATCGTCGGACCTCCATGCGTCAATCTGAGCCTGCCACGCGGGGTGTTCCTTGCGCTCGATCAGCGGAAGCACCGCTTCGAGCACCCGGCCGACATCTCCGACGATACTGTAATCGATATGGATGTTCTTGTTGATCTCAGAGCGGTCGATATCGATCTGCACGATCCGGGCGCGCCTGGCAAAGTCCGACGGCTTGGTGGCCACCCGGTCGGAGAAGCGCGCCCCGATGACCAGCAGCAGGTCCGCGCCGTTGATCGCGAGTCCGGCGGAGATGTTGCCGTGCATCCCGACCATCCCCATGTTGAGCGGATCATTGTAGGAAAGCACACCGGTGCCCATGATGGTATGACATGCCGGAATCGACGCACGGTGAGCCAGTTCATAAATGAGCGGCGATGCACCGGAACCGATCACCCCGCCGCCGAAGTGGATCACCGGACGTTCGGCCGCGTTGATCAGCGCGGCGACCTCGGCGATCACCGCCGGATCAATCTCGGCGGGACGTTCGGGCGCCGCCGGGGCGGGAGCGGGAAGAAACTCGCAGGAGGCGGCGGTCACATCCTTGGGAATATCGACCAGCACCGGGCCGGGCCTGCCGGAATTGGCGATGGAAAACGCCTGACGGATCGTATCGGCCAGATCCTCGACCCTGCGCACAACGAAATTGTGCTTGGTAATCGGCATCGTGATGCCGGTGATATAAACCTCCTGGAAGCTGTCCGAGCCGATCTGTGCGTTGGGGACGTTGGCGGTAATCGCCACCATCGGGATGGAATCCATGTAGGCGGTGGCGATTCCGGTCACGAGGTTGGTGCTTCCCGGCCCGGAGGTGGCAAAGACAACCCCCGTTTTGCCGGTGGCCCGGGCATATCCGTCGGCCGCGTGGGCTGCGCCCTGCTCGTGGGCGGTGATGAAGTGGCGGATTCCAAGCTGGTTGTCATAGAGAGCGTCGTATACGTTCAGGATAGTCCCGCCCGGATATCCGAATACGGTGTCAACCTTCTCCTCGGCCAGCACTTCGAGAACGATCTGCGAACCTGTCATCAGCATTGCTGCTCCTCCTCTTCTATCCTCTGCGGCACAGCGCCGCGGCGAAAAATTTTTGCAGATAAAAAAACGCGCCCCTGCCCTTTCCTTGGGAAAGAGACAAAGGCGAAGTTCGCTTCTGCGGTACCACTCTTTTTGCCGCTCTCGGCGGCCGCTCGGGGAACGGTGCGGCCTTCACAGCCTGCATCCGGTCCGGGTCGGGTAACGGTGACCATACCGTCCGAGCCTACTGAGGAATTCCCCTTTCGGTCGGCTGCTCGGGGATGACCTTCCCTTGCCCTCCAACACCGCCTTGCACCGCCCGGCGGCTCTCTGTCTGTTGGAATTGAACAAGCTACTTTTCCCGTCTCCGCATTTCCTTGATTTTAAAATTGTGATTGTTCTTACTATAAACGCTTTGTTCCCAAAAGTCAACTGTGTGTTTTGGCAATTATTTAAAAAATTCCGCATATTTTTTCGCCAATATTCACCAATCCACAAGATTTTGACCAATTTTGTTTCACATTTGGAAATAGGAGCTTCTTTCTTGCCGCCGTCCGCACTTCGGCGGACCCATCGGCGCCGGAAGGAGAATTTCATAATGTTGTCTATCATTTTTATACATCGCTGTTTTCCTGTCTTTCCTCCTGCGCGGAGAGCCAGCCGGCGGCGTTCTGCCCCGCCCGTCTGCCAAATACCAAAAGTCCGGTAAGCTCATTGCCCGGCAGCGCCGCGGCGCCGTGAACCCCGCCGGTCACCTCCCCGGCGGCATAAAGCCCCGGAATCGGCTCACCGGCAGCGCCCAGCACCTCCGCCTCGGGGGTGATCGCAAGGCCGCCGAGGGTGGTTTTGACCCCCGGAGCCACCTCAAGGGCGTAAAGCTCTCCCTCCAGGCGGGCCGGATGCGGCTCGTTGCCGTCCTCATCGGCCGCTTCGGGCAGCTCGGCGTTGCGGTCCGAGATAGTTTCCTCCAGCGTCTCCGCCGGGAGACCGGCCGCGCGGGAAAGCTTTTCCGGGCCGGCGCCCGAAAGAACCCTTTCCTCAAGCGCCGAGGGCAGCAGATGCAGCAGCCCCTCTCCAAAGATCAGCCAGCCGCAGCGCCCCGGCTGGGCGAGCAGGGCTTCCGAAAGCTTTGCGTCATCTGCCAATTCATCGGCAAACCGCTCTCCGGAGCGGTTGACGAGCAGCGCCCCGCCCTCCCGCAGCGCGCGCGGAACGATCAGCCCGCTTCCCCGGTGGACGGTCGGCTCGATGACGATTTCGGCCATATCGGCAGTGGCGGCCCCCAGCTCCTGCGCCATCGCAATGCCGTCGCCCTGCGCCGCGGCGGAGCTTACGGTATCGAGGCCCCGCAGCAGAGTGTGGTAGCTTCCGCAGAGCTTGTCGTTGGCGGCAAAGCCCCCGGTGGCGAGAATCACCGCGCCGCCGGTATACAGGTGCCGAACCCCGGGAGATTCCGCGATCACCCCGCTGATCCGGCCTTCCTCATCGGTCAGCAGCTCGGAGGCGCGGGTGCCGCAAAGGATTTCCACCCCGGCCCTGCGCACCGCGCCGGTCAGCCCGTCAATGAGGAATTTTCCCACCGGCTCCGCGTTTTCGGGAAGATGGGCGCGCTCGGCCGAGCTGCCCGGAAGCTGCGCCAGCTGTTCCAGCGGCATCCCGGCCTCCGCAAGCCAGTCGATTACAGCGGCGGAATCCCCCGCCAGCGTCTCGAGCAGCCCTCCCTCCTGCGCGCCGGATACGGCAAGGCTGTCCGAGAGCATTTCCTCAAATCCGTCCTCGACGCCGGCCTTCTGCTGCACGGCTGAAGCGGCGGCGTTGATTCCACCGCCGGCAAGCAGCGTGTTTCCGCCGGGCACAGCGTTTTTTTCCAGCAGCACGATCCGCAGCTCCGGCCCGGACTGGGCCGCCGCGAGGGCCGCGGTCAGCCCTGCGCCGCCTGCACCGACAACAATCAGGTCCGCCTCATGCACCTCGGCCCGCAGAGACGGCCGGACCGGCTGGGCAGGCGGCTCCAGCAGCGGGGCAGGATCGGCGCCCGAGGCGGAAACCGCCTGCTTTGCCGCCTCGATCAGCGCCCGGCTGGTGGCTGTTGCGCCTGCCACCACATCCACCGCGAAGGTCTGGTTTGCGACGATCAGACCGGGAAGCTGTTCGACCGCCACCGAACCGATCCCTTCGGTTTCGGGGCAGTCGGGCACCCGGATCGCGTCGATATGGCTGTCGGTCAGCGTGACAAAGGCCGTAAGCTCCCCGGCGTATCCCTGAGCCACGCCGCGGTACTCCCCCGCGCGATAGGAGGTTTCCTGCGAGGAATCCTCCCCGGCGGGCAGGACAGGCAGCGCACAGGAGCCGAGCATCAGCATGGCGGCAATGAGAGCAGGCAGACGTTTCATACGGTTTCTCTCCCAGAGTCAAAATGGCCGAAGGCGCAGAGCCATACGGCCGGCGGGTTTTCGGAGGCGGCTGCAACCCTGTGGCGCAGCCGGGCCGGTATCAGCAGATGATCCCCGCATGTGAGCAGAACGTCGAACCGTTCAAAGGAAAGCAGAGCGCTTCCCCGAACCAGACAAACCCACTCGTCCTCCTCCTGGTCGTACCAAAAGCCTTCGGGCGAGCACTGTCCCCAGGAGACGATCCTCTCAATTCGCAGGCCGGGCCGCTCCAGCAGCAGGCCGGACGCCTCACAGGGCATCCTCGCGGGCAGATCAAACAGATTCATTCGCCGTTCCCTCCCTGATCTCCGCCGCGCAGCATGGCCGAAAATTCCGCCGGTATTCCCCGAAGTGCCTCAAACAGGCTGCCCGCCGTCTGTTCAAATTCCGCCATCTGATCGCGCAGCGGGTTTCCGCTCTGCTTCTGAAGCCGCCCGAGCTTTTTGTTCAGGCTGCGCTCAAGCTGCGTCCGCTCGGCGGGCTCGGCCGTCTCAAGTTTCTCGAGGATCGGTGCGACCTCCTCCATCGCCTCGCGCAGAGCCCGACGTCCGGCATCGGCAAAACGGGCGCGCAGGCGTTCGCTTTCCGTCTCGTCCACGAGGTCCATCTCCAGCACCAGCGGCTCTCCGCCTAGTTCCCGGATCTTTCCTGCGAGCAGCGCAAAGCTGCGCTTCCCCTCCGCGCTGTTGGGCAGCGCGGCAAGCCCGGGCCGCAGAGTGACTGCTCCGAGAGCCCGCAGCCTGCGCCAGACGAATACCCTCGCCTTGGAGGGGCTGGCCGGTACCGAGTAGCTCAGCGCAATCCATTCGGCAGAATCCTTCATTCCAACTCCTCCTTCAGCGTGATTTCGGCATCAGCGGCGCTGCGGGTACGGCTTCGGCATGCCGGGGTGCGTTTCAGCCAAGCAGCGCGGCAATCACCGCGTTCGAGACGAGAAAACCTTCCCGGGTCAGCGCAATCCGCCCCTTTTCCCAGCGCAGCAGCCCCGATCCGTCCAGACGGCGGGCAGCCCGCTCCACCGCTGTGCGGCATTCGTCCGAAAGGCTGTCCAAAGCAATTCCCTCCGCAAGCCGCAGCCCAAGCATCACCCGTTCCTCCTCGTCTCCGCCGGGGCCGTCGCCGACGGTCAGCCGCCACACATCGGGCGCGTCGAGAAAGGAGCGCAGGTCCCTTGGAAAATAAAAGCGCCTGCCGTTCCAGAAGGAATGGGCCGCCGGGCCGATTCCGAGATATTCCCCGCAGCGCCAGTAGCGCAGGTTGTGCAGGCTCTGTGCGGCGGAATTCCGCGCAAAATTGGAGATTTCGTACTGGGAAAAGCCGTGCGACTCGCTTCGCCGTGCCATCGCAAGATAGCACGCGGCGGCAAAATCCTCGTCCGGCTCATCGAAGCGTTCGGCAAAGGCGGTTCCCGGCTCGAGCTTGAGAAGATAGGCCGAGAGATGGTCAATCGGCTCCGCAGCCAGCAGATCGACCGAGCGCTCGATCTCCTCCGCCGTCTGTCCCGGAACCGCCAGCATCAGATCGGCCGAAATGTGGGCAAAGCCCGCCCGCGCCGCCTCGCGGAGCGCCTCGATCGCCCGGGCGGCGTCGTGCTTTCTGCCCAGCGTCTGCAGGGTGGGTTCAAAAAGCGACTGCACCCCGAAGGAGATCCGGGTAAACCCGCCCGCGCGCAGCTCTTCCAGCATCTCCGGCCCGACCGCGCAGGGATTGGCCTCGACGGTAATTTCCCGCTGTGCCGCGCCGAACCGCTTTTGCACCGCCGAGAGCAGGCGGTTCAGGCGCCGCGCGCCGAGCAGGACCGGCGTTCCGCCGCCGAAGTAAACGGTGTCCGCCGAAACTTCCCCCGAAACCGGAGCCGCCTCAATGGCGCGGACGGCGGCGGCGAGGAAGCGGTCATAATCCTCGCCGCTCCCCCGCCGGGAATAGAAATCGCAGTAGGGGCACTTCCCGCCGCAGAACGGAACGTGCAGATAAATCCCGACCGCCTTACTCATCGAGCTTGAGCACCGACATGAACGCCTCCTGAGGGACCTCGACGGTACCCACCTGACGCATCCGCTTCTTACCTTCCTTCTGCTTTTCAAGCAGCTTTTTCTTGCGGGTGATGTCGCCTCCGTAGCATTTGGCAAGCACATCCTTGCGCAGCGCCTTGATCGTCTCGCGGGCGATGATCTTGCCGCCCACCGCCCCCTGAATCGGGATCTCAAAGAGCTGGCGCGGTATGCTTTCCTTGAGCTTTTCGCACATCCTGCGCGCGCGCGGATAGGCCCCGTCGGCGTGGACAATGAAGGAAAGCGCGTCGACTGCCTCGCCGTTGAGAAGGATGTCGAGCTTGACAAGCTTCGACGGCTCGTAGCCGCAGACCTCATAGTCAAAGGAGGCGTAGCCCCGCGTGCGGGATTTGAGGGCGTCGAAGAAATCGTAGATGACCTCGTTCAGGGGCAGGCGGTAGTGCAGCTCGACCCGGTCGGTGTCGAGGTATTTGGTGTCGAGATAGACGCCGCGCCGGTTCTGGCAGAGCTCCATGATCCCGCCGATGTAGGAAGCGGGGGTGAAGATGCTCGCCTTGATGAACGGCTCCTCGGCGGATTCGATTGTCGCCGGGTCGGGGTAGTTGGAGGGGTTGTCGATCCGCAGGCGGGTGCCGTCGGTGAGGTTGAGGTAGTAGACGACCGACGGGGCGGTGGTCACAAGATCGAGGTTGTATTCCCGCTCGAGCCGCTCCTGGATGATCTCAAGGTGCAACAGCCCCAGAAAGCCGCAGCGGAAGCCGAAGCCGAGCGCAACCGAGGTTTCCGGTTCAAAGGAGAGAGCCGCGTCGTTGAGCTGAAGCTTCTCAAGCGCATCGCGCAGGTCGGGGTATTTGGCGCCGTCAGCGGGGTAGATGCCGCAGAACACCATCGGGTTGACCTTTCGGTAACCGGGCAGCGGCTCCGAGGCGGGGTTTTCCGCGCCGGTGACGGTGTCGCCCACGCGGGTGTCGCGCACCGTCTTGATCGAGGCGGTCAGATAGCCGACCTCCCCGGATGAAAGCCCGGAGGTGGGCACAAGATTGACCGGTCCCATCACGCCGCATTCGACGATCTGAAACTGCGCCCCGGTGGCCATCATTTTAATCTTCATGCCGGGGCGGATGCTTCCCTGCATGATCCGGATATAAGCGATCACCCCTTTGTAGCTGTCATAGCAGGAGTCAAAAATCAGCGCCTTCAGGGGTGCGTCGGGGTCGCCGTCCGGAGCGGGGATATCGGACACCACCCGTTCGAGCACCTCTTCGATGCCGATGCCCTGCTTGGCTGAAATTCGCGGCGCATCGAGGGCGGGCAGCCCGATCACATCCTCAATTTCATGGCAGACCCGCTCGGGATCGGCGGCGGGCAGGTCGATTTTGTTGACGACCGGCACCACCTCGAGATCGTGCTCGATGGCGAGATAGGTATTGGCCAGCGTCTGAGCCTCGATGCCCTGGGATGCGTCAACCACCAGAACCGCTCCCTCGCAGGCGGCAAGGGAACGCGAAACCTCATAGTTGAAGTCAACGTGTCCGGGGGTATCGATGAGGTTGAGCTCATAGGCCTCTCCGTTTTTCGCGGTATAGCGGAGCTTGACCGCCCGCGATTTGATGGTGATGCCCCGTTCCCGCTCGATATCCATGTTGTCGAGGAGCTGCTCGGACATATCCCGCAGCGCGACGGTGTTGGTCTTTTCCAGAATGCGGTCAGCCAGAGTGCTTTTCCCATGGTCGATATGGGCGATGATACAGAAATTGCGGATGTGCTTCTGCTGTTCGGTCATAAATACGTCTCCTCCGGACGGGTTGATGGAAGATGCGTCCCGCGGCCGGGCGCCGCGGCGGCTGTTTTCTTATTATACATGAAAGGGAGGGAAAAACGCAATGATCCCGCCAAAAAAGGAGGCTCCTCCCCCCCATGATTTTTGCCCTTTCCCCGGCCCTCCATACAGGGAGGGGCGAGCCTGAAAAAGGCCGGGCCGTCCACATCCGGGAGGTCCGGCTTTTTTCAGGGGCCTGCGCAAGCCGGGAGCTTGGCCGGCAGTGATGATGGATGGGTCCGAAAAGCTCCGGCGCTGCCGGCGGAAACGCCCCGTAAAACGCTTTCGCCGCGAGCGGCGGGTCAGGCGGACCGCCGGCAGCGCCCTCTCGAGGAAGAAAAAGCCGCGGCCGGGCGGCATTCGCTCCTTTGAGGGCCGCGTGGCAGGGCGGCGCGGGCAAAATTAAATCACGCCCCGAGCGGGCAGAAGCAAACCGCGTCCCGGAACACCTGCCGGCAGCAGGCCCGGCGGCTGCTGCGCAAGCCGGAGGGACTGGTGGGCGGCTATGACCGTCAGAACATGGCTTTCAGCGCCTCAAAGTTTCCCGACTGAATCAGAGGAATGGCGGCGGAAATCCGTCCGGCGGGCCAGTCCCACCACTTCATCTCCAGCAGGGCGTCAATCCGCTCCCGCGGAAAGCGCCCGCGGATCGGCCTGGCAGGCGTTCCGCCCACGATGGTATAGGGCGGCACATTCCTTGTGACGACGGCGCGGGTTCCGATTACTGAGCCGTCCCCAATGGTGACTCCCGCCAGAATCACCGCCTCATAACCGATCCATACATCGCTGCCGATCGCGATGTCCCCCTTATTGTCCCATGCCTCACGCGGGGAAAGTCCGTGCTCCCACGCCTCATAAAAGAGCGGGAAGGGGTAGGTTGACAGGGAATGCAGGATATGGTTTGCGCTGTTGAACAGGAATTTTGCTCCGCAGGCGATGGAACAGAATTTTCCGATCCGCAGCCGGTCCCCGCTGATGGGGGAGTGGTACAGCACGTTGTTCTTCTGGAAATCTCTCGGATCATGGACAAAATCGTTGCAGAAGGTGAACGTCCCGACTCACAACATTTTTCAGAAATACGGTCTGCGTATCCCCGGTCCGGGGATAAATTTTACTGCTGTCTGGAACAGCCATAAGGATCTTCCTTTCAATGTTTGATCTGGGCAAGCCATTCCAGACAGGACAATGCAGCGTTTCGTAAGAAATCCCCCCCTCCCGTTCGGCATCGTTTTGCGGCTGCGCTTTCCTCATACAGAAGGCAAATCCGGCCGATTCCTGCGATATGGTTCTCTTAGCCGTTCGTTATGCCTTTTGCGGGTTACCGCGCCTTTTGCAGATGGAAGGCGAAGCCGGACAGCTCCCCCTTCAGGTAGACAAAGGTGCAGTGTCCCTGCTCGTCGAATTTTTTCGTCTCGTCGATGAACTCGACCCCCTTGGAAGCAAGGTGCGCCATCGCGCCGTCAACATCGGTGGTGGTGACGCAGATATGCCCCATTGCACCGCGCCCTTTTTTGTGCATGCATTCGATAAAGGGGTCGGCAAAGGTCGAAATGCCGGGCAGCGTGCGGGGTGTGAGGCCGAAGAGAGCGCAGAGCACCCGCGCCGTCTCGAGTCCGGTTTCGGGGTCGCCGCAGTTGATGCCCACGTGGTGGATGGCAAACTGGAAGCGGCGGGCCGCCTCCACCTCGTCGGAGCGGGTTTCAGGGCTGGCAAGGCTGTTGAATTGCTGCATGGTATGAGACATCCTTTCGATTTTCTTACTATCGGGACGGCCGCGGTCATCCGCGCCGTTCCGCGACGATCATATAGGGGGATTCCGGAACATTCAACAATCTGTATAGAAAGACGTCGAATTTCTCCTTCGGAAGCCCGGCGAGGCGGCGCTGGAGTTCTTCTCCCTCAAGCCGCCCCTCCTCGTGGCCGGGATATACAGCCACGCCGAGAGCAGCGCCGATTTTAAGCGCCTCGAGCGCCCCCGTGACGGCGGGGATGGTAGAGCTTCTTCGGGTGGTAAGGCTGCGGTCCCCGCCCGGCAGAAAGCCGAGGTTAAAGAGTCCGCCGTCAATCGGCCCCTCGACATACTCCCGGAAGCGTTCGTGGCTCGCCTGAATCAGGGTCACGTTTTCAACCCCATGCGCATCGAGCAAAGCGCGGGTCGCCTCGAGGGCGGCGGGCTGGACATCAAAGGCATAAATCCGCCCGCGCGGAGCGAGTGAGGCAAGAAAAAGGGTGTCCCGGCCCTTTCCCATCGTAAAATCGACATAGACCCCTTCCGGGTTGGCGGACTGGGCAAGACGCTCCTTGGCCAACTGTAAAATTCCGATCATAAAAGCTCCTTTATATAGCTTCAACATATAGAACCACCGGCTTTGCCGGCGAGAAGGAAAAGCCTTCGCTTCAAAAGCGGGGTAAATGATATGGCTTCAGCACATAGAACCACCGGCTTTGCCGGCGAGAAGGAAAAGCTTTTGCTTCAATAACCGGGAGAAGACAAGCTGCTAAGGGTGCCGCCTTCCGCCCGGGCTGGCATGGACGGGGAAAGAGAACGGGAACAGAGAGCGGTCTGCCGCCACCTTTTACGGGCTGCGGGGCGGGTGGTGCAAGCAGAAAATTTTCAGCGTCCTTTGAGAGGCTGGCCAGTACAATGCGGACGTGTGACAATCAAAATTTTTGATGGCAGGCAGGGCGGTAACGCTATCGCACGTCCGTTAGAGTTGGTTCAGGCCCCGGCTTTGCCAACGGTCCTGCTTCCCGCCAGAGCGCGCCTTGACAGGTGCCGCGCCGGGCGAGGGTTTGGTCGATGAGATTGAGGACCGCATGCTTGTTCCGGGTCCAGAGCGGGGCGATGAGGGCATCGGCGGCGCCGTCTCCGGTCAGGCGTTCCACCACCATATCGGGCGGAAGCCGCTCAAGCTGGCCGCAGACAACCGAGACGTATTCCTCCCGGGAGAGCAGCGGAAACGGATCCCGCGCATACCGCGCCGCGAGCGGGGTCGCGCGCAGCAGGTGAAGCATATGCAGCTTAATCCCTCCGGGGCGCAGGGCGCCGGCCGCCCGCGCGGACTCCAGCATCATCTCCGGCGTTTCCCCGGGCAGTCCGTTGATCAGGTGAATGCAGATGTAAAGCCCGGCCTCGCGCAGCAGCGAAAAGCCGGCGCAGAATTCTGCGAAGCTGTGGCACCGGTTGAGGGCGGCGGCAGTCCGGTCGTGGACGGTTTGCAGCCCCAGCTCAATTTCCACCGGAAGGCCCCGGGATTGTTGAAACTCCGCGAGCATCTCCGCTTTTTCCCGGTCAATGCAGTCAGCGCGGGTAGCGATCCGAATTCCGGCCGCTTCGGGCAGGGCGGCGGCCTCCGCGAGCAGGGCGGCGAGCGACGGGGCGGGAAGATGGGTGTTGGAACCCTCCTGAAAATAGGCGACAGGGCGGGCGTTCGGCCATTTGGACAGCAGGTGGGCACAGCCCTCCTGATACTGTTCGGAAATTCCTTTTGAAATATTCCTGGGAGTAAATGAACAAAAGGCACAGCCGCCGCTTCCGCGGGAGCCGTCCCGGTTGGGGCAGGTGCAGCCCGAGAGGAGAGGGACCTTCACGATCCGTCCGCCGTAGCGGGCCCGGCAGTACTGGGACATCGTATAGTAGCGCTTTCCGTTCTGGTACTGCATCGCGTCTCTCCCTTCGCTGCTATTATACACCCTTTTTAAAAATTTTCCAGAAGAAACATCGCCTCCCGCCCTGCCCGAATTTAGGAAATGTGCAAAATCGGGGCGGCTTCTCCTGCGGATTTGCTGCAATTTATTTCTATACACCGGGACTTGATTGTGGTATAATAACCGCGTAATGGCTATGATACCCTGATTTGCCTTTTTGCCGCCGCCTTTCAGCAAACCTGCAAAAGCCGGCGTATGATATCATTCAGGCTGCTCTTTCATGGCATCATAACCGTGCTGTGGAATTTTTGCATTTTCAATCGAAATGTCCGCACGAATAAACTCAGCGGCAGAATGAAAATGCGGCAGGAAAAAGGCAACACAAAGAGGCTGCCGCGAAGCGCCAGCCCGATAGATGTGGAGGAATTTCTATGGTAAAGGCGATTGTAGGCGGCAACTGGGGTGACGAGGGCAAGGGCAAGATGACCGACATGCTTGCGGCGGATTCGGATATTGTCGTCCGTTTTCAGGGCGGCGCGAACGCCGGCCACACCATCGTCAATGACAAGGGCAAATTTGCGCTGCATCTGTTGCCCTCCGGCGTTTGCTACGACCATGTGACCAATGTGATCGGGCATGGCGTTGCGCTCGACCTCGACCGCTTTTTTGCCGAATACGACGAGCTGCTGGGGCGCGGCATCCATCCGAAGATCATTGTATCCGACCGCGCACAGCTCATGATGCCCTATCATGTCCGTTTCGACGTGCTCGAAGAGGAGCGGCTCGGCAAAAACAGCTTCGGCTCGACCAAGTCGGGCATCGCCCCCTTCTATGCGGACAAATACCAGAAGATCGGCTTCCAGGTCTGCGAGCTCTTCGAACCGGATCGGCTGATGAAGCGCCTGGCCGACATCTGCGAATACAAGAGCCTGATCCTCAAGGCGGTCTACCAGCAGCCTCCGCTCGATCCCAAAGAAATCTTCGACCATCTGATGCGCCATGCGCAGCGGCTGCGCCCGATGGTCTGCGACACCGCCCGTTTCCTCAACAGCGCGGTTGCAGAGGGCAAGACCATCCTGATGGAGGGACAGCTCGGCGCTCTGCGGGACGTCGATCACGGCATCTATCCGTTCACCACCTCGTCCTCGCCGCTCGCCGGCTTCTCGACGGTGGGGGCGGGCATTTCCCCCTGCTCGATCTCCAATGTCATCACCGTCGTAAAGGCCTATTCCTCCTGCGTGGGCGCGGGCGCCTTTGTCTGTGAGCTGGACGGAGAGCAGGCGCACCTGCTGCGCGAGGCGGGCCATGAATACGGCGTTACCACCGGACGTCCCCGCCGGGTCGGCTGGTTCGACGCTGTCGCCACCCGCTACGGATGCATGGCGCAGGGGACCACCGATGTGGCTCTCACCCTTGTGGACGTGCTGAGCTATCTTGAAAAGATTCCGGTCGTCACCGGTTATGAGGTTGAAGGCAAAGTGATCACCGACTTCCCCTGCACCCCGGTTTTGGACCGCTGCAAGCCGGTGATTGAGGTGCTCGACGGCTGGAACTGCGACATCATGGGCATCACCGAGTGGGAAAAGCTGCCGAAGAACTGCCGCCGCTATATCGAATTCATCGAAAAGGCACTGGGATACCCGGTCACCTACGTTTCGACCGGCCCTGCGCGGGAGCACATCATCTACCGCTGAACAAATGGCGCCGCCGCGGGGTCTTGCGCCCTGCGGCGTTTTTTTGCTGCTCTGTTTGAAACACAGCCGGCGAACCCGCCTCCGGCGGATGCGGACGGCACCAGACAACAAGGGAAAGGATGAGCGTTTCCATGCTTGAGGCCTCTGTGCTGCTGGTCTTCGTGGCGGGACTGCTGTTCTGCCTGATCGCCGGACTGCCGATTCTGCTTGCCATCCTCTTCGGATATCTCGTCTTCTTTGCCTACGGGCTTTCCCGGGGGAAGCGGGCCTCCCGTCTGCTGGCGGCATCGCTTGCCGGCATCCGGTCAGTAAAAAACATCCTGATTACCTTTATGCTCATCGGGATGCTGACGGCCGTATGGCGCGCCTGCGGCACCATCGCCACCATCATCTGCGCGTCTACCCGTGTGATGCGGCCCGATCTGATGGTTATGATCTGTTTCTGGCTCTGCTGCCTGATTTCGTTTCTCACCGGCACCTCCTTCGGGTCGGCAGCAACGATGGGGGTAATCTGCATGAGCATTTCCAACGTGATGGGCATCCCGCCGGTCTATGCCGGCGGCGCAATTCTGTCCGGTACCTTCTTCGGGGACCGCTGCTCCCCGATGTCCACCAGCGCCCAGCTGATCTGTGCGATCACCGGCACCGACATCTACCGCAACATCCGGCGGATGCTGCAAACCTGCGTGGTCCCCTTCCTTCTGACGAGCGGACTGTACCTTGTGCTCGGCCTGCTTTCCGGCGCGCGGGAGGCCCCTGCGGATGTGATCGGAATCTTCGAGAGGAACTACCATCTCGGCTGGATTCCTCTGATTCCCGCGCTGATTACCGTTCTTTTTTTTCTGCTGCGGCTCAACGTCAAGGTCACGATGCTCACCAGCATTCTGGCGGGCGGCGCGATCTGCCTCTGGGCTCAGGGGATTGCTCCGCCCGAGCTGTTCTGGATCTGCCTGCGGGGTTTTCGGGCGGCCGACCCCGAGCTGGCTGCTTTCTCCAACGGGGGAGGCGTCCTCTCGATGCTCAACGTCGGCGCAATCGTCTGTATCTCCTCCACCTACTCGGAGCTTTTTGAGGAGACCGGTCTGCTCAACAACACCCGCGCCCTGATCGGGCGGCTCGCCGCCCGGATCAACCCCTTCGGTGCGGTGATGGTGGTTTCGATTCTCGCCTCCGCCATCTGCTGTAATCAGTCGCTCAGCACCGTTGTGGTCAAACAGCTCTGCGATCATGTCATACCCGACCGCTATGAGCTCGCCCTGACCCTCGAGGACACCGTGATTCTTCTGGCGGCGCTCATTCCATGGTCCATTGCCGGTTCGGTTCCGCTCGCCGCGTCGGGCGCGCCCCTTTCCTCGATTCCCCTCGCCTGCTATCTCTATCTTCTTCCGCTTTGCAGCTACCTCTCCTACAGCTGCGGCAAAGGATGGTCCGCATCTCCGGATGCGCCGGTCCGGACCGAAGGCTCCTGACGGCGCAAAGCGGGAGTCCTTCGCTTTGAGCTTCCCATGAAAAAAGGCTTCCCCTCTCAGGGGAAGCCTTTTTTGGCAGACAGTTCAGTCGAGCATCATCCGGTCGTTGTCCAGCTCCCGCTCTGCCGCGGCTCGGAAGCGTTCGAGCAGCCCCGGAACCGTCATCCTCCTGCGCTCCTCCCCGGTGATGTCGAGGATAATCCGGCCCGCATCCATCATGATGGTGCGGGTGCCCATCTCGAGCGACGAGCGCATATTGTGGGTAATCATCATGCAGGTGATGTGATTCTCGGCCACAATGCGGCGGGTCAGCGCAAGCACCTTTTCGGCGGTAGCGGGGTCGAGCGCGGCCGTGTGCTCATCGAGCAGCAGCACCTTCGGCGGAATCAGCGTCGCCATCAGCAGGGTCAGCGCCTGCCGCTGCCCGCCCGAAAGAAGCCCGACACGAGTGGAAAGACGGTCCTCCAGACCCAGGCCCAATGCGGCGAGCCGCTCGCGCAGATAGGCCCGGTCCTTTGCGGAGAGGCCGAACGGCGAGACATGCTCGGCGGTGCGCAGATAGGCAAGCGACAGGTTTTCTTCAATGGTCATGCTCGGCGCGGTACCGGAAAGCGGGTCCTGAAACAGTCTGCCGATCTGCCGGGCGCGGCGGTAGTCCTTCATAAAGGTGATGTCCTCTCCGTCGAGCAGAATCTGTCCCGCATCGACGAGAAAGACTCCGGCGACGGCGTTCATCACCGTCGATTTGCCCGCTCCGTTCGAGCCGATGACGGTTACAAATTCACCCGGATCAAGGTGCAGTGAGAATCGGTCGAGCGCCTTTTTCTCATTGACGGTATGGGGATTGAAGGTCTTGGAAATACTTTTAAGTGTCAGCATCGCGCCGGGCCTCCTTTCTCAGCCGGAAGAGCCGGTAACGGTCGCGGACAGCGGGAAAGGAGATCGCCGCAGTGACGATCAGCGCCGAAACCAGCTTGAGGTCGGAGGTTGAAACCGAAGCCGAAAGCGCCATGGCGATAATGATCCGGTAGACGACCGCGCCGAGGATCGCGCCGAGGATTGCCGATCCCACGCCGGGCGAGCGGACGAAAAGATCGGCGATCACCTCGCCGATGATCAGCGAGGCCAGCCCGATGACCACCATGCCGGTGCCCAGCGTGATCTCCGAAAACATCTGATACTGGGCGAGCATTCCCCCCGAGAGAGCGACCATGGCATTGGCCAGCGCCAGCCCCACAGTGGTGGTGAAAGCCGGGTTGATCGACGAGGCGCTGACCATCGTGCGGTTGTCCCCCGTCGCCCGGACCGAAAGTCCGAGACGGGTTCTGAGAAAGAAGAAGAGGGATGCCGAAACGGCGGCGGTAATCAGAAGCGAAAGCAGAAATTTTCCCCAGGGGCGCAGCGTCTCGGGCAGAGCCGCCGCAAAAAGGGTATAGACCGTCTCGACCCGCAGAAGCGGCAGGTTCGAGCGGTTGCCCATCACCCGCAAATTAATTGAATAGAGGGCGGTCATCGTAATGATACCGGCGAGGATCGGCTGCACCTTCAGCTCGGTTTGAAGCAGGGCGGTGACCATTCCGGCAAGCACCCCGGCGGCCGCGGCGGCAAAGAGTCCGAGCACCGGATGGCCGAGGGACGTGAGCATGGCTCCGGCGGCAGCGCCGAGGGTGAAGGAGCCGTCCACCGTCAGATCGGCGATGTTCAGCGTCCGGTAGGAGAGGTAAAGGGCCAGGGCGACGAGGCTGTAGATCAGCCCCTGTTCCGCCGCGCCCCGCAGCAGGACTGCACTCATGCAAAGACCTCCAAACTGAAGAGTGTGAGCCGCAATTACTTGACGTACTTGGAAACATCAACGCCGATCGCGGCGGCGGTGTCGGGATTCACGACGGTGGCGTACTCACTGAGAACCTGCACCGGAACCTCCGAAACCGGTTTGCCCGAGAGAACCTCGGCGGCCATCTGGGCTGTCTGTTTCCCCAGCTGGGTGTAGTTGACCCCGACGGTGGCCAGCCCGCCGTCATTGACCATCGAATCGGCGGCGACATAGACCGGCAGCTTCGCCTCGATGGCGATCTGGGCGAGGTTGGGCATGGCGTAGGCGACGGTGTTGTCGATCGGCGAGAAGATGGCGTCGACCTTGCCGACAAGGGACTGGGCGGCGGTGGTCACCTCGCTGGAATTGATGACGGTAGCCTCCTCAAAGGCGATTCCGGCGGCGTTGAGAGCGACCTTGACATCCCTGATGACCGAAACCGAGTTGGACTCGCCGTTGTTGTAGAGCAGTCCGTAGGTCTTGATGCCGGGGGTCAGCTCATCGGCGAGGGCAAAGATCCGGTCAACCGGGATTGCGTCGGAGGTGCCGGTCAGGTTGCGGTCAGGGGCTTCAAGATCTGAAACCAGCCCCGCATCGACCGGATCGGTGACCGCCGAGAAGATAATGGGGGTGGAATCGGTCGCGGCGGCGGCGGCCTGTGCGGCGGGAGTGGCGATGGCGACAATCATATCAACCCCGTCGCCGACAAATTTCTGGGCGATGGTGTTGAGGGTTCCCATGTCTCCCTGGCCGTTCTGATAGTCGATCACAACCTTGCTGTCGTCATAGCCCTGCGCCTTGAGCTCCGCCAGAAACGCTTCGCGGATCTCATCGAGCGAGGGGTGCTCCATCATCTGCACCAGACCGATTTTGAGCGTCTCCCCGGAGGAGGCGGACGGCGCTTCCTGCGAGGAGGATGCCGCCTCAGGCTGGGAGGACGGCGCGGGTGCGGAGGAAGATGCGCCCGAACAGGCGGTCAGCAGCAGTGAAAGGGCCAGAATTGCGGCAAATATCTTTTTCATAATAAAATCTCCTTTTTCATCATCAGCGGGCGGACGGCATACAATCAAAGAATCCGCCGCGCCATCGTCCGGTATTCTGCTTCATCATGAAAAGCCCTCCTGAATCGGTGTCCGGCCGTCCGCGGACAAATGAAAAAGTCCTTGAAACAGCCAATCTGTTTCAAGGACAGGAAATTCCTGCGGTGCCACCTTGATTGCCGTCCCAAACAGGAAACGGCCGCTCGCCGGGATGCCATCACATCCCTCGCCCTGTAACGCGGGCACGCGTCGAAGGATACTCGGGAAGTTCCCTTTCACCCCGCCCTCAGCGGTCCATCCATACCGGTACGTTTGCCGCCGGGATCACAGCCCCCCCCCGGCTCTCTGCAGGCGCGTTATCGGTTTACTCTCCGCATCATCGGTTTGTTTTTTATTAAATCACAGCTTTCCCGGGTTGTCAAGAGGGCTGCTGTAAAATCTCTTTCTTTTTCCGAAGGTTTGACAACAGACCCCGCCGGGATTACAATATTAAAGTATCCTATGATAATATGCGCGGACCCTTCGGCCCGCCGGTAAGGAGATGTCCCCATGCAGCAGGAACCGCATACCTCCGCGCGCTACGGCCCCAACGCCATCCTGGCCGCGGGGATGGCGCGTCCTTCCGCCTCGACCCCCATCGCCGTCAAATACGACCTTCTCCTTCTGGTGATGGTTCTTGACCGGGAAAGTGGCATTGTCCTCGATGCGGAATGCAATATGCTGGTCGATATCAGCAGCGAATACATCGCTTCGCTTCTGGTGGGGCGGTGCTTTTACACCGAGCTTGAGGAGATGATCGCGGCGGTTCAGCGCGGCTATCACGGGCTGAGCCAAAAGGCGCTGCTTGTCTGTCTCAAGGATGCCTTTTCCAAGATGCACGAGCGCAGTCCCGAGCCGCTGCCGCCCGTAAAATGAATAGTTTCCGTTTATTTCCTGCATTGTCATTCGATACTCGATAGAAATTCCTCAAAATTTTGTGCAAATTTACAAAAACTATCAATTTTTTTATACGGAGCAAATAAAAATTGCAAACAACCTCTCTTTTCTTTGCAGGCCCCCTTGACAGATGGACCTTTCGTGTCTATACTATGAATAAATCGTGGTTGGATGCACTGTTTGTGAATGAAACGGTTGGGGCGGTTTCCCATCCCCGTTTCGTTGCCGCGAATGGGATTCATCAGCACCGTAGGCGTGTTGGTGTATCCCTTTTTGTTTCCAATCCGGTTTGGCAAAGGAGGTGCCGCCCTTGACTCGATTTCCCCCCGGTGCGGTCTGCGTGGTGGGTCTTTCCAAAGCCGCCAGCCAGAACCCGATCACCCGAGTGCACCAGAGCCTGATCGGTTCCTTTGTAGCCGATCCCCAAAGCGGCCTGATTCACGACGTGCAGTTTAATACCATCTGCCGGATCACGAGCGATTTTATTGCCTCACAGCTTTTGGGAATGAGCCTCTACACCGATCTCGACGAGATGATCTCCCGCATCCAAAACCGCTATTTCGGCGATTCCCGGCGGGCGATCACCGTCATCCTGCGCGATGCCGCAGCCAAGCTGCGCGAATGCCAGGCTCGCCCGGTCTGACCGGACCGGTAAAAATCGAATTCGCTTTATTTATGGCTTTGGGGCCTCCCCTCACGGCCGAGTAAATAAGGGCCTTTTTGTTTGCCGTCCCGGCAGCCAAGGGGTCCTTTTGCGTTTTAACAGCCATACAATCCACTCTATTCTTTTCAGGAGGCGATTGACAATGTATGATCTGGCAATCCGAAACGGCCTGATTGTCGACGGAACCCGCGCGCCCGTGCGCCGGGCCGACCTCTGGATCAAAGACGGCCGCATTGCCGGCATCGGCCGGTTCGACGGCGAGGCCGCCAAGGAGATTGACGCCGCGGGCAAGGCGGTCGCGCCGGGTTTCCTCGACATTCACTCCCATTCGGACGGCTGTGTTCTTGTGCCCTACCGTCCCGAGAGCAAGCTCTGTCAGGGGGTCACCTTCGAGCTCTGCGGCAACTGCGGCATTTCGATCCTGCCCAGCACCCCCGAAAGCCGGGCGGAAATCAGCGAGTATTTTACCAGCGACCTCCAGCTCCCGATGGAAGGGGTCGAAATCTCGACCCACACCGTCACCGACTATGCGGAACAGTCGGCCGCCGCCCCGAAAGCCGGAAATTACGGTCTTCTCATCGGCCATGGAACCCTGCGCGGCTGCGTGATGGGCTTTGAAAACCGCAACCCCACCCCCGATGAACTCCGGCAGCTCGAGGAACGGCTTGCCGCTGAGATGGAGCGCGGCGCGTTCGGCATGTCGCTCGGCCTGATTTACCCGCCGAGCGCCTTCGCGGAGACCTGGGAGCTTGACGCGCTGGCACGGGTGGTCAGGAAGCATCACGGCATTCTTTCGGTGCACATGCGCAACGAAGGCCCCCGCGTCTTTGAGGCGGCCGACGAGATGCTCGGCGTCGCCGAGCGCACCGGAGTTCATCTTGAGATCTCCCACCTCAAGATTATGACCAAATCGCTCTGGGGACGCTCGCAGGATCTGCTCGATAAAATCGATGCGGCCCGGGCGCGCGGCGCGGATGTCACCTGCGACCAGTATCCCTATTATGCCTCCTCCACCTCGATGACCGCGATGATCCCCAAGTGGGCGCATGACGGCGGAGTTCCGGCGCTGATGGAGCGGGTGATGCACCCCGGAAAGCGGCTGCTCGATGACATCGCCGCCGAAATGGAAAGCCGCGGCGGCCCCGACCGGGTTCTGGTTGCTTCGACCCGGGGCGGACATCCCGCTTGGGAGGGCAGGACGGTTGAGCAGATCGCCGGAGAGCTTTCCTGCGGGCCGGTCGAAGCGGTGGTCAAAATCCTGCAGACCTGCGGGGCTGGAGTCTCCTGCATCTACTTCTCGCAGTATGAAGAGGATGTCGAACGGATCCTGCGCCGCACCGATATTGCGGTGGGCAGCGACGGCTATGGATTTTCTTACGATCCTGCGATTACCCGGGATATGCCGCATCCGCGCAACTTCGGCACCTTCCCGCACGCGATCGAGCTGGCCCGCGACAAAAAGCTGCTGCCTCTCGAGGACATTATCTATAAGATGACCGGCCTGCCCGCCGGAATCATGGGGATGTCCGAGCGCGGAATCCTCGCAGAGGGAAAAGCGGCCGACATCACGATCTTCGACCCGGAAACAATCCGGGACAACAGCACCTTTACCGACCCCGTCAAGCGCCCCTCCGGCATCGGGACGGTCCTTGTGGCCGGCACGGTGGTGCTGGAGAACGGGGAATTCACCGGAGCCGCCCCCGGCAGGGTGCTGCTGCACGGCCGGTGCTGATTTTCGGTTGAGATGTCCGTGCGCGGAGTCTCGGCGCAGAAAGGAGAGAGTCTTCCGGCGCCCGCGTGCGGCATATGCAATATGGTCCTCAAACAAACGCGAAAGAAGGAGTAGTAATTATGATTTTCAACCTGCCTCCGATTTGTGGCCTCTTCCCGTTGCTGCTGTATATCGTCCTGTCCTTCCGGAAAGGGATGCATCCCCTCGTCAACGTCAGCATCTGTGCCGTTGTCGGCGCGATTCTGGTCAAGCAGCCCTTGGGCGGCCTCGGCGCCGTAATTTATGAATCGATGGGCTCCTTCTTGGCCCTCGTCGGCTTTATCATCATGCTCGGCTCCGGCCTCGGCATGGTGCTGCGCAAGACCGGCGTCGCCGCCGCCATCGTCAACATTCTGATGCGCAAGATCGGCGTCAAGACCCAGAAGCGTGCCATCCTCGCCACGATGGTCAGCTCGGTCTGCCTGGTCACCCTGCTCGGCACCCTTGCGGGCGCCAATGCGGTCATCGCCCCGATCGTCATCCCGCTTGTCGCGGCGGTGGGTATCACCCCCTCGACCCTGGCGGTCATTTTCCAGGGCGCGGGCCAGACTGGACTCTTCCTGAGCCCCTTCTCGCCTCCCATGGTTACCCTGATGGGTATTACCGGCCTGTCCTATCCCCGTCTGCTGCTCTGCGCGGGCCTGCCCGTCTCGATCGTGATGTGGATCGGCACCTACTTCATTGCCAACAAGGTCCAGAAGGAGACCGAGGGCAAAGAGGATTTTGGCCCCGATGTCGAGATGCCTTCTGACAACTTTGAGGTTGACGCCATCACCAAGCGCGCCACCGCCGTCTTTGTCGCCACCATGGCCGTCATGGTCGTCTACGGCATCATCACCAAGGGCGGTGCTTCCTTCGTCATTCTGGTCATGATCGTCGCCGCCATCCTCACCGGGCTTGCAGCCAAGATGCCGGCCGGTGAAATCTTCGACAACATCGTTGAGGGCTGCGGCAAGCTGATGTGGCTCTTCTTCATGTTCCTGATGTTCAACCCCTTCCTGAACTTCGTCACCGCCTCGGGCGCTTTTGACGCAATGCTCAAGCTCATGGAACCCCTGATTGGCAGCTCCGGTAAGGTTGGCTTCACCCTGCTGACCGTTCTGGTCGGCATCTTCGGCATCAACGGCGCGGCGGTTGCTCAGGCGCTGATGATCGACAGCCTTTTCAACGGCTTCCTGCCCGGCATCGGCATCTCGATGGAGCTGTGGGGCATGATCGTCCTGATCGGACACCAGATCACTTCCTATGCCTATCCCGGTGTCGACATGATCGGTGCGATGGGCCTTGCTCATGCCAAGAACATCAAGCCGATGCTCAAGCTTTCCTATTTTGCCATCATCCCCGGCACCGTGATCCTTGCCTGCATCGCGGCGCTGATCCTGTAACAAACCGTTTGCGTAAAGGAGGTATTTTGATATGGGACGAATTCCGTCAAATGAGATCTATCGCATTCTTTCCGAGATGAAGGGAACGGTCGGCCTCTATATCGAGGACTGCGCTACCGGCGAGATTCTCAAGATCAACCCCGAGCTGAGCTTCCCCGCCTGCAGCGTCATTAAGATTCCGATGCTGGCGCTGCTGCTGCGCGACGGCGCCGAGGGCCGCATCGACCTCGACGCTCCCCACAAAATTGCCGCTGAAAACCGCGTGGGCGGCACTGGTATCCTCTGTGACCTGAACCCCAGCTATGAAATCACCCTGCGCGACCTCGGCAAGCTGATGATCATCATGAGCGACAACATCGCCACCAACGAGGTTATGGATGTCATCACCGTGGACCGTTTCCATGCGTTCTGCAAGGAGCAGGGCTATGAGAATATCATCTGGCAGCGCAAGATGATGGATTTCGAGGCCATCAAGCAGGGACGCAACAACTATCTCTGCGCGGGCGAAATCGGAGACATGCTCTCCCGCATTTCGAGGGGTGAATTTGTCAGCCCCGAGATCTCCCGGACCATCTTCGAATTTATGTGCGCCCAAAAGTACCGCAACAAGCTGCCCTCCCTCGTTCCCGCCGTTCCCTCCTATTCGGGAGTTGTCGGCAGCATTCCCGAGGGACAGGTGCTCGTCGCCAACAAGACCGGCGACCTCGTCGGCATCCAGCACGACGTCGGCATCTTCGAACTGCCCAGCCACAGCCGCTATATCATCTCGATGTGCACCAAGGACCTTGAGAATGATCTGGACGGCATCACCACCGTCGGTAAGGTTTCTCTCGCCGTCTATGAGGCGCTCCGCTGAAGCGGATGCTTCCCGCGTTGCCCCAAAAGCCCCCGCCTTGTGGCGGGGGCTTTTGCAGCGCAAAACCACTCGTTAGACGAGTGGCTCAAAAGAAGCCTATTGGGGAACATGAAGGGAAGAAAAAGGCACTGCGGGGAATACCCGCAGTGCCTTTGCCGATGATGGTTACAGAATAGCACCGGCGGCAGGCTCAGTCAACCGTCGAGAAGCGATTTCTGCATTTTGGCAAATGATTTCCCGCAAATCAAGCAGATTCATATGTTGATTTTTACAAAATTATTGAATTAAATCTGTCGCTTTGCTAATCATTATGACGCACAACCCACCTTTTGAGCCGCCGGAAGCAGGGCTGTGCCCCGCCCGGATTCACAGAGGAAGGCCCCGCTTTCCGCGGCCCTCGCCTGAGGTGATCCCCAGCACCTGCCCAAGCTCATGAATCGCGGTGTCCTTGCAGACAACCAGCAGCCGGTCCCCGGCAAAGAGCTGGGCGCTGCCGCGCGGGATGGTCATCTCACCGCCGCGGGTGATGGTCATGACGATCGATTCCTCCGGCAGCGGCAGGGCCATCAGCGTTTCGCCGTTATGCCGGAAATCCTTCGGCAGAGTCAGCTCAAGCAGCGAATTGGTGCCCCGGTTCAGATGCATGAGCTGCCGGATGGCGGTGGTGTCCACCTCCCGCTCGATGATCCGCGCGAGCGAATCGGTGCTCGAAACAGCGATATCCACTCCCAGGCGTTTCATCACGTCGGCATTTTTCGGGTTGTTCACCCGAGCGACCGTGCGCGGCACCTTGAAATGCCGTTTGGCCAGCTCGCAGATGATGAGGTTGTCCTCGTCGGTTCCGGTCACGCTGGCCAGTGCGTCGGCATGGGCGAGATCGGCCGATTGCAGCGCATCGAGCGACGAGCCGTCCCCGCAGATCACCTGCAGGTCGAGAAGGTTTGCAATGCGCTGGCATTTCTTGTGATCCCGTTCAATCAGCACCGGTTCATGCCCATGCTCCAGCAGGGTGGCGGAAAGATAGAAGCCCACCTTTCCGCCGCCCACCACCACAACCTTCATCGGACGCCCCCCTCTCCGGCGCGGCGCAGCACCAGCAGTCGGTCCTCCTCCTGAAGGACCCGTTCCGGCGCCTCATAGCACAGTTCAAAGGCGCCGTCCTTATGCAGAACCCCAGCCGCCATCCCAGCCGGAAGCTTCATCCGGCCCAGCCGGGTTCCGGCGGTTCCCGCCGGCAGCGGAACCGCAGAAAGGGCCACCGTCTGGCCGAACATCGTCACATAGCGGGCCGCGCGCTGCTCGGTGAGAACGGCGACCGCCGATTCGACGGTCAGTGCGGTCGGGCAGATGGTGTGCAGCCCAAACTGGGCAAAGATGCGCTCGCGGTCGGGGTCATAGACCCGGGTAAGCACGCGGGGAATCGAAAAGATATCCCGCGCGATCTGGGAAATCATCACGTTGACATTGTCTGAATTGGTCACAGCGGCCACTGCGTCGCAGCCCTCGATGCCCGCGCGGCGCAGCACGTCGAGATCGATGATGTTGCCCACAAAGGTCAGACCGGTGAAGGCGGCGCCGAGCTTCTCAAAACTCTCTTCCTCGCGGTCGACCACCGAGACATCGTGCCCCATCCGGCACATCCGCAGGGCGAGCTTCGCTCCGACCATGCCGCATCCGGCCACCAGCAGGTTCATGCCTGTCCCTCCCCGTAAAGCTGCTCCCAGTATTCCTCGAGGCAGAGATTCTGCTCACGCATCACCCGGGCGTGTTCCTCCCCGACATATCGCAGGTGCCACGGCTCGTAGGTGATGCCGGTGATCTCCTGCTTATCCTCCGGGAAGCGGATCACAAAGCCGTATTCGGTGCTGTGCCCGGCCATCCACCGGGCGGCGGGCGTTCCGGCGAAGGCGTGATTGAGCACCTGATGCTCCGGGGTCACGATATCGAGGGCAAGCCCCGTATGGTGGTCGCTTGTTCCCGGCGGGGCGACCCATTTCTTGGCCTCTTCGACCGCCGCCTCCTGCGAGAGCCCGGCGGCAAGCTGGCGGCTGACCTGCTTTTCAAAAAGCTGGGCCGACTGTTCGCGGGTCCGGTAACCGTAACAGGGCAGCAGCGTCACCCCGTCGGCGGCGGCCGCCTCAATCATTGCGGTCAGCGGCTCGACAATCCGCGCATCCACCTCATAGCCGTAGGAAGTCATCGCCAGCTCGACGGTAAAATCATCGGGGAGCAGATGATCGGGATTGACAAGCATCAGCCGCCAATCCTCTTCAACCGGCTCCTGCGGGGAGGAGGATTCCTCCGGAGGCAGCGAAACCGGCTGTGCCGAAACGGCGGGGGAAGCTTCGGAATCAGGCTCCGGGGAAACGGGCGGGCCAAGGCTGCGCTCCCCGCAGCCGCAGAGAATGAGCCCCAGAACGAGGCCTGTCAGAACAATTCGTTTCACAGCATTGTCTCCTTTGTTCGGGAACGCCGCGCGCCGGATTCGGCCCGCGGGCAGCGATAGCTTATGCCTTTTGGCTCCCGTCATACCGGCGCCGGACGGAGCTTTCCCCCGCAGCGGCAGCGGTAACGCTCGGGATGGGCAATCAGCGGACTTTTTTTCATCCGGGTCAGCTCGGCGCCGCACCGTTCGCAGACGAGCTTATAGCGCGCCTCCCGCCGGTCCGGCACCCCGAGCCCTTCAGCAGTGCCGGTCCGCTCAATCGCGTAGCCAAAGGCGGCGTTCATCCGGGCGGCGTAGCTCTTCCAGCGGACCTGATGGTTCTGACAGCCCGGACAGGTGTGCAGCACCTCATGAGCCAGCGTCTGCCGGCAGGAGCGCTCGGGCGCTTCGAGCATCCGCTCCGACAGCTCAATGGTAAACCGCCCGCTCCTGCGGATGCAGCGGCCGAAGCGGGTGCGGGCGCGGGTGTTTACCGCCACGTGCGGGTCGATTTCCCGGGAAACGGGGATGCCCAGACTTTTCGCCTCGGCCAGCACCCGGACAAGCAGCGCATCGGGGTCGTTCACCAGCTCTCCTCCTTCCAAAAGGCGGCGGGAAACGGCCGCAAAGCCGTCTCTCCGCCGCCGCTTCGTGGAACTGTCTGCTCAGAGCGCGCCGAGCGAGCCTGCCTGCCGTCCTTTGAGCTCCACCGCCTCGCGGGCCTTCTCCGCGATGACCTCCGCAGTCAGGCCGTACGCCTGAAGGACAAGAGGCGCTTTGCCCGAGCGGCCGAACTGGTCGTTGACCCCGTGGCGGATGACCGGCACAGGGCAGCGGGCCGAGAGCAGCTCGCAGACCGCCGAGCCGAGTCCGCCGATCACATTGGCCTCCTCACTGGTGACGACCGCCCCGGTTTCGCGGGCGGCGGCAAGCACCAGTGCCTCGTCGAGCGGCTTGATGGTGTGCATATCGATGACCCGGGCGGAGATGCCGTCGGCCTTGAGCAGACCGGCGGCCTTCAGCGCTTCCTGCACCATCATGCCGACGGCAATGATGGTAACATCGCTGCCGTCAAGCAGCGTCACGCCCTTGCCAAGCTCAAAGCGGTAGCCCTCGACCGAGTCGGTCACCGTTTCGACCGCAAGCCGGCCGAGACGCATATAGGCCGGACCGTCATAATTGATCAGCGCTTTGACCGCCTGTTCCATCTCGTAGCCGTCGCAGGGGCAGATCACCGTCATGCCGGGGATCGCCCGCATGATCGCGAAATCTTCGATACACTGGTGGGTGGCGCCGTCCTCGCCGACCGAAAGGCCGCCATGCGAGCCAACCACCTTGACGCCCAGCCGCGGATAGCAGATGGAATTTCTTACCTGTTCCCAGGCGCGGCCGGCAGCAAACATCGCGAAGGAGGTGGCAAACACCTTCTTGCCGCAGGCCGCAAGCCCTGCCGCGACCCCCATCATATCGGCCTCGGCGATTCCCATATCAAGGAACCGCTCCGGGAATGCCTTGGCAAATCCGTTGGTCATCGTCGCCCCGGCAAGGTCCGCGTCCATCACAATCAGCTCGGGGACCGTCTCTCCAAACTTTACCAGCGCCTTGCCATAGGCAGCGCGGGTTGCAATCACTTCACCCATCGTTTAACCCTCCAGTTCCTTGAGTCTGGCCTCCAGCTCGGCCTTCGCAATCTCGTACTGCTCGTCGTTAGGCGCTTTGCCATGCCAGCCGGCATTGTTCTCCATAAACGAGACGCCCTTGCCTTTGACCGTCTTTGCGAGGATGACGGTGGGCTTGCCCCTCACCGTTTTCGCTTCCTCAAAGGCGGCGGCTACGGCGGATACGTCGTGACCGTCGGCCTTGATCACATGCCAGCCGAAGGACTCCCACTTTTTGTCGAGCGGCTCGGTGGGCATGACGTCGGCGGTCGCGCCGTCGATCTGCAGGCCGTTGAGATCGACAATGCCGCAGAGGTTGTCCAGCTTATACTTCGCGGCGGCCATGGCGGCCTCCCAGATCTGGCCCTCCTGAATCTCGCCGTCTCCCATCAGCGCGTAGACGCGGTAATCCTTGCGGTCGAGCTTGCCGGCAACCGCCATGCCGACGGCGGCCGAAAGGCCCTGCCCCAGCGAGCCGGTGGACATATCCACCCCGTTGACATGGCGCATTTCGGCGTGCCCGGACAGATGCCCCTCGATCGAGCGGAAGAGCTTGAGGTCCTCGACCGGGAAGAATCCGCGCAGCGCCAGCACCGGATAGAGCGCGGGGGTGCAGTGGCCCTTTGAGAGGACAAAGCGGTCGCGGCCGGGATTCTTGGAATCCTTCGGGTCCACCTTCAGCGTTTCAAAGTAGAGGACGGTGAGAATATCCATCGCGGAGAGAGATCCTCCGATGTGGCCCGACGCGCAGTCGTGCACCGCCTTGAGCCCCAGAAGCCGCGCGCGGGTGGCAAGCAGCTCGAGCTCCTTCACACGGGATTGTTCCATTTTGTGATTCCTGCCTTTCCTGATTCAAGTGTATGGTCAAGCGCGGCGCAGCCGCGCGGACAGACGTTACCGCAGTACGCTGAGGTTATAAGCTCCGAAAGCCCTCAAGCGAGCCGCGGGCAAGAGGTTTACCGCAGTACGCTGAGGTTAAGCTCCGGGAAGCTCTCAAGCAGGCCGCGGGCAAGAGGTTTACCGCAGTGCGCTGAGGCTAGCTCCGGGAAGCCCTCAAGCAGACCGCGGGCAAGAGGTTTACCGCAGTGCGCTGAGGCTAGCTCCGGGAAGCCCTCAAGCAGACCGCGGGCAAGAGGTTTACCGCAGTGCGCTGAGGCTAGCTCCG
>Ga0129309_1000324_pt1 | contig 40447 bp, 34 predicted proteins | sample L1105metagenome_FD_94439 | JGI IMG/M metagenome (GOLD analysis project Ga0129309, IMG submission 94439) | Ring-tailed lemur group fecal microbial communities from Wisconsin, USA - L1105 metagenome | ecosystem: Host-associated > Mammals > Digestive system > Large intestine > Fecal | place: USA...
ACGGCAACGGATTTTGCACTGTATAAAGCCGTAAAGTGGAACGCGTCCGTCATTTTGTCCGTTCCGTGCTGCCAGCATGAACTGAATGCACAGATCCATAATGAGAAACTGGGACCAATTATGGATTACGGCATCTTAAAGGAACGCATGGCTGCATTGGCGACGGATGGATTGCGGGGAAAATTACTGGAGATGGAAGGCTACAAAACGCAGATCCTGGAATTTATTGATATGGAACACACGCCGAAGAATCTTCTGATCCGTGCGGTCAAAGAAGGTCAAAGATCACGTGTACGGACAGAAAGTTATGAGCAATGTGTAAAGCTTCTCGGCGTCGAGCCGACTTTAGAGAGGTTATTATGGGAAGGAGAGACAGAACGTGAAATTCGATAAAATTATCTCAGGAGCAGTCTTTGGTCTGGTTTTTATAATTTCGGTAGTATGTTTTAACTATCTGTTCATCGGACGGAACAGCCGTGCCGTATCGGAAACCAGCGAGGCATCGCTTCCGGTTCTGTCTGTGATGACGAGTGACAATGAAGTCAATAACATGCACGGGCATACGAGTGAGATGGACAAGAACCTGATCCGCGATTCGATTGTTCCGTTGGAAACAGATTATAACTTCTCTGTAGTCTTAAAACAGGCAAAAGAAGATTTTTCTGCTGTTACATATACGATTTATGAAACGGACAATGAAACCGTGAAGGAGACCGGCGTCGTGTCTTTTAAAGAAGGCAAGAAGAAGACAACGGCAGACATTATGCTGAAAAAGAAGCTGGGGACCGGTAACGTTTATCTGATGGATCTGACGCTGGAAAATGACAAAGGAGTCGATATTCACTATTATACCCGTGTCAAATACGGGACAGAGCTGCATTTTACGGAGTGCATGAAGTTTATCAACGAATTTCATGATGCAGCTTTAGAAGGCGGTGCATCGGGTACGGAATATGTCGGCCGGTTTTTAGAGCCGAAGGAATCAAACCTGAATAATGACCTGTCAAAAGTGGATATCCATTCTAACAGCGACCTCGTCTGTTATGCGGGCATGAATCCGGTGGTAGAGAGAGAATTTCCGGCAAAGGTAACGGAAATTACGAATGACTTGTCTTCCGTGGAAAAGCAGATGGTCTTATCCTATGAGAAAAGCAATGGTGAAAAGGAATATTATCTCGTTACCGAATATTACAAAGTCAGATATTCTTTTTCCCGCATGTATCTGTTAGATTATGAACGCATGCAGGAGGAATATTTTCAATATGATGCAGTTGACACTGCCAGAAACCGTTTCCTGATCGGAACGACGTTAAGCAATGAAAAAGATCTCCACACACAGAATGACTGTGAGCTGGCGGCATTTGTTCAGAATAATCAGCTTTGGCTTTATGATTATCAGGCAGGTCAGATGGTAAAGGTGTTCAGTTTTCTTGGCGAGGATTATCGGGATATTCAGAATAACTATAATGAACACGGAATCGATATTCTGAATATGGACAAGAAAGGCAACATTACATTTATTGTTTATGGATATATGAACCGGGGCAGCCACGAAGGAGAAAACGGCATCTGCGTCTATCGATTTGACTGTGATCATCGTGTTAATGAGGAAGTGATGTTCCTTCCTGCCGGAATCCCATATGAGAATATGAAAGAAGACATCTCAAAACTCGCATATCTGAGCGAGGATGACTGCTTTTATTTCTATCTGGATGGCAGCATTTATAAAGTAAATGCACGGAAAAAGGGCAGTGAAGTGATCCAAAGTCAGGTTTCGGAAGATGAGATCGTCTCTTCTGAAAAAGGGTATTTTGCGATTGCAGATGATAATAAGATCGTTGTTACGAATATGGAGACGGATGAGAAGAAGACGATCTCCTGTGAAGACGATGAGACGGCTTTTTCCATCGGATTTATTGAAAGTGACTTTGTGTATGGCATCGCGGATTCTTCTGAGGCAAAGACAACGGTAGATGGATCGAAGGTGACGCCGATGAAGAAGGTGCTGATCGTTGATAAAGATTTGAAAGTGGTCAAGACATATGAGAAATCAAACGTTTACATTATGAGTGCGAAGACGCAGGAGAATGTAGTAAAAATGTCAAGAGCATCAAAGACGGGTTCCGGTTATAAAAAGCTGGTGGATGATTATATCCATTATAAAGAAGACAGCAAAGGAAAAGTAACCTTTGAGTACAGCTATCATTCGGATCTCTATAATCAGCTTTATATGGCATTCCCATCTTATGTATATGTAAGCGAAGTTCCAAAGCTTGTAAATGCAAAGGAAAGTGCATCCGACAATTATAAGATGATTGACTATGAGACCAATACGGACAGGAATAAGACGTGCTATGTATATGCCAAAGGCGAGCTGCAGGGCTCCTATACGAGCATAAAAGAAGCGATTGCCGTGGCCAAAAAAGGAGCCGGAGTTGTTGTAAACAGCAAACAGGAATACATCTGGGAAAAAGGGGTTGCCAAAGAATATGCAAAAGCACCAAATGTCTCTATCGTAAAAGTTGATAAAAAGGCAAATTCCTTTGCAGGCTGTATGGAGATGCTGCTGAAATTAAATGCAGATGATACCTCTTATCAGGAGATCGCGAAGCAGGATGGAACACCGGAACAGATCATGGAGAAGTATCTCGGGGACAAAGCGGTTAATCTGTCAGGATGTTCTCTGGACGATATCCTCTACTATATCAGCGAAGGACGTCCATTTATTGCAAAATGCTCCGATGGAAAATATGTTGTTGTTATGAGTTATAACAGCACAAAAATCCGGTATATCGATCCGGTCAAAGGTGATTCGATTCAGGAAGACCGCACGAAAATGAAAAATGATTTCAAAAAAGCCGGCAGCATATTTTACAGTTATACAGATTAAAAGTGGCAGGAAAGCCGGAAATAGAGTATAATAAAGGTTGTGTAAAAGAGGTAAGGAACATGAAGTTTATTCATGCGGCGGATATCCATCTGGGAGCAGAACCGGATAAAGGAAAACCCTGGAGCAAAATGCGAAAAAAAGAGATTTATCAGACCTTTCAGGATCTGATTCAGGAGGCGAATGAGAAGGAAGCGGACTTTCTGTTTCTCTGCGGAGATACCTTCCACAGACCTCCTGCAATACAGGATATGCGGGATCTGGATTATATGCTTGGGAAGCTGCATTCGACGAAGACGGTTATCATCGCAGGGAATCACGATTACGTGACAGAACAAAGTCCTTTTCGGACATATGAATTTCATTCGGATACGTATGTATTGGCGGACAGGCACATGGATCATCTGTATTTTGAAGAAGAGGGTACCTGTGTCTATGGCCTCAGTTATTGGAGTCGGGAAGTAAAGGAAGATTACGATACGGATAAAGGGCCGGCAGATATCGATGCGATTCATATATTGCTGGCACATGGCGGTGATGTAAGCCATATGCCGATGGATTTTGAACGGCTGAAATGGTCAGGATTTGATTATATTGCCCTGGGTCATATACACAAACCTCAGACGATTTATGAAGATCTGATGGCATATCCCGGCTCGCTGGAACCAATCGATCTGACCGAGACGGGCAGACACGGATATCTGTATGGAGAGATCACGGAAGAAAAGCAGATTATCTCATTTGTACCGTTTGCACGGAGATGTTACCGTGAGGCAGATATCATGATCTATGATACGATGTCCGGTCAGGAGATCTATGATACGATCCGAACAGAACTGATTCGGATGGGCGAGAAAGATATCTTTCAGCTATATCTTACGGGACGCATTGATCCGAAGATTTCATTGGACTTTTCTGATCTGCAAGATGAATTTCTGATCACGTCGATTGATACAGGACAGCTGGCGTTCGGCGATTATGGACAACTGTTGGAAGCAAACCGGGATAATCTGATTGGCATTGTGATGAGGAAGCTGGAAGATCAGCCGAGAGCGTTGTCTTACGCGATGAAAGCACTGCTTTCGACGACGGAACAGGAATAAGAGTGGTTGATTGGACAAGGAGCAGCTATGAAATTATTATCCTGTACTTTGATGGGATTTGGAAAATTATATAGAAGATCCTTCACTTTCTCGGATGGAATCCATGTCATATATGGAGAGAATGAAAAAGGCAAGACGACGCTGCGGACATTTCTCGTTGGCATGTTATTTGGATTGGAACGAAAGCGCGGCACTGCATCGAAAAAGGATGAATTTCACAAATATCAGCCGTATCAGGGCGGCATGTATGGAGGAAGTCTTGGAATCAGGCTGAATGGAAAAACTTATCAGATTCAGCGTAATTTCATGGATTCGAATGATATTATCGTTTATAATGAGAGAGACGGGAAAAAGGTCTTAGAGGGAAAAGAACCGGCCGGATCATTGTTCTCTATGACAAAGGAAGGATATCTGCAGACGTTGTGCATCAGCCAGGGGGAAATTCGAACCGACAAAACGCTGGGGCGTATGCTGAATCACTACTTGACGAATATGAGCAGAAGTAAAAGCCGGGAAATCAATATTGCCCAGGCACTCTCCTATCTTCGTAAGGAACTTCGTAAGCTGAAGAAGGATCCTGTCTATCATGAATTAGAAGAAGTGCGAAAGAAGATCCGGGAACAGCAGGACAGAACCGATGAGATCGTGCAGCTGCAGAAACAGGCAGAAGAACTTCACAGACAGATCCGACAACTGCAAGTGCGGAGATCGCTGTGGGAGAAGATCAAAGCCTGGCTGAGAAAGCTTTTTGGGTTGGCTGATCAAAGAGAGATCCGGCGGCAGAAGTCAGAGTATGAGCTGCAGATCCTCCAATATCGCATAGAACAGATGGAGAGAGAGCAGGAACTTAATGAAGAATTAAGAACCGAATATGCGAATCTTAAAGAACAGGAAAAAGAAATCGAATACAATAGAAAAGCGATAGAAGATGCAGTTCAGGCCATTATAGAGGCTTCCGAAGAGATTCATCAGGAATTCGGAAACGAATTTCAGGAAAAAGCGTCTTCTATTATAAAGATAATTACCAACGGTACTTATGAAAAGATTCGGATTGATGATTCGATGGGAATCGTTGTTGAAAAAGACGGATCTTTTCTGGATATAAATTATTTAAGTACAGGAACTATTGAACAAATTTATTTTGCAGTCAGATTTGCTGCAGCCGAGGTATTGTTTCCGAATGAACGTTTTCCGATTATTCTGGATGATGTATTTGGAAGTTTTGACAATGTTCGATTAAAGCAGACATTACAATATCTGGCAGGGCTGGACAGACAGATTTTTATTTTTTCTTGCAGAAAGGAAGTAATAAAGTATTTAGAAGAAATAAAGTGCAGTTATCAGTTGATTGAGATTTAGCAGATGAGAGGTGATGATATGGCAGAAGAAAAGAAAGTCAAAAAGACAAAAAAGAAATCAAAGAAAAAAAATCGTATTCTTCGCAGAGTTATTTTTTGTGTTTTAGCAGTAATTCTTGCGGCAGGAATCGCCGGAAGCATAAAACTCGGTATGACTTTGATTGAGATGAAAAAAGAGGCTGTAAAACTGGTTTCCTCCGCGAGCAGAGATACGTTTAAGGCCAACCAGACAACGTTAGTATACGATGCAAATGGCGAGCTGATCACAAAGTTGAAGGGAGAAAAGGATGTATACTATCTGAATTATGATGAAATCCCGGAACAGGCAATCGATGCGGTGATCTCTGTAGAAGACAGCCGGTTTTATGAACATAATGGAATTGATCTGAAGGGCATTACAAGAGCAGCTGTCTCTCTGATAAAAAACAGAGGCGAGATCCATGAAGGAGCAAGTACGATCACACAGCAGCTGGCGAAAAATATTTTCCTGAGCAATGAGCAGACATGGAGCCGGAAGATCAAGGAGATGTTTGTCGCCTTGGAATTGGAAAAAGTTTACAGCAAAGAAGATATCTTAGAATTTTATTTGAATAATATCTATTATTCGAATGGCTATTATGGAATTCAGGCGGCAGCACAGGGATATTTCCAGAAGAACGCGAGTGAACTTTCCCTGTCAGAGATTGCATATCTTTCCGCAATTCCAAACCGCCCGGGATGGTATGATCCGTATGAACATCCGGAAAATACAACAAAAAGACGGAACAAGATCTTAAAAGATATGCTGGAAGAAGAGAAGATCACGCAGTCTGAATATGATGAAGCCGTGAACGAAGAGATAAAAGTAAAGAAAAGCAAGAAGCTGGAAACTCATGATTATGTGGAAACTTATGTAATCAATTGTGCAACGAAAGCACTTATGAAGGAAAACGGATTCGAATTCAAATATTCTTTCAAGAACGACAGTGAACGGGATGAATATCAGGAAGAGTACGACAAACAGTATGCGACATGCAAGAGAACCTTATATACAGAAGGGTATCGTATTTATACAAGTATTAACTTTGATATTCAGGATCAGCTGCAGCATGCAGTTGACCAGACGCTCTCCTATTATGGAGAAAAGAAGAACGGTATTTATGCGGTTCAGGGAGCCGGAACCTGTATTGATAATTCAACAGGTAAAGTCGTTGCAATCGTCGGCGGACGTTCACAGGATGATATTGAAGGCTATACGCTGAACAGAGCATATCAGAGCAGCAGACAGCCGGGAAGTAGTTTGAAACCGCTTCTGGTATATGCACCGGCACTGGAGCGCGGTTACAGCCCGGGATCAACGGTAGATGACAGTCCGATGTCTGACAGTGATAAGCATAAAGTAAGCAACTCCGGCAACAGTTACCGTGGACCGATCACTCTGCGTGCCGCTGTTATGAAATCCAGCAACGTTGCGACCATGCGGTTATATGAGGAGCTGACACCGAAGACGGCTTTAACATATCTGGAAAAGTTGAACTTTTCGCATTTGGTAGATGCTGATTATAAGTATTATACAACCTGTCTGGGCGGCATGACATATGGAGTGACGACCGAAGAGATGGCAGGCGGTTATGCCGCATTGGCGAACAAAGGAGAATTCAGACAGCCGACCTGCATCGAGGAGATTACGGATGCAACCGGCAATCTGATCACGAGAGGCTATAATCAGAGAAAGAAAGTATATTCAGAGAGCGCTGCGAACCAGATGACCGATGTGCTGCAGAGTGTTGTATCCGGAGGTACCGGTAAGGGCATGAAGATTGATGGATTTGATACAGCCGGCAAGACCGGTACGACAACGAACTATAAAGATGGATGGTTCTGCGGATATACGCCATATTATACGACTGCCGTATGGGTAGGACGTGATGACAATAAGGTAATGGGAAATCTGCACGGTAATACGTATCCGGCTTATATTTGGAGATCCTTTATGAGCAGCCTGCACGGCAATCTTGACACGAAAGAAAATCTGAAACTTTATGGGGATGGAGGCAGTGACGATAGCGGCACTTCCGAAAATGCCGTGACAACAGAGGCAACGAAGGAAGAGAATACAGAAAAGACGACGGAGAAGAAGGAGAAAGCGACAACAGAAGCACCGACGACGGCGGCACCGACGACGGCAGCACCTGCAACGGAAGCTCCTGTTACAGAAGCACCTTCCGAATCACCTGAAAATGGCGGGGAAGAATAAGATAAGGGAAAAAGAATGTCACAAAACACGAAAGGTGTGGCATTTGCCATGACCGGTGGGATTTGCTGGGGATTATCCGGCATTATGGGCAAATGCCTGTTTGATATGAAAGGCTTGAATGCTGTATGGCTTGTGAATGCACGTCTCCTGTTCGGAGGCGTGCTGATGCTTTTTGCAGCATTCTGTATAAGGAAACAAAAAATTTTTGATGTATGGAAACGAAAGGACACAGCCGGAAAGCAGCTGGTGTTCAGTATCTTTGGCATGGCATCATGTCAATTGTCTTATTTTCTTGCAATACAATATTCTAATCCGGGAACAGCAACCGTGCTGCAGTACAGTGCTCCGATTTTGATCCTGCTGTTTTATCTGGTCACAGAACGCAGGCTGCCGAAAACTCTGGAAGTGGTTGTTATGATCGCGGTTGTGACAGGGATCGTTCTTTTGTCAACACATGGAAATCTTCATGATCTGGCGATTACGCAGCAGGCATTATTTTGGGGAATGATTTCCGCCCTGACATTTGCATTTTACAGCATTCAGCCCAAAAGCCTGTTGGAAGAATTCAGTTCCATGGAGGTTGTCGGATGGGGCATGCTTCTCGGCGGCATTTTTATGATTCCTTTGTCAAGAATCTGGAATATTCCGGGTGTGTGGGATGTGCAGACCGTGGTTCTGATCGTTGGGGTCATATTGATTGGAACCGTTATCGCATTTGGATGTTATCTTCAGGGAATCTTTATGTTGGGTTCCGTACGCGGCAGTATTTTCGGATGTGTAGAACCGCTTGCGGCAACGATCTTTTCGGTTATTCTGCTCGGACAGCAGTTTGAGGGACTCGATGTTTTGGGAATTTTGTGCATCATCGGGGGCGTAACTGCGTTGGCTGTATTTGGAAATAAAAAGACTTCTACTCCGTAATATATAGTACGGAATAGAAGTTTTTTATTGTATAGAAACTAATTTCTCACATATTTCTTCTAAAATAGTATTTAATCTTAATTTCTGAACCGGAAACTTGTTTCTATCATAGTCAACAGATATAATAAGAACAGAGATTACTTCAAGAAAGGCAGGAGAAGATAAGCGTGAAAAGGTATAAAGGAGTCGTTTTTTTTGACTATGACGGAACATTGATTGATGAAGTGGACGGCATTTTTCATCTGCCGGCTTCCGCCAAAGAGGCTTTGAAATGCCTTCATAGGAATGGATATGCAGCATGTGTATGTACCGGAAGGTCAAAGCAGTTTTCGGAGGACGTGAAAGACTATTTTGACGGATATGTAACGGCAATGGGAGCATATGTTGAAATGGATGGAGAGATCGTGCAGAGTACCGTGATTTTGGATGAAGAGATTGAACGAATGCGGGCAATCTGCCGTGAAAGGGATATTGTTTTTTTGATGGATGGAGAGAAACAGTCCTATTGTGACGGGATGGATACGGATCAATATCAGTTTTTTCGACGCGTGTTTGATGTGAGGGATCCTTGGGTATTGCCTTGGGATACAAAAGAGCGGTGCAGGATCAATAAGCTGACTTATATGTATCATGATATCTCTGATTACGAATTTTTGTGGGGACACTTCTCAGAGCAGTTAGAACTTGCAAAACATATTCGCTATTCAATTGCGGATGCGACGCCAAAGGGCGTCAATAAAGGAACCGGAATAAAGAAGATATTAGAATATCTGAATCTGCCGGTTGAAGCAAGCTATGGATTTGGGGATGGAGACAATGATCTGTCGCTGATTCAGACAGTTGGAACCGGAGTCATCATGGGACGGCACTACAAAGGGTTAGAGCCGTATGCGGCATTTACGACCGGGCTTGTCAAAGAGGACGGCATTTATCATGGATTAAAACGGTTAGGGCTGATCTGACGCTTAAAGGAGGGGTATGAGGTGAGAAAGATTATTGATGATCAACGGCTGATCTATCAATGCTGTATTCTATATTATGAAGAACACATAGGACAAAGACAGATTGCAGACCGACTTGGCATCTCGAAGTCTTCGGTATCGAGGATGCTGCTCGCCGGAAGAGAACTTGGAATCGTGGAAATCAAGGTAAACCATCTGTCGCAGTATATGTATGAGGATCTGGAAGAACAGCTGAAGAAAAAATATCATCTGCGGGATGTGGTCATTGCGGAAAGCGGTCCGCTCGATTCGAAAGAAGATCGAATATCAAAATTAAATGAACGGGCAGCGGATTATCTGAACCGGCTGATCAAAGACGGGGATTATGTAGGCGTGTCAGTTGGGTCTACTTTGCAGAACATTGCCAGAACGAAGACGGAATGCTTTGCGCGAAAATGCACATTTGTGCCGCTGGTTGGCGGAATTAGCGGGCATCAGACATCTGTACCGGAGATACAATCAAACCAGATTGCAGAAGCGATGGCAGAAAAATTTGGAGGAACTTATGTATCATTTTTTTCCCCGGCCGTTTTTTCCGATCATCAGCTGATGAACCGGTTTTTAGAAGAAGCGTCAGTTCGTTTTATCTTTGATTATTTTAAAAAGCTGAATATCGTAATTTCCGGAATGAATGTTACGAGTGTGCGATATGAAACAGTCGAAAAATTGGGGTATGTAACGAAAAAGTCTGTTGCAGAATTTCGGGAAAAGGGTGCCGTCTGCAATCTGGTCCTGCGTTTTTTTGATATCCACGGAAACACGGAGCCATTCGAAGAATATAATAAAAATATTGCGGGCATAACGATGGAAGCTTATCGGAAAGTTCCGGTAAAAATATTGATGACAGGCGGCACGGGGAAAGTAGATTCCATCAAAGGATGTATCAATGGCGGATATGCAAATGTATTAATCGTTGATATCGATTGTGCGAAAGAGCTTTTAAAAGACGGAGAGAAATTAATCTCTATAAAAAAGAAGATTTAGCGTAAAGGTAACGATATAGAAACTATTCTTTGTAAATAAATTGCAGAAATGACACTTACATCTAATTTCAACCCGATAATCTTGTATCCGTATAGAAAAATAAGTACAATAAAAGCATAAAGTGAATCATAAAACTTCCGGAAGATGAGACACAAGATAACGCGATAAGATTAGTAAAAAAGGAGCGATGTTTTATGATGAAATGGAATGCAAAAATTGTAAAAGTAGGAGCAGAAGTACCCGGATTATTCAAAGATACAAAACAGGCAGATTTTCGTCCGGCTGACAGAGTAACGGATCTGGAGGATTTCTCAGTAATCTATGATCAAAGACCAATTGGAGAAATTCAAAAAGGTGATAAAGCGGAGATTGGAGATATGCAGTTTAAAGTTGTCGGAATTGGAAGCGAGGCGAATCAGAAATTAAGAGAAAGAGGAACCTGTACGTTGGATTTCAGCGGCAAATCAGAACCAACCGGAACTAGTACCATCATGTTATCAGGAATTGGTTTTGCTGACAAATGTATTCGGGAAGGTAAAAAAATCGTTGTGAGATAGACACAAAAACACCCGGTTTTGCATCGGGCGGACGAGAAGATGGGCGTTCTCGTTCGTCGGTGAAAACCGGGTGTTTTTCAGGAAACCTTTGGCAGATTCCATTTGAATTTTGCGGCAAGCAGCCTCAATATGAAAATGGAAACAACTCCGGTCAATACGGCAAATCCACCCGCATAGGAGCGGATGCCCATGTAGACCAGGGCACCCAATATGCAGGAGGATGCGTAAAAATGCTTTGTTAAGACGTAAGGCTTTTGTCCTGCGAGTATGTCGCGGAGCAGACCGCCTCCGACGCCGGTCAGAACGCCAAAGAAGACAACAGCTCCTGACGGATAGGCACAGAGCATCTTCTGGCATCCGAAGATCGTAAAGACTGCGAGTCCGAGTGAATCTGAGATCGTAAAGATCAGAAAAAAGTATTTCTGTTCCGTAAAATCGATATTGCTGATATAGGCGATCAAAAAGATTACAAAGGACGTCAAAAATGCCAGGAAGATGATATCCGGCTGATAAAAGATCGAAGGTGTCCGATTGCCGATCACGTCCCGCAGAATACCGCCTCCGACAGCGGTTGTCATTCCGAGGACGACAACGCCTAACAGATCCATGTCTTTTTTGATCGCAGTCGTTGCCCCGGAAATGGAAAATGCAACCGTCCCGATAATTTCAAAAATATCATATAAATTTGTCATAGTTTTTGCTCTTGATATCCCAATATTCGTTTACCCAAATAACTTTTCAAAGCGAGACATTGCTTCAACCGTATTTTCATAACTTCCAAATGCAGTCAGGCGGAAATAATGTTTGCCGTTTTCGCCAAAACCTGCACCGGGAGTTCCGACAACCTGGATATTTTCTAATAAGTAGTCAAAGCACTCCCATGCTTCCATTCCGTTCGGGCATTCGAACCAGATGTATGGAGAATTGATGCCGCCGAAAAAGCGGATTCCAAGTTTGGTCAGTGTATCTGCAATGACTTTTGCATTTTTCTTGTAATAATTGATATTTTCGCTGCATGCTGCAATGCCTTCTTCCGAGAAAACAACGGCAGCACCGTGTTGTACAATGTAAGAAGTTCCGTTGAACTTTGTGCATTGACGGCGGTTCCACATCGCGTTCAGGGACATCTCTGTACCGTCAGATGCCTGGAACACCAGTTCTTTTGGAACGACCGTATATCCGCATCGTGTTCCGGTAAATCCTGCTGTCTTAGAGAGAGAACAGAATTCGATCGCACATTTCTTCGCTCCTTCAATCGCATAAATGCTTCTTGGAAGTTCTGGATCGGAGACAAATGCCTCGTAAGCAGAGTCAAAGAGGATTACTGCTTCATTGGCAATCGCATAATCTACCCATTCTTTTAACTGTTCTTTGTTATAGCATGCACCGGTTGGGTTGTTCGGTGAGCAGATATAGATGATATCAGCCTTTTGTTCCGGATTTGGCATAGGCAAAAATCCATTCTCAGCTGTTCCGGAAATATACACGATATTGTTATTTCCGCACATGATGTTAGAATCGACATATACCGGATAGACAGGATCCGGAATTAAGATGATGTTATCATGTCCGAAAATATCGGTAATATTACCGGTATCACTTTTGGCACCGTCAGAAATAAAGATCGAAGAAGGATCTACATCGACACCGTTTCTTTTATAATAATCTGCGATCGCATTACGTGTATCTTCGTATCCCTGTTCCGGACCGTAGCCTTTGAAGGTATCTGCGGATGCCATTGCATCGACACCTTCATGCAGAGCGCGAATGACGATATCTGCAAGCGGTTTTGTTACATCGCCGATTCCGAGGCGGATGATTGGTTTATCAGGATTTGCTTCCTGGTAAGCTGCAGTCTTGCGTGCGACTTCCGAAAATAAATAGCTGTCTTTGATGTTCAGATAATTTTCATTTAATTTTGGCATAGTTTCTGGTTCCTTTCTTTATATAGTCATAAGTTTGTCATTTATAACGACAGAAAAGCGGTCTGATAGAACCTATCAAAACCGCCTTTGGTTTCGTAATGATAAAATTTAGTTAAAATCGCGCTTTCCATTCTTGTATTCTTCCAGACGCTGTTTGATTCTGTCTGTCGGATCAAGAATTTCGCTGATGGATGCATTGTGATTCATGTTATCGATGATCAGAGCGATGTACTTGCTGACATCTGCACTGACATACCATTCACGGTTGAATAATTCCGGATTCTGATAAGTTGCATTTGTCGTGATAATACGATAAATGGTGCCGTCTTCATATGCTTCATCAAATCTCTGTAAGCCGTTCGTAAATAAGCCGAAGGTAGAGAGACAGAAGACACGTTTTGCTTTGCGGCGCTTTAACTGTCGTGCAACGTCGATCATGCTGTCGCCGGAAGAGATCATATCATCGATGATGATCACGTCTTTGCCTTCTACGGAGTCACCTAAAAATTCATGTGCAACGATTGGATTGCGTCCGTCGATAATTGTAGAATAATCACGGCGTTTGTAGAACATTCCCATATCGACTCCAAGTACGTTGGATAAGTAGATGGCACGGTTCATCGCACCTTCATCCGGGCTGATCGTCATTAAGTGATCCTTATCGATCTGAAGATCATCACAGCAGCCTAATAAAGCTTTTACAAACTGATACGTTGGCTGAACCGTCTCAAAACCGCTGCTTGGAACCGCGTTCTGCACACGAGGATCATGTGCGTCAAATGTGATCAGGTTATCAACGCCCATATTGAATAATTCCTGAAGCATAGATGCACAGTCCAGAGATTCACGGGCGCTTCTCTTATGCTGTCTGCTTTCATATAAGAACGGCATGATGACATTCACGCTGTTCGCTTTTCCGCATGTAGCTGAGATCATTCTCTTCAGATCAGCATAGTGATCATCCGGAGACATGCGGTTCATATGGCCGCATAATTTATATTGAATGCTGTAGTTTAATACATCTACGATCAGGTAGATATCCGAACCGCGGACGGATTCCTTTAAGATACCTTTTGCTTCGCCGGAACCAAATCTTGGACATGCAGCATCCAGAAGATAGCTGTCTTTTAAATAACCATCGAATTCAATCGAATCTTTTGCATGAGAAGCGGTTCTCTTCTGACGCCAGTCGACGATAAATTCATCAACTTCTTCACCGAGAGCCTTGCTGCTTTCCAAAGCAACGATTCCCAACTTGCCAACCGGAATAGATGTGTATTTGCTATCATTCAAATTCATTGGTTTTCTCCTTTTCTTATCAACAGATGCCCCAAATACGAACCGGGCATCGAAACGCTAACATAGTCATACCTTTTATAACATTTTATAGTAACATTTGTCAAGACTGGTATTATGCTCAAAAAATATTGTACAAAAGCAATAGTTTTTATTCATTGCTGAAAACTTTCTTCTGGCGGATATCATCGCCGTAAATATTGCAGATCAGATAGTTTTCCGTAATCCGTGAAACGATTCTTTCATAATAAGTCTTAGATAATTCTGACAATGACAGATTCGTTGAGATAATCGTTGATTTTTTTCTCAACAAACGTTCATTAATACATAAAAACAGCTGTGAGATCACAAAATTATTCGTCAATTCCGTGCCGAGATCATCAATAATCAGAAGATCACAGTTTAGAATGTAATCCACGGTATAAACCATGTCAGGATGTTCATTCCGATGAAATCTGTGGTTTTCCAGAATCTCAACCAGCTGAAAAGAGGTCAGATAGATGACCGCATATGCTTCATCGATCAGTTCTTTTGCGATGCAATTTGTCAAAAATGTTTTGCCGACACCGACATTGCCCTGAAAGAGGATATTCTGACCGGGGTTTGTTGAAAATGTCTGTATAAAATCCATGCACTTTTCGACGACAGATACAATGTTCTGGCGCGGTGTCGGAAGATTCGGATAGAGCGGGACATCATCATAATATTCATATGAAAATGTCTGAAAGTTCTCTTCCTGCAACTTGGCGTGAATATTCGACTGATGATAGGCATGGTGGACAATTGCCTGCTTCAGGCACTGGCACTTTTCTCCGTCAACATATCCGGTATCTTTGCAGATCGGACAATCGTAGATCGGATTCAGATAATCCGGATCATAGCCGTGCGAGACAAGCAGTTCTATCTTCTGCATGGACAGTTCCATATTCTCAATCCGAAGCTTGCGAAGTGCCTGTTCATCCTCTTGAAAAAGCATCTTTCGGCCGGTTTGGATCGATTGAGATGCAATCTGTTCATCAATCTCCCGGATCTCAGGAATCTGCTCATAGATATCCTGAATACGTTCTAAATGCAGTGCATGGTTGCGCTGCCTTGTCTGATCGTAAGAACGCATAATCTGTTCAAACTGCCATGTAGATAATGCCATATCCGTTCCCTCCTTATCGTTTTCGTGTGTTATTGATTGATCTTCTCAATATAACGCTGTGTTAATGCATCAAAATCATAAGTTCTCTGTTGAAAATTCGGTTTCTTCTCGGTTTTTTGCAGAGAAGGCGTTTTCTGGATGTTCTGCTGCCTGTCGTATGCGGTAAGCTGCTTCGGAGTCTTAATGCCAGCCTTTTTCCAGGTGTCCAGGATCTTGGCTGCATATGGAAAGCTTGGCTTGCCGATTGCCGTAATGGTACGCTTGCAGGCTTCCAGGATCAGGTTCATGGAATATCCTTCTTTGTAGATCCACTGATCCATGAATTCAATCTGTGCGGGAGCAGGATGATTCTTCAGCCCCATCGCATTCATGATCGTATAGTAGTCCTTGTTATAGGAGGCAGATTGTGCTTTTGCCTGACGCAAAGTAAGGATGCCTCTCCGGTGCCAGTCAATGGCGACTTTCTCCATATAGCGGAGACTGGTCTTATGATTGCTGACGCAATATTCGATCAGATATTCAATTAATTCAACCGGCAGTTTTAAATCATCATATATGTAGGACAGCGACTGGATCTCCGGATTCGTCATAGGATGTCCGAGATAAACTTCTGTGATATACTTTAAGTGCGAGAAGTCCTTATCGGTCTTCTTCTGCTTCAGATCAGCCGGGGTCAATGAGGTCTTCTTCGGAATGTCTTTTGTGGAAGGCTCTTTGGCTGCACTGACAGGCGGAGTCGTCTGCAGATCGATCAGACCTTCCTTCTCCCAGTAAGAAAGTGCACGCATGACCGCACGTTCTGTCATATCGAGCCGTTCGGCGATTCGTTCACCGGAGATATCTTTGCTGCTTTGTAAAAGGCGCAGAAGCATCAAAAATACTTTTACATATTCTCCACTTGCCTTAGCCATATAGGTATCAATAAATTCATTGGATATCGTAGTGGTGGAAGGCTTTATTTTATCTGAAATAATGATCTGTTCCATAATAACGCTCTCCTTCATTCAAGACTGTTTCCCTTGTTTTTTAATATAACACAGGATGAAAAAAAAGAAAATACAGGCGTGATCAGCAGCAAGGTGGAAAATAATCTTGTGGATAGTGTGGATAATGTGGATAAAAGTAATGGAAGATGGTCACAAAGTGCGAAGAACAGGGATTTTGGCAAAAAATATATGTGTGGATAAAAAAATAAAAAATCCACAAAATTATGGACAGGATTTATGTGCATAACTTTGTGGATAATGTGGATAACTTTTTATTTAAGAAGGTTTTCGCCGATATCTACGACATTTCCGGCTCCCATAGTTATCAACAAATCATTGTTTTTTAAATTTTTTAAAATAAATTTCTCGATATCTTCAAAAGCGGAAATATAGATGGCATCGACATCATATTGCTGCATCCGGTCAACAATATCTCTGGCATGAACCTGTCCCAGATCTTTTTCACGGGCAGCATAAATATCGGTAACGATGACATGATCGCTTAAGCTCAGAGACTTTGCAAAGTCATCTAAGAATGCCATGGTACGTGTATACGTATGCGGCTGGAAGACGGTCCATACTTCGTGATGAGGGTATTTTGCGGCTGCATGCAGGGTAGCGGCAATCTCTGTCGGATGATGTGCATAATCATCGATGATCGTAAAACCGTTTCGCTCGCCCTTGTATTCAAAGCGGCGTTTTGTTCCGGTGAAGGAGAGCAGGCCTTTTTTTATGTCATTCATGGAGATTCCGAGGCGTTTTGCAACAGCGATTGCGGACAGGGAATTCATAATATTGTGAATACCGTTTACATGAAGATCGATATGATCGGTGATCTGTCCATATTCAACGAGATCATAGCTGCCATTGCCATGTTCGTCATATGCGATATTTGCTGCAGAATAAGTGAGATTCGTACCGGTAATACCGAAGGTTACAATATCAGCGATAACGCCATCCTGAACAAAATCCGTACAGTCCATATCTCCGTTTATAACGAGGAGACCTCCTTTTGGAAGCTTTCTTGCAAAGGTCTGAAAGCTTTCACGGATTTCTTCGATTCCGCTGAAGAAGTCCAGGTGGTCTTCTTCGACATTTAAGATAATGCTGATGACCGGATTAAAGGCATGGTAGCTGTTCGTGTATTCGCAGGCCTCTGTCACCAGAATGTCGGATTTGCCGACACGGATATTGCCGCCAATGGCATCCAGGATACCGCCGACGCTGATCGTAGGATCCTTTTTTGCGGTAAGCAGAATGTGAGAGAGCATGGATGTCGTCGTTGTCTTTCCGTGTGTGCCGGATACGGCGATCGGATTCTTATAATTATCCATCATCTGTCCCAACAGCTGTGCACGGGTTAACATCGGAATGCCCTGTTCGGCAGCTGCCTGAAATTCAGGATTGTCCGGATGAATCGCTGCGGTATAGACAACAAGATCAATGTCATCTGTAATATTCGAAGCCTTTTGTCCGATCATGACCTGTGCTCCGAGAGAAGCCAGCTTATCCGTCATTGGGGAAGCTTTCATGTCTGAACCTGAAATCTTAAAATCTTCTTCTAAAAGTATCTCAGCAAGTCCACTCATACTGATACCGCCAATACCGATAAAATGAACGTGAATAGGCTTTTTAAAATCAATTGTGTACATTTGTGGATCATTTCCTTTCCTATTTAAATAAAATGATTGCTTAAAACTTAGGCATATCTGAAATTATTATAGAATAAAAAGATTATTTTTTCAATAAACTTTCCACATCGACGAAGGTGAACTGCTGCGGTGCAAAATCGTATTGGGAAAAGCAGGGAATCGTTGACACTGATGAAGGCGGCATAATATAATAAAAGAACAAAAATATTATTTAATGTAGAAGGGAGAAACATGATGAAAAAAAGGTTTATTGCCATTGTTTTGACATTGCTGATGATCTTGTCGGTGATTCCGGTCGATGCTTATGCGGAAAACACGTCAGATGCATGGGATGTCAATGCAATGGAACAGGAGATGGAACAGATTCAGGAAGAGACGGATGAGGTCGGGATCCGGGAGGAGACGTCGGACAGCGGTATAAAGGCAGCCGCAAAGTCTACTTATCTGTATCGCGTGGATTTTGATCAGGAGAAGGAGAATGACAGGAATTTAAAAGTTACGATCCCAAATCTGTCAAGAGTACTTTCTGACAATGCGGCTGATACGTTTAAAGTGACGGCGAAGATGTACTACGGAGATCAGGCAGTGCAGTCCAAATCTGCATCCAAGGCACTTTCGGAGATCGACGCTGACAGCAAGAGCTTTACGGTGGAACTGCCGGCATTCGGAAAGTACAAAGTATCCGGTGCTTTTTATAAAGGCAAGACACTGGTAAGTGAAGCGGATATCCAGACTGTGGGAATCACGGCAGAAAAGTACAACATCGTCCCTCTGAATGCGACGACACCGGTTTTGATCTACAGTTTGAAGGTATTCGAAGACTCCGTATCGAAGACAGAAGATGGAGAACCGATACCGTCGATCGTTACGTTATCAAGAGCACATCAATATGACTGGGATCAGCTTCCGGAAAATGTATATGCCAATCCGTTATTAACAAAAGAAGAGAACGCAAGCAGTAACTGGAAAAATGTCAAACTTGCGAAGATGAAGGCTTATGTAAAAGAATTATACGAATTAAATCCGGATTCGGAGTTTGTATTTTATCTGAATGATTATAACTTGCAGCAGGAACTTCCGCAGGTTGTCTATGAGAACAAATTGCCGGAAGATCAATATTCGTTAAGGATCATTACGGACGGAAGTGCCTCTTACAAGATCTTCCAGGAAGCATATGGAAGTGAGACGGATGCGCAGGCAAAGCATGACAAGCTTGTAGAGTCCTTTAAAAAGATAAAGCAGGATATTTACGATGGAAAGACATTTGATTATACCAAGTTAGAATATGGCAATATCTATCTGTATACTTATGCAATATTAGATGCAGAGAAAGATGCTCAGTGGTGGGTAGTCAGAAAGAGCTCCGATACATTTGGTATCCAGGATGAGACGTTTCAGTCGAAGTTTTTGGCAGATGAAAGAGTAACATCGAATTATATTAATAATCTTCTTGCAAGTGTTCAGGAGATGAATAAAGAGAATGAATTTAAATCGATGTATAAATTTGACGATTCGATGTTTGAAGCGACCAGAAAAAAAGGCAAGAAGATCATGATGATCCTGGGTACTTCAAAGGCAGTAGAGACAGCGAATCCGATCTCTCCATACTGCCGGTTTGTTATGGCATATTATGGGGACGAGTTTGAGTATTATTATAAAGGTCACCCGGGACATTTGCCGGAGCAATATCCGGATTATGTTGCGAATATGGACTCTTTAGGAATGCAGATGCTGGATTCATCGATTGCTGCTGAATTGTATGCATTTTATGATCCGGACATTTATCTGTCAGGCTATTCTTCCACCACTTTTGTGAATTCCGGTTCAGAAGAGAGAAATGGCGGATTATTTAACGTATCAAAAGCGGATGCATATGTAACAGGCAGTGCGACGGTAGCCTATGCGGATCAGATGGATTTCTTCATGTCCGATCTGACAAAGAATCCGGATGCAGCGGATGAAGGAATGAAAGCAGCTGCAGCTGAGTTTGACAAGGATGATAAATTATATCTGGTTGAATTCAATGATACGGATGAATATGATACGGCAATCTGGAACGCATCCACATCGATCATTTACTTCTATAAGAAGAATGCAGATGAAACTTATAATATGATCTCTTCCAGAGATGCATTGAAGGCACAGACGATCACAACGAAAGCAAAATCTTATACATATGTTAATAAAAAGTCATATGATTTCAGTAAGAATGTAAGCTGTGACGGAACAGGAAGGCTCAGCTACGCTTCCAGTAATAAAAAAGTGTTTACGGTAGACAGCAAGACCGGAAAGATCAAAACAACAGGAAGCGGAAAGGCAACCCTGACGATCAAAGCAAGTGCTACCGGTATCTCGAAAGAGGCATCCAAAAAAGTTACGATCTATGTAAAACCGGCAAAGCAGAAGATTACGTATTATAAATCAACAGCGAAAAAGAATGCGGTGATCAAATGGACAAAAGACTCAAGTGCAAGCGGATATCAGCTTGTGTTGGCGACGAACAGCAAGTTTACGAAGAACAAGAAAGTCGTTACGATCAAGTCTTATAAAACATATAAAAAGACGGTGACAAAGTTAAAATCCAAGAAGACGTATTATGTAAAAGTCAGAGCATATAAAACGATCAGTAATAAAAAGTATTACGGAGAATACAGTGCCGTGAAAAAAGTAAAGATAAAATAGTGCAGCTGCATTGCGAAATGAATAAGAATCGTATATAATAAGAAAGTAATCGAAATGTTGGATAATTTGACGAATTAAAAACGATAATATGAATTTAATATGGACAATATGACAAAAGACGTAAGAATGTATACAAGGAACGTGAGCGTTATGAATAAAAAAGTCTTGTAAGTTTGTATTTTTTTTGACGTTTATTATTCACAATTTCACAAAAGAATGTTATAATTAGTATCATGCGACAAAAGGGGTGAATACGATGGTAAAAAAAGAGATGATCGCCATGTTATTAGCAGGCGGACAGGGAAGCAGACTTGGTGTTTTGACTTCCGAGACAGCAAAACCAGCTGTTTCATTTGGTGGTAAGTACAGAATTATCGACTTCCCACTTAGTAACTGTATTAATTCAGGTATCGATACTGTAGGTGTTATGACACAGTATATGCCGCTCAAATTAAACCAGCACGTAGGAATTGGTATTCCTTGGGATTTAGATCGTAACGTAGGAGGAGTAACTGTGTTACCTCCTTATGAAAAGAAAGGCGGAAGCAGCTATTTTGCAGGAACAGCCGATGCGATTTATCAGAATTTAGAGTACATGGATTCTTATAATCCTGATTATGTATTAATCTTATCCGGTGACCATATCTACAAGATGGATTATGAACTGATGTTAGAGAACCATAAGCAGGCAGGTGCTCAGATTTCAATCGCTGCAATGGAAGTTCCGATGGAAGAAGCAAGCCGTTTTGGTATCGTTGTAACAGATGATGATAATGTGATCGTAGAATTCCAGGAAAAACCGGAGCATCCGAAGAGCAATAAGGCATCTATGGGTATTTACATATTCGATTATAAAGTACTTAAGAATGCATTGATCCAGTGTTCTCATATCGATAACTTAGACTTTGGTATGCACGTAATCCCATACTGCTTCGAGAATGGCAATAAGATCTGTGCTTATGAATTCCAGGGCTACTGGAAGGATGTAGGAACTTTGAACTCCTTCTGGGAAGCGAATATGGACTTGATCAGTCTGATTCCGGAATTTAATCTTTACGAAGAGTATTGGAGAGTATATACCAAGAACGAATCGATTCCTCCGATGTATATTGGAGAGAACGGTAAGGTTTCCGGTTCGATCGTTGGTGATGAAACTGAGATTTACGGAACAGTAGAGAATTCCGTTATCGGATCTGATGTTATTATCGGAGAAGGTGCAGTGATCAAAGATTCTATCATCATGAATCATACAAGAATCGGGGCTAATTCAGTAATTAATAAGGCAGTTATCGCAGAGAACGTTGAGATTGAAGATAAAGTAGAACTGGGTGTCTTCGAAGAAGCCGACAACACCGTAGCTCCACATATTTACAATCATGGTTTAGTAGCTGTTGGACAGAATTCTTACATTCCTTATAAAGTAAAGGTTGGTAAGAATGTAGCAATCTTTGGAAAGACAACTCCAGACGATTATCCGGACAGAGTACTTCCAAGTGGAGAATGTTTAATTAAATAAGGCAGGTGAAAAAGGCATGAAGACAATTGGAATTATTTTAGCAGGCGGAAACAGCAAGAAGTTAGGTGCTCTTTCCGACAGACGTGCAGTTGCAGCAATGCCGGTCGCAGGAAGTTATCGTGCAATCGACTTTGCTTTAAGTAATATGAGTAACTCCGGCATCCAGAAAGTCGGCGTTATCACACAGTACAATTCAAAATCCTTACATGAACATTTGAATTCTTCAAAATGGTGGGATTTCGGACGTAAACAGGGTGGTTTATATACATTCACCCCAACCTTGACGAATGAAAACGAATATTGGTATCGTGGAACGGCAGATGCTATCTACCAGAATATCGATTTCTTAAAACATAGTCATGAACCATATGTAATTATCGCAGCAGGCGATGGTATCTCTAAGATCAACTACAATGATGTGTTAGATTTCCATATTGCAAAAGGTGCTGATATTACGATCATCGGAAAAGATCTCGATCCTGAGACGGAAGATTTAAGCCGTTTCGGTATCATTGAGACAGATGCGGAAGACAGAGTTGTCGGATTTGAAGAGAAACCGGAAAATCCTAAGACGAATACGGCATCCGCCGGTATCTATATCATGAGAAGAAGACATCTGATCTCCGAATTAGAAAGATGTGCAGAAGAGAATAAATTCGATTTAGTAAAAGATATCATTCTCCCAAGCATGGAAGACAAGAGAGTATTTGCTTTCCGTCTGAGCGGATATTGGAAGAATATCTCTACATTAGATGCTTACTACACAGTGAACAAGGATTTCCTGAAGAAAGAAGTCAGAGATTACTTCTTCAAGAAGTATCCAAACATCTATACAAAAGTAGAAGATCTTCCACCTGCAAAATACAATCCGGGAAGCTCTGTTAAGAATAGTATTGTTGCCAGCGGCTGTATCATCAACGGCGACGTTCAGGATTCTATCCTGTTCAAAGATGTATATGTTGGTAACAATGTTACGATTAAGAACTCTATCATCTTAAATGATGTTTATATTGGGGACAACTCTGTAATCGAGAATTGTATCGTTGAAAGCCGCGATACATTAAGACCGAATACAACATATAAAGGAGAAGGCGAGATCAAGATCGTTGTAGAAAAGAACTCCAGATATATTTTGTAAGACAGTCGATAACTGACGGGAGGTTACGCCGTGCAGATTACGGACGTGAGAATCAGAAAAGTTGCGAAAGAAGGCAAGATGAAAGCGATTGTTTCCATTACGTTTGATGATGAATTCGTCATTCATGACATCAAGGTGATCGAAGGTGAGAAGGGAATCTTTATTGCGATGCCAAGCCGGAAAGCGACGGATGGTGAGTACCGGGATATCGCTCATCCGATCAATACAAAGACGAGGGAGATAATCCAGAATACGATTCTTGAGCATTATGAAGCAGCTCTGTTAGAAGAGTCTGCACAAGAATAAAGAGAGAAGCTGTTCACAGATTTTGTGGACAGCTTTTTCTATTTGTTTTCATAGAGATTTTGTGGTATCCTATCAGAGCAAAAGAAAGTGGGATAACAGAAAGGAATGAAGTTATGAAAGTGATCGTTGGGCTGGGCAATCCGGACAGAAAGTATCATGGAACCAGACATAACATCGGATTTCAGGCGATTGATTATCTGGCAGATAAGTATCGGATTTCCGTTGATACAAAGAAGCAGAAGGGACTCATCGGCAAAGGAATGATCGATGGGCAGAAAGTGCTTATGGTGAAGCCTCAGACGTATATGAATCTGAGTGGTGAATGTCTGAGACAGATCATGGATTTTTATAAATTGGAGCCGGAAGATTTTATCATTATTTATGATGATATTAATCTGGATGTCGGACAGCTTCGGATTCGCAAAAAAGGCAGTGCGGGCGGGCATAATGGGATTAAGAGCATCATTTCCCATCTGGGCAGTCAGGATTTTCCAAGGATCCGTATTGGCGTAGGAGAAAAACCAAAAGAATATGATCTTGTAGATTATGTACTGGGGCATTTCTCAAAAGAGGAATTGAAGATTTATGATGAGATTATGCCGAATGTTGCAGGTGCAGTAGAACTTATGGTGTGGGATGACATAGATCAGGCCATGAATCAATATAATAAGAAGGTAAAATGATAAGAAGGTGGTAAGCATGCAGACAATTATGGATCCGTTGAAAGAGTATCAGGAATACAGGAATATTGTACAGGATTTGCAAAAAGGAAATACTCCTTTGCTGGTCAGCGGATGCATCGATGGGCAGAAATGCCATTTTGCATTTGGATTGGGGAGACCTTACCGCAACCGGGTTATCGTTACGTATAGTGAGATAAGAGCGAGAGAACTGGCAGAAGAATACCGGTTTTATGAGAAAGAAGTGTATTACTTTCCGGCGAAAGATTTATTATTTTACAGTGCGGATATTCATGGCAATGTTATGCTTCAGGAACGGCTGGTCGTCTTGAAGGCATTAATGGAGAAGCGGCCGATCACGGTCATCGTAACGATCGACGGTCTTATGGACAGGCTTCTTCCACTGGATGTATTTCAAGATCATGTGCTGTCCATAAAGTCCGGGACGCAGATCGATATCGCGAAAATGCTGGAGGATTTTGTAGATATCGGATATATGAAGACGGATTTTGTTGAAAATCCGGGCGAGTTTGCCGTGCGCGGTGGAATTATCGACATCTATCCGGCAGTAGAAGAGTGTCCGTATCGGATTGAGCTGTGGGATGACGAGGTGGATTCAATCCGAAGTTTTGATGTGGAGAGTCAGCGCTCGATTGAAAATGCAGAAGAGCTTCGAATCTATCCTGCTTCCGAAGTGATTTTGACAAAGGAAATGATCCGGACAGGGTTGAAAAATATTGAGAAAGAACAGAAAGAATTTGCACAAGTTCTGAAAAAAGAGCGAAAGACAGAAGCTTATGCAAGAAGCAACCGGGAGATGCAGCGTATTCGCGAAGAATTGACGCAGCTCGGGGTCTTATCGGATGTGGAGGCATATCTGCCTTATTTTTATCATGACGCGGTATCTTTGCAGAGTTATTTTTCAAAAGAAGATACGATTTATTTTATGGATGAGCCGAACCGGGTTGAGGAGCGGGCCCATGCATTTGTTGAAGAATATCAAAACAGCATGAAAGCGCGGCTGGAAGGCGGGTATGTCCTGCCGGGACAGACGAAAAGGATCTATTCATTCGAAGAAACTATCGGTCAGCTGGAAAAGAATGCACTGATCTATATGACGATGCTGATGCAGAAGATACACTTTGCGGAAGTCAGAGGGAATTATTATCTGGAAGTTCGCTCGATTCAGGCATATAACAACAGCTTTGAAAGGCTGATCAAAGACTTAAAAGAGTATAAAAAGAAGAAGTATCGCATTCTCGTGTTGTCTCCTTCCAATACGAGAGCAAAACGATTTGCAGGAGAAATCCGGGAAGCCGGATTAGAAGTTTCATACAGGGAAACACTGGACAAGGACTTGGAGGAGGGAGAACTGATCGTGTCGGCGGGCAAAATGAAAAATGGATTCGAGTATCCGTTGATACGATTTGTCGTTATTTCAGAAAGTGATATTTTCCAGACGCGCAGATCCGGTCGAAAAAAAAGGAAAACGACGCAAAATGGTATGCGAATACGGAGTTTCTCTGATCTGACGGTCGGGGATTACGTTGTCCATGAGAATCATGGAATAGGAATTTATCGCGGAATTGAAAAAATCGAAGTTGATAAGATAGAAAAAGATTATATTGATATTGAATATAAAGGAGGAAGCCATCTGTTCATGCTGGCTTCACAGCTGGATCTGATTCAGAAGTATGCGAGTGCGGGTTCGAAAGCCCCGAAGATCAATAAACTGGGCGGCAATGAATGGACATCGACAAAGAAAAAGGTCAAAGGCAAGGTGAACGTGATCGCCAAAGACCTGGTTGAGCTGTATGCGGCCAGACAGGCACAGAAAGGATTTGCCTGTGATCCGGACACTATATGGCAGACGGAATTTGAAGAATTGTTCCCATATGAGGAGACGGATGATCAGCTGACGGCAATTGAAGATACGAAGAGGGATATGGAGAGCGAGAAGATCATGGATCGGCTGATCTGTGGGGATGTCGGATACGGGAAGACAGAAGTTGCGATCCGGGCAGCCTTTAAAGCGGTCACAAACAGCAAGCAGGTGGTATATCTTGTTCCAACAACCATTCTTGCACAGCAGCATTTTAATCTGTTCAAAGAGCGGATGAAAGATTATCCGATCCGTGTGGAGATGCTTTCCAGATTTCGTACGAAAGCACAGCAGAAGAAGACGCTGGAAGGCCTGAAAAATGGAAGTGTCGATATTGTGATCGGTACGCACAGAGTGCTGTCAAAGGATGTAGAGTATAAAGATCTCGGGCTGCTGATCATCGATGAAGAACAGAGATTTGGCGTGGCACATAAAGAAAAGATCAAGAAACTGAGGAAAAATATTGACGTATTGTCTCTTTCGGCGACACCGATTCCGCGGACGCTGCATATGAGCCTGATCGGTATCCGGGATATGAGCCTGCTGGAAGAGCCGCCGGTAGACAGGAGGGCAATTCAGACCTATGTTATGGAGTTTCATGAGGAGATGATCCGGGAAGCGATCTTGAGAGAATTGAATCGTGGAGGTCAGATTTACTATGTCTATAATAGAGTCAATCAAATCGAAGAGGTTACCGGCATGGTGCAGAAACTCGTACCGGAAGCGACGGTAGAATTTGCACATGGTCAGATGGGAGAACGCATGTTGGAGAATAAGATGCTCCGATTTATGAATGGAGAGATCGACGTGCTTGTCTCTACGACGATCATTGAGACGGGTCTGGATATTGCAAATGTCAATACGATGATCATCCAGGATGCGAATCATCTGGGCCTTTCCCAGCTCTATCAGCTGCGGGGGCGCGTGGGGCGTTCGAACAGGACTGCCTATGCTTTCTTAATGTATAAGAGGGATACGATGCTGAAAGAGACGGCAGAGAAGCGCCTGCAGGCAATCCGGGAGTTTACGGATCTGGGATCCGGTTTTAAGATCGCGATGCGGGATCTTGAAATCCGGGGAGCCGGCAATTTGCTGGGCGAAGCACAATCCGGGCATATGGAAGCGGTCGGATATGATCTGTATTGTAAAATGCTCAATGAGGCAGTATTACGTTTAAAAGGCGAGATCAGCGAAGAAGATGACTTTGAGACGGTTGTAGATCTTCAGATGAATGCATTTATCCCTTCTTATTATGTAAAAAACGAATACCAAAAGCTGGAACTCTATAAGCGAATCTCAGAAATTCTGACCGAAGAGGAATATGAAGAGATGGCTGACGAGCTGATCGACCGGTTTGGCGACATGCCTGCTTCCGTGGACAATCTGTTGAAGATCGCACTGCTCCGTGCGAATGCTCATCGGGCCTGGCTGCTCGGAATTGAGCAAAAACAGGATCAGGTTGTGTTCAAGATGAATCCAAAGGCAAAGGCCGATGTGGACAAAATTCCGGATCTGGTGGATCAGTATAGAAACTGCATCAGATTCCGCGCGGCTGAGACGCCGGCATTTATCCTGAACATGACAAGAGTGAAGAAGAAAGACCGATTTTCTATGATCTCAGAGATCGTATCGCGGATAAATGATTTGATAGAGTAACCTTTTTGTAGTATAGTAATAGGTAGGAACAACAAGATGAAAAATGGAGGTAATTATGAAGAAAAAAGTTGCAGCAATTGCAGCAGTAGTCGTGATCGTCATTGCTGTCATTGTCGGATATAAACTGATGGATAATACCGTGTTCCGATATGGGGATACGAAGGTAAAACTCCCGGAGGCGACGGTGTATGCGGAGATTCAGCAATATTCCGCAGAGAGTCAGTACGGTTCGTATTTTGGTGAAGAGATGTGGAGCATGGAAGTAGAAGACGGAGTCACTTTAGAGGAATCCATCAAGGCCAATACGATCAATCAGATCAAAGCGGTGAAGGTTCTGGCAGCCCATGCGGATGATATGAAGGTATCCCTGTCAAAGGATGAGAAGAAAGAAGCTTCCGAACAGGCAGAGACATTTATGAAGAGCGATGAAGGCAAGAAGATCATGGAAGATGCAAAGGCGGATGAAGAGCTGATTCAGAATATGTACGAAGAGAATGCTCTTGCAACAAAGGTGCATCAGGCGATCATTGATACGGTTGATACCGAAGTGACGGATGAAGAAGCACAGGTCAAGACGGTCTATAAGCTTGTTTTTGCAACGAAGAAGACCGATACGAACGGAGAAGAAGTTGAGCTTTCTGCTGAGGAGAAAGCAAAGCAGAAAAAGAAAGCAGAGAAAGCATACAAAGCTCTGAAAAAGGGTGCGGACATCAGCTTTTTGGCAAAGCAGTATGATGTAAAAGATACGACAGACGAAAGCTTCGGTCCCGGTCAGTCCGCAGGCGGCGAAGAATTCGAAGCAGCGGTTGCAAAGCTGAAAAAAGGCGAATTCACGCCGGTGATCGAAGATGAAGAAGGATATGTGATCGCAAAATTAATTACTGATTACGATAAAGAAAAGACAGAAGAGAACAAAACGACGGTATTAGAAGAACGTCAGAATGAAGCTTATCAGAAGCAATATGACAAATGGACGAAAGATCTCGAAGCGGATTGGGATGATAAAAAGTCGATCAATACGAAAGTCTGGGATAAAGTGAAGTTTACGTATGGTGCGATCGGATCTTCTGCTGCGACGACAGAGGAGACGACAACAGAAGCAGCTTCTACAGAAAAGTAAAGTAAGGAAAAAAAGACAGGGTGTCAAAAGGCAGAGCCTTTTGGCACCCTGTTTAGTTCAGCAGTTCTGTCATAATGCACATGATAAGGCAGATGACAACAAAACAATAAAACCACAGATTTGTCAGTTTGTCCTTCGGTCTGGCACGATAAGCCTGTATGTCGTGCCATGAGCAGATTTCCTGTTCCGTATGATTTAACCTGGCCATAACACGGTAGAGAAGAAACGCCAGCAGACATCCGACGATCGTCATCGGCAGCAATGCAGGAAGAGAGTCCGTGATGTCCCGGACAGTAACCGAAGTGTCTTCCACAGCCGGAAGAGCATGTTCGAGTTTCTGTTGGATATATACGAGAAAGACGCTTGTGGAGTTAAAGGTAAAATGCATGATGACAGAAGGAATCAGGCTGCCGGTTGCTTCGACCAGGAGTGCAAGAAAGATGCCGATCACGAATGCATAGCAAAACTGATTAAAATTCATATGCATGAGTCCAAAACAAAGTGCCGATAGCAGAATCGCTTTAATCGGTCTGTGGCAGCGGTATTGACCGTAAAGAATACCGCGGAATGTAAATTCCTCTATCGCAGCAGGAAAAAACGCCATAGTGAGAAGAGAATAAAGTATTCCGTCAGAGGCCACGCCGGCATTTACCGTACTGCTGATCAGATTATCGGAGAACAGCAGACTGAACATATTGACGAGAGAAGTCAGCGGCCATAAGCAAAAGGTAAATAAAATGACACAGGGAATGGTCAGCGGGTGGAACTTCCTGAATTTGACAGTCGATAAGATGGGCTGCCCGGTAATCAGAAGATAGAGGATCCCGAGGACCAACGGCAAAAACGGTAGGATCCGTGACAGCAATGCAGTGTCGAACAGGACTCCTGCCGAAAAGGAAAGGCATAGATACAGGACAAGATAAATGATCAGAAAATAATTGACATTGCGTGGATTTCTATGCATAGAAACACCTCCTCATAAAGTATAGAGAAACGGCTATTCCTTTTGCAGAATAGCCGTTTGATTGATCGTATGGTCCGTACAGGCGGTCTGCTTCGTCCGCCCGATACTGTTATATAATATTCTTCTTAATTAACAGGTTCAGCCATTCCTGGCCATCCTGCTTCTTCCGTACATCTTGCGTTACCCATATGTCTTCGATATATAATTCGGGAAAAGATCCCAATAACTGCTTGAGTTCCTTCTTCTCATATTCGGCAAAAAAACGCTGATTCCGGATTCCTTCAAAATCACCTTTATGTACGGACATATAAAAGATGCCGCCGGGTTTTAACGCTCTGGAAATCTTCTTTATAATTCCGGGTAATTCGGATTTTTCTAAATGGACCAGAGAAGCACATGCCCAAATACCATCAAAAACTTCGTCAAAATCCAGATCCTCATACTGCATATGCAAAACATCTAAATCCGTATGGATATTGGCAAGAGAACACATCTCTTCAGAACCGTCCAGTGCGGTAACATCATATCCCATATCCAGGAAGGTCAGACTGTCGCGGCCGGAACCGCAGCCGAGATCTAAAATGGAAGCACCTTCTTCCAGATACGATGTAAACGGCCGTATGATATCGGATAAATCCAGGTTGACTGTATTTTCAAAATAAACGCTTGCGTATTGATTATAATACTCATTCGGGTCCAATGTAGAAATTCCTCCTTTTTGTTCAATAAATTAGGTTGTCAAAGATAATGACAGACTGCTTTGATGCCAATGACTTCTGCAATCCAACCCATAACACGGTATTACTAAGTTCATATTATAACATAGAATGATTTGAAAGAATATAAATATTTCTTAAATTTTGCGAATTCCATGCGGGTTGATCTGAATCCTGCCCTGTTTCAACAGGCGTCCGACTGCCCGCTTGAATGCATTCTTACTCAGTCCGAGTTCCCGTTCAATGACTGCGGGAGAAGCCTTATCCGTAAATGGGAGTACGCCGTCATAGCTTTCGATCGTGCGCATAACCAGGTCACAGTCGGCATCCATCTGAATATATGCTTTCTCCCGCAGACTGAGATCCAGTTTGCCGTCTTCTCTGACACGTGTAACACGAGCCTGGATCGTATCCCCGATGGATACTTTTCGGTGAAGCTCCTTGATCGGGATCATGCCGTGATACTTGTTATCAACAGCGACAAAAGCACCAAAATCTTCATTCACACTGTAAATGGTACCGATCACATGATCTTCCTTCTGATAAGGACTGTCTGTAGAGAGCGCATCGTAGATCCTCATGGATGCACAAAGGCGTTCGCTTTTATCAATGTATAATGTGACAAGATATTCCTTTCCTTCTCTGACTGTCTGTGTCTGTTCTTTAAATGGCAAAAACAGATCCTTTTCCAGTCCCCAGTCCAGAAATGCACCGATCGAGGATAATGAAACGACTTTTAATACAGCCAGTTCCCCTAACGTCAGTTTCGGTACATGAGTCGTTGCGATCGGGCGGTCTTCGGAGTCCTTGTAGACAAAGACTTCGATGGCATCGCCATACTGCATATCCTGCGGAACCTGCTTTTTCGGAAGCAGGATCCGACCATCGGACTTGCCCGCTTCATCGTTCAGATAAACGCCAAAACCTGTGCGTTTTACCATATAGAGTGTCTGTAATTTTCCTAATTCAATCATAGAATCTGCTCCTGTTCTCTTTCTTTAAATTCAACGACCACGTAAGGAGTTCCTTCCTGATCGCACAGCTGAATGACCTGGCGATCCGTATCTGACGAGACACGCGGATAAATCATATCGTGAAGAACTGCCGCGTGCTTGTATTCCGCACGTACCTGATGGATGCGGTAGCCGGATGGAAGAAATTCTTCTGCCAGCCCGATATATTGTGCATTATTAACGTGGTGATTCGTATCAATGTGTGCCTTAATAATAGGAAAAGGATTCCTTTCCTCATATTCTTTCGGGAGTCTGATCTTACGCGGCGCATAGTCCATATCGATGCGCGGTTCGGTACCGTAAGCGGCGATCTCATCGGTAGTCGGTCTTGCCGGAAGCATGGTGCGTGTATCCGTGTAGATCCAGGTGGAACTTGCATAAGCAATGCGGACTCCGTCCTGATCCTTTATATCAAAATTACGATAACCGTAGATCTTTTTCCAGTCATAGGCCCATGTTCCGATCGAAAGAGTTTCTCCGAAAGCCGGGAATCGATCGACGATAACCTGCCAGCTCACCAAAAGCCATGCCTTCTCCTTCTTTTCCTGGACGCTGATCCCGTACCCGATATCTTCAGACTGAAACGTGGAACAGTCCTGAAAGTAATTGATGATCTGCGCGATACTGACAAAATGATCGGCACAAACCTCGCTGTAGCGGACACGGTGGTTCATTCTGTATTCCATATTTAAAACCTCAATCCTTGTGAAAGTGTAACTTGTGTTAGAATATTATAAACGATAATGTGGGCTTTTTCCAGTGTTTTTGGGGAGGTTCTTCGTCGGGAAACCTTAAAAAACCGAGGAGAAATGCAGAATTTTATGTGAAATATTTAAATCATAGAAGTTTTCCTTGACTTTTTCTATGAAAACATATATAAAAGATATTGCAGACTGATAAATCGGCTTATAAAGTGGGTTTAGCTATTCGTATAATAGAATTAGGAGGAAGAACATGAACAAGACAGAATTGGTTGCAGCAATTGCAGCAAGAACTGAATTATCGAAAAAAGATGCAGAAAAAGCAGTAAAAGCTTTTACGGATGTTGTGGCAGAAGAGTTAACAAAGGGCGGTAAGATCCAGTTAGTCGGATTCGGTACATTTGAAGTATCCGAAAGAGCTGCCAGAGAAGGAAGAAATCCAAGAACAGGCGAAGTTATGGTGATTCCGGCATCTAAGACACCAAAGTTCAAAGCAGGAAAAGCATTAAAGGATTCTGTAAATCAGTAATAACGAAACTAGTATGGCTGTCAGGTTTTTACCGGCAGCTATTTCTATATGGAGAGAACATATGAGACTTGATAAATATCTGAAAGTATCCCGTCTGATCAAGCGCCGCACAGTTGCGAACGATGCCTGTGACGGCGGACGGGTAAAAGTAAACGGAAAGCAGGCAAAGGCCGGCACCAAAGTCAAAGTTGGAGATATCATCGAAATTCAGTTTGGCAACAAGACGGTGAATGCTGAGATTTTGAGAATCGCAGACACAACGAAAAAAGAAGAAGCGAAGGACATGTTCCGCTATCTGTAGAAGAGGCGTTATGTTTTTCGAATAAAAAATGCCCCTCTATAATATATTAGGATATAGGAATGGAGGGACATAAGGTGGAAGGACATAAAGTAAACATATGGAATCGAGGCAAAGGAACGATCACGGGCGTTCGCGACGTGGTATCCTTTGATGTTGATGAGATCATGCTGGAGACGGAGCTTGGATTATTATCGATCAAAGGGCATGATCTCCATGTAAAGCGGCTGACCGTTGAAAAGGGAGAAGTAGAGATTGATGGAAGCATCGACGGACTTCAATATACGGATCAAAAGGAAAAAGGTGCTGCAGGAGAGAGCCTGTTAGGACGTCTGTTCCGATGATCGATTCCGGCATTCTCATTCAGGCAGAAGTATTTCTTTCATCCGTTTTCTTTGGCTGGCTGATCGGTGCGGCATATGATCTGTGGAAGCTTCTCTGGAAAAGAATCTGGAATACACCGGTCATTGTGGATATGCTGTTCTGGATACTGATGGGCATTGCACTGTTTGTCTTTACGGCATATGAAAATGAGGGAATGATACGAAGCTATCTTTTCCTCGGCTGGCTGGCCGGCTGGTTCCTGTATCGGTATATCTTTCAGAGAATCTTGAAAAGAATCTGCGTTTACGGCATGGATTTATTGAAAAAAATGAAAAAAAAAGTTAAAATATCCATAGGAAGAAGGTGAGGACATGGCACGAAAGAAAAAACATTACGAAAAGTACCGAAAGAAGAATCCGGAAAAAGAAAAAAGGAATAAGACATTTACGATTATTATAGCGGCAATTCTTATTGTCATGATCCTGGCACAGATCGGATTATTTCAGGAGCGCAGAAAACTGGAAGCAGAGAAGACTAAGATCGAAAAGCAGATTTCCAGTGAAGAAGAACGGACGAAAGAACTGAAAAAGACCCAGAAGTATATGACGACGGATGAATATATTGAAAAGGTTGCCCGTGAAAAGTTTGGGCTGTTTTACCCCGATGAATATGTATTGGAAGAAGAATAAAAAAGTGTTTGACAACGCTTAGATTTGCTGATATAATCATATTCGTTGAGTGCGGCGAAGTAGCTCAGTTGGCTAGAGCACACGGTTCATACCCGTGGTGTCAGCAGTTCGAATCTGCTCTTCGCTATTTCGTGAGGCGATATAGATACAGATCTATATCGTCTTTTTCATTGCATCGGGAATTTCGCTGAATTTCCGATACAATAAAAAACGCTCCGCTGGGATATGACAAAAACAGCGGCTCCCGACTCCTATAATGGAATATGTATGAAAAGAGATGATGGAGGAGGGAGCAGAATGGCCGAAGAAAAGGAAAAAAGCCAAAAAGAATATATGATATTCCGTCAGCTTGAGAAGATGGAACATCTGTTTCTGTGGCTGTCCCGCTGCTATTATCAGGAAGATGTGCCGGTAGTGGAGTGGAAAAAGAAAACAATCGAACAATTGCTTACCGAAACGGAACAGTATTATTGTGGAAAGTGTTCCAAAATTGAAATGTGCCATGAAAAGAAGCGGCGGGCATTGATGGAAAAAGGAGAACTGCAGTCGGATGACGTTATTTCTTATTTTACGTGTCACAGAGGGGAAACGATGCTCCGCAATGTGAACCAGCGATATCAGAATGAGATGCAGCAGCTGAGAATGCAGCAGCAAAAGGCACTGCAGCAGAAGTTTTTTATAAGTCAGTATAAGGCAGCAGCGGAAATGATACGGGACTGCATGAATCAGTGGGAACAGGAATACGTTCATATAGATCTTGTAAGGAAAGCGAGACAATACGGCCTGGAAATCGGGCAGTATTTTCAAAGGGAAGGCGGAGATCCCATCGAATGCTGCGTATTGCTGAAGACCAGAAAGGGAGAGAAGACGGCAAGAGAGATCGCGGGAATTCTTTCTGAGATTCTTGGGAAAAAGATCAGACCGAAGACACAGTGCAGATCCGTTGCCGGGAATCGGTTTGTGTGGATGGAATTTCAGGAAGAACCGAGATTTTATATTTTATCCAGAGGAATGCGCATTCCATGTCGGGGGCAGTCCGTCTGTGGCGATCAGTTTACACTGGCACAGATGAAGGATCATTGCTTTGCGGCAATGATATGCGACGGACTTGGAACGGGAGAGATGCCGGAAAAGGAGAGCCGGAGTGTCATCGAACTCTTCGAACATCTCCTGGAACATGATATTTCTGAGGAACATGCGGTAGAAATGGTAAAGGCATCGATGTTCTTTTCCCCGTCTCATGAAAGATATGTCACGCTGGACTGTATGCTGATCGACCTCTATACGGGAATTGGGAAGATCATCAAATTAGGATCGGCAGAAACGTTTATTATACGTGGTCAGGCGATTGAGACGGTTGAAGGCAGCGAACCGCCGGTTGGAGCCTGTTTTGACCGCAGGACGCCATTTGTCAGAAAGAAATTAAATCATGGAGATATGATCGTGATGGTATCCGACGGAGTGATTGATGAATTTGGTGGAAAAGAGCGATTTGCGGAATTTCTGTCTCTGCAGAATGAGAACTGTCCGCAGATATTATGTGAAAAAATTGCGGATCAAATGAAGGAACGCAAGGATGATGGAACAATATTGGTTTTTGGAATTTGGAATAAGTGACAGAGGGCGGAAAGAACGGAAAATAAGATGATAAATCAGATGAGAAGCTACATAAGAGAATATCATTTAATAAAAAACGGGGACAAGATCGTTGTGGCATTTTCCGGCGGTCCGGATTCTGTCTGTCTGCTGATGGGACTGCTGGAGTTAAAGGAAGAGTTTGCCCTCTCTCTTGCGGCTGTGCATATTAATCACAAATTGCAGACAATTGCAGAAGAACATGCGGATTTTGTCCGTGAATTTTGTACCGCACACGATGTTCCGCTCTATTATTATGAAGAAGACATCGGACTTTATGCAAAACAATGCAGGATGTCGATCGAAGAGGCGGGAAGAACGTTTCGCTATCAAAAGTTCTATGAAGTGAAGGAGATGCTTGGATACGATTCGATTGCAGTTGCGCATCACCGGGATGATCGTGCGGAGACCGTTCTCTACCGGATGGCACGGGGAACCGGATGGAAAGGGATGGCAGGGATCCGTCCTGTTCAAAATGGGATTATCCGGCCGCTGTTAGGCGTATCGAAAGAGGATATCATAAAATATCTGAAACAAAAGGGACAGTCATATAACAGAGATCCTTCGAATCGGGATATCCTGTACGCCCGCAACCGGATCCGACATCAGATCATACCGGAATTGGAACAGGTCAATCAACAGTCGGTTCGTCATATCTGCGATCTTGCAGAACAGATGGATGAGATCGGTGAATATCTGGAGATGGAAATTCAGACACACCATGATCGATGTGTCGAGCAAAAAGGAGACCGGTGGATCGTCTCTGTCGGTGCATTGGAACAATGTCCGGAATTTATGAAGAAAGAAGTTCTGAAGAAGGCACTTGCGGCGGCAGCAGGTCAGGAAAGAGATCTGTCAAGAAAGCACATCCGGGATCTGATTCAGCTCGTCGAAGCACAAACCGGCAAAAGGGTGGATCTTCCATATCAGACAGAAGCGTGGAAGCAGTATGACAGCCTTATCTTGCAGAAAAAACAGCAATCTGACAGTGCGGAAGAGGTTATCATCTCCGGGGAAGGGGAGTATGAAATTCCATTTGCACGGGGCATACTAAAGGCAGAACTGATACAAAAGAATCAAGAGATTTTGCAAAATATGTATACGAAAACATTTGACTATGATAAAATGAATCATAGTATAGCTGTTCGAACTTGTCGGCCGGGGGATTACTTTATCATGAACCGGCAGGGGCAGCATAAAAAGCTCAGCCGCTATTTTATTGATCAGAAGATACCCGGAGATCAGAGATGCAGGATCCCGGTCGTGGCAGATGGTTCTCATGTGATGTGGATCATAGGAAAAAGAGTGAGTGAGGCATATCAGGTGACACAGCAGACGAAGTTCATATTACGGCTCTCATGGAAGCCGATGGAGGAGACATAATGAAACATAAGATTAATGTATTGATATCAGAAGAAGAAGTGGATCGTAAGATTCGTGAACTGGGAGAACAGATCAGCAGAGATTATGCAGGTGAGGCAGTTCATCTGGTCTGCATTTTAAAGGGAAGCGTATTCATCACGTGTGAACTGGCGAAGCGGATCACGGTTCCGGTTACGATGGATTTTATGTCCGTATCGAGTTATGGAGACGGAACGAAATCTTCCGGCATTGTAAAGCTTGCAAAAGATCTGGATGAGACGATTGAGGGCAAGAATGTCATTGTCGTAGAAGACATTATTGATTCCGGACGGACATTGAGCTATCTGCTTCCGGTACTTCGCGAGAGAAAGCCGAAGAGTCTGAAGCTGTTTGCATTTTTAGATAAACCGGAACGGCGTGTGAAGGAAGTCCCGGTTGATTATTGCGGCTTCTGCATTCCGGATGAATTTGTCGTTGGATATGGCCTTGACTATGCCCAACAGTATAGAAATCTTCCATATGTAGGAATTGTGGAAGTTTAAAGAATATAGATGATAGGAGATGAGAGATCTTGGATAGAAGAAGAGGCAGTGGCATCTATTTGCTGACACTGTTAGTTGCACTGGGGCTGTTTTATTATCTGGGGGCCGGAAGCCGTGCGACCGGCGAAACCTATAATGAGACACAATTTTACAAGGATCTGAAGAATGACAAAGTCAGTGAGATTGTCATTGAACAGAACACAGAGGTTCCGACCGGAACGATTAAAGTTAAGATCGGGGATGATCAGAAAAGTTTTGCAGTCAGCGATGTGAACCAATTTCAGACAAAGCTGACGGAGGCGGATAAGGATGTATCCTACAGTTTAAAAGGAATTGACCATTCGATGGACTGGTTGGTTGATTTTCTTCCGAATGCCATCCTGATCGGATGCCTGCTCTTTATGATGGCGATGATGATGCGGCAGAACAGCGGCGGCGGAAAGATGAATGACTTTGGAAAAAGCCGCGCGAAGATGGCACAGCAGACAGGTGAGAAGATCACCTTCCAGGATGTTGCCGGGCTGGATGAAGAAAAGGAAAACTTACAGGAAGTCGTTGACTTTTTAAAGGATCCGAAAAAGTACATCGATGTCGGAGCAAGAATTCCGAAAGGTGTTCTGCTCGTAGGCCCTCCGGGAACCGGTAAGACGTTGATCGCGAAAGCGGTTGCAGGAGAAGCCGGAGTTCCGTTTTTCAGTATTTCAGGGTCGGATTTCGTAGAGATGTTCGTCGGAGTCGGAGCATCCCGTGTCCGGGATCTGTTTGAAGAGGCGAAGAAGAATGCACCATGTATCATCTTTATTGATGAGATCGATGCGGTAGGAAGACGTCGTGGAAGCGGTCTGGGCGGCGGCCACGATGAGAGAGAGCAGACCTTGAACCAATTACTGGTAGAGATGGATGGATTTGGAGTGAATCAGGGGATAATCGTTCTTGCAGCGACAAACCGTTCGGATATTCTGGATCCTGCGATCATGCGTCCGGGCAGATTTGACCGCAAGGTTGGCGTAGGTCGTCCGGATGTTAAAGGGCGGGAAGAGATCCTGAAAGTTCATGTACGGAAAAAGCCGCTTGGCGATGATGTTGATCTTCACGAGATCGCAAGGACGACAGCCGGATTTGTCGGTGCGGATCTTGAGAACCTCATGAATGAAGCCGCGATTAATGCTGCAAGAGATTCACGTTCCTTTATCCGTAAAGCGGATGTCGATAAAGCATTTATTAAGGTAGGAATCGGTACGGAGAAAAAGAGCCGTCTGATCCCGGAACATGAACGAAAGATCACGGCATATCACGAGTCCGGACATGCGTTGTTGTTCCATCTTTTGCCGGATGTGGGACCGGTGTATACCGTATCCATTATTCCGACCGGATTAGGCGCAGCCGGTTATACAATGCCATTGCCGGAGAATGATAACGTCTTTATGACAAAGGGAAAGCTGATTCAGGATATTATGGTGTCTCTCGGCGGACGGATTGCAGAAGAACTGATCTTTGATGATATTACAACAGGGGCTTCCCAGGACATCAAGCAAGTTACGGAGACAGCAAGAAATATGGTGACACAGTATGGTATGTCAGAGAAGCTGGGACCGTTGAACTACGGTACCGGAGATGACGAAGAGATCTTCCTCGGCAAGAACATCGGACATGCAAAGCCATACGGGGAAGAGATTACAACCATCATCGATCGGGAAGTTCATGAGATTGTAGAGGAATGTTATAAACAGGCAAAGCAGATCCTGGTAGACAATATCGACAAGTTACATGCCTGTGCAGAACTGTTATTAGAAAAAGAAAGGATCGATCAGGCAGAATTTGAAGCCATTTTTGAATGATTTGCATAAAAAAATTTCAAAAAAATTGATTTTGTAGTAAAAAATACAAATTGTAAAATACGGGGACAACGATTTGCACAAAAAAATTTTGAAAAATAATTAATATTTATGCACACTTTCAAGGGTAAATATGTATAATAATACTTGTAACCCCCCAATACATTATATAGTTTTTTGCTACACCCAATAAGTAACAAAATACCTTCTCCAAAAAGGACAGCGCGAGCTGTCCTTTTTACTTTTATGGTTGTGTATACAAGGAAGATATATTAAAATAAATAGTAGCAGTTGAAAGGATTATAGAATAATGAAGAGATTGGTAAGAGCCGAAAAACTACAGACATATTTATTTCATAGAAAACCTTTGATTCGCACAGAAGGATTTTTTTCGGATAATACAGAATTTTATCAGTCGCCGGAAGAACCAACCGATCAGGATAATATCCGAATACGATTTCGCACGGTAAAGTATAACGTCGATAAAGTCTCCATTATTGTGAATGGGGTAAAGTCTTTGATGACCTATGAGAAGTCGGACGATTACTTTGATTATTATGCGATCGTGATTCCGGCCGGAACAGAGAATCTCAGCTATTGTTTTCAGATTGAGGTGAATGGGGCAAAGCTTTATTATAATAGGAAGGGAACCATGCGTTGTAATGATGATAATTACAACTTTTCGGTGATAAAGAATTTCTCTACGCCGTCATGGGCGAAGTCTGCGGTCATGTATCAGATCTTTGTAGATCGTTTTTATAATGGAGATAAGTCAAATGACGTTTTAGAACGGGAATATATCTATA
>Ga0129309_1000325_pt1 | contig 40368 bp, 49 predicted proteins | sample L1105metagenome_FD_94439 | JGI IMG/M metagenome (GOLD analysis project Ga0129309, IMG submission 94439) | Ring-tailed lemur group fecal microbial communities from Wisconsin, USA - L1105 metagenome | ecosystem: Host-associated > Mammals > Digestive system > Large intestine > Fecal | place: USA...
TAAGTTATTACCAGAACAAAGTGAACGTGAAATGGAACTTTTGGACAAGCTATTTAAAGAAACAGATGAAATTTATAAAAAATATAATGTAGGGAAATACTGGCCTGATGCTGTTGAATTACCGAAGCTGTTTGCTGAACTTGGTTTTAAAGACATTCAAGTTGATGGAATTGCTATTCCTGTAGCTATCGATGATGCAAGAAATAGTTATGATGAAAAAGTTGTAATATTTGAGACCCAAAAAGAGCAACTATTGGAAGTTGTAAATATGGGTTTATATCAAAATAAAAATGGACTATCAGATAAAGAAGTGAAAGAATTAAAACAATTAATTGAAGAGAGATTTGGGAAAAGGTTGGAATTGATAAAGAAAAGAAAATATATTTGGGATTATACTATTTTATTATTACATGTGGTATCTGGAATGGTTGAAAACTAAATTAAAGGGGGATTTAAATGATAAATAAATATAAAGATACAATAAAATATTGGGACAATGTTTTTGGACAGACTCAGGAATATAATCCTGCTGAAAAAATACAAATACAAGAAATTGAAAACGGGTTAAGCTGGATCGCAGATAACAGTAAATCTACAATAGATTTTGGCTGTGGTAATGGAAAAGTAATATGGCGTTGCTTAAATAAAGGGATGGAATATGTTCATGGGATAGATATATGTAATAATGCAATAGAGATAGCTAAAAGTGTCATAAAAAAATTCAAGTATGAAGATAGAGCTGAAGTAATTTGTGGTGGATTAGAAAAGTTGAATGAAATTAAAGATAATAGCTATGAAAGTGCTATTTTATTTAATATTTTAGATAATTTAATACCTGAAGACTCAAAAGAAGTAATTAGAAATATACATAGAATAGTTAAACCTAATGGTAAGATTCTATTAAAGTTAAACCCATATATTACTAGGGAACAAAGAGAAGAATATAAGTTTATAAAAATTTCTGATGAATTTTATAAAGAAAATACAGGGTTGTACTTATGGAACCTAAGCAATGAAATGGTAGAAAAAGTTATAGATCCATTTTTTATTATTGAAAAATATGAAGAGATTAATTTTAAGCAATTTAATATTATAAATCGGATGTATTATTTAAGAAATAGATAGTATTAAGATAAATGTTTACAGATTTTTAAGTGGAATGTTAGACATATTGCAGATATAAGTATTAAATTTCTTTCAGAGGAGGGAAAATAGGTATGAAGAATATGATTCAAGTTCAAGAGTTAACAAAAAAAGTACGGAGATAATACAGTGTTATTGATATTTATTTTTGCAACATTATTGATAATATATAAATTAAAACGTTTAGAAATCCACTCAATGAGGATTCAATTAATTTTTTAAGAAATTGTACCAGAGTATAGAAGGAAAGGTTTTGACCAATCTTTAGTTAATGAATTGTTAATTAGGATGAAAGGGAAAGCAAAACTTGCAGCAGTCTCTGGAGATTGTAATAATATCAATAATTTATTTAATTTATATAGGAAACGTGGTTTTATAGGCAACAGTATTTGGTATGTTGCTTGTGAAAAGTAAGATTAACATAGTATTAAAGTTATAATTTTTATAAAGATGTTATATAATATTCCTATTTTGTTATGGAGGAGGAAGGTCTGTGGAAATAAGCATTAACAATATGATAGATTCTATAATATAAGTAAATTTCATATAGTTACTGGCTATTCAGAAAGTTATTAATTGTAGAAATAAACGAGATGTGCATATCTACAATGGAGAAACGTTATGTAAGAATATTAGAATAGGAGAATAATTATGCGAAATAGTTTTAATATTATAAAAATAGATGATCCAGAAGAAAAGGAAGAGATCGTTTCAGAGGTGCTATTGGATTTGCCGGAGTGGTTTGGATTACCAGAAAGCATTAAAAGATATATTGAAGATTCAGGACTATTACCTTTATGGGTAGCAAGAAATGATAAGGAAACCATTGGGTTTATTGTTTTAAGTGAAAGCAGCAAGGAAACTGGAGAATTGTATTGTATGGGAATTAAAAAAGCATATCATAGAATGGGTATTGGAAAACAATTGTATATTGCTTTAGAGCAGTATGCAAAAAGTAGGTATAAGTATTTGCAGGTAAAAACTGTAGATGAGGGACATTATAAAGAATATGATCAAACCGTTGCTTTTTATAAAAACCTTGGTTTTTCCAAATTAGAGGTATTTCCAACACTGTGGGATGAGTGGAATCCATGCCTGATTATGATTAAGGCTTTATAAAAGATTATATGAACGATAAAGAAAAAGAAATAGAAGAATACAACGATAGATTTATGAAGAAGGTACTAAAATTAGCATTATATACTTTCTTTATATTCTTGTTTACAATGTTTGGAGTAGCATTTATCACTGATTTAGTATTTCATGGTGGAGATGCTTCTCTTATAATAAGTTTTTGTATAAGTACCATTTTAACAATATTTTATTGTACAATGACTATTGTTGAGGAAATTAAAAAGATTAAGTAATGATACATTTTTTATATCAAACGTCTTACTATAAATAATATTAATACCTTAATTTTTTCAAAATCAGTAAATAACTAACTATCAAGTATAACCCCTCGTGTCAAAGTAATGACATGAAAAAATAGAAAGAATTTAATAAAACAATAAGTACCATTGAATATGGTAAACAACAACCTTAGAGATAATTAATCAATAAACTAGTTCTCTGTAAACTTATATCTATAATTATAAAAATAGCAATAAAGCCTACAAAAAACGTGTTTTCCATCCGACCCTGCCTGTGGGGAACGTGCTATAATAATGACACTTGCACGAAGTAGAGATAAATCAATGGGTTTGAAGTTCTATCCTTAATAATTTTAAAAAAGGTATAAAGTAATATTTAATAAATAAAGCACATAAATATCGCCTTAATCGTTGTGCAACGATAATCAAATAGTCGTTTTAAAATGCAACGATATATATAACGATTTTATACATCGTTGCAAGGGCTAAATATCTATGATAAAATTTGATTATAGATGTTGGGGAGGTAATTATAATGGGAATGAGAGAAAAGTTTAATCTAGAATTTAAAAAAGAGATAACTAAGACATTTTTGAAAACAGTTAGTGCATATTCAAACTATAATGACGGACAGATTATATTTGGGATAGATGATAATGGTAATTTAGTAGGAATGGACCATGTAGAAGATGAATGCCTAAGGATAGAGAATATGATAAATGATTCCATGGACCCAGCTCCAAGTTTTAAAATAGGAGTGGAAAAAATAGATGAAAAGACTATTATCATATTAAATGTTATGAAAGGTAGGGATACTCCATATTACTACAAAGGAAAAGCTTATAAAAGATCAGATACTTCTACTTTAGAGGTAGATAGATTTGAATTAAGGAGATTGGCTATTGAAGGAATAAATATGGATTATGAAGAGAGAAGGTCATCATCCCAAGACTTAAATTTCGAGAAATTAGAATCTAAATTAAAAGAAAAGGCAGGAATAGAAAATATAAATTTAGATATTTTAAAAACTTTAAACTTGTATAATAAAGATGGATATTATAATACTGCAGCAGAATTATTAGCTGACAATAACAACATGGAGTTTTCTGGACTTGATATAGTAAGATTTGGGAAAGATATTAGTCAAATATTATATAGAGAAACGATTAGTCAAAAATCTTTATTATCTCAATATGATAGAGCAATAGAAATTTTTGAACAATACTATCAATATGAAGAAATAGAAGGGTATAAAAGAGTAAAAAAAGAACTAATTCCCAGGGAAGCTTTCAGAGAATCTCTAGCTAATGCAATAGTTCATAGAGTTTGGGATATAAACACGTATATACAAATATCCATGTATGAAGATGGAATAGAAATAAATTCACCTGGAGGATTACCAGAAGGTATTTCTACGAATGAGTATTTATATGGGAATATTTCAGTATTACGAAACCCGATAATAGCAGGAGTGTTTTATAGACTAGATATTATAGAGAAATTTGGAACAGGAATAACGAGAATAAACAAAGAATATGAAGGTAGTTTATCTAAGCCAAGTTTTGATATTAGTAGAAATAGTATATGTATACGATTACCAGTTATAGATATTAATAAATTAGATTTATCAGAAGAAGAGTTTCTTATCCTTAATATATTGAAAGATGAAATAGAACTTTCAAGGGGAGAAATAGATAAAAAATCAGGATTTAACAAATCAAAGACCCTTAGAATAATAAATAATCTTGTAGATAAAAACATAATACAAAAACTAGGTAAGGGTCCTAGAACAACCTATAGACTGAAATAATGTTTTTATTTATTAATGTACATTTGTAGTAAAGTACGACGTTCCTTATTAGGAAAACAATTAGCCTTGTACCACTTTAAAGAAACCAAAGAAACCAAAGAATCCAAATAGCCCTAATAAATTTGTGTTATCTGTAAATATTCCCAGTAAACCGAATAATCCTAATAAGCCTAAATATCCAAATTTATTAATTCCATTAAGTTTTTTATTCATAAGCAATTCCCCTTTCATTCAGATATATATATTATATTAATAAAGTTATAGTTATATGAGGGAGGCTGGTTAAAAAATGAAATTATTCAATGAAATAAGTGAGCATTTATCTGGTATGGATGTAGAGTGGTATCTATGTGGCGGGTTTGCTATCGATGCTTATTTAGGAAACATAACAAGAAAGCACAAAGATATAGATATAACGGTTAGTTTTAATGATATGAAAGAATGTATTCAATACCTTAAATCAAAGGGGTGGGAAATAGATGCACCTGTTGGTAATCAAAGGTTAGTACCAGTGGAATTTGCTCTTCAACATTCAGAATTAAATTTTGATAATATATGGTGCTATAATAAAGGGGCAGATTTTATAATAACTGAAAAAGTTGATGGACCATTTAAGTATATGAAATTTATTGATAGAGAGCAAACAAAACTTGACTTTATAGAAGTAATATTTAATAAAATAGAGAATGGTATTTTTTATTATCAAAAGAATCATAATATTACACTTGATATAGATAGTGCATTTATAAAAAGGGGAGAAGTTAGTATTCTTGCTCCTGAAATTGTATTACTCTATAAATCTCGAAACTATGAAAATCGTGATTATCAACATGACTTTGATATGGTAATAAATAAACTCGATAAAGAAAGATATGACTGGTTCATAAATGCTATGAATACAGCATATCCTCAAGGGCATATATGGATTAAGTAAGAATACAAATGAATAAATTAATGTCGAATTATTTATTTTAAACGTCTTACCATGAAAAATATTAACACCTTATTTTTTTCTAAATCAGCAAATAACTAACTACCAAGTATAACCCCTCGTGTCAAAGTAATGACATGAATAAATCTTGGCAACTCAAAAAACAATAAGTACCATTGAATATGGTAAACAACAACCTTAGAGATAATTAATCAATAAACTAGTTCTCTCTAAATTTATATTCAAAACATGAAAACAGAATAAAATCATAAGAAAAACCCAATTTTCCATCCGAACCAGCCTGTGGAACTGGGGACTTCTTGGTATGGGTATGGTTTCTGGTGAATCGATTGAACAGACCATAAAAAGAGAAATTTTGAATAAACAAGGATGAATTTCTGCAAGTACTTTAGATCAAAACAAGGCAATACAACAGGTGTTGGAATAGTAAGGTTTTATATTAGGAGGTAAAGAGAGAAAAAGGTTGCCAATGTATTGATAAATAGGGATATTACTGCTATATATTCTAGTTTATATAAAAGAGCTATTGATACGATAAAAGATTTTGCAGAGAATAGAGGACTTGAGAGTATTGAAGAAGTTGAAATTTAGCAAATATATAGATGAAAAACAAAAATAATTATATATGATTACTTAAAAGTGCAATAAAGTCATTAAATAAAACGTTTAAGTATATAGGAGCAAAATTTTAATAAAAAAGGGGATAAAAAATGTGTAAACAAAAAGAAACAAATGTTAGAGTGAATTTAAATAGATCTAAAGCGCTAAGGCATATAATTACAGGGATAGGCATACTAATTTTTTCAAGTGTCATAGGTAGTATTGCATATAGTTTACCACTACCAGAGGGTATTATGGCATTTTTAAACTGCGTTATTTATGTTGGAATAACTTATGGACTTATTAAGTTATATTGTGAAAAAGTAATTCACATTAAATTAGAAGATTGCCGTATTACTAAACCAAAAGTAAGTCCAGTATGGGCTTTATGTGCATTACTATTGCCAGTTGGTGTGTCTTGTGCTTTAATGTGTACAACAGGAATTTTTGTAGCAAATAGTATGAACGTATCAAAAATTACAAACATTATTCTTGTTGCATTGTTTGGTGCTGGAATTAGTGCTGGAGTTGTTGAAGAGATGGTATTCAGAGGTTTTATTATGAGGATGGTAGAAGAACGTTGGGGAAGGTTTGCTGCTGTTATCGTTCCATCGGTTATTTTTGCACTTTTGCATATTATAAACATAGATATGAACTTGAGAGATATAATATTACTGTTAATAGCAGGGACAAGCGTAGGTATTATGTTTTCCTTGATTGTATATCAAAGTGGTTCAATTTGGTCTAGTGCATTGGTACATGGAATGTGGAATTTTATTATGATTGGTGATATTCTAGATATTAACATTAAACATAATACAGAGGCTATTTTTTCTTATAAGATGTTATCTAAATCAGCTATTTTGACAGGTGGTTCATTTGGAGTTGAGTCATCTATTATTGCTGTAATTGGTTACTGGATAGTTATTATGGTTGCATTGTTATTGTTACATAATGAGGGAGAGCAATAAAAATAAAGGGATAATTGGGATAATTTAAAGAGGTGAAATTATTATGGATTGTACTTTTAGAACAGAACAAGGTAAATTTAATTACAGAGTCGGAGCAATTATTATATGTGAAAACAAAATTTTAATGGTTAAAAGTAGCAGAGAACCTTATTGTTATTCTGTTGGGGGGGATATAAATAAAATGAAAAGAAGGCTATTAAGTTTAATAATATTGACAATGACAACTGTATTATTAATGTCATGTTCCAAATCTGTAAATGTTCAGCAAGTACCAAATAGTGTGGATACGAACAAAAATATAGATGGATACAAAATTAGTCAATCTCAAGATGGGAAAAAAGAGATTTATTGTACTGAAGATAAAAAGTTAATATTAGTATATGATGATAGTGAAAAAGTTATATATGAAAATTACAAGGATATTACTACGAATCCATACTCTATATGGAGTTTTGATGAGTATAAAATTCAATGGAGTAGTGATGGTAATTATGTATATATTGTTGATAGTATATATGATTTAAATAATAATAATTTGATACCTATAAAAGATTGTGTTGTTTTTTCATGGATAGATAATAAGGGAGTATATTTAGCTGAAGGGACTCATTATGAGATATCTTATGACGGTGGACTTCAAAATGAAATGGCTGTAGGTAAAAAGGTTAAAGTTATAGAGAGTGGTGAAATAAAAGAAAAAGGGAAACAAACGGATGATAGATATTTTGTATTGGATCATTTTATTGATGTAGATAAGGTATTTGAAGTTGTAGGAGATTATATAATTGTAGACACGGCCTCATTGAAATACAGAGAAGAGGAATTGCAAGAGAAAATTGAAGAGGATTTTCGTTCCAATAAGTTTAGAGAGTTTTTAAAACAAAATAAGGAAGAATCTTTAAATATGAAATATATGGTTTTAATTGATGCAATAAGAGAATCAAAAGAATTTCAACAGCTAAAGTATCAAATAAATGATTTAGAACAAAGTTATCCTATAGAATTTGAAGGCGATATTAAAGAATTAATCAAAATAATAAATGACTCTACATATTGTAGCTACAATGTTAGTGGGAAGTATTATTTAAGAGATATAAAAGAAGAAGAAGTGGAATTTAGATAAAATATATATTAAATAACTGTATTAAAGTTATTTGATTAAAAATTATCTGTCTACTATAGAATAATGAATATCTGATATCAAGGGGGCTATTATAAGGGAGATGGCAGATAGATTTCATCAATTTAAAGGGAAAGTTGTTAGGCTGGAACTATCTGTTGTAAATGAAAACGATTTTGAGATAATATATTCTTATGATTTAGAATAATCAAGAACATTTAATGTTATTTGCAAGAGGTGGTCATTTTGGGCAATAAAAAAAGTGAATGGAATAGATATAGTCTCAATATAGAAAAGATATATGGAGAATATCAAATGACGTTATCCTGAATTAATTGCTTATGCAGGATAAGTGAAAAAGAAGATTCCATATTAAAAGAGAAAAATCCAAAACAATAATATCAGAAAATTCAGAAATAGGTCTTGGTGATGCTAGAGAATTATCATAGTTTAAATCAAATACTTTGTATATAGTATTGTGTTTAGGGCCAAAGTATCATTTTTTAAAAGATAAAGATCAGATTAAGTGTATTGATGAGCGTTTAAGGGTATTAAAACTAGATGGAATTTTAGCTATAGCATATATAGATAGATACGCTCAAATGGAATAGTTCATATGATGAGAGAGAGTATTAATTATTTAGATGAAGATGAATTTAACAAGTGGTTGGACTATCATTTTAAGAGATTTAGGGATACATCTATTATAGGATATAGTTTACATAATCTATATGTATGTAAAAAGAGATAATATTTCATGTAATAGTTAGAATGAATGTATGACTTACTGATTAAGGAGTGAATTCAATGAGTAATATTATTATATTTAGAGGTAAAGCAGCTACTGGAAAAACATATATAACAGATTTATTGAGTGAAAAACTAAAAGTCCCAGTTATACGTAAAGATGATATTTATGATAAGCTATCAATATATGGATTAGAACGTTCTATAATTAACAGTGCTTCATACAACATTCTAGCAGGGATAATTCAAACTATTATAGATACAAATTGTAATTTAATTGTTGATATATATTAGTCTAGCTCATAATCCATATTTAGAGCAATATATGGAACCATTAGGGAATGAAATTGTTATAGATAGTATTGATCATATTTCAATTATTATGGAAAGAATAAACGAAGTTTTAGGTAGCAATATAATATAATAGAAAATGTACATTGTTAGATTGGGGATAATATTAACTGGAGGAAATAACAAAATGAAAACTTATATATTTTTTGTTCGACATGCTCAACCAGACATTTCTGTTAAGGAGGATTTAATACGTCCTTTGACAGAGCAGGGAATTGAGGATGCAAAAAAGGTTACAAAGGTATTAATGAATAGGGGTATTGCTGCCGCTTATTCAAGTCCATATAAAAGAGCTGTTGATACGATAAAAGATTTTGCAGACAATAGTGAACTTGAAATTATAACTGACAATGATTTATGTGAACGTAGAGTTGGTGAATGGGTAGAAGATTTTAGAGGATTTTCTGAAAAACAGTGGCAAGATTTTGATTTTAAACTTTTGGGAGGGGAATCCTTGAGAGAAGTTCAAGAACGCAATGTCACTGCAATTTTTAATATTATAAAAGATAATATAGGAAAAAGTGTAGTTATTGGAACTCATGGCACTGCGTTAAGTACAATTATTAATTATTACAATTCAGACTTTGGACATGCTGATTTTTTGAAAATTGTTGATAAAATGCCATATATCTTATGTTTTAAGTTCAGTGATATGCAGCTTGAGAGTATTGAGGAAGTTGAAATTTAGCAAGATTATTGATTTATAGACTTTAAGGTAAATTTATTTATTTTTTAAAAAATGAGTAAGTAAATATTATTTTATGGAGGTAAATTGAATGGAGATATTTGCAAAACCAGCTGTAGGTGCAATAATTGAAAAAGATATTAATGGTGTTTTGCATATTTTAATACAAGAAAGATATAAAAAGATGATATTCTGGAGAAGGGATTAATTGAAATTCCTGCTGGGAAAGTAAGGGAATATGAAAATGTTTTTGATGCATTACGCAGAGAAATTCGAGAAGAAACAGGGTTGATAATAACAGAAATTCAAGGAGAAAAAGAGACTGCAGTATGTAATTGTAACGAATATATAGTTATTAGTTTCAATCCATTCTATTCATCACAAAATTTAAGTGGTGGTTACTCTATAATGTTACAAACATTTATTTGTAAAGCAACAGGTAAATCGTTACAACAATCAGATGAATCAGTAAATATTAGATGGATTTCATTGTCAAATTTGAAAACTTTATTAGAAGAAAATGAAAATGCATTTTATCCTATGCATATAAATGCTATGAAAAAATATATAGATGAAAAACAAAAGTAATTATATATGATTACTTAAAAGTGCAATAAAGTCATTAATTAAAAATAAAGATAAAGAGTGTAAGGACAAAAACCCTGTCTATATATCTAGGAAATACATTGAAAGTCCTAATGCTCAAATTCGTAAATTAAATAATGAGGAAGTCAAAAATTATCTTAAAGATCAAAAGCAATTTTTGAAAAAATGATATTAGAAAGAAGTGATATATATGAAGTATCCTGAACCTACTGTTGGAGCAATTATTTTTAATCCAGATAATAAAATACTCCTATGTAAGTCTCATAAATGGAATAACAAATATGTAATACCTGGTGGACATATTGAACTAGGTGAAAAAATGGAAGAAGCCTTAAAAAGAGAGATATTTGAAGAAACTGGTTTAAAGATATATGATATTAAATTAATAAGTCTAAAAGAGAGTGTTTTTAGTAATACTTTTCATGAAGGGAAACATTTTATATTTATTGATTATATATGCAAAACAGATTCTTATAATGTCGCTTTAAATGATGAAGCAGAGGAATATGAATGGGTAGATTTAAAAGAAATTGATAATTATGAATTAGGTGGTTTTGTCAAATCATTGTTGATGGAATTACAAAATAGTAAAGACTCTAAAAATAAAATAGAGATTTTTTATGGGTATTAAAGGGAGGTTACTATTAAATCTAATATCACTATTATCATATTAATGAAATTTTTTAAATAAATGTTGTGTGGAATTATGAATAACGGAGGGGAATAGCTATGTTGAAATTAAATGGTAAAGATATATATCTTGCAACACTTGAAAGAGAACATTGTAAAAAAATGTGGGATGATTTTGAATATGATTTTGAGGCAATGACTGAACCTTTGAATATTGGTCATTCACATGAGAATGCGGACAAGTGGTTTGATGAAATTCAAGATGTTCAAGGAAATAAGCATATTCGTTTGGGAGTATTTTTACTTGATGGAACTGTGATAGGAGATGTTGCACTTCAAGATATTGAGTGGAAAAATCGATGTTGTACTATTGGATTAGGTATTTCAAAAATTAAAGATCGTTGTAAAGGATATGGTACCGAGGCTGTAAAATTAATTTTAGAATATGGTTTCAATAATATTGGTCTAGAACGAATTTCTGCAAGTACTTTAGAACAAAATAAGGCAACACAACGTGTATTGGAAAAGTTAGGCTTTACATTAGAAGGTATAGAAAGAGAAACTGTATATTTTGCAGGAAGAAAGTGGGACAGGCTAAATTATGCTATATTGAGGGAAGAATTCAATAGAAGGATAACAGTTAAAAGGAGAGATATAATGCTTGAAAGATGTATAATGATTTTTCCTGAGTTCAGTAATATGGAGGTTATTGATGAAATAAGAGAAAGGTATGATCCGTTAGCAAGTCATGTTAGACCACATATAACACTTGTATTTCCATTTAAAAGTAGTATAGATTCTATTCAGCTTAAAAAGCATCTGGAAGAAGTTTTAGCATCAGTAAATTCATTTCCTCTAGTGCTTAAAGGTATTACACAAGTTAATTCTTTTGGAAATTATCTTTTCCTAAATATTGAGAAAGGTAAAGAGGAGATAGTTGAAATTCATAGAAATCTATATACAGGAATATTGGAACAATATTTTCCTCAGTGGTTAAAAAAAGAATCATATGATCCTCATATGACTGTTGGCAAGGTAGAAAGTGAAGAAAAGTATAAATTAGCAATTGAAAAAACAAGGGAAGTAACTGACGTTTTTGAAACTATTGTTAATAAGATAAGTGTTGAGATTATAGATGATAATGAGGATTCAATGATAGAAATGGAGATAGGATTAAAGTGATTGTATTTATCAAGAATATTGTAATATGAAGACGAGTATCGAAAAATTATAACTTGTAGGGGGAATTGTAAATGTATTATGGAGAAAAAGTTTGCTTAAGAGCTTATAGAGAAGAAGACATACCAAAAGCAACATCATTTGTAAATGATGAAGAACTTAAAAAATTGTTAGTCACTAATATTCCTTTTCCTATGACTCTATGGGAAGAGGAAGAATGGATAAAATCACAGAAAAGTAATCAAGATGGTAACTATAATTTTGCCATAGAAGATATAGAAACAAAAAAATATATTGGTGGTTGTGGCATTCAAGAAGTCAATTGGTTATCTCGTGTGGCAACTGTTGGTATTATGATTGGAGATAAGGAATATTGGGGAAAAGGATATGGCACAGATGCAATGAAGGTACTTATAGATTTTATTTTTAATAAGATGAATATTCGTAAAATAAGATTAAGCACATTTTCATTTAATATGAGGGCTAGAAAAAGTTATGAAAAGTGTGGATTTGAAGTAGAAGGAATCTTGAAGGATGAAATATTTAAAGATGGAAAGTATTATGATGAAATAATAATGTCAGTTTTTAATAAGTAGGTGGAGGGAAGAAGAGATGGATTCAAAAAGTGATGAACCATTTAACATAAGAAAAGTAACGGAAGATGATGCTGAAAGAGTATTAGATTATATTAATTTGGTAAGTGGTGAATCTGATAATCTAACTTTTGGTATCAATGAACTTAATTGTACTGTAAATGAAGAGAAAAATATTATCCAAGCAATTAACAATTCAAAAAATTCAGTAATGCTAATTGGAGAAATAAATAATGAAATTGTTGCTATGGGGAATATTGGAGGATTATCAAGAAGTAGAATTAAGCATAGGGGAACATTGGCAATATCAGTTTTAAAAAAATGTTGGAATTTAGGAATAGGAACTAAAATGATAGTAGAATTAATTAATTTTGCAAAATCTAAAAATATCGAGGTATTAGATTTAGAGGTTAGATCAGATAATGTTTATGCGGTTAGAATGTATAAAAAAGCTGGATTTGAAATCATAGGAGTTTATAAGAAATATTTCAAAATTGATAAAGAATATTACGATGCTTATATTATGACATTGGAGTTAAAATGAAAGGTATATACATTTTATTTAATTCAAGAAATATATAAAAATGGAAGGTGATACAAATGAGATTAAGATACTTAATGCAGGAGATGTTGCTCTCAAAGGAAGAATTTGTTATTAATAAACGTGTAAATATTCAAGGTTTAGATGTTTTAGTTTTGAGTTTTACAATAGAAAAAGACAAAAACCGTTTATGGTTAATGTATGAAAACAAAGATTTAATTGTGGATGATTTTGATAATGAATATCCAGAAGAATTTAAGACAAATAGAGAGGAACTTCTGAATAGTATTGAGGAGAGAAGAAAAGATAAATATTTATATATAAAAGAAATGGAGATACAAGAACAACTTATTAGATTTGATTCATCAAGTAGTGCTCCAATTCATGATATGAATAGAGAAGGAATGATGCAGTTACAGCATTTTGCTGAAAAAGGCTTGCTTCCAGATGAATGGGATGATGTTAAATTAGAGAGCCTTGTTATTACGGTATATGAACAAGCAGAAGGTGAAATTATTCCAAATATAGATAAAGAAAAGGATTTATCAGTGGTATTACACATTGACGAAAATATAGAAGAAATACCAATCCAATGTCCTTTCACAGTAGAGTTTGGCAAACAGGATATAGGTTCAGAAGTTGTTTATTATGATCCTATCCTTGAGAAGGAAAAGAACTTTTTTATTAATGAAATTTACTCTTATGATGTTTATGAAGATACATTAACAAAATCTGAACAAATAGAAGATCTAGAGATGCGAGAAGAGATGCTCAAGGATTTTAATAGGGCAATGGAAAATTTATGTCCAAGGGATAAAAACTTAGCTGTTATAAAATATGAAACATTAGATAATGTTCAACTTAATTTTATGATGAAAGATTATCTAGAAGCAGAGCCAATAGTGCATGATTCTAGTGGGTCAATAGGATTTATTTGCAAATGTGATGAAACAGGAATTAATGGATATAAGTTACGAGAATGTGTGTTGCAAGCAGTAGATAAAGATTTCAGCGGTGAAATAGAATTAGAGTTATTTTCACGTTATGTTGAAATACCAGAGGAAACTGTAGAATGCTTTTAGTTAATAAAAAGTTTGATAAAGTTAATGAGGTGGAAACATATGAATAAGAAATTGGATATATATTTTTTTGGAGATAATGGTCCCTATGATGAATATAATCCTGGATATGTCTGCAGTAAAGAATTTGTACCAGAGATATTATACTTACTAGCTCATAATGAACCATATGCTATATCAAAAGATGAAATTATAAAAACAATGAGAATTAGTGAAGAAGAATTTGATTGTATAATAGAAAGTTTAAAACGTATTAATGCAATAAATATAATCGAAAATAAGTATAAATTGAACTTTCCTGTATTTTTAGAAGAGGACATGCCATTATTAGATAAGTATTTTGAGGATATTGGAGAAGTTATAGGTAGCAAAATAATTGAAATAAAGGGACAGATTTATGATAAACTATCTAAGTTATCTAACTATTCATCATTTTCTAAAGAAAGATTACTATATCATTTAATTTGTGATGATATCTTTGATGGTACAGCTTTTGATTTTTTTGAAGAGAAGAATATTTTTTTATATTCTAAAATACAACCAGGAAATAGAGATTATATAATATTTGGATATGAGGATAGCGAAAGTGTACAAAGTCATAGTAATAAACTACTGTGTAGTAGCAATAATTATAGAAGTCAAAACTTTATCTTCAATAGTTTTGGAGATTCAGATGGTATTAGAAAAGATATGTTTAGGTTTTTTAGGCAGATTGAGAAAAACCTTGAAAGATCAACTCCATTTAGTGATCTAAACTTAGATTATATAAAAATAATTGAGAACAAGAATCGTAAGATTGCAGAAAAATGTGGCGAAATAGTTTTGAAGAGTTATAAGAATGAAATAGTATATAATCAATTGTCTATAAGTGAAAAAGATATGGTTAAGTTTCTTGAAGAACTTGAATATATAAGTATAAATGAGGAAGATAGCACTGTTGTTTGTAATGTTCCTGTTTTTCAAAGGACAGATAATGAGATTATTAATGAAATATCAGATATTATTCTTAATCAAATATGTGATATAGTTAAATCTACCTTTGATAGATTTGAAAAAGAAGCTATTGAATTAACTGCTATAAAACATAAAAACAGTATGAAAGAAATAGCAATAGAACTGTGGCATCAAGTCTTTGGTTTTACAAATGAATATTTAGCCCAAGTTGGTTTTGTACAATCTCCAGAATATATAGATGGAGAAGGAAGATATTTAAGAAGTTTTACTATTATGTAAAAAAAGGATGTGTATTATGAAAATTGTTTATGATACATATGATTCACCAATAGGACTGATTCATGTAGTAGTAGATGAAATTGGGGTTAAAAAAGTATTCCTTTTTAAAGAAGATTGGGAAGATTATCTAATAGAAAATGCAGATATTAAATTAGATAAACAAATTTGCAAAGATGTTGTTATTCAATTGGATGAATACTTTAAGAAAGAGAGAGTAAATTTTCAATTACCCTTGTCTATTGAAGGCACTGAATTTAGAATTAAGGTTTGGAATGCATTAAGAGAGATACCTTATGGTGAAGTAAAAAGCTATTTACAAATAGCAGAAGCAATAGGAAATCCTAAATCAGTAAGAGCAGTAGGTCAAGCAAATAGAGCAAATCAAGTACCAATAATTATTCCTTGCCATAGAGTTATAGGTAAAAATGGAGATTTAGTAGGTTTTGCAGGAGATAAAACAAATCTAAAGAGATTTCTACTTGAGTTAGAAGGGGTGAATATAGACATATGATTAAACAAATTTTCACTGAAAGATTAGTAATGCGTAAATTCAATAAAGATGATTATCAGGATGTATTTGAATATTTAAGTGATGAAGATGTAATGGAACATATTGAACCACCATTTACCTACAAAGAAGCAAAAAAATTTGTTGATACATTTATTTGTGAAGATCCAAGTGTATTTGCCTTGGTAGAAAAGTCCAGCGGTAAAGTCATAGGACATGTTATATTTCATCCATATGAATATGAAAATGTATATGAGATTGGATGGATAATAAACAAAGATTATCAAGGAAGAGGATATGCTTTTGAAATTAGTAATGCACTCATAGAATATGGGTTTGAAGAATTGAAACTTCATAGAATTTTTGCTACCACAGTAGCAGGTAATAATAGGTCAAGCAGTTTGTTGGAAAAGCTAAACATGAAAAAAGAAGCTGTTTTCAGGAAAGCCAATTTTCATAATGAAAAATGGATAGATGAATATTGGTATGGGATATTAGAAGAAGATTATTTTGAAGGTTAAAGAAAGGGAAGTGATATTAAAGTGGATAATGTATATTTAGTATTACCATCAAAAGAACATGAGCAATCATATATTAATATGATGACCGAATGGGAAAACACAGGAGAACATATTTATCCAGGTGCAATAAGAAGTAATGAGATGAATTATTCTGACTGGTTAAATAAAGTTAAATCATATAATCATAAAGAAACTTGCCCATCTCATTTAGTACCTTCAGATATGTATTTATTGATAAATGATAATGGAAAAATATTAGGTGCAATAAGCATACGCCATTATTTAAATGAAAACTTGCTTAGTACTGGTGGACATATTGGTTATGGAATTCGTCCAACAGAAAGAAGAAAAGGTTATGCAAAAGCTATGTTAAAAATGGCATTAGAAAAATGTATTCAATTAGATATAAAAAAGGTTCTAATTACTTGTGATAAAACTAATATTGCATCAGCTAAAACAATACTTGCAAATGGTGGCATATTGGAGAATGAGGTTGTTGAGGATAATGGAAATGTTGTTCAAAGATATTGGATAACATTACGGTAAAAGTACTTATTTTGGGAAGAATAAATGGAAAATATAATTAGTTTAACTAAAGAATTTTTGTGGAACACATTAAATAAGTCAATGAATATAGATGATATAGAAAAAAAGTATAGATATGAACATTCTTTAAGAGTAAGTCATATTGGAAAGCAAATTTCTAAGGTTGAAGGTGCTGATACATTTATAGTTGAGATAGGTTGTTTACTTCATGACGTTGGTAAATTTCAAACAGAAGTTAATAGAGATCATGGCAGAGTTTCAGCAAAGGTGGCTAAAGTTTTTTTAGAGACATTGAACCTATCGAATAAACAAATAGACGATATTTGTTATGCAATTGCAGTACATGTAGATGGTGAAGCTGGCTATTCATATGAAGAAACACTAGAATCTAAAATAGTAACTGACTCAGATAACATTGACAGGTTTGGAGCGTATAGGATATATCAATCACTTGATTGGGATAATATTAAACAACTGAAGATAGAAGAAACATATGAAAAAATAAGTAATAGGATTAAAAGTTTAGAAAAGTTAGTTGAGGGATACGATTTAGAAACTGTGGAAGGGACAAGGTTATTTAAAGATAATATAAAATTTCAAATACAATTTTATAATAGATATTTGTTAGAATTAGAAAACACATTAATTGAACTGAATCATTAATATATTAAGTTATTTATAGTAACAGTAAATAAAGAAAGGGTGATAAACATGATTGATGATGTTAAAAAATATTATGACGAAGCTGCTGAATATGAGTGGAATAGACTCAATAATCCATATTCTAAGATAGAGTACAATAGTACGGTTTATTTAATTGAAAAATACTTTCAAAAACAAGGGAATATTTTGGATATAGGTTCTGGGCCAGGTAGATATTCACTAATGCTATTGCAAAAAGGTTTTAATGTTTCACTATTAGACATTTCTAGTAATGAATTATATATTGCAAAGAGAAAGATAGAGGAAGCTGGTTTAGAAGCTGAGGATTATTATTGTAAAAGTGCATTAGAATTAGATAGTTTTGAAAATGATACATTTGATGGGATTTTACTTATGGGACCCTTATATCATTTACATGATGAGAAGGATAGATTAAAGGTTCTAAGAGATACCCATAAGATTCTAAAAAAAGATGGTATTGCTTTGATTTCCTATATTAATACATGGGGATGCTTGAAATCAGCTGTAAGTGAGTTTCCAGAAGTATTTGAGGATACAGAACATTTTCAAAGATACTTAAATGGAGATTTAAAGTTTTCATCAGAAGAGAGTTTTACATCTACTTATTTTACATCACCACCATTGGCAATTGCAGAAGTAGAAAAGGCTGGCTTTAATATAGTATCCTATGCAGGAGCAGAAAGCTTTTTATCAGGTCTTAATATACAGATGAAAAACTTATATACCTATATGCCACAGATTTATGAAAATTTCATGAATGCGGCAGTAGAAAGCTGTGAACTTCCACAATATAGGGATACGACAGAACATCTGCATATTATTGTTAAGAAATAAAAACTATCATTTCTTAATGGGGGATTGAATACGCTTAGAAAAGAGGAAATAATATGCCAATAAAAGATATAAATCAACCTGAAATGATTAATATTGAATCTAATTTAAGGTTAAGAAAATTTGATAATAAATTTTCCTTTGCATTTGACTGGTATCAAGATGAAAACACTGTAAAATTAGTTGATGGTATAAATGCAAAAAAATATGATTTTAATACCTTAAAAAGTATGTATCAATACCTAAATAATGTTGGTGAGTTGTACTTTATTGAAATATTAGAGAATAATGAATTTATACCAATTGGTGATGTTACTTTTTGGAAGAATGATATGCCTATTGTTATAGGAGATAAAAATTATCGAAACAAAGGTATAGGTAAAAAGGTAATAGAGGCATTAATAGGTAGAGCAAAAGAATTAGGTTATCAAGAAATAAAGGTTCGTGAAATATATACTTATAATATTGCTTCTCAAAGATTATTTGAAAGTGTAGGCTTTAAGAAAAGTGGAAATACAGCTAATGGCTTTTCTTATACTAAGTTGATATATTAATAGACTATATTAAGAAACTAATGCTAGTGATTATAACTGGCATTTTTTCTATGAGAAAACCAGGAATATGAATGTATATTATGATAAAATAGGATGTACAAATATATTTTAATATAAGGAGAAATATTAGTCATGAAAAGAAAGCTATCAATTCTAATATTTATTTTGAGTTTTGTATCGTTATTTATATCAGTTAAATTATTTTGGAATTCAGGTATTTTTGTAGATGAATATAATTTAAGCCCTGATATAGTAAACGGTGGTGAATTTTGGTCTTCAATGGATTTGATTAGATTGTTATTGTTATTTTTATTATGTGTTTTATCTGGCATAAATATATTCAAAAAACAATCAAATTGAAGTTACTAGCTAGAGGTTCTTCTAGTGGAGTACCATACGATGTATTGTGATAAGAAATGGAAAATGGTAAAAAATTAGAGGAATTACAAAAAAATCTTTGGCAAAGGAATATAGACAAGTCTTAAATAGGGATAAAAATTATTGAAGATGAATTCAATAGTATAAAATCAGATAGAGACAGATTATTACGATAATGATAATTTTTTAAATCAAGCTGAAGATATATTAGACAAAAGAGCAATATATAAAATAGGCTTAAATGAATATATTTCTAAATTAAAAGAATTAATGAGTGATAAAACTATATTTTCTAAAGCTCTTCAAGGCAGATATCCAATTCTAATGTTTTACAAGATGACAGAGAAAAATGAATTTAGAGTTGCAAAACCACGATATTATTATTATACTACATGGGAAGCTATTAATAAGGGAGAAGGAGATATGCCAGAAGGAAGTGGAGGTCAGACTCTTTCAATAAATACCTTTGTAATAATGATGCTTATGAATTATAGAAAAAGACATTTTGGAAATGAAAGACCTTGGACTGTTCTTATTCTTGACAATCCTTTTGGGAAGGTTTCAGCAAAACATATGCTAGATCCTGTGTTTGAAATTGCAGATAGGTTAAATTTTCAAATAATAGCTTTTGCTGCTCCTGAAATTATAAAGGTAGAAATCAGTGAGAGATTCCCAGTGTTTTGGGAGTTGAGGATTGGAGAAGGAGATAGAGATAGCTTAATTACAGGAAAAGTAATGCATGGAGGAAGAAAAAGAATGTCATAATCATCCTAGTGCTAGACATTTAGACTTATGGAGGTTGAACTCATATGAAAATATATTTTTTAGATAAAGTTTTAGAATGTGAAAGAGATATAAAGGCAATTATACAGACTTTAAAAGAGGTAGAAAAGATGGCTTTAAAGTCAAACTATGTTATTAGCCATTTAGAAGTAAATGGGGAAAAGATATATGATAATTTTCACCACTATTTTTCAAACAATCTAGAAGAAATAAAAGATGTAAAAGTTATCACTAAAACTCCTAGACAATTGGCTAGAGATTTAGTTGTGTATATGAGTGAAATGATAGAAGGATTTATACCTGATATTGAAATGTTAGCAAATGATTTTAGAAAGGAAGCAACAAAAAAATTATGGGAAGAGCTGGTAAATGTATTTAGTGGTATAAAGTGGATACTAGATGCTTTTTCTACATTGGATTCTGATACTGAACTTATATATATAATTAATGACTATAAAAATTGGAATTACCTTGCTAAGGATACATATTCTTTAAGAGAAATAATGGTTGGATTTCAAGAAATATTATTAACTGATGATCATGACTATGTTCCAGAAATACTTTCTGGAGAAATAGTTCCCTTGCTTAAGGATATGAAAGATAAATTAGATACCCTTGTTGATAGGAGAATTGATTTAGATAAACTTAACTAAAAGTAGAAGTGAGTCAAAGGACCGTCCCTTGACTCATATTGATTCATTTGGCTTACTTCAAATATTTATCCATCCAATTAGTGATTTCGGTTAATCTTCGAATTCTATGTTTTGGTTTTCCACTTCTACTTAACTCATGATTTTCTCCTCGGAACATACAGAGTCTTGAGTCTATTCCATGATATTTTAATGCAGTAAACATTTGAATTCCTTCAGCTAACCAACAACGATAGTCTTCTTCAGAGTGAATGAATAGTGTAGGGGTCACTGCTTTGTTTGCATATTTAAGTGGTGAGTGGAACCATAGTTTGCCTACATCACCCCAAGGGGTAGCAGCTTGTTGGTCATCTACAAAGTAATATCCTATATCAGTAGTACAAAACTTAGAAATCCAGTTAGATATACTTCTTTGACTAGCAGCAGCTTTAAATCTATCTGTATGACCTATTATCCAGTTAGTCATAAATCCACCATAGGAGCCACCTGTTACACCTAATCTACTTGAATCAATAAATGGATACTTTTCTAATACTAAATCTGTAAATTTCATAAGATCATCATAGTCAATAGTTCCATACTTTCCTCTAATATCTGCGAATTCGTTTCCTCTTCCATCGCTTCCTCTAGGATTACAGAAGAATACTACATAGCCTTCATTTACCCAGTATTGCATCTCATGGTTGAAAACTTCTCCGTAGACAGTTTTAGGACCACCATGGATATCAAGTATTCCAGGATACTTTTTATTTAAATCAAAATCTACTGGTCTTAATATCCAACCTTCAATAGTTGTACCATCTTCTGTTTCAAAAGTAATTCTTTCTGGTTTTGATATGTCTTTTGTTTCTATAACCCATTCATTAAATGAAGTTAGTTGTAGTTCTTTTCCATCTTTAAGGGCATATAGTTCTTGAAGTTTCATATTTTTAAGACCTATAAAGCAGATATTTCCATTTAGTATATCAAATCCATCAACAGAACCACCATTATCGGTTACATTTTCAATATTTCCTTTTTCATTAATTCTCTTTATATACGAGGAATTCCATTCAGTAGAAACAAAATATAGATACTTACCATCAACTTTAAAACTTCTATTTCCTCCATATCTACAATCAGAACCAACAGAATTCCAAATACTATAGTCATAATCACATATTTTTTCTACTGTTTTTGTTTCTATATTTAATGTATAAAAATGGCTGTTTTGATTTATTCCATAATCCTTCATATCACTTCCAGTAAATATTATATTATCTCCTAAGAAATCTGCATAAGAATAGCTAAATTCTTCTTCATGGCTTAAATCTTCAAGCTTATCCTCTTTTATGTCATATAAATATAAATTTGAATTTTTAGTCATTTTATCTCTATAATAATTTGATATAATTATTGCCTTTGTTTTGCTTTGATTTAATTTAAGTAAACCAACATCTGTAAATTCATTAGTAATTGGTGTAATATGCTCAGTTGCACTATTGAATTTGTATAATCTATTTCTTTTCTTATTTGTAAATCCATTGCCATTAGACCAGAAAGGAATTTCGTCTAATACTTCATAATCTTTTTCTTCTTCAAATAAGCTGGAATCTAGTTTATAGTGATTATATATTCCTGTTACCAAATAATTTTTGTCATCTATTTTTTCAATACCTGATACTGAAATAGGTACTTTAAAGTATTCTACTGCTTCACCACCATGAATATTTATTTGGTAATAGGTAGTGAATTCTTCTCCCTTTTCCAATTTTTCTTTATCTTTTTGATTTCTAGTAGTAGGGAAGAGAATGTTAGAATCATCTAGCCAAACAAAGCTTTTTTCACTATCAAGAGAGGTAAGCTGTTTACATTCCTTTGTTAATGTATCATATAGCCATATGTTTGATAAATATTTGTTTTCTTCTACATCCATTCTATGCATAACAAATCCCAAGTATTTTCTATCTGGAGAATATTTTACCCCAGAAAGAAATTTGTACTTTGTAAAATCATCAAGTTTTAAATTTCCCATCATCATCCCTCCATTAAGATATTTCGAGTCCCTACACATATTATTATACATCAAATGTCAAGAGAGATTGTATTTAAATTATTAAATTAATATAATATACTTAAGTGGAGAAAGGGCAAAGTGGGATAGACACCCTTGTCCTAGAAGAGGAGGCTAAGAATGGAAAAGGGATATGTACACGTTTATACGGGAAATGGTAAGGGGAAGACTACTGCAAGTTTAGGACTTTCTATTAGGGCTTATCTAGCAGGAAAGAAAGTATTTTTTGGTCAGTTTGTAAAGGGGATGGAATACAGTGAATTAAATATAGAAAAATATTTAAAAGGGTTTAAAATTCATCAATTTGGTAGGGATTGTTTTATATATAAAGCTCCTACTGAAGAAGATATACGGGTAGCAAGAGAGGGTTTGAAGATATTTGAAGAAGTTCTAAAAGGTGGGGAATATGACTTGGTCGTATTAGATGAATTAAATATAGCTCTTTACTACAAATTATTTACAGTTGAGGAAGCTGTAAAGATAATCAAGGAAAGAGCGCCTCATGTAGAAGTAGTTATTACGGGAAGAAATGCACCAAAGGAGATACTTGAGTTAGCAGATTTAGTTACAGAGATGAAAGAAGTAAAGCATTATTACAACAACGGAGTAATGGCAAGAAAGGGAATAGAATTTTAAATTAACAATGGTTTGGGCCTAGGATGGCAACTTAGTGCAATCCTAGGCCTATAATATTACTTATTTAAATTTTTGTAGCAGAACCACCAATCTAGACATTCAAATTCTCCATTTTTAGCAGCTTCTAATCTTTCTTTAGCAGCCTTTTCATTTGAAGCTGGAGGAACTATTACTTTATCTCCTAAATGTTTATTGTTTGGCCATTTTTCTGGAGCTGCAACTTTATATTTGTCTGTAGTCTGAAGAGCATTTACAACTCTAAGCACTTCATCTACATTTCTTCCTGCTTCTTGAGGATAGTACATTATAAGTCTTATATTAGCTTTGTCGTCAACTATGAATACGGCTCTTACTGTATTTGTTCCTTTGCTAGGATGAATCATACCAAGTTGATTTGACACTCTTCCAAGTTCATCAGCAATAACTGGGAATGGTACTTCCACATTTGCTTTTTCTTTTATCCATTCAACCCACTTCATGTGTGAGAATACTTGGTCAACTGATAGACCGATGAGTTCAGTGTTTAATGCTTTAAATTCTTCAGCTCTCTCTGAGAACTCTATAAACTCTGTTGTACATACTGGTGTGAAATCTCCTGGATGACTAAATAAAACAAACCATTTTCCTTGATAATCTTCTGGTATTTTCTTCACTCCGTGAGTTGTTACTACCTCCATAGATGGAAACTTTTCTCCTAATAATGGCATTCTTTTTTCTTCCATTTTTATTCCTCCTTTATATTTTTACATTTTTCACAAATTCCACTATAATAAATTTTTTTGTCTAATACATCAAAATCTTCTATTCCTTCTTCTTTTAAATTTTCAGCATTTACATGAAAGTCATATACTTTACCACAACTTTCACATTTAAAGTGACCATGAAGAGATGTATCAATATCATATCTTGTTTCTTTTTCTTCAATAGTCACAAGGGAGACTATACCATTTTTCAAGAAAATGTCTAAAGTATTATAGACACTAGTCTTAGAAAGGGTAGGTATGTCTTTTAGTAGTGCATGATATATTTCATCTACTGTAGGATGAATTTTATTTTCCATTAAGTACTTTAACATTTTTATTCTTATGGTTGATGGTTTTATAGAGTATTCTCTTAAATAATTCTTCATCCATGCTACATCTGTTTTCAATATTAGGACTCCCTTCCAAAGGAATAATTATTATACCAATAGAGTTGTAACCATTACACTATTGAAATGATTACAATTTAATTATATAAAGAAAATATCATCCTGTCAAGTATTTTTTGAAAAAAAATAGTAGCAAACTAATTTGCTACTATCTATTATTTTCTTTTTTTCCACTCTTTAATATGGATTATTTTGCCCATGTTTTTAATATTTTTGTAGTTATTCTCTTTTAGTACAATAAATATATTTTTTCCTAAGGATGAAAGTGAGATTGTATGAAAAGTATTCTCTTCAAATACCGAGTTTTCTTTATATCTAATAAGTCCTATATAGTTAAAGTATAATAGTATATAGTTATCAAATATTGGTGTATGAAATTCCTTGTACTTTACTTTATCATAATCATATATTGTATCAATATCTAGTTGACTTAAGCTATTTATTATTTCAAAACGGTAGTTTTGTTCAATATTATCATAGTAACTATTTGAAAGTTCATTCCAAGACAGAGTGTTCCAAATATAATCAATAAATAAGGATAATTTTTCTTCAACTTTTAAATTTAGATATTCTTCTTCCTTTAAATATGGCTTTATAGTGTTTTTTTCAATAGTAAGTATGTTATTACATAGTGAAAATTTATAGAATATATGAACTAAGGGGATATCTAATTGTTTTACATTGATTATTGATTTAAATGTTTGTTTATTTGTTAGTATATTGTTTAACTTTAGTAGATGATTACTATTGATAAATTGGTTATTGGGGTTTAATTCTACATTGTTGGTTTTTACATAGAATAAGAATTTTTCATAGTCTTCAACAAAAATGATTGCTTTTTCATTTAAATTTTCTCTTACAAAAGCATCTAACTGTCTATCCCAGTACAGAGGCATATTTATGGGTTCTTTTGGTTCAAAATATTTATAACGGTTTTTACTTATTGTCAATATGTCTTTATAAGCTTTTTCAAAGTCTTTGATTTTTTCATTTTCTACTAAAAATTTAATATATTTTTTTAATGTAGTAATATATGAGTTTAATTGATTTTGAGATTGAATGAAGTTATCGAATATTCCCTTTTTTACAAAATGTTCAAAATTAATTTTGTCTATATCATATAAGCTAAAGTTTTTGTCATAAAGATAATAATCATAAAAAGCTATTAAATTTTTTATATGTTTTCGTACCGTGTTTTCTGATAAGTTCTCATTTAAATAGGTTTCAAATTCATCTAGTTCTATAGCCAACTCCAAATTTTCCTCATCATCTAGTTCTAATATTTCATAAATACAGTCGGTATATATCTTATATACATTTAAACTATATCTTCTTAAATATCCTTTTATTGTTATATTAGGTTCTTCTTTTTTTATCAGATGGTAGTCAAAGAGTATTTTATCTAAAAAAATACTCTTTATAAAATCAGGTAAAAAGCTAATATCACCAACAAACTTTTCATACATTAACACCTTTGAAACTCTACCAAATATTAGCTCTGATTTGTCTATAATATTACATAGTTCAGGTTCCCAAACTATGTGGTGATTGTTAGTCAAGATATCTTCTACATACATGAAATCTCCTTTGATATTTTTAATCTCAAAGAGACTGATATGGGATTTATTTCTCTCAATAAGTATTTCTTTTTCCTCATCATTTAAATTCTCCATAGAGTCTTCTAAAAAGTGTTCTATGAAATTCTTTCCGTATTTAGTTTTATAATCAAGGCTTATCCAAACATTAAAAGCCATTCTAGTTCTTCTTTCATCAAAATCTGGATAATAAAATTCAATAGAGTTAATATTTTTTTCTCTTTGAAAAAAATCATCTATATATGTTAAAAGCTTTTTTGTAGCATTTTCTTGTATGTTCATTATTTCTTCATAATTCAGATTTACCATATTCTCCTCCAAATCAAAAATTATAATAGTATATAATATTATATACTAAATATGCTATTATTGTATATATTAATGAATTAATAATATCAAGTAAGAAAAAAAGCCCTTATAGGCTTTAAAAAAATAAAATATCTATAATAGTCTCCCTAAGATTACACCATTGACACTGGCTTGCATTAGTCCTCTTGTAATACCTGCTCCATCTCCACCTACATATAGATTTTCAATATTGGTCTCAAATTGATTGTTTGTAATAACTTTATTAGAATAAAATTTTACTTCTACGCCATAGAGAAGAGTTTCATCACTGGCAAGTCCTGGTGCTACATTGTCTAGAGCAATTATCATTTCATCTATGTTTTTTAATAGCCTATGAGGAAGTACTAAGCTCAGGTCTCCAGGTACTGCATCTTTTAAAGTTGGCATTATATTATTTCTATAGAGTCTATTTTCATTAGTTCTTCTACCCTTTTTGAAATCCCCATATCTTTGAACAAGAACCTTGTTACCTGAAAGCATATTTCCAAGCTTAGCTATATGCATACCATATTCTATTGGGGAATTAAAGGGTTTGGTAAAGTGTTTTGTAACTAATAGTGCAAAGTTAGTATTTGGTGTTTTGAGTTCATCAGATTTGTAGCTATGACCATTAACTACAGCTAAGTTTCCATCATAATATTCTGTAGACACTTCTCCACCTGGATTAGTACAAAAGGTTCTAACCTTATCATCAAAGGTTGGTGTATAGTATATGAGCTTACTTTCATACATAGCTTCATTCATTTCTTCCATTATTTCATTTCTAGTTTCTACTCTTACTCCTATATCTACATCTCCTGTTTCTGTATTTATATTATGTTTGTCACACAATTTTTTTAGCCAATCCGAGCCATCTCTTCCTACACATATAACTACCTTTTCAGCGAAATATTCCTTATCCGCAATAACACCTTTTATTTTTCTGTTTTGATCCAATAATATATCTTTAACTGGATTTCTAAAACTTAAATCTAACTCCAGTTCTTCTAAATGTGCTTGTATCTTTTTGTAGATATCATAACCTACTTCTGTTCCCATATGCCTAATAGGACATTCTACTAATTTTAAATTACTTCTAATGGCTTTTTTTCTAATTTGATTTATTTTATCTTCTTTGCCTACACCGTATACCTTTTCATCTGCACCAAAGTTTAAATAAATATTGTCAACATAATTGATCAATTCCTTAGTTTTTTCATATCCTATATATTCTGGAAGATTTCCTCCTACATCTGGTGATAGAGAAAGCTTTCCATCAGAATAGGCACCTGCCCCTGCAAATCCTGTAGTGATATTGCAGGGTGTACAATTTACACATTTATCAGTTTTTCTTTTTGGACAAATTCTTTTTTCAATGGAATTTCCTTTTTCTAATATAAGTATTTTGACATTTGGTTTTTTCTTTTTAAGCTCTAATCCAGTAAAAATTCCACAAGGGCCAGCCCCAACTATTATTACATCATAATTCATATATTTACCCCCTAATTTTGATCTCCATATAAATGATACCCTATTTTAAAATTAATAAAACTGGGTAAAATATTAGAAAACTATAGGAGGGATAAAATTGGGAAGGAATAATTATAGAGAATTATTTAAAGAATTACTTAAATCATACTATGAAGATGTGTTTGAAGAAAAATTAAGTGAAATAATGGATAAAAAAGAAATTGATAAAGAGTCATTTTCAACGGTAGTATCTGCAATCTGTGGTGTAGAAGTTGAGTATTCTGAAGATTTTTCATCTGATTTAATAAGAGCAATAGAAAACTATAAACAATCAAAAAAAGTGGTTTTAAACACAAATTCTTGTGTAAAAAACTGTATAGAGGTAGATGGAAAGACCTTATGCCAAAATGCTTGTCCATTTGATGCTATTATTTTAGATAGTGAAACTCAATTACCTAAAATAAATATAGACACATGTGTTGATTGTGGTAAATGTGTTGAAGCTTGTGATAAAAATAATTATATTGATAAAATAGAATTTCTACCTCTAGTAAATATTTTAAAAGAAAATAATAAGGTTATAGCAGCTGTAGCACCTTCAATATCAGGTCAATTTGGAGGTGAAGTATCTATGGGTCAGATGAGAGCTGCTTTAAAGAGTATTGGATTTTCAGATATGGTTGAAGTAGCATTTTTTGCGGATATGCTTACAATAAAGGAATCAGTTGAGTTTAATAGACACATTAATGTAGAAGATGACTTCATGCTATCTTCATGCTGTTGTCCTATTTGGGTAGCAATGATCAAAGGAAAATACAAGGAATTAATTAAACATACTTCTCCATCAGTATCCCCTATGATTGCAGCAGGAAGGGTCATTAAAAAAATAGATCCAGATTGCAAAGTTGTATTTATTGGTCCATGTGTTGCAAAGAAAGCAGAGGCAAAAATAGACGATTTGAAAGATGCTATAGATTTTGTTCTTACTTTTACTGAACTTAAAGACATTTTTGATGTACTAGATATAGAACCTCAAAAATTTCATGAAGAGCTGTCTACTCAGTATTCATCTAAGGGTGGAAGAATTTATGGAAGAATTGGTGGGGTATCTTTAGCAGTTGAAGAAGCAGTAAATGGTCTGTTTCCAGACAAGGCACATTATTTTACATCGGAACAGGCTAGTGGTGTTTCTGAATGTAAGAAACTACTTGAAAGAGGTCTTACTGGAAATACAGATGCTAGATTTCTTGAAGGAATGGGTTGTGATGGAGGCTGTGTAGGAGGGCCAAAGGCACTTATATCAAAAGAAAAAGGAAAAGTTGCAGTAGATAATTATGGAGAAGAATCAAAAATTAAAATATCTATAGAAAATAAGATTATGAGAGAATTTCTTAAGGCTATTGATATAGATAATATAGAAGATTTTAAGGATAGTTATAAAATTAGTATTTTAGAAAGAATATTATGATGACTAAATACCTTTCTCACTCTTTTTGTTAATCAATTAGGCACTCTTCTAGCAAATTTAAATTAATAATTTTTATAACATTTTTATCAAAATCAATAATACCATCATCTCTCATATTAATTAATTCTCTAGATAATGATGGTCTTGGTACATCAAGTATCTCTGCCATTTTTTTTCTTGTACATTGAAAAGTTAAAAATAAGTTTTTCTGTTTTTTATATTCATCTAAAAGCATAATTGCTAACTTTTTCCTTATTGTTTCGTATGACAAATTTCGTATTCTTCCACTTAACATAAGAATTCTGTCAGATAGTACTGTCATAAAATTGTTGAGAAATATGTCGTTTTTTTTGCAAAGGTCTATTATGTCATTTTTATGGACAAATAATATTTTTGTTTCATCAATAGACATTATAGTTGAAGGATAAACATTTTCACCTGAAAAAACCAATGCTTCTCCAAAAATATTTCCAGTGTTAAAGGTATTAAGTGTTATTATTTTGCCAGAAGGAAATATTTTTTGTATTTCCACTTTTCCTTTAATTATAATTCCTAGACTAGTACATTTACTATTTTCAATAGCAATTACCTCATTTTTGGCAAATGCATTTAAGTTGATTGATATTCCTCCAAGTAATTTTACTATTTCCTCCATTGTCAATCCTTTAAATAAAACACATTTTATTAAAGTTTCTAAAGTATCTTTCATTGGTATCCTCCAAAGATAAATTAAATAATAACATTACTTACCATAATTATACACTTATTTTATTATAACCCATAGGAAAGTTCAAGTTTTCTCTAATATAAAACTTTGCGAAATGGGTTTTATAAGTTGTAGATTTAATACTTCTTGAAAATCAAAGGCTTTTTTTGTAGAATTATAATAAAGTCACTAAAAGGGGTTGATTATTTGAGAAGTAATAGAAATAAAAGAAACAATAATAGATATTTTGTCATCATAATCATTGTTTTATCTATATTAGTAGGAGGCTTTATTTATTATAAGTATTCAGTAAAGAGAGATACAAGTATTTTGTCAAGCAATGTTGAGGAACAAGTAGTGAAATTATTAGATTTATCTACAGTTAAATATAATTATACAAATGTTGTAGCTTATAAAGATAATAAAAAGTTGAAAGATATGAGCATTCCTTTCACTAGTAAAGGTTTTTTAATTAAGTATAATGGTTATATAAAGGCAGGAGTAGACTTAAGTACAGCAAAAGTAGATGTAAAGGATGATAAAAATGTAGAAATAATTTTAGACAAGCCTACAATATTTGACAATGTAATAAATGAAGAAGATGCTTATATTTATGATGAAAGAGAATCTCTATTTAATCAGTTAAAAATTCAAGATTTATATGATGTATTAGTAAAAGAAAAGGAAAATATGGAGAAAGAGGTCATAGAAAAAGGGATATTAAATGAAGCAGAGGAAAATGTAGAAGAATTACTAAGAACATTTTTAATGAGTATGGGTTTTGAAAACATAAAAATAACTTTTAAATGATAAAGCATTATAAAAGTCTATCCAAATTTGGGTAGACTTTTAAATTAATTTTTTGGTTTTAATTTAAAACACCTTAGCATATTATTACAATATAGGGGGGAGTTAAGGTGTTGAGAAGGGTTAAGTTGATTTTATTATGTTTCATCTTAGTTGTTATAGTGTTAGTTGTAGGGGATTTTATACACCAAGTTTTAACAAAAAAAACTATTAATTATGAGAACAAAGACGTATATGTAAAACAAGATGAAAGAAATTATGCAATACATATTGAAATTGATAAAAAGCTACTATATTTAATAGATTTGGATACGAATGAAATAGTAAAAAAGTATGTAGTAGCTACTGGGAAACCTGGTACTCCCACACCTTTAGGTACATTCAAAATCATACAAAAGGGTAGATGGGGAGGAGGATTTGGTTCTAGATGGATGGGACTTAACGTCCCTTGGGGAAAGTATGGAATTCATGGTACAAATAAACCTGGCTCTATTGGATACAATGCTTCTCATGGATGCATTAGAATGAGAAACAAGGATGTAGAGGAATTATATTCATTAGTTAAATATGATACATCAGTTACTCTTACAATGGGCGACAATGGACCATTTGGGCATGGTTTTAGAGTATTAAGACCTGGAGATAGGGGAGCCGATGTACAAGAAGTTCAAAAAAGATTAAAACAAAAAGGATATTATAGTGGTTCTATAGATGGAGTTTATGGTGACGGAACCAAATATGCACTCATTAACTTTTTAAAGGACAATGGTTTACCGTTAACTGATATCATAGGTTCAAATATATATGAAAAACTTAATATAATTCTCATGGATTAACTCTTTACAAAGTACAAACTTTTGCTTATACTATTCTAGTTGATATTAGAAATATTGATGTAACAGGAGATGATGTATTATGATTTGCAAAAGATTTGAAATAAAAAGAGGTCAAATTTTATATAGAGATGAAATCGAATTTAAGTCTTTAGTTCATGAATTTATTTGGAAAGCAATGATGAAGAGAAAAGGTTGTCGAATTAAAGAAATCGGTAATCGTTAATATAATTCTAAACAAAAAACTTCTATTTTTTCAAATAGAAGTTTTTTGTATTATTTATGACAATTAGGTAAAGATATGATATAGATTGTAAAATTACATATATGGTTAATTTTTAGATTTTCGGGTATATAGGAGTAGAATATGTTTAAGGAGGGGTTGTATATGTTATCTAAAAGATTACTAGAAGAGTTAAATTTACAGATTAAGTATGAGTTATATTCAGCTCATTATTATTTAGCTATGGCAGCATATTGTGCTAGTGAAGATTTATCTGGTTTTGAGAATTTTTTTAAAGTGCAAGCAGAAGAAGAAAAGTTTCATGCTATGAAATTTTTTGATTTTGTAAATGAAATGGATGGCAAAGTAAAGATATTAGGATTAGAAGAACCTCAAAATGATTTTGAATCCGTTACAGATGTATTTAAAAAAACTCTTGAACATGAAAAATTTGTTACAAGTAGAATTTATAAATTAATGGATATTGCTACAGAGGAAAGAGAACATGCAACTATAAGTTTATTAAAATGGTTTGTTGATGAACAAATAGAAGAAGAAAATAGTATGAAGACTATACTTACAAGACTGGAAAGAATGGGTGAAAACAGTCATGGACTATATATGCTAGATCAGGAATTGGCACAAAGGGTATTTACTCCACCAGCAGGTTCAGGAAACTAAAAAAGATAGGTCAATTGACCTATCTTTTTTATAATGTATTTATAATGTAGTTGTTCCACCACCACTCATGTTTTTTTGAGCCATTTCTACCAATCTTTTTGTCATATATCCACCAACATAACCATTTTGTCTTGATGGTAAATTACCTTTATCCATTGTTTCATAATTAGTCATACCTAATTCACTTGCAATTTCAGTTTTCATTTGATTTAATGCTTGTCGTGCTTCAGGAACTAATATTTTGTTACTTGTATTATTATTGTTAGTAGTAGCCACCATGTTCAACTCCTTTCTTATAGTTATATTTTTTTGGTGTATTACTATTATGTGTAGAAAAAGTTTTAATAGTCATGTAAATTTTACATCACTTATACTAAATTTCTTAAATATCCAAAATTTATTATTTTTATAATTGCATATGACGGACTTTTATTATACATATTTTAAACAAAACAATATGTTTTTATGTTAATTTCCACATAATTTATAGTTAATTAATGAAATAATATATTAATAGTGAAAACTGAGTATTATAATGATATACTAATAAGGAATTATAATAAAAAGGGTGATTTAAATGAATTTTACTAAAATGATTGGTGCAGGAAATGATTTTGTGATTTATAATGGATTAGAGTGTAATATTGATAATTATAGTGAACTAGCATTAAAAAGCTGTGACAGACATTTTAGCGTAGGTGCCGATGGGATTTTAGTATGTGAAAAAAGCAAAATAGCCGATATCAAAATGGTATATTACAATTCAGATGGTTCAATAGGAGAAATGTGTGGTAATGGAATTAGATGCTTTTCTAAATATGTTTATGAGAACGAATTGGTTAATAAAAGAGAATTTACTGTAGAAACACTTGCTGGCATTAAAAAAATCATATTAGAAACTGATGGGTTTGGAAAGGTATCTACTGTAAAGGTAAATATGGGATATCCTATGTTTGAAGCCAAGAGTATACCTGTAGATATTAACAAAGATGAAGTTATTTTGGAGAAGATTAATATAGATGGAAAGGAAATAGTCTTTTCTTCAGTTTTGGTTGGTGTACCTCATACAGTTATTTTTGTTGACGATATAAATTCAATTGATATAAATGATCTTGGTGCAAAACTTGAAGTGTATAGTGTTTTTCCCAAAAAGACAAATGTAAATTTTATAGAGATTTTAGACAAAAATCATATTAATATATATACTTGGGAAAGGGGGGCAGGTAGAACTTTAGGATGTGGAACTGGTTCTTGTGCTAGTGTAGTAATAGGATATAGATTAGGAAAACTTGATAATATTGTGAAAGTTAAAACTGAAGGTGGACAACTTCAGGTAGAATTACAAGATGACTATGAAATTTATATGAGTGGAGGGGCTAAAACCATTTGTATAGGTAAATTTGATAAAAATTTTTAAAGGAGGATAAATGAATGGAAAATGCAGAAAAGAAGAGTTTTTGGCAGTATTATAAATTCCCTATTATTCTGCTATCATCGATAATTTTAGGTAGTATAATTGGACTTATAATGGGAGAAAAAGCTACTATATTTCAACCTTTAGGAGATATATTTTTAAATGCTATGTTTACTATTGTTGTTCCTTTGGTTTTTATTACCATATCTAGTTCTGTAGCTAGTATGGCAGATAGGAAAAGATTAGGAAAGATAATTGGAACTATGTTGTTAGTATTTATTATTACTGGATTGATTGCTTCACTTATTATGATTGTTGTGGTAAATATATTTCCACCTGCAAAAGATGTAAATATAGAGATACCTAAAGCAGAAGAGATAAAACCTTTAAATACAGGAGCTCAAATAGTAGCAGCTCTTACTGTTACAGATTTTACAGAGCTGATTTCTAGAAAGAATATGTTACCTTTAATAATATTCTCTATGTTCTTTGGTCTATGCGTTAGTTTGATAGGAGAGAAAGGCAAAAAGGTAGCAGATGCGTTAAATGTGCTTTCAGAAATATTTTTGAAAATGGTGTCTGTAATTATGTATTATGCACCTATTGGTTTAGGAGCATATTTTGCATCACTTATAGGTAATTTTGGTCCTGAACTTTTAGGATCTTATGCTAGAGCTATGGCAGTATATTATCCAATTTGTATAATATATTTCTTTGTAGCATTTTTCTTTTATTCTTATTTTGCAGGGGGTATGCATGGGGTTAAGAATTTTTTCAAAAACATATTCCCTGTAGCTATTACTTCTTTAGCAACTCAAAGTAGTATTGCAACATTACCTGTAAATCTAGATTCTGCAAAGAAAATGGGAGTACCGAAGGATATTAGGGATATAGTATTACCTATTGGAGCTACAGCACATATGGATGGAACTTGTTTAAGTTCTATACTTAAGATATCATTTATGTTTGGTGTGTTTAATATGCCTTTTAAGGGAATAGGGACTTATGTTACTGCTGTTGTAATATCAGTATTAAGCGGTGTAGTCATGTCTGGAGTACCTGGTGGAGGATTAATAGGTGAGATGCTAATCGTTAACATGTATGGTTTTCCACCTGAGGCTTTTCCAATAATAGCAACTATAGGATATTTAGTAGACCCACCAGCAACTATGGTCAATGTTACTGGAGATACAGTTGCCTCTATGATGGTAACTAGAGTATTGGAAGGCAAGGACTGGATGGTCAAAAAACTTACAGCAAATGAAGATGTTAAATAAAAACTAAAGCTATTGAAATATTTCTTTATTTAATCTATACTACAGGTATAAGATATAAATAAAGGGGAGTAGCTGGGCAGAGAATACTGCTTTAATTAGTCGTCAATACGGTGAAAACCCGGCTAATTTTTGAACGGCAAGACCTTTATTTAAGCTATTAAGCTTAAATAAAGGTCTTTTAATTATATATAAAAAAGGGGGGCTTATTTTGGAGCAATTACTTTTAGGTATTAGTAATTTAAATTATCAACAAGTAATTATGTATTTTATTGGTGTAGGACTTATTTATCTTGCCATCAAAAAGGAGTATGAGCCTATGTTGTTGCTGCCTATAGGTTTTGGGGCAATATTAGCCAATATTCCTGTTATTCCAGGAATACCAGGGATAACTAGTGATGAGGGAGTGTTAGGAATATTAAAAAATGCAGGCATTTTAAATGAACTTTTCCCTGCACTAATATTTATTGCAGTTGGAGCCATGATTGACTTTACTCCGCTTTTGCAGATGCCATCTATGTTGTTTTTTGGTGCAGCAGCTCAATTTGGTATATTTATGACTATAATATTTGCACTTCTTCTAGGATTTGATATCAAAGAAGCAGCTAGTATAGGGATTATTGGAGCAGCAGATGGACCTACATCTATATTTGTAGCATCTAGATTTGCAAAACATTTATTGGGACCGATTTCTGTAGCCGCCTACTCTTACATGTCATTAGTGCCAATAATACAGCCAATAGTTATTAAGGCATTAACTACTAGTGATGAGAGAAAAATAAGAATGGAGTACAAAGAAGTTAAGATTTCTAAGACAGTTAAAATTTTATTCCCTATAGTTGTAACAATAGTTGCAGGAATTATAGCACCAATAAGTGTTACTTTGATAGGATTATTAATGTTTGGGAACTTAATCAGAGAAAGCGGAGTATTAGATAGACTTTCTCAATCAGCACAAAATGAACTAGCTAACTTAGTAACTCTTTTATTGGGAATAACAATAGGCTCAACAATGACTGCAGATGCATTTTTAAGTATTGATACAGCAAAAATAATGGCATTAGGATTGTTTGCATTTATATTTGATACAGCAGGGGGAGTTTTATTTGCAAAATTCTTAAATTTATTCGTAGAGAAAAAGTACAATCCTATGGTAGGAGCAGCAGGAATATCTGCTTTTCCTATGTCAGCAAGAGTTATACAAAAGCTTGCAACTGAAGAAGATCCAACTAATTTTGTACTTATGCAAGCGGTAAGTGCAAATGTAGCAGGACAGATTGGCTCAATTATTGCAGGTAGCGTAGTACTTGCATTACTTTCCTAGGAGGGATAGTTATGAATATTGGATTTAAAATGCTACTATATGGAATGGGAACAACTTTCTCAATATTAATAATATTTTATTTTTCTATAAAGCTTATGGTTAAAATTTTTCCTGAGAAATAAATTAAGCCATATTATTGAATTTAGTATAAATTCAATAATATGGCTATTTTTTTATATAAAAATTTTTGAAATTATATTTATAATAAAAGTAACTAAAATAGTTATAATAGTTGTTAAAACAATTGTAAATATTGGCCATTTAAGTCCCTTTGTCTCATTTTTCATAGTTAAAATTGTAGTACCACAAGGGAAGTGAAGTAATGAAAAAAGCATAAAGTTAATTCCAGTAACAAAGGTCCAACCATTATTTAGTAACAATGTTTTTAGTGCATCTATACTCTCTAATTCTATCATAGTATTTTGAGACATATATCCCATGATTAGTATAGGAAGTACTATTTCATTTGCAGGCAAACCTAAAAGAAAAGCCATTAGAATAAGTCCATCAAGACCTAGTAATTTAGCAAACGGATTTAAAAAGGATGCACATGTTTGCAATAGGCTTACTCCATTTATGTTGATATTAGCGAATACCCATGTAATAGCACCAGCAGGAATAGCTACAATTATTGCTCTACTAAGTACAAATAGTGTTCTGTCTAAAATACTTCTTATAAGTATTTTTCCTAATTGAGGCTTTCTATAAGGTGGAAGTTCTAATGTAAAGGATGATGGCATGCCTTTTAAGAAGGTAACTGATAAAAATTTTGAAACTAAAAGAGTTGTTAGTATTCCAATGAGTACAACTACAACAACAGAAATTGCAGCAATGATAGAATTATATTGACTGTTGACGAGTCCACCAACAAATATAGTAGAAATAGCTATTATTATTGGAAATCTACCGTTACAGGGAACAAAATTGTTTGTTATCATTGCAATTAATTTTTCTCTTGGTGAGTCTATGATACGGCAGGCTATTATTCCAGCAGCATTACATCCAAATCCCATACACATTGTCAATGATTGTTTTCCGTTAGTCCCAGCTTTTCTAAATGAGTTGTCAAGGTTAAAAGCTACTCTAGGTAAATATCCTAAATCTTCAAGGAGCGTAAAAAGTGGGAAAAATATTGCCATAGGAGGGAGCATTACAGATATAACCCATGCAAGTGTTCTATACACTCCCAGTACTAGTATTCCGTATAGCCAATCCGGGGCATTTAAATGTGTAAATAATATATTTAAATTTTTTTCTAATGCAAATAAACCCTTGGCTAAAAGTTCAGATGGATAGTTTGCTCCTACAATAGTTAACCAGAAAATTACACCCAGTAGTAATATCATTATTGGATAACCTGTTATTTTACTTGTAAGTATGTCATCAATTTTTTTGTCCCAATTAATTTTTTTACTATTATCAACTTCTGTAACTACTTTTGCAATTTCTTCAGCATAATAATATATTTCAGTTACTATTTCATCTCCAATGTTTTCATTTTCACTTAATATTTCTTCAATTTCCTCAAGTGGTTTTCTACCAACACCATTTCTTAATAGTAATTTTTCTAATTGGTTTTTTATTTCTATATCACCATCTATAAGTCTAAGACTTATCCATCTTGTATTTGTGTTTTTATCTAGATATTCTAATAGTATGCTTTCAATTTTTGATATTAATGATTCAACTTTTTCACTATACTTTACTTTATTGGGATTAACTATTGATTGCAAGTTGGTAATTGTTTTCATAATCTCTGTTATACCCACACCATCTCTAGCTATTGTAGGTATAACAGGTATTCCCAATAAGACTTCTAATTTTTTGACATCAATTTTGATTCCTTTTCTTTTAGCTTCATCCATTAAATTTAGTGAAACAATTACATTATCTGTTATTTCCATTATTTGAAGTACCAAATTTAGATTTCTTTCTAAACATGTAGAATCTACAACTACTATAGTTACCTCTGGATTTCCAAAACAAACAAAATTTCTAGCTATTTCTTCTTCCTCAGAATTTGCTAAAATAGAATAAGTTCCAGGAAGGTCTACTATCATATATTCTTTGCCTTCATGTCGATAACTTCCGTATGCATTTAAGACAGTTTTTCCAGGCCAATTGCCTGTATGCTGCTTTAGACCTGTCATATAATTGAAAAGAGTACTTTTGCCAGTATTAGGATTACCTGCTAATGCGATTACAGTCTTGTCTTCATGCTCTTCAAAGGGGTATTCATACTTTATCAAACTTAGTCCACTGGATTCTTGAGTAAGCCCCATAGTTTTACCTCCTATCAATTACTTTTATCAAGATTTTAGATGCTTCATCTTTTCTTAAAGCTAATACAGTACCCCTTATATTGAAAGCAATAGGGTTACCAGAGGGGCTCAACCTCTCAGCTTTTACTAATGTATTTGGTGTAAGACCTAAGTCAAGAAACCTTCTTCTTTTATCCCCTTCATTTAACAAGTCTATTACTATTCCTGATTTTCCCACAGGAAGTTTGCTTAACAAAATATTTCCATTTAAACAACTCATAATCAACCTCCTTTAAGAATGGCATATTTAAGTCAATTCTATAGCTATTATATGTAGGAATAGGGAAAAAGTTCATAAGAATATGAGGAACTATTAAGGCTAATAAAGCGTAATATATATTGAAAGAAAATGAAGGAGGAAATAGTATGAACCAAAACTATTATTACGAGCAATCAAGTTCTAGAGATAAAAACTTAGCAAGAGCTTATGTACCATTCCAATATATGAATCAAGTGTATAGTCCTGAAGAAGCGTTAAGGAAAGGAACAATCTTTCCTGAATTATATAAACCATATAAGATTAATAAGGGATATTAGTGGAGGTGTTTTTATGAATAATAATCAAGCATGTCTTTTAAAGCAAATAATGGAGGTAGAGTTTGTTTTAACTGAAACAGCTCTATATTTAAATATTCATCCAAATGATGAAAGAGCGATAAGACTTCATAATACCTATGTACAAAAACGAAGAGAATTGGTATCCCTATATGAAGCACAATACACTCCATTGACTAATGATTCAATGAGTAAATATCCTTGGGGATATATAGAAAGCCCATGGCCTTGGGAATTTGATTTTACATCATGTTAAGGAGGTTAGAATATGTGGATTTATGAAAAGAAACTTCAGTATCCTGTTAGAGTAGATACATGTAATCCTGCATTAGCTGCAATGATAATAGAGCAATTTGGTGGTCCAGATGGAGAGCTATCGGCAGGAATTAGATATTTAACACAGAGATGGACTATGCCTATAAATCAAGGGAAAGCCATATTAACTGATATCGGCACAGAAGAA
>Ga0129309_1000330_pt1 | contig 39832 bp, 43 predicted proteins | sample L1105metagenome_FD_94439 | JGI IMG/M metagenome (GOLD analysis project Ga0129309, IMG submission 94439) | Ring-tailed lemur group fecal microbial communities from Wisconsin, USA - L1105 metagenome | ecosystem: Host-associated > Mammals > Digestive system > Large intestine > Fecal | place: USA...
CCTGCAATCCAATCGAGGATAATCATGTATTATCCTTGGTTCGGACCTTTATATAATTATAATTCATATAGTCTATTATGGCAATATTTGCTTGGCACAAAATTAAAACGTTTCTGCTATTGAAGCGTAATTCTAATGTATTTGCCGTCTATAATATGCATAGACTACGCAGCGTTACCGGATCTTGCCTCTCTTTCCGGAATCCGCTGCGTATTATCATTGCATAAAGTGAATCCTTCTTACAACTTTATAGGGTTCTATTGCATCAGGCGGCATGTATCTTGAAAAGAATACGGGCATTTGTCTCAAATATGTTCTAATTACTATAACCGTATATAAAGGCTCTATCTTGCTAATCTGTATTTTCCAATAAAGACCGTTCCTCCCACAAAATGCGTGAAAAATACCAGACCTTTCCTCCGATTTCCCGGCAGATCCTGTTTTCTAATAAGTACTCCTGCCCTGCTACCTCCGGATTATCATGTGCCCAGTTGGTCTTACAAAAAAAATCCTGCCATGTATCAAAAATCGTGATACACGAAAAGGCATGCTCTGCAAGCATAACCTCATTATCCCTGATACGAATTCCAAATTCTTCTTTTAATAACGATAAGAAACCGCAGCGTACCAGGGTGCTGGTTTTAATGTCAATCTTCTCCACTGTTTTCCCCCTTATCTGCTCCCGCAAAAAGATCCTCTACCTTCATTACCTTTCTCTTTTTGGATGCCCCTGAATTCTTCGCAGGTGGGTCCGCACCTTTCTTTGCCGGTTTCTTCACTTCAAAGTCAACGCTCAGCGCCTCCTCACGTTCCTGCCCGTTTTTTTCTATATAAGAATCATAGGAAGAAAACTCTGGCTGATCCCGGTACCCACTTCTTTCTTTGGCACTTTCTCTGGTAAAATCCTCTTCGTCAAAAGAACGTTTTTGTTCTTCCCTCTTTCGCCATTCCGGCACATATTCGGATGTCTTTTCCAGCTTCAAGTCCTTGGCAGCCGGATGTTTCGTGTAATCCATTTTCCGCACTCGCAATACCTTCTGGCCACGAATAAATAAAAGCCCCTCATCCCAGGGGAAACGCATTACCTCATCCGGATTTAAAAGCTGCCTTTTCCCCACAGAAGAGGACTCTGAATATTCCGGCACATAATCTGTCATACGGATCGTATGGAAATTTTTCCGCAAGGAAGCTACGGCCACCGTAACGGTTCCAGACCGGGCGCTGAAGTATTCCGCTGTGGTCAGGTCATTGCACCCAAGAAATAAGGAAAAATCACAGCCGCCTAAAATTTCTTCCCACTGATTATCCGGGTAACGGTTTTGAAGCTGGGGAATGTTTTGGAATAAAATAGACATGCCAATGCCCCTGCTTCGCGCTGTTGCCAGTTTTTTCTTAAAATCCGGTACGACACCGAATAGCGATAGGTAAGCCTCTGATGTTGCCACCTCGGGCTTTTCCCCCGCTCCACACCGTGCGTGATAGTTTCCCATCACACGGCGTTCCACCGACTAAGATTACTTTTTAGTGCCTATATAGTCCTCGAATTGTATTTCTTCCAGCTCCCTGTGTTTACGGAGCTTATTGATTTTATTTTGCATTTCTTCGGTCATTGGCAGGTCTTTCAGCAACTTCTTTATTTTCGTTTCATTTGTTGCCCCTACCAGTTTCGACACATCTTTTGACAGGATAATCAGATTCCTGTATGTGTCGTTCCGCTCTCCCTTGCAGGGTTTGATATGCTCGCATACCATGTCTGATATTGACAGGGCTTCATGCGTTACCGCACATTTCCCTTTCTGTGCTATATACCTTGATAGAGCGTTGTCCGCCATCTCTAACGTAGGGTAGAGATGTGCGTTCTCCATCATGTGTTTCATAACGTCGTAGCTGACACAGTTTTCGACGTCTGAGTATTTCCTCACATATTTATTGACTTCGCGCCGCTTATACTTTGGATATTCGTATGACACATAACCAACAGGGATTATCATTCTTCCCCTTATCCATCGGAACTGCTTGGACTTCCCATATTTCTCCTGTATGAACTTGCTGTTTATCTCGCCCTGTCGTTCAATAGGGAAACAGCGGTTATTGTGATTCATTCCGTTGCTTTTCCCTGTCACTTTAAAACCGATTTCTGCAAAGTCCGCTGATACCATAGTTGCCATGCAGTAGTAGTTGTGCATTCCCATGACCATTGCATTATAAAGGCTGATATTTTTATCAAGCTCGCTTTGTTTGCCTGGGTTCTTTATATCCCTCCAAACATTTCTTAGCTTTTGAATGACTTTCGCCTTGCTCTTGTCTGCCATATGGGAGCGTATTATCCATTTACTGCCTTTGGGGACAACTTTAAATTTGATACCCAGAAAAGTGGTGTAATTCTTTTGCAGGTTCGTAATTCCCGATTTTTCTTCACTGGTCTGTAAATGCAGATTCTCTGCCAACCAGAGTTTTGTGGAACACATTACCTTTTTCGCCGTTGCATAATCCCGACAGAATAGCTTGAAATCATCTGCATATCTTACGATATACATTTCTTTCAAATCGGTTTTTGCTCTCAGCTTATTCCATTTCTGCGTTCTGTCTACTGTGAGGACGTTTCCCTCTTTATCAGTCTTGTTAAACTCTAAGCCTGTTTTACCCTCTTTGATTTTGAACATTTCCCACTGACCGACAATCCACCAGTCCAGTTCATTCAATACTACATTCGCAAGAAGTGGGGATAGTATCCCCCCTGTGGTGTACCTGTTTCTGGAGAAATTATAATGTCATTGAACAGGATTTCCGCTTTCAGCATCTGCTTGATTATCATAATCAGCTTTCTGTCCTGTATTCCGATTCCCCACAACTGCCGAATTAACTTACTGTGGTCGATATTATCAAAGAAGCCAACAATGTCTACGTCTACTACAAAATGCAGGTTCTGCAACTGTGCCATTTTATAACACTGTGCGATTGCATTCTGCGTTGACCGATATGGTCTGAAACCATTGTTCCGCTCATGAAATTTCGCTTCACAAATCGGTTCCAGTATCTGTAAGATACACTGTTGTATCAGGCGATCCCAAATACTCGGAATCCCTAATGGGCGGGATTTTCCGTTGTCTTTCGGGATTTCAACTCGTCTAACCTTTTTAGGCTGATAATAGTTCAACTTGTTTCTGACGGTTTTAATGACCGATTCGATAGGTAGCGACTGTATTGCTACAATCGTTTTCCCATCTGTACCGGGAGTTTTGCTCCCACTGTTTTTGCAGATATTTCGATATGCAAGTATGATATTCTGCTCCGACACAATCAATGGCATAAGCCTGTCAAATGTCTTTCCATTCTGGCTGTCCTCAAATAATCGGTAGCCTGTTTCTTTTGCGTCATACCTCTCCGCATTCCGCTCTGCTTTGTTTACAATTCGTTTTGCCATAGTAACCAACTCCTTATTGGAGAATGATTTTTTCTTAGTCGCACCACGACAGCTATGAAAATCTCCTTATTGGTGATTACTATATAAGCATGAAAGAAAATCTTAGTATCGGCTTGAGGCTATCCCTCCACCGCTTATTATCACGGCTTCACAGGTACTGTGCCTCTGCTCTCACAGCCACTAATGCACTTATTGTAGAAAGGCTCGTTCGATTCCTTTCCTTTTCGATACAACTACGGTACTTTGCCGCTGATACAGTCAGCTCCCGTATTGGCTGCTTTCCACGTTCCGCATAACTTAGGATTGTTGCCACTTAGGTCGCTCCTTTAGCCCTGCAAGCATTATCTTCAAGGGAACTTCTCAAGATACCTGTGTCCTGTAAACACAGAGGGCATTTCATACTAACAACTTTTACTTTGCCCCGCTTGCGTACCATTGGTACACCTGCATTTCTACAAGCCATTCCTTTAGGGCCGTACATTCGGAATCTTTGTCAGACCGCCGTTTTGGTCATTCTAACCATATGGCAACCCCACCCGCACTGTCACACACAGCCCGTACCTCTACGAACCTTTCCTCGCCTTTCAGCGTTAGGGTGTGCTTCGCACGACTTCCCCGAGCTTATAACCCCAGCCGTCTGTATCCGGCTGACGCTATTCGGAGTATTAGTGAATCCCCTTCCGGGCGTTACCCCATCATTTGAGATTTCAGTTACGCAGTTCTCTAAAACCACATCATTTATTCAATTATTTGTGACTTTAGGCTACGCTTTTGTCGGTTATTCCTACCGTTTTCGGCGTAGAACGTGTCACACTATTCGGAAATTCATCAAGAATAAAGTGTGTAGTTACCGGCAGTTTCCGGTTCATTGTATGGTCAGCCAGACGTACCAGCTTGATGCACAAAAAAGAAGTAAACAGCGTTGCAAGCACATTATAGGTGGAATCCTGGTCTGAGGTAATACAAAAATAAGCACATTTTTGTTTTCCCGGCAGTGTCAGATCAATTTCCTTATGGCTGGTGATTTTCTGTACCGTCTTATTCTGAAGAATTTGAAGTCTGGTTCCAAGTCCTAAAACTGCATTTCCCTTTACCTTTTCAGCCTTAGAAAACAACCGATACGGCCCCTTCGCCGGATGGCTGTTGGGGAGCCGGTCAAAAATGGCATCCAATTCCTCCACGTTTTTATTAATCAGAAGGTTATATGCTTCCGGAAATGTCTTTTTTCCTTGCGGATATTCCTCATAAACGTACAGACAGAGTGCTTTTAACAGATCCATTTCCACATTATCGTAGAAATGGTCAAATTTATCGGTTGTATTCCTGATTACAACATCCACAAAGACATCAATGAGTCCGCCGTCATCAATCTCCGCAAGGCAGTCCCAGGCATCGGAATAGATCAGGTCAATCAAGTTGAACTGCCGGCAGACATACCCCTGTTCCTGCAAGTATGCATGCAGATCCTCATAAAGTTCTGATTTTGGATCTGTCAGGTACATACTCTCTCCACGCTTGATACACTGCAGCGCCATCACACGGGCAAAGGCTCTCGACTTCATGGAACCCTGGGAACCGCATACTGCAATATTACGGTTGAGCGGTGAGTCTACCGGAAGACTGATTACGTTCCCGTCCTCCAGGTCCGTGCCAAAGATTATCCCGTCTGCATCCTCTACGTTCTCATGGAATTCCAATACCTTTTCCTGATCCTCCGGTTCCATGTATCCGGCAGTCCCGTAAGTACCCTTTATGGAATAATCAAAATTGCGTTCCTCAGCCGTTCCGGCGATTTCCCTGCCCTTCCCCCGCCAGGCCACTATCGCCGCTGTCAGGACAAATACCGGAACCACCGCAACAGTAAATTCGATCCCTGTTTTGCTGCCAAGCGATACCCGAAAGCATTCCAACGGATTTAACCGGATCTGGGATTTTGTAAAAAGCAGGGTTAGAAACCCGCCCACATAAAAAGCCAGCAAAAGAAAAATCAGGCAAAAAATTGCTGCTTTCCACCATGTTCCTGCCGCTCTCTTATTTCGTTTACCAGTCGTGTTTTTCCTCCTCTCCATGTTCCTGTCTCTCCCCTGTGTTCTGGCAAGAGAACAGGTTGTTATAATAATGCTCCATCGTATGTACCGAATTATACAGCGCAGTCACCATCACAGCTCGGATATTACGGGCTTTGCTGCCGCATTCCTCCAAACTTTTTAAAACAAACTGCAGATGGAACATCGTCAGTTTCCAAAATTGTGATTTCACTACAGCAGCCGGTTTATTCTCCTTGTTGACCCGTATCGTGTCAGCAGTTGAGGTCAGCACGTCCACTGCGATCCCCACCAGTTCATCAATCTTTTCTCCCGGATAATCATTTTTTAAAGCTTCGTATTCAACCTGGGCTTTAAATCGCTCTTCCACCGCCTGGTACGAGTGAAGTAGATAGTCTCCTGTGAAATCTCTGTTAGTATTCTCTGTATTTGTCTCCCCCATTTGAGTGGGTCCTCCCCCACAAATCCGGCCAGACGTATTTCCCATATTGGGGATACCCCTCTCCTGTTTCGGTGATACGTCTCCCTCATTTGAGTGACACCCCCTACCTGGTGTCCCCTCTGCATGAAAACCAAACTCTTCGGGATAAGTCAGTTCTTCCAGGCGCGTTACACAAAGGTCTAAAAAAAGCATGTTCGGATACTGCTGCCCATTGATCGTCAAGGTTCGGAATACTCTTTTTACTACCCCCAGCTTTTCCAGTTCCACAACCGCATTGGTGGCGTCCCGTTTTGTAATCCCAAACTGCTCCGCCATCTGCTGATAGCTTCGCTGAAGCAGGTCAGACCGAAACCGCTTTTTCATTCCGACTAACTGCCCCGTTGCTTCATCCCGGATTTCTACCGGGCGGTACCAGTACACAATATCTGACAAAATGATAATTGCATTTAGGTTTGGTTTCCCAGTTGGTTTGAGGATCGTCCGATACCAGGACGGGGGAATAATATTTCCGGTGATATTTAAGCGCCCCATCCGATCAACCGCTTCATTCCCGGTTTCAAATACATTTTGCATGGCTGCCTCCCATCGGAACACTCTATTTTCCTAGCATTCCCTGATATATTCCATTACTTTTTCCGGTAAAATCGCAAGTACCTCCACCTCCTTCCCAAAATAATTTTGTAATGCCTCAACCTGATAATCCAGGCAGACAATTTTCCCCATTCCCTTCCAGTCCATTTCCTGCTTTATACGCATTAACGATCTAAGTTCCAGTTCATAGCAAAAATAAATGGGGGTTCCCGTTTCATCATAGCCGGCCATCCGTGCATACTCCTTTTCTTCCCGCCTATAAAGGGTCTGGCATAGAAAATCATAAAACCGCTGCCCCGCAATTTCTCCGGTAATGAGGGTAAGCTGTGCAAGTGAGTCCTCCTTCATCGGGACAAAATAGTAATGTTCATAGACATCATCTACCTGAAACAGATTCTTTTTTATTCCTCCATCACTGGTAAGGAGTACAGTAAGCATTTTCATTGACAGCCCAATCATCACAGCATCGGCCTGGTATGCAAATCCCCGGTTGACAAACAGCCTTTCCGTATAGCTTCGCATGGAACGCTCCGTTTTTTTCGCCCACTTCATAAGCTGCTCCATCGAGTGGTAAACAACAAATGGCATTTTATCGGAAACCAGAACTCCGCAGGCACGGGAACCTTTTACTTTGTCAGATCCGCCTTTTAGCTCCATCGCCCCGTAATATGCCATTCTCTTTCTCACCTCATGAACGGATGGCGGGAAATCTGGCTTTTCCGTTACAAAAATCCTCGTACCCATGCGGTAAAAATAAACCCAGGCCATTCCCATCCGGTGGAGGCGTAACCGCTTTTGTGGCTCACTTTTTACATGGTTCGTCTCCACGCTGCCAGTTAAAAACAAGGAAAAATCATCCGGATATTTCTCCAGTAATTCCCGTTTTCCTTTCGCTTTGAGGACATATCCCCTAATCCCATCTTTCTTACGCACAGCAAGATAACCCTCTCTTTTCAGTCTCGTGACCAGACTGGCCGCATAGGAACTTGAACCAACTGCATACCCTGCCAGATCACAGGGCAATTCTCCACAAATGGCCGTAAGGCATAAAAAACGCTCCCGCTTGTCCATCGCCCATCCACTCCTTCCCTACAAAATCCGTACCCTATCAGTTGAATACTTGGGTATTTTCCGCCTGGCAGTATCTTCTCCTTTTCCGGTAATTTCCTTGTTTTCTTCACAAAGTAAGGGTATCGAAAAACAAGGCTCAAAAACGTCCTCTTTTTTCGATACCCTCTATAGCGTATTTTTACCTGACTGAATCCATTTTGGGAAGGCATCCTGCTCCATGATATAAAGGCACGTCCGATCCTGGCTGCTCATCTGCAGCGTATGATAAGTATTGATCCAAAGCGCCCCGTCAGACTCCAAAAAGAAACTGGCAATGGCATCCAGCACATGCTTTTCTTCGATATTGTCGTGATCCCTTACCCGTGCAAGTGGAAGATTCTCGTCATAACAATGAATAAAACATACCGTCGCCCGCTTAAATATCGGAAGTTCCAGATGCTGCCTGGTTCGTTCCAGGCACCAATTCTGCAATGCCGTATAAAGCGGTTTATAAATAAAATCCGTATACGAACTTTTCCGATGCGGGACTAAAACCGGCAGCTTAATGCCTAAAATACACTCGGCATATTCCACCTCAATCCCATGAAGCAAAACCAGGTCATTCTTGTAATCCAGATATTGCTTCGGCTCAAATGATAGTTCCAGTGTCAGTCTCCGAAGATAATCCGTCAGATATTCTGAGTTTTTTGCTGCCTCTACAACCATTTCGTAAAAGCTGTCATATCGCACTCCACCGTCCTTACGGCTATAAGAGCGCAGAATTGTTCTTGCTTCTGCCAGCCTCTGTTCCACCTCTCCGGCAACCCGCTGTGTCTGATCCAACTGCCTGCGAATCTTCTGTAATGAGTTTTGTTCACTACTCGTTTCTATAATATTCGACATCACCATCCTCCTTTACCGTACAAAACCCAATGACATCCGGAATGTCAATCGACGCAATATACTCCGGAGATTCCACGACTACGACATGCCCGCAGTTTGCAGCGTTTTTTCTTGCAAACAGGTTATTAACCAGCCCCACATCCGATTCTGGAACGTAGAGAATATCATAAATTTCTGCGTTTCCAACGAAAATGACACGTACCGGATATTCATCTTTTGATGCCAGAAAGTGTTCCTCAATTTTTTTCTGCCGCATGAGGGAAACCAAAACCCAGATTGCCTGTAAAGTTCCGTCCTCCTTTACCGCATAGGAGTTTTCGTTGGCAGAAACCATCTTTGTGATCGGATTAACGTAAATCCTTCTGTCTTTTTCAAGCGCTTTTAACGCTTTTCCCACATATGCGTCCCTCCCAATCGGCTCAAAGAAAGCATATAGCTGCCGTCTGTAGAGTACATTGTATTTTTTAATGAGATTGAGCACTTCATACTCCATCTGTCTTTGAATATTTGGATTGTCCACTGTTTTGCACCCTTTCTATAAATTTATGTTTTACGTTTATATGGCGTAAACTATGCGTATACAATGCGTATTACGCATCTCCCCCGCCCCCTTTCCTGCATATTACGCCATATAAACGTTTCTATTGCGTATTTAATGCGTATTATCCGATAGCCCGTTTCCCATAGGCAGTATCTCCATAACGCTCCAGACGTTCTTTCAGCTCCTGTAAATCCTTCCGGTCTGTCGTAATTAAATCTTTCTCCAACTGGCTCGCTTTAAACTCTACCAGCAGGTTATTATTGTTGGTGGAAATCAATCCATTCCCACGCTCAAACTTCTGGATTGCCTGGCATTCTGCCTCTGACAAATCCAACTCTGCCCGTATACGCTCCGCTTCTTTACTCTCAAGGTTCAATATGATCTTTGTCTTTGAATTTCCCAAAATTCCTTTTCCATACTTCCCATCTTTCAGGGAAAAGAAATCAATCAAATCCTGAGTAGCACAAACTGCCGAACCGCCATAACCACGAATTACCTTAAAAATCTCCAAAACATACATGGCTGCCATCTCATTTGAGGATAACAGTTTCCAGACTTCATCAATAAAAATTGCTTTTTCTTTGGTCCGGTCTTCCTTTGCCTTTGCCCAAACGAAATCCAAAGCTACGAACATGCCAAGAAGAAGGTCACCGGAAAGTTCCGAAATATCAATGACAACATATTTATTATCCAGATCCACATTCGTTCTCTGATTGAAAGAGGATGCAGAACCATGGACCAGACGGTTCAGAATATTTGCCATCCGTTTCGTTTCCGGTTTCTTAATCAGTACATCGTACAGATCTCCCAGAATCGGCATTTCTTTGTACTGTCCTGGTCTCTGCTCATCCCACAGGCTATCATTGTCATGCGTAATCCCTCTTTTCTGATATGTGATAAGCAGCGCTTCATCCAAAAGCTGCTTTTCCTCATAGGTCATATCCGGAATCAGCAGGGAAAAGAAAATATGCAGGCTCTGAATCTTTAACGCCAACTCAGAACGCTCTGTCGTCTGCCCATCCAGGATATCATTTGCGGCACTGTCACATGGGCGGATCTCCATAACATTAATGCAGCTTTTGGAACCTGGTGAAATCTGGATAAATGCTCCCCCGATATTTTTACATGCCCTGGCAAATTCGTGGCCTTTATCGGGAGCAATGATGAAAACCTGTATGTTTTTCCGTCTCATCCTAAGTGCCATTAACTGCATCGTGAATGTCTTACCTGCCCCGGATGTTCCCATAATGGCAATGTTCGCATTCTTATATTTTTCCGAATTAAAAATATCTACAATAACCAGAGAACTGTTTGCCTTATTAACTCCCATCATAATGCCATCCTTATCTGACATTTCATAAGAAGTAAAAGGATAGCATGCTGCCAGACCGGACGTTAAGACATTCCGCTTAGACCTCTGATAGATATTTTTATCCAATGATAAAAGCGGCAGCGAAGAAAGGAACGCTTCTTCCTCTCGGAACGTACAAAAAACTGTACCAATATCCTGAGAGTTTAAAAGTTTGCTCATCTCTTTCGCCCGCCACTCAACCTCTTTCGCACTGTTTCCGGTGACGGTAATGAGGATGCTGATATAATAAAAGTCTTCATTACCGCTTAACCCGTTTTTCAGATAGTACCCCGCCTGAATGGACTCTGACAGATCATCATAGTCACTATTCGTATCATAGGTATCCTTAATCTTGGAACGGTTCAGGCGTATCCTGCGCCCAATGCGCTCCATGCTTTTAGACTTGTCTTGTTTAGAAGCGAATAAGTCCACGTCAATGCCTTCCCCTGCATTAATCATAATGGAAAGCCACCCAGCCGGAACTTTGGGACGATATTTATGGGATGGGATAAACAGATATGTGTGATACACACCATCCATAACCACATAGTTACGGTGCCTTAAATCAAGCTCCCTGGGAGCAATCAGTTCTGTTACCGGGATGTGGGCAACGCTCTCCTTCCCATTTTCGTACTCATACCATTCCGCCACTTCCTGTATTTTATCTGAAAGCGGCTTTAGTACGCTGTCTCTCCTGTTCATAATCTGATAGAATACATCAACGATAAACCGGGTCTCATTTTCATGAGATAAAACCAGGTTCCCGCACGCAGACAGATATTTTTTGGCAGTCTGGACTACCGATTTTAGGTAAAGATAGACTTCCTTTTCGGTTGGATTTTTATTCCGGTTATAAGAACTGTACTCAAAGACCAGAAAAAATCTCCTGGTGATGGCCTCTCTGGTTCCGACTGTCTTTAGAAGCTGCATATAGTCTTCCTGCAAGATCCGGCAGCGCTCATCCTGCTCATTTTCAATTTCACGCTGTATTTTTTGCAGATACTCCGCAATGTCCGCCTTTTTGGAAACCACTTTAAACTGCATTTTCGGCGGCGCGATTTTCAGATAGCTTAAAAAAGAAGAAATAATATTGCGCTGTTCTGCAGGGCTTCTAAGCAGAAAGTTGATCGGCATAACCTCCACAATCTTCACATATCGGTCATCTGTGGTATAGACAATCCCATTTTTAATTTTACGAATCGGAAGGTATCCAGAAGCCCAGGTATAAGGAAGAAAATCAAATGGCTCCTTTGTTTCTAAAGACTTCCCTGCAGAAGCTTTTACCGTATCCCCCGCTTCCTTTGTAGAACCTCTGTCGTGATCTCTATCACTTTGCTGGATTTCCCTGCGGGCCACCCGTTCTTCCGCAAACTGGTTTTTCCGAAGTTTCGCTTCATCCTGGGCCTTTTTCTTTTCCGCTTTCCGTTCTTCCTGCTGGTTCTTCTTTTCTGCTCTCCTAGCTTCCTGTTGGTCTTTCTTCTCCTGCCTGCGCTTCTGTTTTTCCTGCTTTTTTGCCTCTTTTAATTTTCTTTTCAGCTCTTTTACCTCGCCGTCTATGTCTGTCACCTCCCTGTCTGGAGTCTAATTTTTTCTGTTTCTTTTCGCGTTTTCTTATTCTACGGTTCCTCTCCAGCCTATGGCGTCCAGTTGGCTCCGTTAGAACACGCCTTTTTGACAGATAGCAGAAAAAATGAAAAATAAAAGAAGAAAGACTCTCCCCCTGTACGCCGATTAACGAAAAAATTGTACTGGGGATAATACAGATCACCCCAACATAAATTTTGGTTTTCATTCCAATATCTACGTTCAGCAAAATCTGGAACAAAAAAAGGACAAGAACCACTGTTTCCACAGCATTCCTGACCTTGATGCGTCCGGAAAAAATAGTCCCGTCCTCTGCAAAGTTCGGCGGTATGGTATATACATCCACTCTTCCCCTTGCCACTTAGTACCTCCTTTCCCGATTATCTGCGTACCTACACATACTTATTTGATTTCTTTTTGCGAATCACAAAACCCAAAATACCTGCTGCCAGCGCAGCGCTTAAAACGGCAATCAGTTTTTTCATTTTTCCCTTCATATCGCTCTCCTTCCCCCCTTTCCTATCAGTTTCTCTCATATCCTCTGTTTCCATCTCCTCAACAGTTTCTTCTATCTCTTCTGTTTCTTTCGGTTCCGGTTCGCTTTCAAGCACCTGCTCCGTGACCTGCAGCCGGATTAAAGTAAGTTTTCCTTCTGTCATTTCAAATGCCTGATCAGGAAAAACTGTTTCATAATGATTTCCATCCCATACAGCATCCACACTGGCTATATGATAAGTTCCATCCACAGCCGGCAGGTTTCCATCATATAAACTACTTTGATCAAGTTCACAGGATATCTGTTTTCCGCTTTTTTCCTCCATGACTACACGGACGGTTCCCAAAAACGCATCAAAGCGTTCACATCGAAATGCAAACCTGCCAGGATTTTGCTCTGTCGGCGTGTAACCCTCATCCAGAACATTACTCTCATCCATTTGTTCGCACTTTTTGACCACTTCCCCACTTTCCCCGAAAAATACATATTTACCGGCAGGATTGATCGTGTCATATGCCCAGGTTCCTTTTATGGTCTCCCCTTTTTCATCGAACCCGTTTCCATTCTCCCAACGTACAATCTGCGGGAGGCCCTCCGCCTCTGAAGCAAACACCTCAGTCGGACAAAAATGAAACAGGCATAAGCCTGCAGCTAAAATACAAAGAATCATATTACGCATGGTCACACCTCTATTTTCCAATCACCCAAAATGGGCCTTCGCTCAAATCCCGGCCATAGGATTTAATCGTTTCCGGACTGTATACTTTGGCAGTTCGCTCCCTGCTGGCACAATCCGCAATGACAATATTGCCATCACTTGTCACGCCAACAAGTACAATGAAATGTCCGCTGCCGCTTCCGGTAATCGTATAAGCCTCACAGATCTCCACCACCATCTTGCCCTCTTTTAATGCGTTTATAATATACCCCATATCTTTTCCAACACGCTCACAGGTAAGTCCCCAGTGATGGGCCGCATTCGTAGGAAATGAATGGCTGGTTCCGACACCCGGAACATATTCTCCATTACTGATTGCATAATTTGCCGTCATCTGGGGCGTGACATTCTGCCCGGTAAGCGTGGATATGACAATGGCTAATGAGGTAGGACCACATCCGGCAGACCCTATCGTACTTGTCCCATATGGCATACTGCCCCAGGGTTCCTCTCCCTGATTAAAGTACACAACCCTTTTTACGCCTTTTCCAACGGTACTGTAGGTAATGACATCCCCGGTAGCATCAATATTCCCGGTGTAGACGTCCCCTTCTTTTCCTCCGGTAATAAAATCTGTCCAGGAAAATTTGGTAAACAGGATATCCTTTAGGGAGCTGATTCCATCTTTCATAAACTGGAGCACTTTCAGGACGGTTTCAAAAATACCCTGATTCGTCACATACTTATAGGAATACCCACTTGCGCTACCCTGGATCTTTGTATTGAGCACCACTGCCAGCGTATATTCTACTTTCTTTTGAACCGTCTCCACATCCTCTGTGGATACATTCCCACCCGTTTCTTTAAGCGTATCGTAAGTTCTTTTCTCAACCTCTGTCTTTCCTGCCTCTGAATGAAAATAGTATTTTGTTTCCGATTTCCCGTATTCCTTTTCATCCGTCACAGACCAGGCAAAGAAGCTTTCCAGATTATCTTTTACTCCGCTTTTTAAAAGCTCATATGCATCACTGGTATCATCTGGATTTTTTTTGCCAGTATTTGCAGAAGTCCCTCCCGAACCGGAGTTTAATATCGTCAGATATCCCATAACCTTTTCCACGTAATATTCCGTTTCTCCGTTATGGGGAACCCTGTATCCAGCCCGCATTACTCCGTCAGGGCCGCAATTATAGGCTGCGATTGCAAGTTCCAGTCCATTTGGGTAATTTTTAAATGTTTCCAGGTTTTCCGCAACATACTTAGCGCCACCCATAATGTTCTCTCTGGGATCATATGAATTGGACACACCAAGCGCAGCAGCTGTGGCCGGCATTAACTGCATGACGCCGACTGCTCCCGCCGGAGAAACCGCATTTGGATTAAATCCTGACTCCACTTTCCCCATAGCTATAAGCAAAGCGGCCGGAACATTATAAGTCCGTGCCGCTTCCTGAAAATACGCATCATAAGGTGAGCTTAAATCCGTGGACATATCCCCATACATTCCGCCGTATCCCAAAAATGAATTGATCGTAGAACGATCCCACTTTTCAGCAAAAAGTACCGCAAGATAGTAGCTTAAATTCCCTTTTAGTTTGGTCTTGTATTCATCAATTACCACCATCTCATGTTCCGGATAATTCGCTGCCTTATCTTCCTTGATTTCTTTCATCACGGCATTACGCTGCTTTTCGATGATCTTCAGGATCTCTTTTTGCCGGCTTTCATCCTCAATAACCACCTCAATCCTTGTTTTTAACTGGGATAACTCGGTGGATTGCGCCTGGTTTGCAAAATCGTCCGCATTCATAAAACCCAGATAAGATAAAATGATGCCAATGAAGTTCACTATGATGATAAGCCAGAGAAACAGAGCCGCAATAATCGCTACTGCCACTTTCCAAACGAATTTGTTCGTGGCAAGAGAGCCAATCACTGCTCCAAGCGGACCGCCCAGTGCTGTCCCTGCCGCTGCTCCCGCCGCTGCCGTACCACCTTTTACTGCACCGATCACCGCCTGAGCAGACTGTACGGACTGTTCAATATTCTGGGCAAAATCTCCTCCCTGATCCAGATCCATGGTATCGGAACCATCTCTATCCTCCTGCATCCCATCACCCCCTAGTACGGAAAGTCCCTATCATCCTGCTTTTTCTTTTTGGGCCTTATTTCTGCCCTGGACCGTGGCACTTCCGGAATATCTCTTGTAAACGGTTTCTGGTATTCACGAGTTGATTTCGGGATCGGTTCCTGTTGTGCCAGCTTTGCTGCTGTCAAACCTTCTCTGGTATCCATGCCAGGTTCTTCATAGTTTTCATCATTAAGATCTGCTTTTTCCTCCTGCGATTTCTGTTCTATCGAATTTTCGCCTGTCTCACTTTGTCCGGCTCCCAAGGACATATCCTCTGAAACAGCATCAAGATTATGGGTAGCAGGGTTAGCAGCATTTCCACTCTGTTGATACTCCAAACTGGAGGATTGCTGCCAGAAGTAATTCCTTCCGATGGCTGTACTATGTTTTTATCCGTATCCGCATAGAATATGCCACATTCACTCTCTTGATCCGGTTGCATTTTACCGCTTTCCGTTTCTGAATGGATCATTTCGCCGCTTTTCTTTTCTGCATGAGATATTTCGCCGTCTTCTTCATAAGATTGTGGCAGCCCCACATCCATCTCTCCTAAGCCGGCCGAAGCTGGCCCACGGTCACTTCCTGAAATGTTCTCTAAACCGGAAAACATCTCATCTGGTCGTGCACCCCCTTCTACCTCAGTTTCTGCTCCACTTTCAGATTTGCTTACAAGTTCCATACCAACGCCTCCATGTTCGGAATTTAAACCGCCATGTGGTATCTCAGCATCAACCGATCCTTCCGTTGGAAGTTCCGCACCTGCAGAAACATCGCCGAATTCAGTTTTGCCAGTACCTGCCTCTGATATTAAGGAAGACGCTCCTTCAATGGTTGCCACAGCACCCAGCTCACTCATAATACCGGTATTGGCTTCACCTGCAAGTCTTTTTCCCGAACTACTGCCTGCAATGGTTTCCCGTCCTTCAAACGCTGAACCTGCACTACCGCAAGTTGCCTCTGAAAGGCTGGAATCCTCAGTAATGACACCACCCTCCAGATCCATTTCTGTATCCACGTTTTCCTCTTCCATACCAAGTTCTTTCCGATCCACCGGATAATCGCCAAGACTGCCGATGCTTCCTTCCTCATTAAGCAATTCTGCGATGGTATCTCCTGTTTCTTCTCCGTGTATCTCCTGACTGCCACCGGGATACCCAATCTCGCTCTCATCATTCGAATATCCAATTTCCTGTTCACCGGCAGAAAATCCGTTTTCCCGCTCACTACCCGGATAACCAACCCTCTGCCCTTCATCCAGGCGCATTTCTCCAGTTGAAGAATCTGGGGCTTCGGTAAGCGCATTTTCATCTCCAATGACTCCGTTATCTTTTTGCTGTGCAGGAATCCCACTATCTACATGAATGTTTGCATTTTCATCGGCAGTACTGCTGGAAGTTGCCGTTGCATCTGCGCCCCTTCCTCCACCGTAAGCTGTTTCGCCTAATGTTTCCAGCACATTGTCACCGTCCATATTTTCCATAGATGCTTCCTGCGTATTAAGGCCATCATCCATGCTTCGGTTTTCATTTGTCTTCGTCTGATCTGCATGATTACTGTCACTATTTCTCATACCGCCATCACTCATAGGAATCGGGGTACCCATTCCCTGACGCATTCCGCCTCCATCGCCATCGGGCGGCGTACTTCCGCCACCGGAAGGTGCTGCAGACGGACTTCCCCCAGAAGCACCGCCTCTCCCAACATGGGAAAAAAGCCTCCCGGCCGCCATGATAAGTCCCATTGCACCAATCCCATTTGAGGGCCGTCCCAGATTAACGCCAAGTGAAGCCATATAGGTGTCGAGCTTAAATACAATCTTGCAAAACCCTACTAAACACAAGGTTGCTGCAAAGAATTTAGTAAAGCCATACCCGCTTGCCAACATATTCCCGTAGCCGGACAGAAACATACGCATAGACCATGCGTTTAGGATAATAAGAACCACCTGTCCGCCAAACATTTTCGACCACGACGCAAGAATACTATTTGTTGCCTTAGAACCGCCGGTTGCCAGGGCCAGCGGAGCTGTATACGAAAAAACTCCTAAGAGTACATACCGCTCCGCTACGACAAACAGCATCTTAAAATAATTCCATGCTACAACAAACTGCATAATCAACATAAGCAGCATGGTACTTATACTGTCAATTCCGAGTACGGAAGTCGCACCCTCCAGCGAGGAAACATACTCTGAAAAACTGCTGACTTTTACATCCGTACCCACAACCCACTGATAGGGTGTTCCAGCTATCGCCAGAATATAATTGACCATGCTTTTTGCACCCAGAATCAGAAAAAGGCAGGCGCCGCTTCGACAAATCAGTTCAAACGGATCTTCACTATTTAATCCCAACTTCCCAAACATGGATTTGAATAACTGCCAGACACAAATTAACAAAAGTAATGCAATCGCAAGGGGAACAATCACATTTTTATATAGATCTCCGACTACTCCAAAAAGTTCCTCAAAAAGATTCAGGTCACAAGATAAAAGCTCCGTAAACATATTCGTAATGATTTCCATCATGTCTATGATAAACTGGGAGCATTTCTCTTTAATCCCTTCTACTAGTAAATCAATTAGCCAACCCATGTCTTACCCGCATATCTATTACCCCTAAGATATGCCAACCTCCTTTCTGCCAGGAGAGCTCTGGCTGAAAAATCAAACTGTCGTTATCCCGCAAAGGGACTCTGCGGAATAATCTGCTCAAAGTAAGTTACAATCGCGCCAAGTGTCATAAGCGCCGCCCAGCATATAACAATACGCTTTAGCCACGCCCGTGACTCATCCACCGTCCTGCCAGATTTCGAAAAATTCATTAAAAACAGGCAGACGGCAGCACACACAACAGCCGCAACGGTTGCAATACCTGCCACGTCAGTATACACCGTCTGCATGGCACTTTTTGCGATATCGAAAATACCGCTTGCCCCTGCATATCCGGTTGAAACAAGCAGGCAGCAAACGGTTAAAAACGCAGTAAACATAAACTGGGGAACCAGCTCAACGAACCGATTCCCCAGTTTTTTTCCTGTGATATCCATATTCTTCATCTTTGCTTTCAAGGCCAGTCATCACCTCCTTCCCTTTTCAGGTCAAAAAAATACAGCCGACAAATGCGACTGCTTATCGAAACGTAAAATTCTGCGGCTCTCCATGCACAAGATCTGTATGCACAGAACTTTACTTTACCATTGTATCCAGTTGTGAATCATATGTCAATGCCAGCACCATCGCAATCAAAGCGCAAAACTGTCACAATTTCTATTCCCGCATAATGAAATTCCGATATTCCTCAGCTTGACAGTGATAGGCAAACAGCGTAAAATGAACCTAATTTCATAGTTTTAAACCGTTGAATAAGAGGAGTAGCAATCGCATTGAATTTCCAGAGAGCTGTCGTTGGTGCGAAGATAGTATTTCAATCTTTTGTGAATGGGCTTATGAGGGCAACCCGAACTAGAGTAGGCGTTGACGGAAACTCTAACCGTTATGATGAGAGCATATGTTTGTATGTGATACTTCTATTTAGGTGGCTTGCAGAATTTTGGCTTCTGTTCCTTTGGGAACAGGAGCTTTTTTGATTGATGAAAGGGGCTGGTTTCATGGACGGTGACTGGTGGTGGAAGCATACTCAATAAATAATATAGGAGGCAATGAAAATGGCATTTAAATTAAATAGTGTTGTCCCATGGGGCAGAAATATGGAGGAATATCGGCAGATGTTCCAGCTAGATGATAATGACATGTCCAAAAAGATAGCCAGCTTTGGAGACGGCCCAGCCAGCTTCAATTTGAAGCTACTAATATCGGATACTCAGTAACTTCCTTTGATCCAATTTATCAGTTTTCAAAGGAAACTTTATGTCGGCGTATCAATGATGTGCGTATTACCGTCATGGAGCAAATGAGGGAAAACCGTGATCATTATGTATGGACAAATATAAAAAGTCTGGATGAGCTAGAGCATATCCGTATGTCCGCGATGGAACTATTTCTATCAGATTTTGAAAGAGGTAAAGCAGAAAGCCGTTATCTCTACCATGAACTACCAAACCAGGTTTCTTTTCCCGATTATACATTTGACATCGGGTTAAGCTCACATTTTTTATTGCTGTATACCAGCTTGGGCTATGAATTTCATATTCATTCCATTACTGAAATGCTCCGGGTTTGTAAAGAAATCAGGATTTTTCCAGTGGTAGATTTGGATGCCCGGAAAACTGACTTAATTGCATCCGTCATAGAACACTTTAAACAAAGCTATTTTGTTGAGATAAAAGAGACAGAATATGAGTTCCAGAAAGGTGCCAATAAAGTGCTGATAATAAAAAATACTGATATCTAAAGAAACCATTAACACACAATATTATTTATGGAGGTAATTACCATGTTTACAATCCAGGAATTAAGCGAGTTTCTATTAAATAATGATGCCAATTTTGAACTCATAAAACACGAGGTTTTGATACCAATTTTGCCGCTGAATAATGTAATCTTCTCTTTTAACTAACAAGTACACTGGTCCGGATCACCGGTTTAGCTCTGGAATACAGCTGCGTGCTTGCACTTATCCTGCAAGCACGAACTGTTTCCAAAAAAATTTCCTATATGTTTATAAATAAGCTCCGCCAGGTGCAATCACGCCATTGTCTTTTACAACAAATGACTGATGATACTCAAGCTCATGGATTAAACTGCTAATCACCTCAAACGCCTGATCCAACTGAAGAAATCTTATTACAAAACCGAGTACCTCTGTGTAAAGCCACATCTGTTGCTTTTTTGTCAGCCTCTCTAAACAGCGGATTCTTTTCCGTTTCTCTTTTATCTCATCGGTAAAATAAACCTCCTCACCTTCCAAAAGCGAAGTCATATCAAGATCTGTCAGCATGCAAACTGCTGTATTGAACCATGCCGCTCCATTTCTGCTCCAGTCATCTTTATAAAATTGAATCTCTTTCCATGGAAATCCCTGAAAATCAATTTTATTTAGTAATTCTTCTAATTCATTGTACATCTCAGCTGCTAAATTTGCCATCTCATTTAGCTGATCCGCATAATAGTCAAAGTATTGACTTTCCTTTGGCTCCGACTCATAAATATAATTCATAATGTCACTAAGCCGATCAATTATCATAAACACATCCAGCTTTTTAAAAAGAGCCATTTTCTCCTATCCCCCTTTTATTTCCATATCACAAATCATCCAGCATAACTGTTAAGCGGCTTGCTTTTTGTTTCCCTGTATCTTTCTTGTGCGAAAGCCTGTTTCTCCATTATCCGTAATCCCCACAGCCAGTTCCCCACAGGATAACAAAACAGAGCAAAGATTGATGCAGACTCCTTTTAATATTACATCTTCACCAATTTCTCCGACTCTCGCCACATGATACTTTTCTTCCAGTTTTTCTAAAACATCCTTGAACGAAACAAATTCATCCTCCGGTACACCATCACAAATTTTCTTGATATCTTCTACCATTTCCGGCTGCTGCTGCCGTAATTTCCGCAGATATTCCGAACCAGTCATAATGGGACCTGGCGGTATCACCTCAATCTGCCGGTATCTGAAGGAGCTTGCCATCAATAAAACTTTCGCGATCTTTTTCGGTGTATCCTTAGCAATACTCCCGTGAAAATAGAGAGGATGCAATACCAGCCATTCTTCTCCCTTTGTTGCCAATGGGAAATGTCCCTTACCCGGCGTTTCTTCTATCTTCCAACCAATACTTTCAAGCAGCTTTTTTGACTCCTGATAAAAAATCCGTTCTTCCATGCTACTGGGCCAGCCATTCTCTTTGCTGTAACTGCTTTCCACCCAAAATATTACTTCCATTTCCTTCATCTTCCTTCTCGTTTCCTCTCTTATTTTAACAAGGGCACTGAAAAAGCTCAGCGCCCTCTTTCATAACCTATTAAATTGCGTGCTATGCTGCCAGACACACCGCTTCATCCGCATTCTGATATTCAAAACAATAATAGAATTTCTGAGTTTCAAAAGTCACATGATCTTCTGTGCTCTCCAGAATCCGTTCTACATTTTCCGTCTTTCGCAAAAAACCATGCTGAACATACCAAACCGGTCTGCCAACCTCTACGGGAGTCTGAATAGTTCCATATTTCCATAATGTTCGCTTATTCATTCGTTTCCTCCTTTCAGTCATATTTTTCAATCGCTCCATTTTCGGACTCTACTCTCCAATCATTTCAAGAAACTGTACTTCCGAGAGAACCGGAACTCCAAGTGATCTTGCCTTTTCGAGTTTGCTTCCTGCTTTTTCACCACAGATTAAATAGTCCGTCTTTTTGGTTACGGAGCTGCCCGGCTTACCGCCAAGTTCTAAGATCTTCATATTAATATCGTCTCTGGTAAAATTTTCCAGTTTACCTGTTGCTACCACAGTACGCCCCATAAAAGGATTTTCTCTTGTCTCACCCATTCCAATTTCCTCCTTTGATATAAAATTCATTTCTTTCTGCAAATTTCTCCACTGGCAAAGATTTTCCTCATCTGCAAACCAGGTATGCAGGTTGTGGTCTAAGGTCTCACCAAAATCTTCCAGCTTTGTAAAATCATAGTTCCCTGTCGCCGCAGCCTCCAGATCTTCAAGACTCCCACGGAACACTTCGTTGAGCACTCTGCTCTTGCTGCGCCCGATCATCGGAATATCCATGGCTACCAGATAATGAGAAAAATCCGTATTTCTGCTGGCTGTAATAGCGTTCCACAGCCGCTCAAAAGACTTATATCCAAAGCCATCCATCCTGACAATTTCCTTCTGATAATGATCCAGATGGTAAATATCCTGAAATGACCTTAGATATCCCAAATCTAAAAAGCGCTGCAGTGTTGCTTCTGATATTCCTTCAATGTTCATAGCCTTTTTACAGCAAAAATGTTGAAATTTCCTTACTACCTGGCTATCGCATTCCGGATTATCACAGTGTACCGTTTCTACAATTTTCCCATCACCCGCAAAACGTCTCCGTATTCTGGTTTCACCATTGCAGCATGGGCATCTCGGCGGCACAATATCCACATACCGGCCACGATCCATATTCTCTTCAATTTTGGGAATAATCATATTTCTCTTAGAAACTAAGATACGACAACCTGGAACCAGCTCCAGGTTTTTGATATGTGTTAGATTGTGCAAGGTTGCCCTGGACACCTCACATCCATCAATTTCTACCGTGTCAAAAATCCCAACCGGCGCAATCTCTCCACTTCTCGTAGGCGTCCATTCGATTTTCCTCAGAACTGACTCAAAAAGTTCATCTTCAAACTTATACGCAATCCCATCTTTATAATGATGGCCTGTTCTTCCGCACTGCGCTGAATAACTGAGGCTGTCATACATCGCCACAACACCGTCAATTGGTATATTCCGTTGATCTGCAGCATCCTTCAATCCATCTATACAAAATTCCAGATATTCTCTATCCAGCTCACTCCCTTTTATCGGTATATAAAGACATTTTGCAAATCCCAAGTCTGTCAATTTCAACAGGCGTTTTTCTCTACTGTCTCCTTCTATTCCTTCCAAAACATTAAATGGAATAAAATACACCTGCCGTTCACTACATTTCTTTGGGTCCAAACTGCGTACAGAGCCAGAAGCCAGATTTCTTGCGTTTCGGTATGGCTTTCCATCTTTGTCACCGATACTATCCCGTAAACGTTCAAAATCATCTTTATAGATTATGGATTCGCCCGTAACCACAAGACGCCCATTCATCGGTATTGTCAGTGGAACATTTTTGAAGGCTGGTACATTGTGCGTGATAACCTCCCCCACTTCACCATCCCCTCTCGTGGATGCCTCAACCAAAATACCGTCTTCATAAACCATCTTTGTCGTCAGCCCATCCAATTTCAACATCAGCATTACATCCTTAGTCCCGATAAAGTCCATCAGACTGTTTAAATCCTTGGTCTTATCCAAAGAAAGCAACGGGATGTTATGTCTGATTTTTTCAAGTTTACTTACCGGATAGTATCCAACCGACTGCGTTGGGGAATTTGATAAAACAATCCCTGTTTCCTTTTCCATCTTTTCCAATGCATCATACAGCCTGTCGTACTCTGCATCTGTAACAACCGGAGTATTCAGGTTATAATAAGCATGCCTGTACTGATTCAGCGTCCTTACCAAACCTTTTAATTGCGCTATCTTTTCCATTTGCCACTCCTTTCCAATTTTTTCTGTCATATTGACCGCTCATCTTATTACGGTTTTTCCCTCCTTTCCGACAATTTCTGATTTTGGACGCAAAAAAGGCACTGATTATCCATCATAATCAATGCCTTTCTGTATCATTTAAAGCAATATAGCTAAAATTTTAACTTCTGACCAAAATCAGAACATTTCTTGTCATTTCCTGCATGAAACAGGAAATAAAATAATTGTCAATTTCATAATAGCACTATATCTTGTTTCAGTCAATCATTTTATTACTATATATAGTTTTTACTGCTATATATCGCTCACTACTACATCATCCCGATATCCCTTAAATACCGGCTGTCTTAATGTGTTCAGCGTATTTGGCATATATTCCACCACACAAACATGGTCAAGTTCCACCCAGATGGCATTCTCATGCCCAGTTGGTAATATCTGAAATGGATTTTTCCCAGTTATCTTTAAAAAATTAACAGCTTCCTCTGTTACTCCCGCAGTCACATGTCCTTTATAAACGACCTTACCACGGACATGCTTTGCAAGGATCAGACTAAATGTATGGCTACCCTTGCGTATATATCCTGCAACCAAAAAATCTTCATCCGACATTCTTTTAAACTTTACCCAGTCCTTCGTCCTTTTTCCAGGCAGATATACACTGTCTTTGCGTTTTGCCACAACACCTTCCAGCTTTCTGGCATCCGCAGCCTGGTATAATTTCCGGCCGGCTCCCTCAATATACCGTGAGACTGCTATTCTCTCATTTTCCCGCACTAATTTAGACAGGATTTCTTTTCTTCTCATCAATGGCTGCCAGATGATCTCCTGGTTTCCATGAAAAATACAGTCAAAGGTTACGAATGAAGCTGGATACCGTTTCGCTTCCATCTGGATTTTAAACGGGTCTGTCATTAATGTACGCTTTTGAAGACGATAAAAATCCGGCACTCCATCCACCAATACTACGATCTCTCCATCCAGAATACAACGTCCATTCACATTTTCAAAGATATTCAGCAGTTCCGGAAATTTGGGCCCTATCTGCATATTACGCTTATTCCGGAAATCCACACTTCCATCCCCAACATACGAAAGTCCTCTTATTCCATCCAATTTCAGCTCATAGATGCTTTCAGGATCATCAAATGGCTCCATTTGCTGTGCAATTAACATCGGACTTGCACTGCGTTCATCGAACATATCCATTATGCAGTTCCCACTCTTTTGTTTCCACTTTCTTCTGGCCCATTTGACAATTCCAAGCTCTTCTTTAATGCCTCCATCAAATCAATTACATTTGATGGGCCTCCATTATCTACAGCAACAATCTCCTGTCCCTGTATCTTTTTAATGATCGCATCCCGCAGTCTCGCCTGATATTCGTCCTGAAACTCTTCCGCATGAAAAGGGCGTGTCATGTTTTCAATCAACATTTTTGCCATTTTAAGCTCATTTTCATCCATTTTCATTTTGGGCATTTCTTTCGGCACTGCAGCAATTTCATCGTGATAAAACAGTGTCTTGACGATCATCCCCTTTTTCCCCGGATACAACACAAGGAGCTTTTCTGAGGTCCCCATCACTGTTTTAGCAATCGCCACCTTCTTTTGAGCCAACAAAGCCTGGCGAAGCAGCTCATACGCTTTCTCTGCCCCAGCCTCCGGAACCGCATAATAGTCCTTTTCATAATAAATCATATCAATTTCCGACATTTTAGCAAACTGGATAATATGGATCGTCTTATCTTTTCTCGTTTTGATCTTTTCCAATTCCTCATCCGTCATAATGACATACTTATTTTTTTCATACTCATAACCTTTGATAATATCTGCTGCAGTTACTTCTTTTCCACAGTGGCTACAGTATTTTTTATACTTAATCCTGGCCTTGCTGTCTTTATCCAACTGATGAAAGTGAATATCATTATCAACCGTGGCTTTGTACATGCCGATGGGAATCAGCACCAATCCCATAGATATACTTCCCTTGTGTGCTACTGCCATTTTTGTCACCTCAGCATCTTTTTGAAATTAGTATCTGCCTGTAGGACATTTTTATGTACGATAAAACAAGTGGTATTACAAACTGTTCTTCTTTTCCCTTATCAGTCGCTCCAAAGCCTCTGCAAACCGCTTGTCATCTTCCTCTGTACGTCTGGCGGGCCCCTTTATATGATTTTTCCCGGACCCCCGTCTTGCTTTTTTAGCCAGGTGGCGCTCCATTAGCATCTGGTCAATGTTTTCATTTGTATACCATTTCCCACTTTGGTGTATTCCATACGCCCCTTTTCCCAAAATCATTGCAGCCACACCATAATCCTGCGTCACCACAATGTCCCCCATCCGGCACAAATTTACCAAGGCGAAATCAACTGCGTCTGCTCCCGCACCTATCGTATGAATTTCACTGTAGTCTGACTGAAGCACATGGTTGGTATCACAAAGAAGAATAACCGGAACCTTCTCTTTCCTGGCAATCCTCTCTACAATCTGCGTCACCGGACAAGCATCCGCGTCTACCAATATCCTCATTTCCTATTCCACTCTTTCTACTTCCCGTTTGTAAATTTCTTCTGTCCGTTCATCAAACAATACCCACATAACCACATCTATTCGATCCGGATGCTCATCCAAAAATTTCCGAACTGTTTTGACTGCGATCTCTGCCGCAAGCTGAACGGGGAAATGATAAACTCCGGTTGAAATAGACGGGAAGGCAATGGTACGGATATTATGCTCAACGGCTACTTCCAGTGAATTTCGATAGCAGTCTGCCAATAATTCCTGCTCTCCATGATCTCCACCGTGCCAAATCGGGCCTACAGTATGAATCACATATTTGCAGGGTAATCGGTAAGCTCCAGTGATCTTCGCTTCGCCGGTCCGACAGCCTCCAAGTGTTCTGCATTCCTTCAGAAGTTCCGGTCCGGCTGCCCGATGAATAGCTCCATCTACCCCGCCGCCACCAAGCAGACTTGTATTTGCTGCATTTACAATCGCTGTTACTGTTTCCACATTCGTAATATCGCCTTTGATTGTTGTAATCATTTTTCTCTATCAACCTTTCAATATATTTTCTATTTCAAAGGTAACCCAATTTATACTTCTCTATTATATACCACAATTGAGTACAAGGATATATGCTTAAACAGATTATTCGCACCAAAAAAGCCGGGAAAAAGCACTCTGCCCCTCCCGGCATTTCACACATCAGTCTTATAATACGGTATCATCCTTACGCATTTTTTCTACCAAAATGCTTTCAATATCTTCGCTTCCATAGGACAGAGCCTTATCTACATCCATTTCCTCAATTCTCTCGAAATCACGATCTAAAGGGCTGGGAGCTTCTACGCTTTCACTTTCCTGCTTTATGACCTCTGCCAGTTCCTTCTCTGTGTTTTCCTTTTGAATTACCATCCCACAAACCGGACACACCCGTACTTTTTTCGGAATTTCTGCTCCGCATTTGCTGCATACTGTCACACTTCCTTTTTTTCGGATCAACACTATCGTACCGGCTATCATAATCAGAATGTCAAGCGAAATTAATCCTGCTCCGATCCTCCAATCTGAAAATAACGCAACTATCGCAATCATTTGAAGTAAAATACAGCATACATTCCATTTTACAGTCTCTATGTACTTACCTCTCATATAATCCCTCCATTTCAAAAAATATGAAATAATACTACGCCTTCTACCTCATCTACACTCCCAAATACATGTGAATCTACGGATACAAGCCTGTTATCTCCCAAAAGGAAATAAGAGCCCTTCTGAACCTCATATTCGCCCCAACAAGCCTCATTGTCAGCATTTTGGTAAGCTACATAAGGTTCTTCAATCTCTACCCCGTCTATGCTCAATTTCCCATCTTGCATAGCCACCGTCTCACCCTCAACCGCAACAACACGCTTGATAATCCTGCTTTGAAGATAATCCGAATAAGCTACTACGATATCTCCCTTTTGGGGTGATGCCTGCTTATCTACAACAACAAGGCTGCCATTATTTAAAGCAGGCATCATAGAGTCTCCATAAACACAAACTATTTCATACCGCATAGAAAACAGCATAGTGAGAAAAACTGCTATTACCACCGGCACTAAAATGTGATGTATTCTATTACTCTTTTTCGTTTTATCCCTCCTACCCCAAATCTCCTAATTTAGCATAATTACGCCGCATTAATTCTATCTCAGCCTGATCCATAGTATAATCCCCCAGCTCAAGTGTAAGCATCCGATCTGGTTCTTCCTGTACTTTTTCAGTCTCAGCAGTCTCCTGTCTGGGTAAAGCCTTATCTTCCACCGCAACCGAACCTTTCTCAACTTCCATATACAAAAGAAGTGCTTTTACGATAATCCGCGCCTTCTTTCTCCCAAATTGATTTAAGTAATCGGCAACTTTCCGATGATCTGCATCCGTTTCGTCAAGCTTGATAGAAAAGCGATATTGGTCAAGCTTTCTCATGGCTGGAACTGCCTCCTCCTATCATGTTATGGTCAATCAGATATTGCATTTTATAACCTTTCGCATTCGCATTAATATCGCTTACTACGAAATATTCACTCTGATACCTCTCCCATACTTCCTTGATGATATCCGCCAGCACAATCGAACCTCCACCGACAAAGATGGTCAGCGTTGTGTTAAAGTCAATCCCCACTTCACGGAATATACCCAGCAGTTCAACCACATGCGCCTTTGCTATCTCGAATACCTGGTTGATAATTTCTTCTGAAAACTTAGTTTTGTTTCGTTTCAGGATATTGTAGATATCAGCTTCATCAAGCAGCATATGATATTTCCGGTTGATCGAGGACTTGATTTTGTTATAAAGGGTAATCATTCCAAGTTCCAGGGAATCTGCTTTGTCAAGTTCTCCATAACGTAAAATAAGGTAATCAATCGTCATACCGCCCAAATCTATCAGGCAAACTTTATTATGCTCATTCAGACCCATTCTGGAGGACAGCAACAGATATACAGAGTATCCCTGAATATTCACTACTACCTCATTAAACACGACTGTGTACGTTTTCCCTTTGTAACCAAAGGTTACCGGATTCTTACCACGAGAAAAGTATTCTTTGAATTTTTCACGCAGCGCAGCGTAATGTGCTGGCGGCAGTCCAACCAATAACGCAATTTCAATCAGTCCATTAGAAACTCCATTTTCTTCTCCCGCCCCTGCTTCAAGCTCCCTGGCCAGTGCCAGCAAAGTCAAAATAAAATATCTGTCATCTACAGTCTTGTCATACAGATAGGAAAGGCGCTCAACCGTATCCTTGTAATACGCTCCATTATAATAAATTGCCTCTTCACTTTCCTCTGGCTTATAATCCAGTTTCACCAGCCCAGCCTGTGTAACACGGCTCTCTGTCTTAATCTTGTCATTACCAGTGTCTATTGAAAAAATCATCCTATCAAATCTCCTTTCACGAATATGCCTTTTGCTACTCCCACATTACTGATTTTGGCAGTTCTGAGTCAACAGTATTCCCGAAATCATACAATTTTAATTATTTTCTTCATAGGTACTTCTGAAATGTTCTAAGAGCTGCTGACTTTCTTTTTCATAGCCCCATAGGATACTGCTAACCGCATCAAATGCTTTATCTCTCCAGCGAAAATAAGTTGCCCGGTGTATTCTTGTGATTTTGGGGAAATGCGGTTCCAGTTCATCTAATATTTCTTCCACATTCTCTGGTTTATAGGCAGACATGTAGCTGTAGTAAAGCACCCAGTAATATTTTTCTCCCTGTGGATGATATTTTCTCATTAGATCAACAGCTTCATCTATCAATTTCAAAAACTGATTTGACCGATTAATTATTTCAACCCTCGGTTTCATATCTGCCAGATCCCGGTTAATATCCATACCCGCCTGATAAATGCTATCTAAGAATTCATCCACATCCGTACCATATTCTATACTGAACCGATGTTTTACCTGGTTTATCTTAATCTGCATGTTCCACGATACTGCACGATATATTTTAAATAGTGCAATAATGTCGTGATAAGAAGTATTTTCTGTCCCACTAAACTCTTTCGTTATGACTCCCGAACGTCCCATTATCAGTTCCTCCTCATATCCTTACTTTTCATTTTCATTGCCGCAGCCAAATTTCTCATTGAACAGCTCTCGATATCGTTCATCGGCAACTTTTCCTGCATGAACACAAGATTCTGCCCAAAGTAAAGACACCATTATTACTGTTACAGCAACCACTATTACCATCTGTTCTATCCTCCATAAAAAAAGACCGTGACAGCCAGCTAATGCTAACCATCACAGTCTCTAATTAATAAAACATAATCTCTATTCCGGATTAATCGGAATCTTCATTCATCAACACCTTTCGTTCTCCATTCCAAACTAAAAGCCGCTCCATACCTTTCTCCAACGTGTCATCTATTGGCTCATAGGCAGATTCTCGATACTTTGCAAAAATTTGATTTAACTCATCTTCCGTTTCTTTTAGTTGCTCTCTATCATATTCATCCGGTTCCTTGATACTTTTATAATACGATAGATTGTCCCACAGATTTAGCACCTCATCTACATCTCCATCTTCAACAACATAGGCTAAAAATGAAGTCTCATAACCACTGCCAAACCAGCATCTTTCAAACCACTGATTCGCATACATTCTTTCATCTGAGCCATTCGTATGAGCACCATAAATCAAATCTCCCACAAAGTTTTCCAGCAATTCAGACACACAAAATCCTGCACTTGCTGCTTTATTACACAGGTCTTCCATATCATCACTGTAAAGCTTCAGCGTAATATGCCTTTCCATGCTTCTCTCATAGGGCTCAATGTCTGCTCCCGGCTCACAAAATTCAAGTTCCGTATTTCGATATATTTTCTTAGCAATATCACAGAACTGTCCCGCCATATCGGTATAATCTTGCGACTTTGAATTCCATTCCAATCGGTAGTAATTTTCTCTGGCGTGTTGCCGCAAATCGCTACAAATAATTTTTCTAGTATCCTCTGGCAATTCCGAAATGGAAATTTCTGGATCAGGAACTGCGAGGATTCTTTTTGAAACCATACCATCATCCTTCCAATTTACAACGCTATTCAAAAATGACCTGCTATAACTAGTTTATTCTTCAGATCAGTAAAATATTCCATATTGTCCCATGCTATATACAATAATAAAAAAACTCTATCTCTTACCACCTCCCAATAATATGTAGTATTTAATATGATTAAAATTTCTGAATGTATCTGCGCAAATATCTTTCCTTTTCTTTGGTCAATGAAAAAGGACAAACCCAGAAACCCGCATAAATACGGCATTTCCTGTGTTGTCCCTATTATACATCACTCCCATTCCCTGGACGATTCCCCCTGTCTTTTCCAGAAGCTGCCCGTCCGTGATCCTCACGATCATGCTTTTGTTGGCGTCGCCGCTGTTGAGGTTGATCTTTTCTATCTCGATCTCATATTCTTTGATCTCGCCGTCGATCGCGCTCAAAATCCGGGCGGGTCCTGTTTCTATCTCCTGCTTGTAGGCAACGTCCACTGCCTCTGAGTACGCCAGCCCGCCGGTATCGGCGCTGATCGTACCGAATATCCCGATCGCCGTATTTTCCGTGATCTCTCCCAAAACTTCACTGTCCTGATAGCGTATGATTCCCGAAAGCTCGCCCGGCAGGCCGTTTTCTCCTTTCACCACGGAGAGTATGTCCGTATTGTAAATGTGTCCTGAACGGAGGGTCAGCAGCGTACTTGTATCTATATCACTGATTCCGTGTCCGAGTGCGCCGAAGCTCCCGTCTTCTTTCATGTATGTCAGGGTCCCGATCCCCTGTGTATCGTCCCGGATCCAGATGCCGGCCTTATATTCCTCCAGCCCTGTCTGCACAACCGGCACTTTCAGTTCGGTTTCCTCCCCTTTCCGCAGAACCGTAAGCTGCACCGTTCCCCCGGACGCTCCGTTGATCTGCTCCACAACCTCTTCCTTTTGTGAGACCGGTATGCCGTTTACAGACAGGATGTAATCACCCGACTGTACGATATCGCCCACCGGCTCCTGTGTGGTTCCGTTGATATCGACCACCTCGCCTGTTCCCACGATCAGCACGCCCTCTGTCTTCATATAAATACCGACGGGACTTCCTCCGGGTATCAGATGCTGGCGTTCCACCTTATCTACCTGTACCTCTTTTATGGGGATCACACCGAACGCGCTGCACTGGATTATATCCGGCTCCTGTACTTCCTCCTCCACCCATGCGGGAAGCGACTCGCCCAGAAGCCTTCCGTCTTCATCGTCTGCCGCCACGTACAGCGTATCAGGGATCATGTCCTTGACGACGCCCCATTCCAGCACACCCAATACCGCCAGAAGTCCTAACAGCAGACAGAACCGTTTCTTTCTTTGTGCGTTTTTCAAATTACTCACATCCTTTCGGTCCGGGCATCATTCTCCCGGAATTGCCTGGAAGCATAAAAATCCCGCTTACAGGATTCTCCGCCTGCGGCGGATTGCTTTTCCTATGACACAAAAAGAGAATATCGCCTCGATATCCTCTTTTAGTATGTGAGTATTCTTCAAATGTACTCTAGTATTTTTTTGCAGACTCTGCCATATCTTTCATTTCTTTTGCGCTCTGGAGCGTCAGCTCCGTAATCCTTGCACCGCCGAGGATGCGCGCCAGTTCGCTTATGCTTTCTTTTTCATCCAGATGACGGATCGTTGTGACAGTCTCATTGCCGCTGACATTTTTTTCTATTAAAAAATGATTGTCGGCCATCGACGCGATCTGCGCGAGATGGGTGATGCACAGCACCTGATGGTTGGCAGCGATCACCGCCATTTTTTCCGAAACCTTCTGCGCAGTCCTGCCGCTGATCCCCACATCAATCTCGTCGAAGATCAGCGTCTGCATGTCGTCCTTTTCCGCGAGCACGGTCTTGATCGCCAGCATGATCCTCGAAAGCTCGCCGCCGGAAGCGACATCCGCAAGAGGGCGTTTCGGCATACCCGGATTCATGGATATAAGGAAACAAACCTCATCAAATCCGTCTGCCCGCAGTTCCTTTGTCTGCTCCACGCTGATGTCAAAGTTCGTTTCCAGAAAATTTAAATCCACCAGCTCGGACTGTATCATGGCGCTTAATTTTTTTGCATACTGTTTACGGACTTCTGAGATCTTTTCCGCATTTTCGCGCAGCCGTCTCTCACTTTTTTCATAGTTTGCCGAAAGCTTCGCAAGATATGCATCATAATCCAGCAATTCCTTAAGTCTTGCTTCTTTCTGTTCCTTATATTGAAGGATCTTCTCTATTGAATTTCCATATTTTGTCTTTAAATGGTTGATCGCATCAAGGCGTTCTTCCACCCTGCTGAACTCCGCCTCATCAAATGTGAGATCCTCCAGATAGCCGGACAGTTCCCTGTTAAAATCCGTGAGGAGACTTTCGATATCGGCAAGCTGCCCCGCAAGCTGTTCAAGTTCCGGATCATATGCGCTCACCGCAAGAAGCCGCTGCAGTCCTTTCGATACGCCGTCGGAAGCATTGCAGTTTCCCTCTGACGTAAACTGGTATGCCTCGGATGCATCCTCCGCGATCTTTCTCGCATTTGACATCTTTTTGTACTGCGCTTCCAGCTCCTCATCCTCGCCCGGACGCAGGCACGCATTTTCGATCTCCTCCACCTCATACTGCAGGAAATCCGTCTCCTTCTTTCTTGAAGCCTCATCCAGAAAAGCGGTCTGCATCTGCTTTTTATACCCGGCATAGACCTCATAAAGCCTGCTGCCTTCTTCCTTTAAGCTCTCCAGTCCTTCTCTGGCAAATTCATCCAGGATCCGCAGATGATTCTTTTTATAGAGCAGCGACTGGTGCTCGTGCTGGCCGTGGATATCGATCAGCAAAGATGCCAGCTCCCGTATCACCGATACAGGCACCGTCTCCCCGTTTACCTTGCTTATGCTTCTTCCGTTCGTCAGACGGCGGCTTAAGATCACCATCCCGTCCGCAACCGGGATATCCATTTTTTCGATTTTCTGTTTCAGCGCTTCACTGTCCACGGAAAACACCAGTTCCACCAGAGCCGTATCCGCGCCTTCCCTTGCAAAACCTTTAAAGTTCTGCATTCCAAGCGCCACATTGACCGAGCCGATCAATATGGATTTTCCCGCTCCGGTCTCTCCTGTGAGGATATTGAGCCCGCTGCCAAAATCCACTTCCAGCTCCCGTATCAGCGCCATATTTTTCACATGTAAATTCAGTAACATATATTTATCCTGTTATCTTCCCCCGGCAGGGAGTTATTTTTTTGCGTTTACTGTCTGATATCCAAAATTTTTCTTATTTTATCCATTACGATCAGCGTATCGTCCACGCTTCGCACCGCGCACATGATCGTATCATCACCGGCGATACATCCGGCGATCTCATGCCAGTGCATGGCATCCATGGCTGCCGCCACGGCCATCGCCATACCGGATACGGTACGTACGACCAGAATATTCTGTGCCATATCCATAGAAAGGAAGCCTTCCCTTAATACTCTCAGATATTTTTCATCCAGCGTGCTCCCGTGGTTTCCCACCACCGCATATTTCTGCCCGCCTTCCACAGCGATCTTGGTAAGCTTCAGCTCCCGGATGTCTCTCGAAACGGTAGCCTGCGTCACCTGAAATCCGGCTTTATTCAGACGCTCCGCCAGTTCCTCCTGTGTCTCGATATTATACTGGTTTATCAGTTCCACGATTTTTGCGTGTCGTTCTATTTTCATGCCTGTCCTCCCTATGCGCCGCTCATTTTCTTTCTCAGGATCTCAAGAAAGCTGATCTGGTCTATCTTAACGAACCGTACTGTCCTGTCCGATTTTTCAATTTCAATATAGTCTTTTCCCTTCATCTTCACCGAGGTGTCGCCGTCAAACGTAACTTCCGCCTCCTCCTCGCTTTCGTTCCTGCGGTCTATTTCGATCTTCACCTTTGCATCATCCGGCAGGATAACGCTCCGGGCCGTCAGTGTATGCGGTGCGATCGGCGCGATCAGGATCAGTGAGGCAGCCGGTGAGACAATCGGGCCTCCGACAGACAGATTGTATCCCGTGGAGCCTGTCGGCGTGGACAGGATGATCCCGTCCGCACTGTAGGAATTTAAGAACCGCCCGTTGACAAATATATTAAAATCGATCACTCTCAGTCTGCCGCTTCTCGCAATGACAATGTCGTTTAACGCCACGTCAGAGAGAATGCGCTTTCTTCCGTGAAATGCGGTTCCTTTCAGCATCATCCGTTCCTCTGTCATATAATCGTCAACGACCAGCTTGTCAAGCGCAGGTTCGATATCCTCCGCATCCACCTCCGCCAGATAGCCGAGCGTGCCGATGTTGATGCCGAACAGCGGAATATTGCGTTCCACCAGATCCCTTGATGCCTGAAGCACCGTTCCGTCCCCGCCGAGCACCAGCACGCATTCCACATCCTGCGGCACTTTCGCCGGATCCGTATATTTATAATTCTGTATCAGACCCGTCTGGTTCATCTCCTGGACCAGACACTGTTTTCCCTTTTTTTCCAGATACTTCTGTATATTTTTGGCAATCTTAAGCTGCGGGTCTTTCTGCATATTTGTAATCACATAAAACTTATCCATGTACTTATACCCCGGTTGCTCTATCCAGCGCCGCATGCGCGCGTCTTACCGTCTCCTTCACCTCAAGCGGCAGGGATTCCCCGCTCTTTTTCAGGTGCAGCAGATATTCGATATTTCCCTCCGGCCCCTTGATCGGTGAAAATTCCAGTTCCCTCACCGCAAAGCCGATTTCCGATGCGCAGGCAGTTACTTTTTCGATCACTTCTTCATGAACGGCCGGGTCCCTGACAACGCCTTTTTTCCCGACCTTCTCGCGCCCGGCCTCAAACTGCGGTTTGATCAGGCACACGATCTCTCCGTCTTCCGTAAGAAGCTCCTTCACGGGCGGCAGGACTTTGGTCAGTGAGATAAACGAAACGTCGATCGACGCGAAGGCAGCGGCTTCACCGATATCCTCCGGCTTCACGTACCGTATATTCGTCTTTTCCATGCAGACGACACGCTCATCCTGACGCAGCTTCCAGTCAAGCTGTCCATAGCCCACGTCCACCGAATATACCTTTACCGCGCCGTTTTGCAGCATGCAGTCCGTAAATCCGCCCGTCGAGGCTCCGACATCCATACAGACCTTTCCCTCGAGCGTCAGGTCAAAATGCTCCATGGCCTTTTCCAGCTTAAGGCCTCCTCTGCTCACATAGCGCAGGGTATTTCCTTTGACCGTAATCTCCGCCGTGTCCGCAAAAGCGGTTCCCGCCTTATCCTCGCGCTGGCCGTCCACCAGCACGCAGCCCGCCATGATCAGCGCCTTCGCCTTCTCCCTCGACGGAGCCAGATTTCTTTTTACCATCAGTACGTCTAATCTTTCTTTCATGTCTGTCTCTCACATATCCTTTAATCCGATATATTCCGTGACGATCCGCTTTACAACCGTCTCTGCGTCGATCCCCGCCTCGGCCTTCAAAAGATCCACGCTTCCGTGTTCCACATAATCATCCGGAAGGGAAATGTTCAGCATCCTCACATCCGTCCTTGTCTCGCACAGAAATTCCAGAACATTTTCCCCGAATCCGCCGCTCTTCACATTTTCCTCCATCGTTACCAGCAGCCGGTGATCTTTCGCCAGTTCAAGGATCTGCTCCCTGTCAAACGGCTTGACAAAACGGGCGTTCACAAGCGTACAGGCATATCCCATCTTACGCAGGCGCTCCCTGACTTCAACCGCCGTCTTCACCATGCTTCCGACGGCCAGCAGGGCGATCTCCGTCTCGTCATAAATTATTTCCGCCTTTCCGTATACAACGGGCGCCCGGAAACGTTCCAGCCCGTCATAAGCTTCGCCCCTCGGATAGCGCAGGGCGACCGGCCCGTCATACGCAACCGCAAATTTCATCATGTCGGACAGTTCCCACTTATTCTTGGGCGCCATTACACACATATTCGGTATCGACGACAAATACGACAGGTCAAAGATTCCCTGATGCGTCTCGCCGTCGCTTCCCACAAGCCCGGCACGGTCAATCGCAAAGATCACATGCAGGTTCTGCAGACAGACGTCATGCAGGATCTGGTCATAGGCCCGCTGGAGGAAGGACGAATACACCGCCACCACCGGTTTTAAACCCGCAACAGCCATTCCCGCCGCAAATGTCACGGCATGCTGCTCCGCTATCCCGACGTCGAAAAACCGTTCGGGGAACATGTTCCGGAAACGCTTGAGCCCGGTCCCGTCCGGCATGGCTGCCGTGACCGCCACCACATCCGGTTCCCTGTCTCCCATCTTGCGCATGACGGTTGAAAAAATATCCGTGTAGTTTGCTTTGATGCGCTTCTTTTTCGGAAGCCCGGTTTCGATCTCAAACGGTTCGGCGCCGTGGAATCTTGCGGGATGTCTCATGGCCGGCTCATACCCCTGCCCCTTCTGCGTACAGACGTGGAGCAGCACTGCGCCTTTCACCCGTTTTGCCTTTCCCAGAATACTTGTAAGCTGGCTGATATTATGTCCGTCCACCGGACCGAGATAAGTCAGGCCCATCTCCTCGAAAAGCATTCCCGGCACAAAAAACTGCTTGATCCCGTTTTTCGTCCTGTGCACGCGTTCCACGATCTGTTCCCCGTACACTGGGATCTTTGAGAGCGTATTTTTGACCCCCTCGTTGAGATTCATATAGCCTTCTCTTGTCCGCACAGAATTAAGGTAGCTGGACAGCCCGCCCACATTCTCGGATATCGACATATTGTTATCGTTCAAAACAATGATAAAATTCGTATCCAGTCTGGCGGCGTTATTCAGCGCCTCCCACGCCATGCCTCCTGTCAGGGCCCCGTCCCCGATCACGGAGACCACATAATAATCTTCTCCTTTCAGATCCCTGGCTTTGGCATACCCGAGTCCTGCCGAGACGGAGGTGGAGCTGTGCCCTGTGTCAAAGGCGTCGCAGCAGCTCTCTTTTCTTTTGGGGAAGCCGCTCATCCCGCCGAATTTGCGCAGCTCGTTGAACCCGTTCCTGCGCCCCGTCAGAAGCTTATGTGTGTAAGACTGGTGCCCGACGTCCCATATGATCTTGTCTTTCGGCAGATCCAGGCTCAGGTGCAGGGCCATCGTCAGCTCTACGACTCCCAGATTCGAGCCCAGATGTCCGCCGTTTTCACTGATCTTTTCAATCAGAAATGTCCGTATCTCACCGGCCAGTCCTTCCAGTTCTTTCCTGTCTAATGATTTGATGTCATTTTCCTTTTGAATCTTATCCAGAATCATGTTTCCTCACCTGTCAGTTTTTCCGGACTATGAGCGCCCGTACCAGTTTTTCCAGAAATACGTTCTTCAGCGGCAGATCCGCCAGTGTCTCAAGCGCGCGTGCGGAAATGGCCTCCACGTCCTGCTTTGCCCTCTCTGCCCCTTTTATTGTCACATAAGTCGTCTTATTGTTTTTCTCATCACTGTTGACAGGCTTACCCAGTTCCTGCTGCGTGCCTGTCACATCCAGAATGTCGTCCCGGATCTGAAAAGCAAGTCCTATATCATTTGCAGCGCTGCATACCCGGCTGACCTGTTCTTCACCGGCTCCCGCAAGGATCGCCCCGATCATCATGGAGCTTTCTATCAGGGCGCTCGTCTTCAGACGGTATATAAAATCGAGCATATCCCCGGAAAGCGGCTTGCCGTCATTTAATACGTCCACGGACTGTCCGCCGATCATCCCCCCGATCCCCGTCTTTTGCGCCAGAACCGCCAGCGCCTTGCCGATGTTTACATTTTCCGGCTCCATGGCAAACGCCCTGCACGCCGTCTCGTACGCGAGGTTCAAGAGCCCGTCCCCTGCGAGGATCGCCATGGCCTCGCCGTATACAACGTGCGTCGTCTTCTTTCCCCTCCGGTATTCGTCATTATCCATCGCCGGAAGATCGTCATGCACCAGCGAGTGGGTGTGTATCATCTCTATCGCCGCCATAAACGGCTTCACGATCTCCCCGCTGCCGCCGAACAGACGGTACGTTTCCTGCATAAGAAGCGGCCGCAGGCGTTTGCCTCCTGCCGTCATGCTGTAATTCATTGCCTCCAGAAGTGTCTTCTGGTAGCCTTTTTCCTCAGGAAGATAACTGTAAATGATCTCCTGAACCTCCTCCGAACGCTTCTTTAATTCTTCCTCAAAAGTCACTCAGCTCACCTTCCTCATCCATAACCTGCATTTTCTTCTCAACCCGGTCAATCTTTTCACTGCACTGCCTGATCAGTTCCATTCCCTGCCGGTATACGTCAAAAGATTGTTCAAGCGTGATATCCCTGCTCTCAAGAGCCTCCAGCATTTCTTCGAGCTTTGCAAACGCCTCCTCTAGCGTCAGCTCCTGCTCTTCCTGCATATTTTCCTTAGCCATCTGCCAACCTCAATACTTTCTTTTTTCCGTCCCGGTGATCTTTGCATGGATACACCCGTCCGTCACATAAAGCGTCATTGTTCCTCCGGCCTGCGCCTGCCTGATCTCCGATATGTTTTTTCCCTGTCCGTCCACCGCGTAGGAGTAACCCTGCTGCAGCTTATCAAGCGGGGAAAGTCCCTTCATCCGCTCCGCATACACCAGCATCCGGTGACGTTTTCTCTCAAGCGCCTGCCCCATAAGACTGCGCAGTTTGTCCTCTCTTTCAGCCAGAAACTGCCTCTTCTCCCATATCTGGCTGCGCGGGCTCAAAAGCGTGAGCTTATTCTGCAGAAATTCCAGTCTCCGCTGCGCATCTCCAAGATGTCCCTCCATACACGACTGCATCCGCCGCCGGTACTGCTCCATCCGGCGGAAGATCTCCTGCACATCCGCCACCGCCAGCTCCGCCGCCGCCGAGGGCGTGGGAGCGCGCAGATCCGCCGCGTAATCGGCGATCGTAAAATCCGTCTCATGCCCGACTGCCGAGATCACCGGCGTCCGGCATCCGAAAATGGCCCTCGCCACGGCCTCTTCATTAAATGCCCACAGATCTTCGATCGACCCGCCGCCGCGGCCGACGATCATCACGTCAACGCCGTAATCGTCCATGGCTTTGATCCCCCGCACGATACTGGCCGCCGCATTTTCTCCCTGCACGAGCGCCGGATACAGGATCAGCCGAACGTAAGGATTTCTCCGGTACGCGATATTCTGGATATCCCGGATCGCCGCTCCCGTGGGGGCCGTGACGATCCCCACCGTCCCTGCATAAGCCGGGATCGCCTGCTTATACTCCGGGGCAAACATCCCCATCTCCTCAAGCTCTCTTTTTAAAGCTTCAAATTTTTCATACAGCAGGCCGGCGCCGTCCAGAATGATTTCAGAAGCATACATCTGGTATTTTCCGTCTCTTTCATAGACA
>Ga0129309_1000331_pt1 | contig 39525 bp, 48 predicted proteins | sample L1105metagenome_FD_94439 | JGI IMG/M metagenome (GOLD analysis project Ga0129309, IMG submission 94439) | Ring-tailed lemur group fecal microbial communities from Wisconsin, USA - L1105 metagenome | ecosystem: Host-associated > Mammals > Digestive system > Large intestine > Fecal | place: USA...
ACATTCCACCGAGAGCGCCGGTATCAACGGCAACTTTCGGCACATCACCTTCGCCCTTCAGGGCACTGACGCGACCATCTGCAGTTATCCGGTTAGCGCCTGCAGTGACAGTTAAATCCTTCGCATGAAGCGCGGCATTCACTTCCGTTGCACGGGCAATAATGGATACGGCATCGCTCCGGGTGCCGTCCAGGCCCACGCCATTGATGGTGATACTGCCTTCAGTCACCTCCAGCGCCTGCAGGCTGCCGTCGGCATTCATCACAGGTTTGCCCGTGGTGAGCGTCGCGTGCGGCGTGTTGATAAAACCACAGCCGTCACAAGTGATACCATACGGGTTGGCAACCATCACATTCGCCGCTTTGCCGGCCACTTCCGTATAGCCCTGCAGCAGTGAACGCTTACCGCCGGTCACTTCGTTGATGATACCCTTCGCTTCCCCGCCCGCTTTCAGGTTCGGGTTATTCTGTATCAGTCCACCAAGCTGCGTCGGATTAAGCTTACCGGTGGCATTATTGAGAATCAGCCCTTCCTTCCCGACGTTGTAATCCGTAAACCGGTTATGCGAAATCCCGACCCCGTTCGGCGTGGCAATGTTCACGACCGGCACACCATTTGCCGCTTTATCCATTCCGGCCCCGTTTTGTGGGGTGATGACGGCCCCTACAGCCGGTAACAACGGCTGCCCGGCGATAATCGCACTGACCAGGTAACTCAGCAGGCGGTAAGTGAAGCGAACGGGAGGCTGATGCATGGTAATAATCCCTTAAAACGCGACGGCAACGCGCCAGTAAACCGTGAGATGGTCAGGGGCAAGCCAGTCCGGGTAAACCAGAGGCAGTCCGGCAGTGAACGAACCGGAAACATGGCCACTGGTGGTGCTGAGCCCGGCAGCACCACCCCACAGCGTGCCGGACGAGTACGGGTCATCGCTGTCAGAGTGCAGCCAGCCGCCGTCCAGTGCAGCCACTGCACGGACAGTTCCCACATATGGCAGGGAGAACAGAGACCAGGACAGCTCATTTCGCAGATAACCGCCGTTATTACCGGAGATATACTGCTCCTTAAAGCCACGCACTGAACTCTCACCCCCGAGGCTCAGTTGTTCCACACCATGAAGACGGTCCGGTGACCACTGGGCATAAGCGCTGGTCAGCCACCACACACTGTCCGTGACGGGGCGCTGAAAACTGGCACTCACCGACCATTTCCGGAACTGATTTACGGGCAGGTCTCCCCTTTTCCCGTGGTCGCTTTCTGCGCCGAACCAGGGCATCCCCCGTGTGAATACCGGATTCAGTGTTCCGACCCCCCCCAGAAACTTGTGTGTGTGATTCAGCCCGACAGAAAATGAAGTGAGTTTACGGCTGCTGCCCTGAAGCAGAACATCATCCAGATAATTGTGAATAATGCGGTGCTGCAGACCTCCGGTCAGTGCTGTCTTCATGTCTCCGTTACGGAACAGGACATGCGACAGTCCCAGCCGGTGAGTCTGCAGGTCTCCCGTGGAACGCCACCGCCAGCCCCGGTTATCAATGGTGCTGAGGTAGTCACTCCATGAATACGTGTAATCCACCAGGGTATAGCCATACGGCAGACTGACACCGGCGGCAAAATTCCTCGCATCATGTGACACCGAAAAGTCACTGCTCCGTCCCCCGCTGACAAACCAGTTGTCAGCCAGCCCCAGAGGATTATTAAAGGAAAGGACACCATTTAACTGCCCCGTACCGGTATTCTTCTGCCCGCTGTTGTCGATGCCCACACTCCCTGTGACAGGCCATTCCGGCGATGCCGTCAGTGTCACCACCGACCATCCCTCACGGTCACCGGGCGATATTTCAATCTGTACCGGCTCCGTACGCAGACGATTAATCTGCTCCATCCCCTGCTCAATATCCCGCAGGTTCAGAACCTTCCCCTCCATTCCCGGGAAAACCATCTTCAGGGTGCGGGTAGGAAGGTCAGCGCCTTCCGCCCGGATTTGCTGCAGCCTGCCTTCCATGACCGTTATGTGCAGTACGCCCCCTGAAAGGTCCTGCTCTGTCAGAAAGGCCCGGCTGGTGATATATCCCCGGCGTATATAGCCGTCCGTCACGGCATCCGTGACCGCGGTCAGCCCCGTGATATTCAGACACTGATTCACCCACGGTGCCACCAGTCTGTCGGTTTCTGCAGACGTCAGTCGGGTGGCCCCACTGACAACAATGCGTGACACCGTAAAGCAGGGGCCTTCAGTACCGGCAGACGTTTCCCGAGACGGTATGACAGTCAGCGGCGCACTGCGCTCCAGCGCATCACGCTGGCGCTGGTTTTCATCCAGCAACTGCTGCTGTTGCTGCTGAATTGCACTGCGGTCACCCGGAGACAGCATGGCTGCCGGAGACGAAAGTGCGGGGATAAAAAAACCAGAAAAAACGGAGAGGGAGAGATAGCATATCCACGGAGAGCCGCGCCGGAACATATCACAACAGGGGACAGACAACGCACGGGATAAAAGAGACGTTTTCGTCAGAATGTTGTTCTGCCGGCGCTGCATGTTCTCCCCGTATTCTGGCCTGTGTGATGCCAGTGTAAATTCATGTCAAAAAGTGTCAGCGAGAAAATTTACACCTGAAAAAGTCTGTCGTGAAACTGTTTTATGGCGAAACATCAGGAAGAGTGTCAGAAATGTGATCGGCATTGCGGTTTTACGGAAGAGCATAAGGCAAAAAATGGCGGGAAATTCATTGACATTCACGGAGGATAAACAACACCATTTTGTTATCCAGCAGGAAAACCGTAATCCTCCCTTTGCATCCGGACAAGGTTCGTACTGACAACATAACCTGAAATGGCACTAATGGACAGAGCTTACTAATACATAATCCCTACAGGATGTAGCCACCAGTTTTGTTCATCCGGTATTCTGATTTGGTAACATTCTCCAGAAAGGAAGAAATATGTACTGCAATGAATTAAAAGAATTTGCGCAAGAGCAGGAACAAAAACTTATCAGTGCGCTTGCTGATACCAGAGAGCACCCGTCCCCCGATGGTGAAACAAGAAGCCGGGATAATTATCAACGGGATTACGCGCGTATTCTGTATTCATCATCATTTCGCAGGCTGCAGGGAAAGATGCAACTTTTTGAAATTGATCCTGAAAAATTCAACAGAAACAGATTAACGCACAGTCTTGAGGTTGCTCAGATTGCCCGAAGTATCGCGTCAGACCTCAAACTGGTTAACCCGGTGGTGGTTGAACTGGCAGCGCTGGCGCATGACATCGGAAATCCTCCTTTCGGTCATTCCGGTGAAAAACTGCTTAATGAACTGTCTGAAGAAATCGGCGGCTATGAAGGTAATGCACAGGCGCTACGTATCCTGAGAAAACTGGAGAAGAAATTTTCATACTGCAACGGATTAAATCTGACTCACCGTAGTTTACTTTCGGTTGTTAAGTATCCCGCCCCTCGCACTGCAACTACTGCCGGCAAGTTCATTTATGATGATGACTTTGATTTTTATACTAACCTGCTTGCTGAAAATCAGCTCGATCTGAATCCCGGAGAGAAAACGATTGATGCGCAGATAATGGATCTCGCGGATGAGATTGCCTACGCCGCGCATGACCTGGAAGATGCCCTTAGCAGGAACATGGTCACGATTGAAGATATTGAATATGAGTTTCAGATTTCTGACGAATTCCGGGGAGCGAGGGAACAGTTCAGGGAAATCGTTACTCAGTCGAGAAACACCGCTTTTCAGGCTAACTTACTGAAAACCTCAGAAGAATTTGCCATCATATTCCGCAAGGAGTTAACTTCAAATATTGTCAATCGCCTCGTTGCAGATATTTCTGTAGTAACGAACCTGAATGGTTTTCAGGAACTGGGGTTCGGGAAACTGAATGCGTTATCCGAAGGGCTCAAAAAACTTCTCTTTAAAGTCATCATGCGAAAACGTAATATCCTCACCTATGAGTTCAGGGGAAATAAAATAATCAGGGATTTATATGACTTTTACAATGAAGGAGAGAATTATAAATTTCTGCCTCCTGAACTTAAATTCACCTTACCCCAACCAGATTCCTGTATATTTGAAATCAGCAAAAAACGAGCAGTGGTTGACTATATTTCAGGTATGATGGATACATTTGCAGTCAAGGAATGGGAAACTCACTGTCTGAAGTAACACTGTCGATTACCAGAGGCGCATATTTTCCCGTTATGGTTATTGCGCCTTTATTCCGTTTCGGTGACAGGTTATTTTAAATATTCTGGAAATGCGTTGATGGGCAAGAACAATTACCCTGAAAATAAATACAGGAAATGGTTTTCCACAGCAATAACATATCTTATTACAGGTGGTTTGTGCTGGTATATGTTGTGGGCATCCGCTATATCTCATTATACTGTTTTACAAAATACGGTACCTGAATGGACAACATATTTTTGCACCGGTATAATCACCGGATCTCTTTCTTTTATTTATGCATTTTATATCCGCACCTTTAACAGAACATTAAAGTATTTATTAAATGCATTCACGGGGGGATTTTGTCTTGGATTTATACTGAGTCTGAACTGTTACGATGTCTGTGTTTATCTTTTTCCGGATAAGGTTATTAGCTATGAATCTGAATATGATGTTGTTTTTCCGGGACCATCAAGAGGAAAGTATGGACATTGTGAAGCGGGACTCTGGTTGAAAGATCAAAACACTTCCAGATGGATACAACTTTGTACAAATAAAGAGTTCCTGCGCAGTCACCATAAGCAGGGGATGACAGGTGTATGGGTAACAGCTCGTGTTAATAAAATTGGGTCGTATATCGTGAAATATGAATTTATCTATATGTAGGTAAAAGCTGACATGTTTACCATGGATGAGTTGCTATATTTTTGCGCATACAGGAGTAATCGATTACTGGCTATACTAAAAATACAGAGAAAAGCTATCCCGGGATAAAGATTACCAACTCACAGAGACAAGCCTTGCCTTATAAACAGATAAATATCATCAACACAGATTCAGAAGCTGAAGCAGTAAGCCATGGTTAACTGCCTGCTGCCAGTACAGATAAAACAATCAGTCTCGCTGACTGGCTCTTATCACTATCGTTATTTCATAACTCTACAGTATAACTCATTTATCTTTATTGCCATATATTAGCATGAAGTCAGGCATTTTCATTCCCTGTCGATAATATATCAACTCCGGAGAAGTGCTTGCTATATATTCCTTGATATTAATACAAATTCAAATATATATTGCTGTTATTCATAATCAGGACCAGATGATACTTCCTGAGATATAAGAAAATCATCAAGAGAACCTCCGGCTTTTATAGCCTCTGCTATGGCCTTAGGCCGACGTCCTTGCCCATTCCAGTACATTCTTTTACCGTTATCGTCATACTCGTATTTATGCCCTCCTGACACACTTTTTCTGCCTGCCTGTGATTTTTTGCCAAATTCACGATAAAAATCTTCCAGAGATATACCATGTTCATCCATGAGTGATTTGATAGCTTTCATATTTTCCTTTCGCTCATTACGTTGCTGAATAGCTATGTCAAAGTTTTCCTTAACCTTATTTAAATCTTCATCAGACATTTCTGTGACCAGTTTTTTAACAAAATCAATACTCAGAAGTAATGCTCGGAAAGTATTGAACTCTTCATTTTCAACAGAAATTTTCTTCTTACTCATTTATTAACACTCAGTTTTTCATTCATTTATGGCAAATCCTATCAGGTGATTTGCCATAAAAATAATATATGTATCACATTTTGCGGCACTTAATCGTCACTTCCTTTCCGAAGGAAAGGCCATCGCAGAAAGTAAGAGAACGTTCTTTGTATTTGATACTTAGCGAAATTGCGCCGGTCACTACTTGTCTTAGTCCATTCACTTTCGTTAATGTTAATGAGAAAAACCCGCAGTATGATGCGTAATTTCATCAAACTGATGAAATTCGGTAGCAATCATATATCTGGTGTAGCCTGCATATTCGCAGGAAAACGAATATCGATTATACTAATGGACTAACAATCTCCAGCCTCTTCAAGAAGATGTTATAAATACACACAGATACTGATTCTCATCCCTTTCAGGCCTGGAACACTATTTCTGCTTTTTAGCATCATCTGGTAGCGATACTTTCCAGGTATGTCGCCCCATTTTTGTTCGTCTCCATTTTTTTAAGAATTGTGCAAGTAAAAAACTTTTTACCTCTCCGGGAACTGTCGTATTTGCTGATATTGTTCGTTTGTCTAAAGAACCTGCTGGTCTTGTCATTAATATTACCTGCTGATTGCTTCACGCCCGGGCTCCTCGCACTGCGCGCGGGTTATTGTTTCGTTTTCAGCCCCGGGGTCGCCAAGGCTCTGGATGAGGTACTACTTCCATTGACAGCATGAGGTAACAATACTGATGGTAACGCTGACCATTAACCGTAAACCACAGGGCATTTTCAGTAAATCACCAGCAACGCCGCTGCAGGATAAAACGAACACTGCACACAACGTGAAGGCCAGGGAACGGATACCACAGTTGAACGATAAACAGAGCCCTGCTCTGCTGAAAAAACACCGTGGCGGCATATGACAAAACGCCAGCGTAAAAACCGTAAGCGTATTAATCGTCTTGTGGAACACTGGCCTGAGTTATTCAACCGGGAAAAACCCCAACCGCTTAAAGTTGAGATACCTGACGACCTGATACAGGATATCGCCATCAGAGAACTGGCGTTTGGCGCAGGTGCATTACGCGCGGCAGTAGCGTCTTATGTGCAGTCTCCGCGCTATTACCGTGCGTTAATGGCTGGCGGCGCCCGTTACGACCTGAAGGGGCAGCCGTGCGGGGAAGTGACTCCACAGGAACAGAAAGAGGCTGAGACCCGGCTAATGGTGCTGAATGACCGACAAAAAGCCAGAAAACCTCGTTGACTACACAACTGCGCTGATTCACTGAGCTGTAATCAATGTACAGCGCTGTACCGGACGATGGGTAATGGCGGTCACAACCGGTAACCCCAGAGACAATGCGACTGTTTTTAACGCAACATACTGACCGGATATATCACCCCGGGCAACCCGAAAACACCTTTCAACCAGGCATTGTCCGCCAGCGTTTATCCCCCGCCAGGCCTGCTGCAGTAAATCCACCACTTGCGAACATTCTTCATCAACTGTGGCACTGACCCGCAGATGGCAAATGCTCGCCTGGCTGAGCAGCAACAGGCATCGTATTGTTGCTCCTCCATGTTGTTCCCGCAACCAGCGTAATACCACAGGCAGTGCTGGACTGGCAGTGTGATTGCTCTCAGTAATACGTTCGTGCACCTGTCGGAAAAAGGAAGTACAGAATGCATGAATCTGTTGCCCGTTGATATTTCCTTCTGCCGAATGGAGTGTGAAGTAAAATGCCAGCAAATGCGGCCAGTGGTCCACCGCCTGCTGAACAAAACGCCGGATGTCTCCCGGCTCTGAAATTAAGGCTTCGGTTATTTGCACGAAATGTTCCTTTTCAAACCCTGTTGGATTTTGTCAAGACGGTACAGACACAGTAAAGCGCGCATCAACACCTGAAAGGTACGATACAAACACAAGTTACAAACAATAAGAACGGAAGGACAATTAATCAGTGAGGAATAATAACTAAATTAACCAAAAGAATGTTACTGACAATACCACCAATACTTAAATAGCAATATATTAATTAATGTAAGAACAGATGCCCGGTAAGACATATACACAATACATCCACAAACACACTCTTTTCATTAAATAAATCACCTGATTAAACCATGAAAGTGTGATGTAAGTCAAAATTACTGACACAATCAATTGATAATGATTATCTCTATCATTATCGTGAAATTCGAGAATGAAAGGAGAAGTAGTCATTATAAGCCTTTTATAAATCGTCATCATCATAGTAAAGTAGAACACTTTTTATATGAGTTACTATATGAAAATATACTGGACAAGAAAAAACATTCCTGAACTTTCAGCACTTCCACCTTCATTAAGAAAGAAAAATTTTACTGACGCATATAATGCTGCATCTTCCCATATCGAATACTGGATAGGTGCTGGCGTCTCATTTATCTCGATGATGATTTTATTCAAAGTATATGACTTTCTTTTACCCGCCCAAGATACTTTCCCGGGTGATATCATAAGAAGTTTATGTGTTGTGTGTCCATCCATATTAATCTGGTTTCAGTTTTCGGTATATGTCATGAGGAAATATTACAGACATATTCTGGAACGAGGTAAGGAAACCGAAACCATTTCAGAAAGGTTGATACGTGAGGCTGATACACGAGAATATGAACTATGGCGTCCGGCCCATCGCTTTTTCTCCATTATTTTTCTCATTATTCTATTAGTTTGCATTCATTCACTGATAACAACTATAAAATAAAAGTTATGGCTGTTCTGATACAGGAAAATAAACGTTCATTCTATGGTTACCTCTTCCTGTTATATAAAAGAATTTTAAACAACAAGTAAGGGAATATAAATGGAAATAACAAAAAATAAAAATGCAACTATAAAAAAACAGTCATCAGCCGGCTGCTTTTCAATGTTTACTTTATCATTTTCCATTACCTTTATTCCTGCATTTCTTACAAACAGGCAGGAACTTATATCCAGGGGGCTTCTTGTTCCAGCATTATTTCTTGCTGAATTTCTAATTCTTGTTCCACTGTATTTTATTTTCTTCCGAAAAAGAGAAGGATTAGGAAGAGGTTCTTTTCGACTGGATGTTTTTTTTACTCTTTTCTCTTTAATAATGATTATTCAGTTATTTGTCCCTTATCTGCTGGCAGTGAGGAAAACGGAAGAATGGATGATCTCGCAAATGTCTTTTTCCGGGGCCATTTTATGGATTAATATATTTTCTTCCGTACTTCTTGTTCCTGTATATGAAGAGATTGTATTTCGAGGGTGTCTTTTTAACTCTTTTAAATTCTGGTTTAATGACAATATTTACATCTCTGCTATTGTAACATCAGTCATATTTTCTGCATTACATCTACAATATACTGACTTTCGTACATTTTTGATGCTCTTTCTGATATCGTTAGTTCTTATCAGTGCAAAAATAAAGTCGAATGGCCTGTTAATGCCCATATTACTTCACATGGCGATGAATGCAGTCATAACAGGAATACAATATACGTTACAATATCACATAACAGTCTGAAATTGTTATTATGAGATATCTATAACACCTGAAGTTGGAAAAAGAAGCAAATAATTCCTTATAAGGAATCGTTTACTAATATATTTAGATAATCTCATATTTGTTTATGATATACATCTGATTAAGATATAATGGATTATAAATTACTCAAAGGTGAACAAATATCTTCGCCTTTTCTCGTAGAAAGAGACTTGAAACTTATAATACATCTATATAAACGTGATTTAAATCACGGTTTGCAGTAAAAGCAATTGGTATAATTCATTGGTATTACTATTATTTCATCTATTGCACGAACTATTTTACAACAATAAAAAAGATATACAAACAGCAAGAAGTAAAAATATTCGGATAAATAAAAATTTTTGCTACCTTGGTTTCTATAGCCTTTATTTCTAAGTTTTTCATAAGCACTCAAAGACTCATGTATAGGGACGGTTTAATAATGAAACTATTTTTTTATTTCTCGTTGTTCTTTATAATACAACTTATAAATTCAGACTTAGACACATTAACCCTTTATCTTTTCATAAAGAAAATAATTCTTTCGTTACTTGCGAGTGTACTGTTTTTATTTGTTTTATCTTTCTTTAATAAAAAGAGGAAATAACATGAGAAATATAACAACCGATGAACTTGCTTTAATACATGGTGCAGGATTAGATAAAGATGCATCCGTTGCAATAGGTACTGCGGCTGGTGGTTTTTTAGGTAAAGCAACAAAAATCCCTGGTGCGGATATAGCAGGAAGTGCAATTGGAGGATATATTGGAGGAGTTATTGCTGATGGTTCAAATAGGACAATAACAATACCATCAAACGGTATTAACTATAATCCGGGTATAGGACTTGGAAGTTTTAATCCAAACTACAATGGAGGTTTATTAAACTCAGGATTTAACTCATCAACATCCTCTTCCAGTAGTGGAAGTTGATTAATTTCTAAAGCAGCATAGCTTATTATGCAGCAATGCTGCTTTTAGTGATATATTATCCTAATTTGTAATTCTAAAAATCCGATCAACTGTTCTTAAAGTTGTCTCTCTATGTGCAATAATCACCCGGGTGATATTCATCTTTTTTATAGCAGCATTCACGAAACGTTCACTTTCTGTATCAAGAGAACTTGTAGCCTCATCCATAAATAATATTCCAGGTTTCCGGTATAAAGCTCGGGCAATGAATATACGCTGTTTTTGACCGCCGGAAAGACCTTCCCCCAGTTCACCTATTAACGTTTCATACCCCATTGGCATTTTCATTATCACATCATGAATATGACTTGCTCTGGCACATTCTGTCATCCATTCGTCGTCTGTTTCTTCTGCAAACCCACAGATATTTTCACGAATTGATCCTGAAAATAGCCGGTCGTCCTGCATAACACAGGCTATCATACGGTGATAATTATTTATTCCAAGTTGACGTATATCCGTGCCATTAACCAGTACTTTTCCACTATCTGGTTCAAACAGTCCACATAATACTTTCATTAATGTGGTTTTTCCGGCACCGGAGGCACCAGTTATAGCCACACTTTCTCCCGGAGCCACAGACAAATTCAGACCACTGAATACCTGTGCTGACTGGCTGTCATACCGGTAGCTTAAATCAGTGGTTTCCAGTGAAACCGGGCTCATGTCAGCAACGATTTCAATTTCCGGTTTCTTTTCTTCCTTTTCATGTAGTGCAATATCTGCAATGCGCTCATTATGCAGACTCATTATTCTCAGTTGAAGAAGAAAACTGGTCAGCGAAGCAACCCGATCCGAAAACTGCCCACGAAAAGAACCAAATGCCACAAACATCCCTATTGTCATCTGATTATCGATCACAAGGCTTGCACCCAGCCATAAAATCGCCACCTGATCACAGGCGGCAACAAAAGTATTTATCCCCCCGAAGAGCAAATCCATCCTGGTTAACTTAATACCTGAATTGATCGCATCTATTTTCAGGTTAAGCCAGTGTGTTCCCCGAATCCCAGCCATACCCTGGATTTTTACCGTGGCAATACCATACAGGCTTTCCATAAAATAGGAGCTGGCCCGGGCCCCCCTGACAAGAGTTTCTTCCGATATTTGCCGGTAATAGCCGTATGTCACCAGACGAATAAGAACGTAAACCATGGTAAAACCGAGCACTATCCAGGTAAGATATCCTCCATATAACAGCATCATCACAAAAACACCCACAACCATAATACTGTCCATGATTGCCCCAACAACACAGGTGGTAAAGGTGGCCCTCAAAGTGTCAAGGGAGCCAAAACGCGACTGGATATCACCTAATTTACGGCGTTCAAAAAACGCCAGCGGCAGTCTGAGAAGATGGTTAAACAGACCCGACTGCCACTGTATATTGATGAGCGTGCTCATAACCAGTGAGGACCATGCACGCAGCATACTCACCGCGGCCCTGAGCAATATAAAGAACATCAGGCCAGCAGAAATAAGCGTCAGCAGCCCTCTGTCCCCCGCCGGAATCGCATGATCCATAACCAGCTGAGTTCCCACCGGCATTACCAGATTGATTGCTTCAATTACAACTGACAGACAGAAAATTTTCGCCAGTGTTCTTTTAATACCGTAAATACTGTTAATCAGTGAACGGAGACTTATGCGGGTCTGCTGGGTTTCCGCCAGGAATTCACTTCCGGGCCAGACCTCAAGTGCAATGCCCGTAAAATACCGGCTCATTTCCTCCCGACCGAGATATCTTCTGCCTCTGGCCGGATCATGCAGTACATAACGGTTACGCTTTACGCTGACCAGCACGACGAAGTGACTGAAATCCCAGTGGAGAATACACGGCATTTTGAGGGCACCAAGTTCATCCAGCTCCAGTGAAAGAGCCCGGGTGACCATCCCCAGCTGCTCCGCTATTCCATTGATTCCTGCAAGGTTTGCTCCACGGGCCGAGAGATTAAACTTCCGGCGAAGAGATATCAGGTCAATATTCTTACCAAAATGACCGCATATCATTGCCAGGCAGGCCAGTCCACATTCAGCGGTCTCCGTCTGATGAATAACCGGAACACGACGTCGCCAGCGCATATCAAGCTGATTTATAATTTGTCTGAAATTCCCGTTAGTCATTGAGCGGTCCTGTTGCACTGTGTTTCATGTCATAGAAAGGAGAAAGCATCCACTGGTAAATACGCCTTTTTTCCAGAAATAGTGTACTTTCGGCTTTCATTCCATTTTCCAGAGGGAGGTATTTTTCGTCATATCTGATAATCTGCTTTTCAGGCATCGCAATGACTTTATACCAGGGAACAGAGTCGCCCGGCGTATTCTGTGGTGCTCCCTTATAGGTCAACATTTCCTGTGTTGACGCAGGAGTCCTGGATATAGTTTTAACCGTAGCAGAGAACTGCCCAAATTTTTCTGCCGGAAAGGCTTCATAACGAATATTCACTTTGTCACCAGCCGAAATATAAGGAACAGCATCATTCGGGACCCAGAGAATAAGATAATAGTTTTCAATGTTCTCAGGAATAACCTGCAGAAGGCTGTCTCCGGTATTGACCATTTGCCCGACAGTGACACTCAGGGAGTCAACTTTCCCGTCAGTCAACGCCCGGATAATGATTTCGCCCTCCACATCAGTGTTAACCAGTTCTTTCTGTAACTCATACCGTTGCAGTTCCATCTGGTAGATACGGTTATCAAAATCTGCAGCCTGAGTCTGAATCTGACTCTCCAGAGTGGTTATCTGCAGGGCATTCTGTTCGTTCTGTCCGCTCAGGCTGAGAAGATTGTTTTGTTGCTGATAATATAATGCCACCTGGTTAGTTAACTGATCTTTATTAATCAGCCCTTTTGCCTGATAGTTTCTGTAATTCTCCATATTGTTTTTCATTATTTTTATCCCTTCCTCTGCACGCTGTATAATATCTGATGAGCGACGAAATGCATCTGTGTATTGCAGGCGTTGTTTTTCCAGGGTATCTAGCGTTATTTTTTTACTTTCTTCCAGACGGGAAATAATGTTGTCCACACGAACCAACTGGTTTTCTATATCCCGACGATGATTATCAGTGACAATACCACTACGTGTACTTTTACTGATGTCAATCAGATAAACAGGATCCCCTTTTTTTATCAACTGTCCTTCATGAACAAACTGCCTGACAACAAATCCCTGTACACCTGAATATATATTGACAGCTCTTGGCCAGGTTGTGACCTCACCACTGACATTAACACGGCGGCTATAGGTACCAACAATAATGAACATCAGAAATGCCGTAATAAACACTATGCTTCCCAGCATGATTAACCATAGTGGTATTCCGGGAAGTAATATTGCCCGTCCCTGCCACTTCATTTTTCTGTTTTCTAAAGCATCCTGACGAAACAAAATAGCTCCTCTTACTCACACTTTTCCTGTAATACCTTCACTGGTTAACCGAAATGCTATAATCAAAGCCAGAAAATATAGAGTCCTGTCAAAATAGTATCAGCGATGCATTTACCCCGTAATTTACAATTATCTCTGTATCTTCAGAGGTACTACGTTTTATGCAGCCGCTCAGGGATGTATGTCACAATTTTCTTTCGCCTGCTTAACCATCGTACTTCTCCTTCTCCCCATGGCTGAAGCTGTATGAGATAGTCAATAACTTTTCGACCAAAGCCTGGTTTACAACAGAAATCCAGAATCCAAATCCTTCCATCTTCATTCCATTCAGACGGATGCAACCTGAATTCTGGATCCCTGAGCAGGCGCGCTTCTGTATCAGCCTCAAGATATGCCCAGGTAATATACGCCAGTGGAAAACCTCGTGAATCAAACAGGAATTTAATCTGATTATGCTGTATCGCATATTCAGTCCAGTATTGAATGGTTAACACCGGATACAGACTGTAATTACGATTGTAGAGCATACAACTGACCGCAAAACCGATCTGTTCATAAACAGTCCATTCATCTTTTCCTCTGATGGTTTCCCTTATATAAGACATGATTACTATTTCCCTTATATATTTTTTACACTGTGTTTCTTATCGGTTCAAGATATCCAAATGCATCTCTGGAAAACTTAAGCATAAAATTTTTCATATCAGAAATTGCTTCTTGTAAAAAAAGGGGATCATCGCCATGATTATCCAGCAGGATGGCAATTTTTTCGCACATATTCTCTTTCCTCAGCTCTTCCCTGGGTTGCAGCCTTTTCATGGTATGATGTTCAATTTCTTTCAGGAGTAATGAGGCATTTATCTGACGTCTGGTACTGCCTTGCGTCAGCCAGTGGATGGCCTGGGAAAAACACTGTTGTGCAACGGTGAAATAAACATCATTCTTGATGCTACTATTCAGTGCCTGCTTTTGATTATGCCTATGATGGATTAGCGTCACAACCAACTTTTGCAATGGTGAACCATCCTGATTGACAATATCTTGGGCATGTGATTTCTCGCAGTATTGATTGAGTAATGCAACAAAACTGTTAACCAGTTCTTTCAATATATCAGGTATCTCTTTTTGTGTTATAAATTCTCCAGGAATACCCAACAGTTCTAGATAACAGTAATAACATGCTTCATGAAAAGTTTTCTGAAATATCTCCTCAACCTTCAAACGGGCTGCAAGAGTGAAGTCAGGGTCAAACATATATTTTCCGATATACAAGCAGAGATCAGACAGCCCTTGCATAAGTACCATCGGTTCTTTTGCCAGTTCAGCTAATCTTAGTTTATACCCAAAATCAGCTGGGGAATCTCCCGGAAACAGACAACTGAGTCCGCTAAAATCCATTAATCTGCCATCCATTGCAATATTAGAAGGAGAAGTTGTCAATCTCAGGAAACGTGTTCGACAAAATGCCATTTGCCAGGCCTCACGACGTGCCAGTTCACATAACCCCTCAATGCAATAAATCCGGGGATCAGTTCGTGCTTCAGCATCAATTTCTTCCGGTGGTACAGGTAGATATCCTGGCAGCTTGTGGATCACAGATCTAACCCGACAGGCATCGTGAATTAACAGACTGGAATACTCCGGTTTTACTTGGAAGTAAGGTGCCCGTTCAAAATGCGCCGGACGAACAACAGGCTCACGTACCAACAGGGCTCTTCGTGATTTCCTACCGGAGCACTCAAATGCCTTTTCAGTATAGAGATCTGTAAGTAAAACCGCCCGAACCCGCACAGCACTATAAGGTAATATTTGAGCCAGTACTTCTCCCCACAAAGCCTCATATATTGCATGAACAGCGCCGAGTGCACCATTAGAATGACGTTCGTCAGTACCTTCGCCAACCAACGGATTACTTCCTATTCCTTTAACCTGGTAGTTACCATCAAACCCACAACGTGCACCACCTCCATTACGCTGAATACCACTGCCACCATAGCGCTCTGCATGGAACACTTTGGCAGAAGCTGTACTGCCAGGATCGATAATATAACTGCAGGCATTTTGCAGCTCGTCTGGATTTCTGACATCCTCTGCACACCAGATTAATGAGGCCTTGATCTGCCTGGCAGTGAAAGGCACCAGGTTTTCATTCAGTTCAGAAAGTGAACACTGATGACTCATCTGGCAGTATTCTCCGTTTCAATTTTCATAAAAGAGTGTTCATAAAAGAGCAAGTAAGTGTCCTGACAGCTTCTTCCTTATTACAGTAAAACTCTATTAATTACACATAAATTAAAAAATTATTTATCAACGACTGTAAATCATATCTTCATCAGTAAAGTGTTGAACATAAAAACACACTTATAAATGGATCTTCTATCTGTTTTAAACAAAAAGGATATATTTTACAGGTACTACCGAAAAAGTGCCTGTAAAATAAATAAAAATATAATTAGCTACCGCCACCAGCAGAAGAACTGGCACTACCACTTCCCACGGTCGAGCCAATTGCTGTTGTCAAACCGGCAGATACGGCTCCAACTACAACCCCAAGTGGACCACCAGGTATTCCGGCGAGAGCTCCAACAATAGCTGCAGCACCTGCAGCATTAGCTGAAGTCGCTGGCGCACCTCCCGCCCCGGAAATATATCTTAACTGTGATTCTGTTATTTCTCGCATATAAACTGCATATAAACTCCATCATATTTAACTTCCGTTTTTCCAGTCTGACCAGACCAGAATCCTTCGAATCCCATGAATCAGCTCAATAAAACCAAGAAATATTATAAAGCTTAGAAAAACGTCAACATAAGAATTCCCTTCGCCAACAATCCGAAGGGATGAAAGTGAAACCAATAAGATAGTAATAGGTAAACTGAATATAGCCGTCAATTGGGACAGTTTTTTATAACTCATTAATCCCTACCTGTTGCTTTATTTTCATTATGAAAAGTTACCAAATCTTAGCACCTCAGTCAGGAGAGTCAGGTCATCGATAAAGAATATTCCAGTAGAGTGGCGCTCATGATCAAAGATAACAGCAAAGTTGATGACAGTGCTGACCGACTGTCATTTACAGAAACCCTGTTTGTAGCAAATTCCATCTTACCTGACCTCACCCAGACAAAGACAAAAGAGAATGATTGTTATTTACTTTTCAAAAAAAGTGTCATATTGTCCATATAAAGTCAAGAGGTATTTTACGTTATGTCACTGATGCAATTGTTAGTCAGGATCTCATGGTTGTCGCTCATGTATAACCTGAGACTTGAACGCACACTAATAGCGCTGACGGTCATACATCGGGAAATGTGAGGAGGCATAAGAATGAATTGTGATAATAATCACAGAAATGAAGAATTCATTGTTACCTTTGATAAAGGCAACAAGCAAGACAATTCAAGACGAAAACACGATAATTTTCCTATAGAGGTAGAATCCTCCGTAGAGCAGGAGACACACTGTATCACAAATAATAAGTCAGCTTCCGGTATAGTAACACATGGCTATGATGCCGATTATATTTGTGGTTGTGGTGAAATTATGTGTCCTGGTTGCGGTCATGACCTATAACAAACATTTTTGCAAACTGATACCTGATCAGGTACAAGCCTGTTGATTATTATGCTGAATATTTCATGTTATAAAACCATCGATATAAACATTAACAAGAAAAAACATATATTGTTTATCTGAACATTTATCGATGGAAAACCAAAGGGGAAAGTATGTATCTTACGAAAAAGATTATAATAAGTATGATGTTTATATTACCATCTGCTGCATTTTCATCAGATCCACCTCCCCTTCAACAATCGTTAGAAAAAACAACCTATTTTTCTATAGGTATGAATGGGTTTATAGGCTATCAGAGCGAAGGGGAAAAATTATACACACACATTCTTACATTAGATAATCCCGAAGAGATATTTAAAAATATAATAGAAAATAGAAAGTCAACTAAGGAGTCTAAAATTTATGCTGCTTGTGGGCTATATTATTTAAACGTAGAAAATATAGAGTCATTGTTTAATGAAAATGATAAACAAGAATATATGTCTGTCTTAAGAGGGGATATTTTAACAAAAATAAAACTGAATGATATTCTGAATTCTGTGATAATAAATGGTTGCAACACCAAATTAATATCTGAACATAAATGAGCAGGAGGTTTTTAAAATGAGAGAAATATCAGATCACATGCTTGATTTCGTGAAAGGAGGGATGAATCTTAATGGATTACCTAGTTCTACTAATGTAATAGATCTACGAGGAAAAGATATGGGAACATATATTGATGCTAATGGAACATGCTGGGCTCCGGGTACTCCATCCATCATCATGTATCCGGGGGGAAGTGGACCTTCTTATAGTATGAGTAGTTCCACATCCAGCGTAAACAGCGGCACATCATAAATACCCTCCGGCATGGTCGGAGGGTATTTATGATGTGCCTGTAAGACTCTACTTCTGTCGTCTCTTAACAAAGGCATATGATCTGTCATTTTGTACCAGACATCTTAACGAGAGCCTTTTCATATATTACTTACACACGTGAAATCTACAGTATAAAGCAAAAATTTTATTAAACCTGTTTTATATTTATCATCAATACAACAGATTTAATTCCGGAAAGTCACTCATCATCCCTTGAATGAACGTCATTTGATGTATTATTCTTACACTTGGATTAATTTAAGATGATACCTATGAAAAACTATCTTTTCCAGACTCCCGAAGATATTTGTGTACAGTTAAAAAAAATGACACATCCTGTCACAATAAGAACAACAGATATTGCTAATTTCTGGCACTATCTTGAGTCAGCAACACTTCCAGTGATCACAAAAAGCACCACTACAGAAAATCGGGAGGTTACATTTCTGTGGCGCTCAGAGAAAGCACTGCAAGGCGTATATCTTCGCCTGAATCGTGTTACAGATAAAAAAGACGTCAAAAAAGGACTAATGACTCATATCCCTTCGACAGATATCTGGATGCTGACACTGGTGTTACCAGCTTCATATCGGGGCTCATACTCATTTATAGAAATTCCCACAGATATGACACAAAAAGACATATTTCAACTAGGAAGTCGCTTCTCTCCATTACCCGGTAAATCTGATCCATTTAACAAAACAGCAGAAATAAATATACGAGGATTCGGAGAATCAGTCCTTTCTCTTGATATGGCTCCTGAACAAAAGGAATGGGATGATACTTCCCATAAATGTACAGGTATTCTTTCAACATTACATTCCTTTGTTGCAGGATATCAACGCCGGATTCGTTTATATTTCCCCCTGAATCCAACATCAGTACCTCTTGGATTACTTGTGTTACCTGATGCTGAAACATGGTTTGACCGGATAGATATTACCCGGGCATTAGATATGGCCATCACCACTGGTCGTATCACGCCAATGGCAATTATGGGGATAGACAATATTAATGAATCTGATCGTATGAATATACTGGGAGGCAATAAAGAACTCATCTTTGATATAGCGGAAAATCTGATACCCCAGTTATACAGAGACTATCCGGATATCGTATGGGCTGGTCGCTCTAATACTGTACTGGCCGGGCAGAGCCTCGGTGGAGTGACAGCACTGATGGCAGCTATATATGCGTCGACAACATTTGGTACAATCATTAGTCACTCACCTTCAATGTGGTGGAACCCTGACCAGGGCAGCCCGATCTTGTTTACTGAGAATAATACCTCCTGGGTAAGTGAGCAGATACTTTCAGCGCCTCCGAAAGATGTAAATATCCGACTTGGAGTCGGTTCTTTAGAAGGTACAACCGTCTCACATGTTCAGCGATTGCATCATTCGTTAATCGCAGCTGGTTTGGAAAGTAACCTCACTGTCTATACCGGTGGTCACGATTATGCTTGGTGGCGCGGAGCAATTATTGATGAATTAGCAAATTATAATTGCAGGAAGGTATCAAATAATAACTCTGTGTAAAATATCGTTTTATCGTCCGATAACTCTTTCTGCAATATTATTATGGGAGACTGTCTCATTTATTTAGTGATGTCCTTCATTTATGTGATGAAGGACATTATATTACTCATAACATTTCTCGTTGAAAATTTCAGCAATACGCTACAATTGTTTCCCGTTGTTTTTTAATTTTCTCATCAAAACCTCTGCGATCTCTGCAGGAGTGGGTTGTTCAGCCATTTCAGCGGCTACCTGATCTGAACAGAAGCGTAGTGAATCATCATAAAGCAGGCGATTTACCAAATCACTGGTCAGTCCATGCTTGTCCGGAATAATCCCACACCCACGCTTCGCAACAATTTCTGCATTAACAGAGCGATCTGCACCTTCTCCAAACACAATCTGTGGTATTCCACTATACAGCGCTGTCAGGGTATTACCTGCGCCACCGTGATGAATAAATCCATCAGCTCCATTAAGGAATACACCCATAGGTATCCAGTCAACCAGACGTACATTTGATGGTAGTTTTCGTAATCCAGTACGAGCATTTATTGCAAGTTGCAAAATGATATCAGCATCAACTTCATTTGCTGAATCCATAACCCATGAAATCAGCTCCAGACCATCAACCATTGGTTTTACAGTGCCAAGGCTGATGAGTAAACGTTTCCGATCAGAATCCCTGTCCCACCATGTTTCCTTTACAGCACCTCCGTTATAAGGAATATATCGCATTGAGATAATCGGTTCTTCAGCATTTTTAAGAATGCTCATACTTGGGGGAGCAACATCAATCCATGCTAAATCACATAGTGGACCGCTGACTCCATGCCGCCTGTAAGCATTGCTTAAAGAACGGTTTAACATCTGAATATGGGCAGATGTATGCGCGAATCCAACAGCCAGCATCACTGAAGGAATTCTATATTTAGCAGCAACCAATGGGCCTGCCGGACCAAGCGGGGGATAGACTATTAAATCTGGCCTCCATTTTCCTGCAAAATCGATGAGGTTATCTGCCATTTCATCGCTAAAAAAAGAGAAATGACCAATAATATTACTTTTTTTCCTCAACTCTTCCTGATGGCGATATCCAGCCTCTGAATCTAAACTTGGAGCTGCATCAAAAACAACCAGTCCAGCTTCTGCTGCTTTATTCGCGAATTTGCCAGCGCTACTAATTACTACATCATGTCCGATTACACGAAAGGCCTGAGCCAGAGAAATCAATGGGTATAACAAACCGTACAGCGGAGGGCCAATAAAAAGAATACGTTTTCGCATTAAAAAAGTCCGTCTTCTGCTTACCTGTTTATTTTTCTATCGCTAAGAAAACATAATTAATATTATTTTTATGTGAGCTTATGCACAAAAATAACAAAGTATCTTATCTTCTGGTAGAGATACAGGATACAGTTTGTAGGAGCTTTCTTTTTTTGAACAATGATTTGCAGGACAGTTATGCCAACCTAGCAGAATCAGTATCACAACAATAAATGACAGATCATACCTGAAATTTGAATTAACAGGCATCATGAATGTCAATAGTCTAAGCGGTTACTACTTACATCGCTTGCATAAATACTAAACACTGACTAGAAAAGTATTGGATAACCCCGTCACTAAAAGTAACACTTCGGTTATTTGCTCGGAATGTATCAACGCCAAGATTGTTAGCCGTTACGCCTTATATCACTGGCGCTGACAAATGTTTCTTTTCTAATTTACTGAACCGGCGCAGACTTACAGAAAAACACTCCGGCACCGGTGTAATGCCAGTTATAATCAATAAGGATAGAATGACGAATCAGTCAGGAATAGCTATAACCTGCAGGCTGACTGGAGAATGTCTGCAAGAAGATGAACGTAAATGTCGCCAGCACCAGGGGCAGGGCCGGGTTCCACAATACCAGCGCCGGCATTTTGCACATTGCCAGCGTACCGGCATCACAACACGTTTCATGCAGCTGCTCCTCGTGATTCCTCAATTCGCTGCTGCATCCACTGCTCCACTTCACTTTTGTACCAGCGGCTGCTGCGACCCAGTTTTATGGGTTTAGGAAAATGACCTTCACTGATCAGCTTGTAAAACCATTTATCGGTCATACCGGTGAAACTGGTGATGTAGTTCATGTCGATCAGGGGATCGTCGGCACGCAGCAATACACTGTCGTGGCCTGTTATTGAGGTCAACATAGTCAGGATGTCCTCTGTGAGATTTATGGAGGTTGGGCAAATGCTGGTGAATCTGCTGAACTGAGCTTTCAGAACAGTCCTGCAGATCCGGGATAGCCGGGATTACCGGCGAGGCAACGGGCTTCCGGATCGCACACACCACGACGATCGCGGGCGAAATCACTGAACGCCCAGATCAAGTCTTTGAGGATGTCTTCGCAGTCCGGTGAACGACTGTCCAGCACCACATCCCGGGTGATCTGCTTCTGGTACGGTGCTGCTTCACCCGGTGATGCGAAGCCCAGTACGTTGCTCCAGGCATCCAGAATCAGCCGATCCAGTTCAGGGCCGTCGAAATACTCTTGTCTGACGCATAACACCACGTGGTATTCCGGCTTTTCCGGATGACGGGTCAGGAGCCAGCAAAGGTCGCGTCCGGGTTTCGCATTCATCAGCGCACTGACGGTTTCGATAAAATCCATACCAAACCAGGTCTGTCTGCTGTTGAAGGCGTTGTCATGTTCCCACGGCAGACGAAGCAGGATCCGCCGTACCCGGGAGCAGGACTGTTCACGCAGCGCACGATTGAGAACGCCAACGATTTTGTTCTGATAAGATGGCCAAAAGGGTGCCATGCTATAGTCGAAATAAGGGATAGCATTCATAAGATATGCTCCATTATGCGCAACCCACAACGCGCCCTGCCCGTGAATGAGCTGACGTGTTATGGTTTGCGGATGGGGTTGATGGAATACGTAAAGAACCGGGACAGAACAGGAAGATCAGGTAACCGACAAGGGACAGAACACCGGATGCAGGTTCAGGGTGAATGATCTCCGTTGACTTCAGTTCACATCATTAATCATCGAGGTAAGTTTTTACCGACGAAGTGTTTCCGGGCCAGGAAACTCATGATTCAAACTTTCAGAAGTGAGGCTTACGAGGACGCCCTGCTGCAGGACGTTCAGGAACTTCATTGCAGCCGTAGGCACACAGCCCGTCTTTTTGCTCTTCTTTCGCCAGATAATGCAGGGCACCGCGAATATTATTGATGCTTTCAGGATCGTTGTGGCGCACAGGAATGTTGATGTTGTATGTATAATGCGGCTGATATGTACAGCGGTGTGCCGAACCGCTGTTATGCGTAATAGACCGCCAGCATTCCGTAATCCGCTCCGCAAAGGGATATATTTTTTTAACCCTCTGACGATCGATCCAGAAAACCGCATGCGCATGAAAACCATGATCAACCGTCCATTCAATCACCCAGAAGAAGCCAACGATATTTTCAAATTGTTCCACCTGCTCCAGCAGCATACGCAACTGTAATTCAAGCCAGCGATGATCAGGTTGTAAGAAATCGGGCGTATCTTTCCTGTAGAAGAAATCCATCCGTAAGGCCCGCAGGCAGGAATAGCGTGCCATCATTTGATTGATGTGATTGTCAAGTAAAGCGGTAAAAAACCAGTTTGGTGTGTAAGATTTAGGCATGTTGATGACTCCTGAAAGTTAATGATGTTTTAAGCTCTGTGAGCGAATTAATGCTTTCGCTCATAATCAGATCTAAAACGGTAATAACTTACAGATGGTATTTATCAGGCATGCTGTAGCAGAATGAATACGACGGGTTATTAACGATACGCAGCATTATGCAGAAAGAAATGGATTATCTGATGGTATTAGCTAAAGAGATGAGATAAACGAGGAACGAATAAAATACAGAATCAATAAACATCACGAAATACTGCAAAACACGCGATAAAAACCCACGATCAGAAGTTCAAGAAACATATTACGACTAATCACCATCATAAACTACAAACTTGCTCTCAGTGGTTCTAAAAAAACGTGTACAAGGCCAACGCAATAAACTTATACGCCCTCATCCAATCTGTTCTTTAGGACATGAACGTTAACCGCACACATTACCAGAGTAAAAAATACCACTGGCATGATTTTTACCCTGCATCTTAAACAATACAACCCGAAACAAACATAATCAGGAATTCACTCTGTTGATTCTGTTGTTTATCCAGTTCTGTTAATCGTTGCAGAATCACGGATACCTTATCAAAGAGTAAACATTCGGTTAATCAGTGATGACAAAAGAATTGATGTTCATCAGAATAGTTAAAACACTTCAGATAAACAATTATCGTTAAGTAAATACAGTTCATGATAAATAAGATTAAAATCAATTGCTGTTTCAGTGAAGACTGATAACAGATGGATATTAGCAATAGCGTAGTAGAGAATAACTTATCCGAACATCATATGAGTTACAGTAATTATGATTGAATGAAAGGGAAGTGGATATTGTGATAATGGTGACAAAAAAGATTAGAGAAGGACATGAGTGAATATAATTAGCTGAGGGTAAGAGTAATGGAATGTGTAAAGATAGAGATTATAAAAAAGAGAGCGAGTATAATAATAGTAATAAACCTAAATTAAAAACATCCATGTTTTATGTAAATACAAATCTGTTTCATAATTATGTACAGAGGTTCGTTATAACGAATATGTAAATAATTCAGTGTAATTGCTGCCATATTAAAGGTGATCGCTTAGGTGTCAGCGCCAGCGATAATAAGACGGTCACCATTTGGATTGTCCGCTCCACCCAACATGTTGTTTCCTTAAGGTTCTCACACCAGAAATGACATCAACATGCTGAGCAGAGAGGACTTTTACATGATAAAGCAAATGCGCCAGCAGGGCGCGTACATTGTCGATATTGCGACTCAGATTGGTTGCTCTGAACGGACGGTCAGACGCTACCTCAAATACCCTGAACCGCCAGCCAGAAAGACCCGCCACAAAATGGTTAAGCTGAAACCGTTTATGGATTACATCGACATGCGCCTGGCAGAGAATATCTGGAATAGCGAGGTTATCTTCGCGGAGATTAAGGCAATGGGTTATACGGGCGGACGTTCCATGCTGCGTTACTACATCCAGCCCAAACGTAAAATGCGTCCGTCAAAAAGAACAGTTCGCTTCGAAACTCAGCCTGGATACCAGCTCCAGCATGACTGGGGCGAAGTTGAGGTGGAGGTTGCCGGGCAACGGTGCAAAGTTAACTTTGCGGTTAATACGCTGGGGTTCTCCCGCCGCTTCCATGTCTTCGCGCACCAAAACAGGATGCTGAGCATACCTACGAATCACTGGTTCGCGCCTTCCGTTACTTCGGTGGTTGTGTGAAAACGGTGCTGGTTGATAACCAGAAGGCTGCGGTGCTGAAGAATAACAACGGGAAAGTCGTGTTCAACTCCGGATTCCTGTTGCTGACCGACCACAACCAGAGCAGGAACATCTGCAGCCGTTACCGAGTTCCGCATTAAGCGCCGTTTCGACAGTTAATTTCGTCAGCATACGGGAAAACTGATTGAGGTCGGACTCGGTTTTGAGGCCTTTAGCCAGCTCAGCCGCAAGGACTTTAAGCGTCTTTTCGTCCACAATCTACTTGTCTACGTTGTTGGAGTGAACATATCAAAACCGGCAATTACACAATTTAAATTACAGTCTCTATGAGAACAGTTCAATTTTTTAACTCTCGTTTTCCTCCCTGGCGTTATATGCATAAGCAACTTGAAAGACCCGATGATAGTTATAATTTCAGGTTATGTCCATGACGACCAATTTGTAACTAAAACAATAAACGGTAACGCTGCCATATAAGCATCAAAAGCGAGCATTACAGCAACATTCAACCGACTAGATGTATCACTCATAATCAGAACAAGATGATGATGTGCCCTGAGATATAAGAAAATCATCAAGAGAACCTCCGGCTTTTATTGCTTCTGCAATAACAGAAGGCCGACGACCTTGTCCACTCCAGTACATTATTTGACCGTTATACTCATACCTGTACTTATTAGACTCTCCTGAATCGTTTTTTCTGCCCGTCTGTAATTTTTTGCCAAATTCACGATACACATCTTCCGCCGTTACACCTGCGTCATCCATGTACTTTTTGATAATTGCCAAAGAATCCTTCAACTCATTACGCTGCTCAATGGCCTTTTCAAGGTTATCCTTAACTTGATTGAAGTCTTCATCAGACATTTCCATGATCAACTTCCGGACAAGGTTGGAATTAAGAAGTGATGTACGAACAGTAGCGAGATCTTCATTCTCAACAGAAAACTTCTTCTTGCTCATCTATCAATACTCTGCTTATCATTAACTTATGATAAATCCTATCAGGTGATTTTTTATAAAAATAATGGCTACATCACAAAATGTGATACTTAATATTTACTTCATTCAAAGTGAGTGAACTTTCCCGGATAGGCTGGCCCCCTGAATCTCCAGTCAACCAATATCCCTTAAATAAGTGATAATCTTAATATTAGTTTTTAGACTGGTCATTGGAAAACAGATGATTGATGCCTCAGGACCGGAGAAACTCAGACGGCGTACTGCACAGGAAAAGATCGCTAATGTTCAGAAGAGCTTTGAACCAGGAATGATGGTCTCCCTCGTTGCCCGGCAACATGGTGTAGCAGCCAGTTACTTCTCTGACGCAAGCAATACCAAGAGGGAAGTCTTACTGCGGTGACTGCTGGGGAACAGATCGTTCCTGCCTCTGAACTTGCTGCTGCCATAAAGCAGATTAAAGAACGTCAGCGCCTGCTCGGAACAAAACGATGGAAAATGAACTCATAAAAGAAGCCGTTGAATATGGACGTGCAAAAAGTGGATAGCGCACGCGCCCTTATTGCCGGGGTGATGCACTGGGCGGTCACTACCGGCGGCTTCAACAGTGAAACAGTACAGGACGTCATGCCAGGAGCGGTGGAACGCCGCTTCGGCAACGAGCTTCCGGCGTCTCCAGTGGAGTGGCTGACAGATAATGGTTCATGCTACCGGGCTAATGAAACACGCCAGTTCGCTCGGATGTTGGGACTTGAATCGAAGAACACGGCGGTGCGGAGTCCGGAGAGTAACAGAATAGCAGAGAGCTTCGTGAAAACGATAAAGCGTGACTACATCATGTTCATGCCCAAGCCAGATGTTAATGACGGCATTGCATAACCATGCAGTAGCAATCGAACATTACAATGCAGCATAGCTCTAAGTTATCGCTCGCCGCAGGTATATATGCGGCAGCGGATCAGTAATGGGTTAAATGATAACAGGTGTCAGGAAGTATAGGGAGAAATTCCCTGAGGGATCCCCAAAAAATTTAGTAAACCAATATCATATTGGTATACCGTTGTTGTAAAATGTTCAGCCCTGCGTCAAGTGACAAGGTGTTTAGTATGAGTGGAGAATGTCGGAACCTGTTTAGGATTCTGTGTAAATGCCTTTTTTCAGAAGTGACCGTTCAGGCGATCACCGAACTCGATAATAAAGCGGCTCATTGCCATACACCTGTCCTTCAACGGCACCGTCCATTTCTGGGACGCAGACTGGATTGCCAGCCACACCACTTTTTTCACCGAGTCGCCTGTCGGGAACACTTTACGCTTTTTGATCGCATGGCGGATCACACTGTTTAGTGACTCGATGGCATTCGTCGTATAGAGCACTTTGCGGATGTCCGTCAGATAAGCGAAGAACGTGGTAAGATTCGGCCAGTTAGCCTGCCTCTTCCGTGGGTGCCTGATTAAATCTCTTTCAGGTCGCGAGTGACGGCTTTGTAGTCATTCCATGACACGAGGCGCAGGCTGTTGCGCACCATATGCACGATGCATAACTGGATGCGGGCCTCCGGATATACTGTGTTGATGGCATCCGGAAAGCCTTTCAGGCTATCTACACAGGTGATGAGGATATCGTTCAGACCGCGGTTTTTCAGTTCAGTCAGCACATTGAGTCAGAACTTCGACGCTGTACACGATTCTGTGTTAAACAACGGGGAGCAGGTCATCGCTTCCCAACCCGTTATTTCAGCGTGCCGAACTGTTTGTCTTTCAGTGCATATAGTCGGTCGAACTCAGCATAGGGCTCTCCCGTTTCAGCCGCGTGCCGGGTTTTAGCATCCAGAAGGTCGGGTAAAGGGATCCTATGATTCAGTAAGTGGTAAAGATCATAACCACTGACACAGATAACCCGCTTCCCTTTACCAAAAGCCGTCAGGCCTTCAGGCGTAAACCCCCTCCAACTGATAAAAACACCGCGTGTCCAGGTTGCCTTGGTACTGAGTTTTCCTTCAAATACATGGAGGTCGGCAGCCGACGTTCTTTTCTGATGCCACTTTGCCTCCATCAGGTAAAATTCATCATTCAGCCGGAAACTTCCGTCAATCTGTTCTCCTGTATTTCGGAAAGACGAACGAGGAGCAAGCTTAAAGATACTGAACAGTTCAGCAAGCCAGGCTTCAAACCGAAAACCACGTGGATGTGGCGGCAGAGATTTCATCTCGTTCATTTCAGCGATAAGTGAATGCCAGTCAACACCATGCCATGCCTGGACAGGCTTAACGCCTTTGGCTTCATCGGTGTCAGCGTTTTCTAAGCGGGAAATCAGTGCAAGATAGTCATTACGGCTTTGTTCAGCCTGTTCAGGCATGGATTCCGTTTTATACTGCCAGAGCGCACCAAGAACCCGCAGAGCGGTCTCACGATCAACCTGTTTCAGCAAGCATCTAACTCGTTTGGCTTTTGACGTCCCCTCTTTCTGATAACGTTCATCATCAATATCAATGTTCAATTCTTCATCGAAAAAAGCAGACAAGGTGCGGTTAGAGAAATCCAATATCCAGCCAGGATCGCTCTCGAACACGATATTAAACAGCCTCAAATCCTGCATTTTCAGTTTCACGCCTACCTCCTTTTTTCACAGTATAACGGGATGAAAGTGGGGGAGGAAATGAGTCAGAACCTGTACACCAGCATTAGGGGATTCCGCGTCTGGTACAAAGCAAACTATGAGAAGAGAGACGCTATAACATTTGAGTCCTACCAATCGATCTGTTCATTTCTATGAATGGCAGTAAATGCAAATAACCAGAACAACCAAACGTTTTTCGACTTATGTGTCACGAACGGAAGTAGATGGCAATCCATTGCATTACTTCAGGACGACTTTTCAGAAAGCGAGCTAAGGGCGTTGGCATAAACTCAGACATCGGATGCTGTTTTACAGGGTTCACCTGCCATCCAGTAAACGCCCCGGCCCACGACTGCAACCATAATTACGTTGACCTGAACCATCATGCAACTTCGTTTCATTTTTCACGAGATAACTGGCTCTGTTCCGGGCTTTCTGCATCGCTTCCACATCACCACGCTTGATCCAGAGAACAGCGGCTTCACCAGACTTTTTGTCTGAAACCTTCCTGGTTTCAGAACATCCACCCGACAAAGGCATATCATCGGAAGAAGGGCGAGCATCAGATGATGTCGGTTTACGGAAAGGCGTCCGCCTGGAAAAATGAACCAGTCCATTATCCTGCCAGGGCTCAAGATGCAGAGCGCTGCACCATGCCAGTTGGATCAGCGTCGCCAGCGAAGATGGTTCGCTGAAATCTCCTGGCGAGCGCCAGGTATCTTTGTTGAGCAGCAATATCACGTGATAATGTTTCCTGCCTTTTTCCTTGCCAAACTCCCGACACCAGAAATAACGCAGAGTGGTTGCACGCACACGCTTGTTGGCACGTCGTTTTTTCCGCTGGTAAGCCTGGATTTTGGCTTTCAGGGATTCGAAAAAACGAGAAATCACTGCTGAATCTAAATCGGTATCCATAATAGTGGCAGGCATATACTCAGGAAAACGTAAATCCACCCGGATTAACGAAACGGCACAGTGTTGCGCCAGGGCACTGTTGAGAATACTTTCAAAGCGGGATAACCAGTAAGCATTGTGTATTGGTTGATTCATGATGAGAGATCTCCGTTGATTTGGATTGACTTCACATCATTAATCACCGCGGTAAAACTTTACGGCATCCGGCATTGAGCAATGCTACAACTTTCTGATTAAGAGTGATTGAAACGGAACAAACCATCCCGGAACAAAAAGATAATCCTACACGCAGGGTAAAAACACTCAAGAACAGCGAATGGATTTAAAAACGACATGGACAACGAGAAAAGTCAGAAGGGAAAAGGATCCACAGAACATTCAAACAAAACACCAGAAACGCAACCAGAACGCTTCCTGGTAATGCAAATCAACAACAACGCCAAAACCTACAGCTTAATCACACAACTCAATCACGGATGCGAATGACATGTTTAAAACCTGTTTACAGATAACGCCGTTACACGATCATCCCCATCAGAATCGATTTTCCCTTCCTGAAAGCGTTACGTTTCACTACGCACCATAAAAACGATTAACCATCGATAACGTAAACTTCATCTGAATCAAAACACCAAAACCGTTCATCACACTTTCGCAATGCAAGAAGAAACCTCATGACGAAAACAATGACCTTACACGGAAAAGAAAAACGTCAGGAATCGTTAATGCCTAAATCTGATTGTTATCAAAACATCCAGAAAGTCGTTTAACAGAATCGTCGTAAGCACATCGAAAAGAACGTCAGATTACTTCAGGAAAGTTCGGGTTGATTTAGCGTAAAGATACTTTTCTCATGCTAACGTCGAAACTCGAAATATCAGGAAAGGTTAAACGTAACATCAGTAAAATCGAATAGCAGATTGATTGCTGAAGCAGAAAGGTTTTACAGCAGCATTAAACTGATTTAGTTAACGTAAAGATTTACTAAACTGGATGTGTATAGCAATGCTTAACGAAAACACTTGTAGAAGTGTTTATGAAAATACGTGTATAACACTTACTGAAATGCTTAGTTAAATACGTGTATATAGTATCATACCGACATTCTCAACTCTTCCAAACATCCATGCAGACTGAATGTTGATTACCCGTTTTCACATCAGGCATGGTTCTTTACTGACCAAAAAACAAACTGGTTTACTCTTGAATTATTTTCTCTACCTCAGAAAACATGGTCTCAGGAATCTATTATGGCTTCGTAGTTTCTGTTGTTCTTTTCATAAAAGTTATAAGTTATTGTCATAATCATACGATAATCACTTTATGTTAGTTTTTACTGTCACACGCTACTGACTTTTTCAGTCATTGCCAGAAAGGGGCTCTTTTTACTTCCATTTCACCACTCAACAAATGCAAAACTCGTCCAGTAAAGCGGACCACCACTTGCTCACAAGCAACGAATCGTCTCCAGGAACAGCCCTCAAACATTGCAGAAACAAAAACAACAAAACCCTCATTATCACTGATGTTCGGAAAATTTCCATGACCCAAAAAACGAAATTTAAATGAGACGCATTATCACGCCTGTGATCAAAAAGACGTTATGGTAGCTTTCAGTTAAATGGTGCTATTTCTCATAAATCCACTTAACTTTTTTTACTGATTCATCCCAGAGAACCACTTTATCAGTAAAAAATGAATTATATAGATTGACGAGTTTTTCTGTTTCAGTTATTCCCAATGCATTATGTATCAGTTGTAGATATGCTTTTATCCAGATTTCTTTACCCTCCCTCCACTTATCTATAAAACTTTCCAACTTACTTAATCGTTGATTTATAAAAAATGAATCAATATCATGAAAAAACTCAACAAGAAAACAGCACGAGACAATCTCAACAAAAAACAAATTCTCCTTAAAAGCATTATAAAACTTTATCAACACATAACGAAAAACACCTCCTGTTAACCTTTCCTGTTCATAAAACAACAAGCCAAAAATAGGCGGAAATCTTTTAACCACACCACTTTTAATCCAGTAAGGATGATGATTAGTCTTTACTGGCAGTGAATAAAAGAACAATTCGGTTTCTCTTTTCCCACCACAAACAGACAAAACAGTCTTATAAAGACTTTTTGAATCACTATATCCTGACACTCCAGACGAATTAGCAGGGTATTTTCTTTTTACTTTTTGCCTTAATGGAGCTGGAAGGATAATAAAACGGGATGGTAGATAACAATCGCTTTCAGAAGACCTGCATTCGCACACATGAAGATTTATATTTACATCCGGACAATTCAAAAACCACACAGAATAATTATCGCCCCGTTTGCAATATGAAACCCATGAATAAATTGCATAAAGTTCAGAAAGTACATCTAACTCTGCTTTTGATTTAAATGTGATACCGTTTCTTCGAATTCTCGTTTCCAGCGTTCTCCATGCCGGAGTTTTCAGTATCTCACGAACTTTTTTATTAAGTTCAGCCAGCGATGGTCCCTGCTCCTGTTTATGTTTCTTCCTGCTGTTAATGATTTCTCTTTCTTTTACTAATTTTTTCTTACTTTTGGGTCCTTTTATCTTTCTTGGCAATGCTTCATTTAATCTGTGAACAGGATTTTGCTCTCTTCTTTTTTTGAGCTCACAAAACCTCTCATAATGTTTTCTGCACAGTCTTTTCTCCACTGCCATTTTTACTGAGAAAACCTGATTGTTACAATTTTTTCTGACGCATTTGTTTTTACGTCCGGTCATCCTCTCATCTCCTGAAACCGCAGTATGTCATTAGTTCCCGTTCGGAAAAACTCACTTCATACTCCATTACACTTTAACGATCATGTCTGTAATTCAGACATTCCATCATTTTTCACGTCCATATTACATGAATGATAAACCGGATTAGTGTGATCCGGTTCAGCGAAATCAACAGGATACCGGTATGTCATTCAGCCATTCTTCCCTCTCCGCACAAGTGAAATCATATCTGACGTTTCTTCCTGAAGAAATTCGCCAGAAAATCCTTGAACATCTCCACTGTGTTATTCATTACGAGCCCGTGATTGGCATTATGGGTAAATCCGGTACAGGCAAAAGCAGTCTGTGTAATGCCATTTTTCAGTCCCGTATCTGCGCCACACATCCTCTGAACGGCTGCACCCGCCAGGCTCATCGTCTTACCCTGCAGCTCGGTGAACGCAGAATGACGCTGGTCGATCTGCCCGGCATTGGTGAAACACCGCAGCATGATCAGGAATACCGGACACTTTATCGTCAGCTGCTACCGGAACTGGATCTGATTATCTGGATCCTGCGGGCTGATGAACGTGCGTATGCTGCCGATATTGCCATGCATCAGTTTTTACTGAATGAAGGTGCAGATCCCTCGCGTTTTCTGTTTGTTCTCAGCCATGCCGATCGCGTGTTTCCTGCCGGCGATTGGAACGACACAGAAAAATGCCCGTCCCGTCAGCAGGCGCTCTCGCTGGCGACGGTGACAGCCCGGGTAGCAACCCTGTTCCCTTCATCATTTCCGGTACTCTCCGTTGCCGCGCCTGTCGGCTGGAATATTCCGGCACTGGTGTCACTGATGATCCACGCACTGCCACCACAGGCAACCAGCGCGGTTTATTCACATATCCGGGGGGAAAACCGCTCTGAACAGGCCCGGAAACACGCACAACAGACTTTTGGTGACGCCATCGGGAAAAGCTTTGACGCCGCCGTTGCCCGGTTCAGTTTTCCGGTCTGGATGTTACAGCTTCTGCGTAAAGCCCGGGACCGCATTATCCGACTGCTGGAAACACTGTGGGATCACCTGTTCTGAACGTCCCGGTTTTTGCCCTGAGGAAACGTATACCTTTACACGACAACGGATTACGGCAACCGCTGCCGTATGCCGTCTGTCATTATCAATAACGCACTCTTTAATTTCTGAGGTAACCCATGAATACCAGAATGCTTTTTCCCCTGCTTTTCACTGTGGCATCCTTCTCCGCCTCCGCCGGTAACTGGGCTGTCAAAAACGGCTGGTGCCAGACCATGACGGAGGATGGTCAGGCGCTGGTGATGCTGAAAAATGGCACGATCAGTATCACCGGCCTGATGCAGGGGTGCCCGAATGGCGTACAGACGCTCCTGGGCAGCCGTATCAGCATTAACGGTAACCTGATCCCCACATCACAAATGTGTAATCAGCAGACAGGATTCAGGGCTGTTGAGGTGGAAGCCGGACAGGCGCCGGAAATGGTCAAAAAAGCCGCTCACTCCATAGCAGAGCGTGATGTGTCCGTTTTACAGGCATTTGGTGTACGAATGGAATTCACCCGCGGTGATATGCTGAAGGTCTGCCCGAAATTTGTCACGTCACTTGCCGGTTTTTCCCCGAAACAGACACCCGCCATTAATAAAGATTCCGTCCTGCAGGCTGCCCGGCAGGCATACGCCCGGGAATATGACGAGGAAACAACAGAAACCGCTGATTTTGGCTCTTACGAAGTAAAAGGCAATAAGGTTGAGTTTGAAGTGTTCAATCCTGAAGACCGTGCGTACGACAAAGTGACTGTCACGGTTGGTGCTGACGGTAATGCCACCGGTGCCAGCGTTGAATTTATCGGAAAATAGTCGGTATGTCGGACTGTCACCCTGTTTTATTGCCCGAAGGCCCTTTCTCACGCGAACAGGCGGTTGCCGTCACAACAGCTTACCGCAATGTGCTTATTGAAGATGACCAGGGAACGCATTTCCGGCTGGTTATCCGTAATGCTGAAGGTCAGTTGCGCTGGCGGTACTGGAATTTTGAATCCGATGCCGGCAAACAACTTAATGCGTGGCTCGCCAGTGAGGGAATTCTCAGGCAATAAACGTCATTCATTTCACCCATCAGGCCGCGTCTTCTCCGGGAGACGCGGCTTTTTCATTTATACCGCCAACTCATTCATAAGGAGCAAATCATGCGATTAGCCAGTCGTTTTGGTCATGTAAACCAGATACGCCATGACCGTCCGCTGACACATGAAGAACTGATGCACCATGTGCCGGGGATTTTCGGGGAAGAGAAACACACGTCCCGAAGCCAGAACTATACGTACATCCCCACCATCACCGTACTGGAAAGCCTGCAGCGGGAAGGCTTCCAGCCCTTTTTCGCCTGCCAGACCCGCGTACGTGACCCGGGCCGCCGGGGGTATACCAAACACATGCTGCGTCTGCGCCGTGACGGGGAGATAAACGGACAACATGTCCCTGAAATCATTCTGCTCAACTCCCATGACGGTACCTCCAGCTACCAGATGCTGCCGGGTTACTTCAGGTTCGTCTGCCAGAACGGGTGCGTCTGTGGCCAGTCTCTGGGGGAAGTGCGTATTCCACACCGGGGAAACGTGGTGGACAGGGTCATCGAAGGGGCTTACGAGGTGGTGGGCGTGTTTGACCGGATTGAGGAAAAGCGTGATGCCATGCAGTCGCTGCTCTTACCGCCACCGGCACGCCAGGCGCTGGCACAGGCGGCGCTGACTTACCGTTATGGTGACGAACATCAGCCCGTCACCACCGCCGACATTCTGACACCACGACGCAGGGAGGATTACGGTAAGGACCTGTGGAGTGCATATCAGACCATCCAGGAGAATATGCTGAAAGGCGGAATTTCCGGTCGCAGTGCAAAAGGAAAACGTATCCATACCCGGGCCATTCACAGCATTGATACCGACATTAAGCTCAATCGCGCATTGTGGGTGATGGCAGAAACGATGCTGGAGAGCATGCGCTGATGCTGTTTCCCTGAAAGTGTAGCCCTGACTCACGTCTGTACCAGTCCCCGGGCATTCTTCCATTCATTTGCTTTTTATAAGGAATAATCTCATGACAACCGTCTCGCATAATTCCACCACTCCTTCTGTTTCCGTAACCGCTGCATCAGGGAATGACCAGCCTCAGCTGGTTGCCACCATAGTCCCTGATGAACAGCGCATCAGCTTCTGGCCGCAGCATTTTGGCCTCATTCCACAGTGGGTGACCCTGGAGCCCCGTGTTTTCGGCTGGATGGACCGTCTGTGCGAAGACTACTGCGGTGGTATCTGGAATCTGTACACTCTGAACAACGGCGGGGCATTTATGGCACCCGAACCGGATGACGATGATGAAACCTGGATACTGTTCAGTGCCATGAACGGTAACCGCGCTGAAATGAGCCCGGAAGCCGCCGGTATTGCCGCCTGTCTGATGACGTACAGCCATCATGCCTGTCGTACGGAGTGTTATGCCATGACGGTCCATTATTACCGGCTGCGGGATTACGCCCTGCAGCATCCGGAATGCAACGCCATTATGCGCATCATCGACTGAATGGAGGCAGGGACAATGCAGCAGCTTTCCTTTCTGCCCGGAGAAATGACAACCAGAGAGCGCAGCCTCATTCTGCGGGCCCTGAAAACCCTGGACCGCCATCTTCATGAACCCGGCGTGGCCTTCACCTCCACCCGTGCGGCACGGGAATGGCTGATTCTGAACATGGCGGGACTGGAGCGTGAAGAGTTCCGGGTGCTGTATCTGAACAACCAGAATCAGTTGATTGCCGGTGAAACCCTCTTCACCGGCACCATCAACCGCACGGAAGTCCATCCCCGGGAGGTGATTAAACGCGCCCTGTACCACAATGCCGCTGCCGTGGTGCTGGCGCACAATCACCCGTCCGGCGAAGTCACCCCCAGTAAGGCAGACCGGCTTATTACTGAACGTCTGGTTCAGGCACTGGCCCTGGTGGATATCCGGGTGCCGGACCATCTGATAGTCGGTGGCAGCCAGGTTTTCTCCTTTGCGGAACACGGTCTGCTTTAACCCGTCACCGTCACAACCACATCACACCTGTTTTCACTTTTATCTTCTGTCTTCAGAGGTATCACACTATGAAAATCATCACCCGTGGTGAAGCCATGCGTATTCACAGTCAGCATCCTGCATCCCGTCTTTTTCCGTTCTGTACCGGCAAATACCGCTGGCACGGTGGCACTGAAGCGTATACCGGTCGTGAAGTGCAGGATATTCCCGGTGTGCTGGCCGTGTTTGCTGAACGCCGTAAGGACAGTTTTGGCCCGTATGTCCGGCTGATGAGTGTCACCCTGAACTGATGTTCCGTCACCCGGGAAACGAGTACGACCAGATGACCTTAGACGCCGCTGTGGATGAGGCCATTCTCATCAATGCATACATCTTCACCGAAACCGGTCAGCGCGCCGGCTGACCTGTCATCGTTAAACCATTCTTAACCACTTTTCAGAGAGGATTTTATCGTGTCAGACAAACTCTCCGGGATAACTCATCCCGACGACAATCACGACCGCCCCTGGTGGGGGCTTCCCTGCACAGTGAGGCCCTGTTTTGGTGCCCGTCTGGTGCAGGAGGGTAACCACCTGCATTACCTTGCCGACCGCGCCGGTATCAGAGGCCGCTTCAGCGACGCAGATGCATACCATCTGGACCAGGCCTTTCCGCTGCTGATGAAACAACTGGAACTCATGCTCACCAGCGGTGAACTGAATCCCCGACATCAGCATACCGTCACGCTGTATGCAAAAGGGCTGACCTGCGAAGCCGACACCCTCGGCTCCTGTGGTTACGTTTATCTGACTGTTTATCCGACACCGGCACCCGCAACCACCTCATAACCCCGAAGCTCTCACCTTTAGCACTACCAGTTACAGAGAACTTAAGATGAAAACATTATCCGACACACATGTACGGGAGGTATCTCGCTGCCCGTCTCCCGTCACCATCTGGCAGACACTGCTGTCCCGGTTGCTGGACCAGCACTATGGCCTCACACTGAATGACACACCGTTCGCCGATGAACGTGTGATTGAGCAGCATATTGAAGCTGGCATTTCACTGTGTGATGCAGTGAACTTTCTCGTGGAAAAATACGCACTGGTACGTACCGACCAGCCGGGATTCAGCGCCTGTACCCGCTCTCAGTTAATAAACAGTATTGATATTCTCCGGGCTCGCAGGGCAACCGGCCTGATGACCCGCGATAACTACAGAACGGTAAATAACATTACCCAGGGGAAACATCCGGAGGCGAAACAATGAAACTGGCCCTGACGCTGGAAGCCGACAGCATTAACGTGCAGGCACTGAACATGGGACGCATTGTCGTTGACGTCGATGGTGTTAATCTCGCTGAACTGATTAACGTGGTCTGTGATAATGGCCACTCCCTTCGTGTTGTTGATGCATCTGACCGGGCCTCAACAGACTGCATGCCACCATTTGCTTCCCTGACCGGTATACGCTGCAGTACCGCACATATCACGGAAACGGACAACGCCTGGCTGTACTCGCTGTCACACCAGACCAGTGACTTCGGTGAATCAGAATGGATTCATTTTACCGGCAGCGGCTATCTGTTACGTACTGATGCGTGGCCGTATCCGGTTCTGCGGCTTAAGCGCCTAGGGCTGTCAAAAACGTTCCGCCGTCTGGTTGTCACACTTACCCGACGTTATGGTGTCAGTCTCATTCATCTGGATGCCAGCGCTGAATGCCTGCCGGGTTTACCCACTTTCAACTGGTAACCAGGAGCAACATGAAATCATTAACCACGGAAACCGCACTGGATATTCTGATTGCGTGGCTGCAGGACAATATCGACTGCGAATCCGGAATTATCTTTGACAACAATGAGGATAAAACGGATTCGGCAGCACTGTTGTCCTGTATTGAACAGGCGAGGGAGGATATCCATACCCTGCGCCAACTGCAGCTTCTGCACCAGAACCGGTGAATCTCACTCACCAGACTTCATTCCACTGACGCCAGCCTGAATACGGCTGGCGTTTTCGTTTATAAACCAAAAGGAAAAACGATGATGTCAGATATCACAATCTCCCGCCCGGAACTGGTCAACGGGCATACGGACGTTATCTGCTCAACCAGTATCCGCCACATTCTGGCTGTACGAAAGAGTGCGCTGCTGCAAATCGACACACTTATCCGGCAACTGGCAGAAATCTCAGTACTGACAGAAAGTATTGGAGGTAAAACCGCCCTGAACTGGGCGATGAAACAGGATTTTCGCTGCGGCTGCTGGCTGATGGAGAAACCGGAAACCGCAATGAAAGCCATTACCCGGAATCTTGAGCGCGAAATCTGGCGTAACCTGACGCAGCGTTCCGGGATGCTTTCCTTAATGGATGCACAGGCACGTGATACAGGGTACAGGTCACTGGAATATGATAATTTTCCGGAAATCAGCGAAGCGAACATTCTGAGCACATTTAAACAACTGCACCAGAATAAGGATGAGCTGTTTGAGCGGGGGGAGATCAACGTCTTCAGAGGACTGAGCCGGGATTACAAAACTAGGTCGCCCTGCAAATTTAGTAATAAAATTATCATCAACAACCTGGTGAGATGGGACCAGTGGGGATAATGAGATGGTCCCCCCACCTTAACAGCAGTACGCTGTTAAGGTGAATCCCTTTATGCGTCCCCCCTTTCACCTCATCTTCCAACTCCCGGGTTTGATTCCTTTTTCACAGCAAAAGGGACTGAGGGTACAAAAGAGGGTACATTTTTCACCAAACCAAACAAAATAAACCAATATCAACATGATAGAAGAAATCTTCGATTCCGAGTCCGGCACCACTATTCTAAAGAACCCGCCCACAAGGCGGGTTTTTGCTTTTGGATTTGACAATAACCTTCACGAAAAAAATTAGCTTATAAAGTCTGGGGGAATTACTCTCGCCACGTTAACGAGAGTAATTTTATTGATATTAATCTCCTGATACTTTACCCCCGCCCAAACTCCAGCCGCTGCACATTCACCATCCCAGGCTTCTCAGCAGCACTGACATCAATTTGTGTCACCCGCAGCGCATATTTTTCATCCAGCGCGTTTAACCAGTTCAGCAGATCATTAAATACCACAGGATCTATCCAGACCTGGATATTCTCCCCGCGCTCGGCTATTCGCTTAATGACCACTGAATGCGCCGAAGCACTGTCGCTGATGACCCGCGATACCTGTGCTGGCGTTGTCGTGCCGGATTTTCGCGCCGCAATAATATCCGGCGCGGCGCTCTTCAGTCGCGCGTTCATCGCCACCAGCTGCTGCAACATCGTC
>Ga0129309_1000332_pt1 | contig 39501 bp, 40 predicted proteins | sample L1105metagenome_FD_94439 | JGI IMG/M metagenome (GOLD analysis project Ga0129309, IMG submission 94439) | Ring-tailed lemur group fecal microbial communities from Wisconsin, USA - L1105 metagenome | ecosystem: Host-associated > Mammals > Digestive system > Large intestine > Fecal | place: USA...
ATGAAAAAGTGGCGGGCATCCGTGAAGCACAGGGTGATCTGAACGGGGCATTGGAACTATATGAGAAAGACCTCGCGATTGCGGAACAGCTTGCGGCAGAGCGTGGTACACCGGCAGACCGGCGGGATCTATCGGTTAGCTGCAATAATGTGGCGGGCATCCGTGAAGCACAGGGCAATCTCAACGGGGCGGTGGAACTATACGAAAAAAGCCTTATCATTAGAAAACAGCTTGCGGCAGAGCGCGGTACACCAGCAGACCGGCGGGATCTATCGGTTAGCTACAATAAAGTGGCGGGCATCCGTGAAGCACAGGGTGATCTTACCGGGGCATTGGAACTGTATGAGAAAGACCTCACGATTGCGGAACAGCTTACGGCAGAGCGCGGTACGCCGGCAGACTGGCGGGATCTGTCAGTCAGTTATGAAAAAGTGGCGGGCATCCGTGAAGCACAGGGTGATCTGAACGGGGCATTGGAACTATATGAGAAAGACCTCGCGATTGCGGAACAGCTTGCGGCAGAGCGCGGTACGCCGGAAGACCGGCGGGATCTGTCGGTCAGTTGCGATAAAGTGGCAAACATCCGTGAAGCACAGGGCAATCTGAACGGGGCGTTGGAACTGTACGAGAAAAGCCTTATCATTAGAGAACAGCTTGCGGTAGAGCGCGGAACACCGGCAGACCGGCGGGATCTGTCAATCAATTATGAAAAAGTGGCGGACATCCGTAAAGTACAGGGCAATCTGAACGGGGCATTGGAACTGTACGAGAAAGGCCTTGCCATTGCGGAACAGCTTGTAAAAGAGCGCGGAACACCGGCAGACCGGCGGGATCTGTCGGTCAGCTATGATAGAGTGGCCGACATTCGTAAGGCACAGGGTGATCTGAACGGGGCGTTGAAACTGTACGAGAAAGGCCTTGCCATTGCGGAACAGCTGGCGGCAGAGCGCGGCACACCGGATGACCGGCGGGATCTGTGGGTTAGCTACAATAAAGTGGCGGGCATCCGTGAAGCACAGGATGATCTGAACGGGGCAGTGGAACTGTATGAGAAAGGCCTCGCGATTACGGAACAGCTTGTAAAAGAGCGCGGTGCGCCGGAAGACCGGCGGGGTTTGTCGGTCAGTTATGATAAAGTGGCCGACATCCGTAAAGCACAGGGTGATCTGAACAGTGCATTGGAACTGTATGAGAAAGGCCTCGCGATTACGGAACAGCTTGTAAAAGAGCGCGGTACACCGGAAGACCGGCGGGATCTTTCGTTCGTCTATGGCCAAGTGGCGGACATTCGAATGATGCAGAATAATTTTGATAGAGCATCGGAACTGCACAAGAAAGCTCTTATGATTAGAGAGCAGCTTGCGGCGGAGCGCGGCACTGTGACTGACAATGATGATTTGATGGTATCCTGTTTCAAAATGGCAGCTATTCAAAAAATCCTTGAGGAGCCTATCGAAAAAACTGCAGTATATATCACCCGTGGCCGTGCCATTGCCCAGCAGCTTCTGGCTCAAACCGGGCAGCAGCGTTACCGGCAGGCAATACAAGAATTTGATGAGCTTGATCTCATATAACTCCGGTATGCAGTGTCAATCATTCAAGTTCATATTTTCCCGCCGGCATCGCTCTTTTATCTGGCACTGGAGAACACGGAAAATCGGCTGCAGAATCGGTTGAACGGCGGTGGTCGGTGGCTCTGCGCTTCATTCCAAAGGCAGCGAAATGCTTTTGGATTACATGGGACGGGATTTACCTGCCCAACAATACGGCCTGCTGTTTCACCGGGAAAACTGCCTCTGGAAGCTGCTGAGAGTTGGGAAACCTGTGCTTCCGGAGCTTCCTGATCCACTGATGGAGCAGATTGATCGGGTTTTAGACGCAAATTGGGTAGGCACGGCGACTGAATTGCTGCAAGCATTCCAAAAGAACGATGATGATATCAGCTACACGCCGCATACGCTGTCCAGAAAGTTGAATCACCTGGCTGTGCGTTTGGATAGCGAAAAAGGAATTCTATATTTTAAGTCACGCCGTTCTGAGGCACGAAGTATTACCCTGATTCGAAGAAAAAATGACGTGATGGCAACAAAACAACACGGAGGCAATACCGTTCTTACCGTCATTGCCCATGTGAAACGGTCCCTCTTTTTACGCTGTTTTTGAATCTCAACTTTAACCTCAAACTTGTGTGCTTTTCTGAGGCAGGACACAAGATATAGCGGCGTATCGAGAACAAAAAACCGAAACTCAAAAATTTTGCTCTCAACTTTTGCAAATAAAAAATCTCCGGAACCGTGCGGTTCCGGAGATAATTCGTACAATATATACGGCGAATCAGCGCTTGGAGAACTGAGGCGCGCGACGGGCGGCCTTCAGACCGTACTTCTTGCGCTCCTTCATGCGAGGATCGCGGGTCAGGAAACCGGCCTTCTTCAGGATGGCGCGGTTGTCCTCGCTGGCCAGCAGCAGGGCGCGGGAGATGCCGTGGCGCAGGGCGCCGGCCTGGCCGGACACGCCGCCGCCGGACACGGTGGCAACGATGTCCATCTTGCCGGTGTTGCCGGTCAGCTCCAGGGGCTGACGGACGACCATCTTCAGGGTATCCAGGCCGAAGTAATCGTCGATGTCACGGCCGTTGATGGTGATGGAGCCGGTGCCGTTGGGGAACAGATGGACGCGGGCCACGGAGGACTTCCGGCGGCCGGTGCCATACAGGTAAGGCTTCTTAGACTGATACATTCTCTTAATCCTCCTTATTAAACTTCCAGAGCCACGGGCTTCTGAGCCTGCTGCTCGTAGTTCGCGTCAGCATAGATGTGCAGACGCTTCAGAGAATCCTTGGAGACGGTGTTCTTGGGCATCATGCCGCGGATAGCCACCCGCATGGCGACTTCGGGCTTTTCCTGCATCAGGATGCGGTAGGGGGTCTCCTTCAGGCCGCCGACCCAGCCGGAGTGCGTCCGGTAGATCTTCTGAGTGCCCTTGTTGCCGGTCAGGACAGCCTTGCCGGCGTTGATGATGATGACGTTGTCGCCGCAGTCGGCGTGGGGAGTGTAGGTGGGCTTGGTCTTGCCGCGCAGCAGGTCGGCAGCCCGGACAGCGGTCTTGCCCAGGGGCTTACCGGCGGCGTCCAGGATGTACCACTTACGCTCGATGTTGGCCTTGTTTGCCATAAAAGTGGACATGGTGTTTCCTCCGTACATATATATTTGCATCGCTTTACAAATCAAGAGCTCCGGGGTAAAATCGGAGCAAGGATATTTATAGCACAGGGGACGGAGCATGTCAACAAAAAAATGATTTACCACATGAAAAACTCTTGTTTTCTTTTGTTTTCTCTTGATATCTCTTAAAATCTCACATTCGATTTTCAAAAAGAAAATGCGGAGGGCATTGCCCTCCGCGTATGTAGCTACAATACCCATTGGACCAGCAGCAAAAGCACCAGCCCCGGCACCCCCAAAATGCCCACCACCAGGGCGTTCCAGAGGTTCAGCCCCAGGGTGAGGCCGGTGATGCCGGAGGTGGCGCGGATAGCCCAGAGGGCCGCGAAGCCCAGCAGCGTGTTCACCAGCAGCCGCGCCGCCAGCCGCAAAGGCGTGCGGAACACCCGCAGCAGGGCGATGAGGAGAAAGCCGCCCACCAGGACGGCGATGATCTTCTGGTTCAGGTCCACAGGGCTTCCTCCTCTGCCGAAAGGGCGGGCTGGGGGCTGCGTTCCTTGATGACGCGGATCAGATAGTTGCAGCGGGCTTTGGCGGCGCTGATCTGGTAGATGCAGCACTCCACCAGCTCCGGCGCCAGGGCCTGGTCAAACTGCTGGTAGGCGAAGGCCAGCTCTCCCTGGGCGGCCAGCAGCTCCGCCTTCAGTGCCGGCAGCTCCGGGTCCGGCAGGGGCTTTTTGGAAGTGAGAACGGTTTTCATGGCATTGTCCCTCCTGCTTTATACTACGGAAAGTTTGGACAAATATGCCAGTTTTCATGCGGACAAGGAGGAAAAACATGCCACAGCGGGAAAAATATATGCGGGAGGCCCTGCTCCTGGCCCGGGAGGCGGCCGCCGCTGGGGAGGTGCCGGTGGGCTGCGTCATCGTGCGGAACGGGCAGATCGTGGGCCGGGGCCGCAACCGCCGGGAGGAAAAGCGCGCTACCGCCTCCCACGCGGAGATGGAGGCCATTGCCCAGGCCAATGAGGTCCTCGGCACCTGGCGGCTGGACGAGTGTGAGCTGTACGTGACGCTGGAGCCCTGCCCCATGTGCGCCGGCGCCATTTTGAACGCCCGCATCCGCCGGGTGTGGTACGGTGCCCGGGACGCGGCCATGGGGGCCTGCGGCGGCGTGATGAACCTGTTCATGGAGGAGTTCCCCAACCGGCCGGCCCTGGTGGGCGGTATTTTGGAGGAGGAGTGCCGGCAGGTGCTGGCGGACTTTTTCGCTGCCCTGCGGGAACAAAAAAGTTGACATAAAAATATCGGAGGATTTAAGACTTTTGTAACAATTGATGCTGGTTTGGTTAACAACTCTTTTGTAAAGTAATACTTGCAAGAGACAAAACTTCTTTTCATCCAATCTTCCAAACTATACGGAACAGGACCAGCCGGGAGGCTGGTCCTGTTCCGTTGTGGCGGAAAAGAAAGACCTTCGCCGAAAAAGCTTTTTTCGGCGAAGGTCTTGTGGTAAACTGTCATAGATTGCTTTTGGAAGCTGCCAGGGCGTCCAGCCGCAGCAGCAAAAAGCCCAGCGCCGTCAGTCCGCCGCCGGCGAAAAACAGCGTGTCATACAGAGGGCGGCTGTCCGCCAGAGCGGCCAGGCACAGCACCACGGCGGGGATGGCATACAGCAAAAACCGCCGGGTCTGTCCAACGTGAAAGGCAAAGGAGGACAGCCGGTAAAAGGCCAGTGTCAAAAACACCAGCGCCAGCAGGTCGATATAATAGGCCTCCAGCACGGGGTTGATGGACTCCGTCCGGTAAGCCGTCACCAGCCGCACCACCAAATAGCCGACGGGCAGCAGAAGAAGATTGCCACTGACAGTCCGGGGCGCATGGGGCTCGGCCTCCCGGGCACCGGAGCGGCGGCAAGCCGGCAGCACCGAGAAAAAGCACCCGGCGCAGACGAGAGTCAGCCCGCCCAGCAGCAGGGAAAGGCGGCTGCCGGAGCCTCCCGCGGCCCCGGATGCCAGACCCAGGCCGGAGGCCATTTCCAAAAGTCCGGAGAGGGCGAACAGGAACACACCGGCCACCAGGACTGTCAAAAGCAGAGGGCTGTGGGTGGAAAAGGCGCCGGAGAAGCCGGGGGACTGCGCCTCCGTTTCCGCAGGCAGCCTCCGCGTCAGCAGCAGGCAGGCCAGAGCGGCCAGCACCAGCAGCCCCACCAGCAGGCGGCCCCACAGGTTTCCGGCCACCGGCAAACCGGTGGCCGCCTCGAAGCCGGTACGGTTTTGGCCCAGGCGCAGGGCGAAGGCAGCTGCGCCGCCGGCCAGGGCCAAAGCGGGATAGACGGCATATTTTTTCATACCAAAACTCCCTTCGGAGAAAAAATCCAATTTCTATCCGCCAGTATACCACGGCAGGGGCCGTTTGTCCATTGACGGCGGCGTATCTTTCCGGCGGCGGCCGCATACAGTGAAGGGACAACCCATTGCGGCGCAAAAGAGGAGGCAGTCCATGAAGCGAAAATCTCAGGTCCGGCAGAGCATCGCGGTCTCCGCGGTGCTGATGGTGCTGCTGTTCACGCTGCCCCTGGCGGTGATTGTGCCCTTCCGGGAGGAGCTGTTCGGCGGGGAGAAGACGGCGGACGAGACGGAGGGAGAGCCCTTTGCCCCCGGCGAATCGGACGGCAGCGTGGTGCTGCGGGTGCTGAACGGCGATGCTGTGGAGGAAATGACCCTGGGGGAGTACCTGGTGGGCGTGGTGCGGGCGGAGATGCCGGCCTCCTTTGAACCGGAGGCGCTGAAGGCCCAGGCCACCGCCGCCCGGACCTACACCTTGTATAAAATGGAGACCGGCGGCAACCACGCCGGCACCGCCGATATCTGTACAGACTCCACCTGCTGCCAGGCCTATCTTTCGGAGGACCGGGCCAGGGCCAACTGGGGAGAGGCGGCCGACGCCAACGAGAAAAAGGTGGAAGCGGCGGTCCGGGACACCGACGGGCAGGTCATTCAGTACGGCGGAGCGCCCATCCTGGCGGTGTTCCACTCCTGCTCGGCGGGGCAGACCCGGGCGGCGGGGGAGGTATGGCTCAATGACCTGCCCTATTTGCAGGCGGTGTCCTCTCCCGAGGATACCGACGCCATCCCCAATTATTACAGCCGCGCGGAGTTCACGGCGGAGGATTTCAAAAGCCGGGTGCTGGCGGTGTGTCCGGAGGCGGAATTCTCCGGCTCTATGAGCACCTGGCTGGGCAGCGCGGTGACGGACAGCGCCGGCAGCGTGGAGACGCTGACGGTGGGGGGCGTCACCGTAAAGGGCAGCACCCTGCGCAGCGCGCTGGGGCTGCGGTCCGCCTGCTTTACCTGGGAGGTCCAGGGGGAAAAACTGGTGTTTTTCGTCACCGGCTACGGCCACGGCGTAGGGCTCAGCCAGTACGGCGCCAACCGCATGGCCAAGGAGGGCGCCGGCTTCCGGGAGATCCTGACCCACTATTATACCGGCGTTACCGTGGGGGCCTGGGCGGGGTTGGACAGCTTTACAAACCGGGCGGAACCGTGATAAAATAATTCAATATGAACGGCGAAAGGAGGAAGCCCGGATGAAGCGGAGAACAGCCCTGGTCCTGGCGGTTTTGCTGCTGGTGCAGACCATCTGCGTGCAGGCCTTTGCCGCCGGAAAGACCGTGTATTTCACCGCCGTCAACGACAATGTCCTGGCCATGAGCGACGATACCATGCCCTTCTGGTCCGGCGGCTACCTCTACATCCCCGGCTCCGTGTTCACGGGCTATGTCCGGGAGGATATCGGCATTGCGTATACCTATAATGCCTCCAAGCAGATGGCAGCGCTGTATGCCGTGGGCAAATCCGGCAAGTCCCTGGCCTTTGACCTGACCAAGACCTACGCCCAGGACAATTTGGGCAACACGTATTATCCCACGGCCATCCGCCGGGGAGACACGGTGTTTGTGCCGGCGTCGCTGGTGGCGGAGGTGTTCGGCCTGGCGTATTCCACCGTCAGCCTCTCCGGCTCCAACGCCGTCACCGGAGACGACCGGGGCTGGCTGGTGTGGCTGCGGGAATCGGATTATGTGCTGCAGGCCAGCCAGTTTGCCGACGCCGCCCGGGCCCAGATGAGCGCCCGGTATGAGCAGTACCTCAAAAGCAAGGAGCCGGCGCAACAGACGCCGGACGCGGGGCAGACAGAAGAGAATTTTGACGGCAAGAGCGTGTACCTGTGCTTCCGGGCCTCGGACCCGGAGCAGGTCTCCGCCCTGCTGGACACCCTGGACCGCCAGGGGGCCCAGGCGGCGTTTTTCTGCACGGAGACGTTTCTCACGGAGCAGGGGGACCTGCTGCGGCGGATGGCTGCCACGGGACAGGCTGTTGGCCTTTTGGCGGAAGGGACGGACAGCGCAGAGGTTCTGGCGCAGCTGGAGCGGGGCAATGCGGCCCTGTACAGCGCCACCTGCGGCCGGACCCGGCTGGCATACCTTCCGTCGGCGGACAGCGCCGCGGCGGAGGCGGCGGAGCTTGCGGGCTACTGCTGCCTGGAGCCGGCCATCGACCGCACCGGCTACGGCCTGCGCAGCAGCACCCAGGCAGCGGCGCTTTTGCAGAAGGTATCCTCCCGCCGGGGGGACTTGTCCGTCTGGTTGGAGGACAATGTCAGCGTCGCGGGCCTGAGCGCTTTTCTGACAGCGGCGAAGAACGCCGAGGACCGGTGCCTCTCTTTGACGGAGCCGGCGGCGTGAGCAGATCACGGCGCGGGAATTTACAGAAAATTCAACACCCCAGCCCGCAAGTGGGTATAATGTAGATATCAAAATGCAAAAAATGGGAGGGAGCGCCATGGGACGCAACATTTTGGTGGTCGAGGACGACCGCAACATCTCGGAACTGATCCAAATGTATCTGGTGAAGGAGGGATTTGACGTCCGGGCCGCCGGTGACGGCGGGCGAGCCATCGAGGAGTTCCAGAAGCAGGAGCCGGACCTGATCCTCCTGGATATCATGCTGCCGGTCATGGACGGCTGGGCCGTCTGCGCCAAGATCCGGGAGACCTCCAAGGTCCCCATCATCATGCTGACGGCCAAGAGCGAGGTCTTTGACCGCATCCAGGGCCTGGAGATGGGCGCTGACGACTATATCGTCAAGCCCTTTGAGATGAAGGAGCTCATCGCCCGCATCAACGCGGTGCTGCGGCGGACGGAGATTCCCAACGACACCTCCAAAAAGCTGGTGTTCGACAAGCTGGTCATCAATCTGGACTCCTATGAGCTCATCGTGGACGGCAAGAAGATCGACACGCCTCCCAAGGAACTGGAGCTTCTGTACCATCTGGCGTCCACGCCCAACCGGGTCTACACCCGCAACCAGCTGCTGGACGAGGTGTGGGGCTTCGACTATTTCGGCGACAGCCGCACCGTGGATGTGCACATCAAGCGCCTGCGGGAAAAAGTGGAAAACGTATCGGACCAGTGGGCGCTGAAGACCGTCTGGGGCGTGGGCTACAAGTTTGAACTGCTGGGCGGCGCCCAGCAGCCGGAAAAGAGCGCAAAGGCATGAAAAAACTCCGCAAACAATTCCAGGGCCTGTACTGGCGGCAGATGTTCGTCACCGCCGGCATGGTGCTTTTGACACTGCTTTTGCTGGGTGCCTCCTTCTTCTCCCTGAGCTATAACTATGCCCGGGGCCAGAAGAGCGAGGAGATCATGGCAAAGGCCCGGGTCATGAGCCAGCTTTCCATTAATTATCTGGAAAACGGCCGCTACCTGGATATCGAGGACCTGCGCAGCGACCCGGATTTCCAGCAGCTGGCCACCTTTGCCGCCATCGTCTCCGATGTGCACTTCATGATCTGTGACACGGAGGGACATGTCCTCTTGACCACCGACCAGACTCTGGAGGGGAAAGTCATCACCATGCCGGAGTCCATGAGCCGGGAGATCCTGGAAAAAGGCGCCTCCGCCCGGCGGGACAGTCTGGGCGGGCTGTATGAGTCCCGCCGCTTCGTGGTGGGCGTGCCCGCCGTGAATCCGGAGACCCAGGAGGTGGTTGGCGAGGTGTACGGCGTGTCCACCACCAATTCTCTGGACTCCATGTGGCAGGGCTTTATCGGCCTGTTCTTCATGACGGCCTTTGTGGTGCTGATGATCTCCTTCATGGCCTCCTCCATCACTACCATGCGCCAGGTGCAGCCCATCCGGGAGATGGTGCAGGCCACCCGGCGGTATGCCGAGGGCGACTTTGACATCCGCATGAACGATTACGGCCGGGACGATGAGATCGGCGAGCTGGCCGCCTCCTTCAACGCCATGGCGGAATCCCTCCAGCAGACGGAGCGGCAGCGCCGGGAATTCATCGCCAACATCTCCCATGAGCTGAAGACCCCCATGACCACCATCGCCGGCTACACGGACGGCATTCTGGACGGTACCATCCCGCCGGAGCGGGAGAAGCAGTACTTGCAGATCATCTCCGACGAGAGCCGCCGCCTGTCCCGTATGGTGCGGCGGATGCTGGATGTGAGCCAGCTGCAGGCCATCGACCCCCTGAAGTCCGGCAGCCACTTTGACATCTGCGAGAGTATGCGCCGGGTGCTGATCTCCATGGAGAAGAAGATCACGGACCGGGACCTGGATGTGGACGCGGATATTCCGGAGGAGCCCATCCTGGTGCTGGGTGACAACGACATGATCACCCAGGTCATTTACAACCTGCTGGAAAACGCCACCAAGTTTGCCCGCTCCGGCTCCACGCTGTATCTGGGCGTCACCACCATCGACGGCAAGGCCCGGGTGACGGTGCGGAACCTGGGGGACACCATCCCGGCGGAGGAGCTGCCGCTGCTGTTCGAGCGGTTCCACAAGAGCGACAAGTCCCGCAGCGAGGATAAGGACGGCGTGGGCCTGGGCCTGTACATCGTCAAAACCATTCTGGAGCAGCACAAGGAAAAGATCAATGTGACCAGTGAGAACGGGGTGACCACGTTCACCTTCTCCCTGGCCATGGAATGAGGAGCGCATGGAAGAGGAAAAAATGACGGTTGGGGAGAAGCGCCTCCCGGCCGAAGTGGTGGAGACCTACCGCCAGCCCCAATGGAACGAGGTGGTGGAGACCTATGTCCGCCCGCTGCCCCGGCGAATGGCGCCGCCGGCTCCGGAACCGGCGGCAAAAGCGCCTGTCCGCAAGAACCGGCGGAAGGGCCTGTGGATCTTTCTGGCCTGCCTGCTGGTCATTGCCGTGGCGGCCGGCGCCGCCTGGCTGTGGAACCGGAGCCAGACGCCCCGGCGGGACGGTTTTGATTACTATTACGATGAGCGGGAGAGCCAGGCGTCCCGGGAGATCACCATTCCCACGTATCCCTATGGCCAGGGGGCTGTCTTGACGGTGGAACCAGACCACGGTCCGGAGCTGACGGCCCAGGAGGTCTACCGCCGGGTAAACCCCTCCGTGGTGACGGTGGTGGCGCAGCTGAAGGACGGCGCCAGCCTGGGCACCGGCGTCATTTTCACGGAGGATGGCTATATCCTCACCAACTACCACGTGCTGGAGGGCGGCTCCGACTGCACCATTTACCTGGAAAATGACCACAGCTACGCCGCCAAATACGTGGCCGGTGACGCTGACAGCGACCTGGCGGTGCTGAAAACGGACCTGACCGGCCTGCCCGCCGCCCAGTTCGGCGACTCGGAGAAGCTGACGGTAGGCGACAAGGTGTATGCCATCGGCAATCCCCTGGGCTATGAGCTGCGGGGAACGCTGACGGACGGCATCGTCTCCGCTATCAACCGGGACGTCTGGGTGGACGGCCGGACCATGACGCTCATCCAAACAAACGCCGCCCTGAACTCCGGCAACTCCGGCGGCCCCCTCATCAACCAATACGGCCAGGTGGTGGGCATCAACACCATCAAAATGAGCTCCTCGTATTCCAATATCGAAGGCCTTGGCTTTGCCATTCCCTCCTCCACCATCCGGCGGCTGGTGAACGACCTGCTGACCTCCGGCGAGGTCCAGCCGGAGCCGGTGCTGGGGGTCACGGTGTGGTCCCTGGGCACCCAGCTGGATGAGGACCTTTGGGGCGTGGAGGTTCAGTCTGTGACGGAGGGCTCCGCCGCCGACAAGGCCGGCGTCCAGGTGGGCGATTTCGTGGTGGCCGCCGGCGGCATCGATGTTTCCGCCAGCCGGGACCTGCTGCGGGCCCGCAGGCAGTACCACGTGGGCGAGGAGATGCCCATGACCCTCTGGCGGGACGGGGAACTGGTGGAGGTGACCCTGGTGCTGGAACAGGCTGAGGGCGAGGAGACACCCGTAGCTCCCTGAAAATAAAAAACATGGCGGCCGCAGGCATTTGCCTGCGGCCGCCGTGTTTTATTGTTTCCGGGGCCAGAGCAGGCTGACGCCGGACAGCAGCAGATAGATGCCGAAAGGCTTTCGCAGCACCGTCACATCCACCGCCGTGGCGGCCCAGGCGCCCAGGGCGGCGAAAACGATGGCCGGCGGCACGGCGCTGCGGAGCGTGGGCTTGTCCAGGTAGCCGTTTCGGATATGGCATACCAGGGCGCTGGCGGCGGTGGGCAGGAAAAACAGCAGATTGATGCCCTGGGCGGTCCGCTGGTCCACCCCCAGAAACAGCGTCATCACCAACAGCAGCAGCGTTCCGCCGCCCACGCCCCAGGCGGAGATGATGCTGGCGCCCAGACCGCAGAAAAAGGGAAGCAGCTACTCTGTCACAGCAGGTATTTCACCCCCGCGTAAAAGAGAAAGGCGGCGAACAGCCACTTCAAAAAGGTGGTGGACACCCGGCCGTACAGCTTTCCGCCGATAAAGCCCCCCACCAGCCCGCCGGCCAGGTAGGGCGCCGCCTGGGAAAGGGGGACGCTGCCCCGCAGCAGGTACACGGCGGCGGAGACCAGGCACACCGCGAAAATGACGCCCACACACGTGGCGTACAGCTTTCGCTGGCTGAGACCGCCCCACTGGGAGAGAATGGGCAGAAACACCATGCCGCCGCCTCCGCCAAAGCAGCCGTTGGCCAGACCCGCCGCGCCGCCGGCCAGCCGGGCCGCCCATTTGGTTTCCACACGGACCACCTCCTATGTACCCGGGGGCAAGCCCCCGGAGGCGGGGATGTTACTTCAGCTTGAAGCTTTCGCAGTCGGTGCACTTGACCTCGGTGGGGTTGGCCTCGTGGGTGCCCACGGTGATGCTGTCCAGACCGCAGTAATTGCTGTCCTGGCAGTGGTGGGCGCAGTTGTTGACGGTGCATTTGATGCTCTGGTTGGGGGTACAGGCGCAGCCGCTGTTGGTGCAATCCTTGTTCATACGATACATCCTCCTGCAAGAAATAAGTTGGCTTTCGCCGAGGCATAGTGTGCGCCGTTCGGGAAATGCTATGCGTGGACAGAACAAAAAAGGTCCCCGCCGCAGGCGGGAACCTTTTTTACCGAATGACGCGGAAATACAAAAACAGCCCCAGGGCCAGCAGCACCTGGCAGAGGAAAATGATGGGGATGCCGAAGCGGAAGGACTTGTGCAGCGTCTTGTGGTGCCACACCTTCATGCCCAGCCACGCGCCGATGCTGCCGCCGGCCATGGCGGTCAAAAACAAGTTCCGCTCCGGGATGCGGTGGGCGCCGGGGCGCTTGGCCTTCCACTTGTCCACGCCGAACATCACAAAGGCCGCCAGGTTGACCACCGCCAGCCACAGCGCCAAAAGCCCCCAGGGGTTTCCCACTACCGCGAATAGCGTGGCCGTGGTGCCCTCCGGCTGATACAGTGCCTTCATCGCCGCCTCTCCTCCAATTCAAAAATGACTGGCCGGGATTTCCCAGCCAGTCCATTGTATCAGATCGCTCAGGCCTTGGCAAGCTTGCACAGCTCGCCGGCGGTCCTGGACGCCACCTTCGCGTTGTTGTACACCAGCTGGATGTTGCTGGCCAGGGAGTCGCCGCCGGTCAGGTCCTTGATCTTGGCCAGCAGGAAGGGGGTGGTCTCCTTGCCGTGGATGCCCAGGGCGTTGGCCTCGGCCACGGCCTCGTCGATGGCCTTGTTGATGACGTCCGCGTCCATGGAGAACTCCTCGGGGATGGGATTGGTCACCAGCATGCCGCCGCCCAGGCCCATATCCTGCTTCACATAGAAGGCCTTGGCCAGCTCCGCGGGGGTATCGATGCGGTAATCCACTTTGAAGCCGGACTTGCGGGTGTAGAAGGCGGGCAGCTCCTCGGTGCCGTAGCCGATGACGGGCACACCGTGGGTCTCCAGATACTCCAGGGTCAAGCCCAGGTCCAGGATGGACTTGGCGCCGGCGCAGACCACCATGACGGGGGTGTGGGCCAGCTCCTCCAGGTCGGCGGAGATGTCAAAGGTCTGCTGGGCGCCCCGGTGCACGCCGCCGATGCCGCCGGTGGCGAACACCTGGATGCCTGCCATGTGGGCGATGATCATGGTGGTGGTGACGGTGGTGGCGCCGTCCCGGCCCTCGGCCACCAGCACGGGCAGGTCCCGGCGGCTGGCCTTGGCCACGGCGGTGCCGGTCTTGCCCAGATAGTCGATCTCCTCGGCGCTGAGACCGGCCTTCAGGCGGCCCTTGATGACGGCGATGGTGGCGGGCACGGCGCCGTTGTCCCGGATGATCTTCTCCACGTTCAAAGCGGTCTCCACGTTCTGGGGATAGGGCATACCGTGGGAGATGATGGTGGACTCCAGGGCCACCACGGGACGGCCCTCCTCCAGGGCCTTCTGCACTTCAGGGGCAATGTCGAGATACTTGTTCAAAGCCATGATGAATTCCTCCAAATGATAAATATATTGATAGTTTTAACTTTTATATTGGATAATTTACAGACCAGCCCGCTCTTTTAGCGCTTGGACGCCCAAGGCGGGATTGATGGTCCCGGCGCCCTCCATGGCGATGGCGGAGGCCGCCAGGCCCGCCAGGGCGGTGCCCCGCAGGTCCGTACCCTGGAGATAGGCCCAGGCAATGGCGGCCATGAAGGCGTCGCCGCAGCCGGTGGTGTTGCGCATTTGGGCGGGCAGCACCGGCAAATGGAGCCGGGCGCTGTGGTCGGCGGCAAACACGCCGTCGCTCCCCAGGGAGATGAACACCCGCCGCAGGCCCGTGGCCAGCAGGGCGTCCGCCGCCCGGTTCAGGCTTTCCTCGTCGGTGATGGGCACGCCGGAGAGGAGCTCCGCCTCCATGCGGTTGGGCTTCAGGGTGTGGAGCCTGCCCAGCACGCCCTTCAGCTTCACGGCCTTGGCGGTGGACACCGGGTCCGCGAACAGGGGCACGGTGCTGTTTTCCGCCAGCCAGCGGATGCTCTCCTCCGGGATGTTGGTGTCCAGCACGATGACCTGGCTGCCCATCAGCAGCTTCTGCCGCGCCGAGAGCACCTGGGGCGTCAGGTGGCGGTAGATGTCCATATCACTGACGGCCAGGGCCATGTCACCCCGCTCATCGTTGATGAACAGGTAGGTGCTGGTCCGTCCGCCGGGGACAACAGGGGACTGGGAGATGTCGATGCCAAGCTCTCCGCAGCTGGCGGCGATTTTCTGGGCGTTGCTGTCGTCGCCGAATACCGTCAAAAGCCGCACATCCAGCTCTAAAAGGCTCATGTTGTGGGCAATGTTCCGCCCCACGCCGCCCAGACTCATGGACACGGTGCCGGGATTGGAGTCCTGGGGCACCAGGGCGTGGTCTGAGCGGCCGCCGATGTCCATGTTCACGCCGCCCACTACCGTCACATACGGCGCGGTGCGGACGATGTAGCCCTTGCCGGTGATGTAGCCCTTTTTCATCAGGTTGGAGATGTGCACCGCCACGGAGGACCGGGTGATGCCCGCCTTGTCCGCCAGATCCTGCTGGGAGATGAGGGGATTCTCCTCGATCCAGTTCAGCAGCTGCCGCTCCCGCTGGGTCATGGGCCCACCTTCCTTCTAAACAAAAATTAAGATTACTAATCTAATGTTTATATTACGGATATTTTGAGAAATGTCAATACCAAATTTGGAACCAAATCCATCCTCCCGCCGTCATAATCCGCGTAAAGGAGGCGGCTTTATGAAAAAGTGGTGTCTGTTTTTAAGTGTATACCTGTGCCTGTGCATCCTGGCGGCCTGCGGCGCCGCGGGAGGCGGGAGCCCCGCTCCCGGCGGCACGCCCTCGGCGGAGCCTCAGACCGGCGGCGAGACGGCGCGGCCCGCGTCCGTCACCACCACCTGCCGGGTGGTCACGGCGGAGGACGGCCAGCTGCTGCTGGCCGGACAGGGGGACGATTCGAATATTTACAGCCTTTTCTGGGAGGACGCGTCCATCCGACCCGGCGCCCTGGTGGAGGTCACCTATGACGGCACCGTCCAGGAGACGTACCCCGCCCAGTTTTCCGGTGTCAGCGCCGCTGCGGCCGAAGACGGCGGCTTCGACGACCTGTGCGCCCTGTACCTGCGGGTGCTGGAGGACCTGTGGGCCGTGGATTCGGGGCTGAACAGCGACGGCCTGACCTACATCGGCGTAGACTTGTCCCAGACCAGCCTGACGGAAAGCGAGCAGGCGGCGGTGGCCTGGGCCTTTGCCGCCCGCCACGGCGGGGAGCTGGTCACCGGCACCTGGGAGGAGCTGGCGGACCGGGGGTATATCGACAAAGAGCACCTGCAATGGGAGGACGGCTGCCTGTTTACCATCGCGGAAAAGCCAATATTCGGCAGCTACGACCTCAAGCCCATCGCCTTTGATGCCCAGAAATGGCGCAGCGGCACCGGAGCCTACTTTTTCAGCAGCTGCACCGCCACTCAGGCGGAGGACGGACATTGGGGGGATTATTCCGTGGGCAGCGAGGCCATTTCGTGACCCGTTCCCCGAAAAAGTTCCGTTTCCTCTTGTAAAACCCGGCGGGATGGAGTACAATACCACATGATTGTGCACCATAAAAACAAGAAAACGGGTGAAATGCAATGAGCTATACAAAGATCGCGGCGATTTACGCCGACAGCGAGACCCTGTCCGGCCAGACGGTCACCGTGGGCGGCTGGGCCCGCACCATCCGGGACATGAAGAACTTCGGCTTCATCGAGCTGAACGACGGCTCCTGCTTCAAAAATTTGCAGGTGGTCATGGAAGCCGGCTCCCTGGAGAATTATAAGGAGATCGCTTCCCAGAACGTGGGCGCGGCCCTCATCGTCACCGGCACCGTGGTGCTGACGCCGGAGGCCAAGCAGCCCCTGGAGCTGAAGGCCACCGCCATCGAGGTGGAGGGCACCTCCTCTCCTGACTATCCCCTTCAGAAAAAGCGCCACAGCGTGGAGTTCCTGCGGACCATCCAGCACCTGCGTCCCCGGACCAACCTGTTCTCCGCCGCCTTCCGGGTGCGGAGCGTGGCGGCCTACGCCATCCATCAGTTCTTCCAGGAGCAGGGCTTCGTCTATGTCCACACCCCCATCATCACCGGCAGCGACTGCGAGGGCGCCGGCGAGATGTTCCAGGTGACCACCCTGGACCTGAACAATGTACCCAAGACCGAGGACGGCCAGGTGGACTGGTCCCAGGACTTCTTCGGCAAGAAGACCAGCCTGACCGTGTCCGGCCAGCTGAACTGCGAGAACTTCGCCATGGCCTTCGGCAATGTGTACACCTTCGGCCCCACCTTCCGGGCGGAGAATTCCAACACCCAGCGCCACGCCGCCGAGTTCTGGATGATCGAGCCGGAAATGGCTTTCTGCGACCTGAAGGGCTACATGGATGTGGCCGAGGCCATGATCAAGTTCGTTATCAAGGAGGTCATGCGCAAGTGCCCCGATGAGATGGCCTTCTTCAACAGCTTCGTGGACAAGGGCCTCGTCGACCGCCTGACCCACGTGGCAAACTCCGACTTCGGCCGGGTGTCCTACACCGAGGCCGTGGAGATCCTGGAGAAGAACAACGACAAGTTCGACTACAAGGTGTTCTGGGGCTGCGACCTCCAGACGGAGCATGAGCGCTATCTCACCGAGCAGGTGTACAAGCGCCCCGTGTTCGTCACGGACTATCCCAAGGAGATCAAGGCCTTCTACATGCGCCTCAACGACGACGGCAAGACCGTGGCAGCGGCGGACTGCCTGGTGCCCGGCATCGGCGAGATCATCGGCGGCAGCCAGCGTGAGGAGCGCATCGATATCCTGGAGGGCCGCATCAAGGAGCTGGGCATGAATCCCCAGGATTACTGGTGGTACTGCGACCTGCGCCGCTACGGCAGCTGCAAGCACGCGGGCTTTGGCCTGGGCTTCGAGCGGATGGTCATGTATCTCACGGGCATCAACAACATCCGGGATGTGGAGCTGCATCCCCGCACCGTGGGCAACGCGGAGTTCTAAAAGAGATGAAAAAAAGAACGGCTGGCTCAGCCGTTCTTTTTTTCGTACTTTTTTAAAAGGTCCTCGATGGCTTCGTCGATTAAACGGGATTTTGGGATGCGGGTCTCCGCAGCCAATTCATTAAATCCGGCCATCAATTCATTTTTCAGAGAAGATGTGAAGCGGGTTCGATTTACCAAAATAGGTTCTGCCATCATAATGCACCACCTTATGTAACATAGTATAAAATGATGCTTTTGTGAAAACAACTGATTGCAAATAGTGCTATTTGGTGTATAATAACACTAGGAGGCGATAGAAAATGGACGAAACCTGCGGTGTTTGCAAGCATTTTCGGCGGCATTACGTCAAGTGCGGGTGGCGGTATGACCCCATTGACGACGGGCACTGTGTGAAGCCAAGGTGCAAGATGCGCAAGGCGAAAACACCGGCGTGTGGGTATTTTCAAAAGAGGGAGGGGGCATCCTCTCAGGATGGGGGGCAGCCATGATGATGGCTGGGCATATGCGACCCATTTCTCTCGCCGAGAGAAACGGGTCGCCCCCAAAGAGAGGCCAAGGGGAAACCCTTTCGGCTGGGTTTCCCCCTGGACCCCTTTCCTGAACGACCAGAAGGAAGGGGCTGCGGCCCCTTCCTTTGGAATCCATCCCCGGAGCGGCAGCGGGGCTAAAAGTAGGGCGTTTCGATAAGTACCCCGGAATTTGCGGAAGCGTGACAACTTGCGGCATGAGCGCGGGTTGAAAGGCGCGTTGCAGCGCACTCGGATGAGACCTGGCAGGTTTTATCCGGTCGTGGCCAACAACCGTCCGCATCCCCGAACTTGCCCGCACGGGCAAGTTTGGACGAAGCGGCTTTTTCTTCCACCGTGCACGGCGCATTCTTTTTCGCCAAGACGAAAAAGAATGGGGGGTGCAAACTCCCTCTGGAAAATTCCTCCCGAACAGAGTATGATGGACTTATCTGGAAAGGAGCGCATCTATGCTGCAGCGAGAATTGTTATACGCGGCCCTGGGCACCGGCTTCACCTGCCTTGCCACCGTCCTGGGCGCCGCCATGGTATTTTTCTTCAAAAAGGACCTGTCCCACACCACACAAAAGGTGTTTTTGGGCTTTGCCGCCGGCGTGATGATTGCCGCGTCGGTGTGGTCGCTGCTCATCCCCGCCATGGAGATGGCGGAGGAGACGGGCAAGGGCATTTTGCTGCCGGTGGGCGGCGGCTTTGTCCTGGGCGGCGCCGCGCTGATGCTGCTGGACGGCCTGCTGCCCCACCTGCATATCGGCAGCGACCAGGCGGAGGGCCTGCCCGCCCACTGGAAGCGCACCACCATGATCGTCCTGGCGGTGACGCTTCACAACATCCCGGAGGGCATGGCCGTGGGCCTGAGCTTTTCCGTGGCGGCCATGGACACCGCGCCCGGCGCCCTGGCCGGTGCCGTGGCCCTGGCTCTGGGCATGGGCCTTCAGAACTTCCCGGAGGGCGCCGCTGTGTCCCTGCCCATGAAGTCCCAGGGGGTGGGACGGACGAAGGCCTTCCTCTGCGGTGCCGTCTCCGGCGTGGTGGAGCCTATCTTCGGCCTTTTGACGGTGCTGGTGGCCGGCAGCGTCACCGGCATCATGCCCTGGGTACTGTCCTTCGCGGCGGGCGCCATGATCTACGTGGTGGTGGAGGAGTTGATCCCGGAGGCCCAGCTGGGCGAGCACTCCCACGCGGGCACCATCAGCGTGATGGCGGGCTTTCTTGTCATGATGCTGCTGGACGTGGTCCTGGGATAAACAGACGCTGCAAAAAAACATCCGGTCCTACTTGACCGGATGTTTTTTTACGGTTTTTCTTCGAAAACAGGCTCCTGGAGCGCCAGGGTCAGCCGGGCCGCCAGGGCAAAATACACCAGCAGCCACAAAGGCGCCAGACGGAGGAATGTCCGGGCATAGAACAGGAATACAATACCGGGGAGCACCCACAGCGCCAGCGCCGCCAGGGAGCGCCACAGCTCCCCCAGCCCCAGCAGAAACGCGGAGCGGAGAACCTGCCCGGCGGCGCCGCCCCTCCGCACCAGCACGGCCGGCAGCCACACCAGCGTCGCGCCCCACAATGCGGCGGCCAGCAGCAAAGGCGTCAGCAGCAGGACGCTGTTCATCATCTGCCCCGCAAGCAGCAGCCGCAGATCCAGGGCCAGGAGAATGCCCGCAATCAAAAAGGGCAGCCACAGCAGCGTGGCCTTTTGCAATAGGCTCCGGAACCGGCGGAAAAACGCCGGGGGAGCGGAAAGGTAGGAGTGCTCGCCGCGCTCCAGCAGCACCGCGTACAAAGCGGCGGTGGAGGCACCCGCCGTCACCACCGGCACGCAGCACACCAGCCAGCACACATTCAGCACCACCAGAAGAGCGGCCTTGCCCACCAGCGTCATAAACGGGGAGGAATCCCCCAGGAAATCCAGGATACTCTGTCCGAAAGAGCGCTTTTTCTTCAAAAAAAGTCCTCCTTTCCACATGGGAGAATGTATCCAGTATAGACAGGGAACGGCGGCTTGTCAACCTGGCGGACGGGCGAAACGAAGCCTGTCAGAGTTATGCAAACGCTTACATAAAAACTGTCAAAACGACCATATAAAGCAAAAAATTTTTATAGCAACTATACAATTTTACGAAAACACCTTGATTTTGCTTGGGGAAAATGGTAGATTCTAACTAGAAAAGCGTTGCGGACACCCGCGGCGCTTGTATCATTTCAGGAGTTTGAAACCGCTTACATTCAGGGAGGACAACAGCTTGAACCCCACGATCTACGATGTTTCCCGGCTGTCCGGCGTGTCCACGGCCACCATTTCCAGGGCCTTTTCCAACCCGGAGCTGGTGCGGGAGTCCACCCGGCAGAAGGTGTTTGAGGCGGCGGAGGTGCTCCACTATTATCCCAATGCCATCGCCCGGGCCATGGCCCGCCAGCGGACGGACAAAATCGCCTTTCTCATCTGCAAGAAGGACGCCACCATTTTGGATGAGTTCTACGCCGGCATCTGCGAGGGCATCATGCGGGAGACCAACAAATCTGTCCACCAGCTGGTCATCTCCACCGCCGCGGACTGGGGCGCCATGCCCAGCACCGCGCAGAACAAGCAGGTGGAGGGGGTCATCCTGGGCGGCAACGCCCCGGCGGACATGGTGACGGATTTTCAAAGCCGCAACGTCGCCGTGGTGCTGGTGAACAACCGCATCGCCGGTATGGAGCTGCCCTGCGTCATCTCTGACGAGTATGAGGGCGTCCGCCTGGCGGTGGAGCATCTCATCAGCCGGGGCCACCGGAACATCGCCATGATCGCGGGCCGGTTTTCCCCCTACATTGTGGGGGAGCGGTACAGCGCCTTTCTCTCCGTCACCCGGGAGCACGGCATCCGGGTGGACGCCCAGCATATCAAGATGTGCGAGGCCTCCGTGGAGAGCGCGGCCCAGGCCGCCGCGGAGCTGCTGGGGCAAAAGGACCGCCCCACCGCCGTGTTCGGCGCCAACGATGTCATTGCCGCCGGCGTCATGAAGGCGGCCCGCCGCCTGGGGCTGCGGATTCCGGAGGATGTGGCGGTGGTGGGCTTTGACGATTCCTCCGTGTGCACCATGCTGGAGCCGGAGCTGACCAGCGTCCATATCAACTGCCGCCGCATGGGGGAGCTGAGCGTGGAGCGGCTGCAGGCGCTGCTGTCCGGGGAGGAGGCGTGCCCCATGACCACGGTGGTGCCGGCGGAGCTGAAGGTCCGGGGCAGTACCTGAGCATGTAAAATCCCGCTTTACAAAGGTTTGCGGAAAGTTTGATAGATGGCCGGGAAAAAACCCGGTATACTCGGTGGGTCAAAAGCTTTTGAAGGACCACCCACAAAGCGCAAGGAGGCGTGCGTATGAAACGGAAGATGAAGGCCAGCACCGTCGTCAAGGGCGTGGTCTGCGCGGTACTGCTGCTGGCGGCGCTGTTTCCCATTTACTGGCTGGTGGCCATGGCCATCCGTCCCACCAGTGAGATGACGGGGCACATCTCGATTATACCGGGAACGCTGACCCTGGAGCATTTTAAGCTGCTGTTCACGGAAAAGGGCTTCGGCCAGGCCATCGTCAACAGCCTGCAGACCACCCTGGTCTCCACGGCGCTGTCGCTGGTCATCGGCCTGTGCGCGGCGTATATCATCGCCCGGAGCCGCTTCCGCCTGCGGGTGAAAAAGCCCCTGACGTACTGGATCTTGCTGGTGCGCGTGCTGCCGCCGGTGGCGTTCACCATCCCGCTGTACAGCATGTTCTCCAAGCTGGGGGTGCTGTACACCAAGATCCCGGTGGTTTTGGCGTGTATCCTCATCAATATCCCCCTTATCATCTGGTTCATGATCAGCTTTTTCCAGGACCTGCCGGAGGATATTGAGGAGTCCGCCCAGATCGACGGCGCCACGGAGTGGCAGCTGTTCCGGAAAATCGTGCTGCCCCTGGTGGCTCCCGGCATCGCGGCCATCGCCATGCTGAGCTTTATGTACGCCTGGAACGAGTATACATACAGCATCATTTTCGTGCAGTCCCCCAGCAACTACACGGTGCCCCTGGCACTGGCGGTTTTGAACACGGAGGATAACCTCACCAACTTCGGCCTGGTGGCCGCCGGCGGTGTTATCTCCGTGATCCCCATCACTCTGTTTGTGATCTTTGCACAGAACTACTTGATCTCCGGTTTGTCAAGCGGCGCTGTCAAAGAGTAACAAAAATATCAGCAGGAAAAATGTTCAGACAAAGCCATCAACAAGATTAGGAGGAAAAGAAATGAAGAAGCTGCTCACACTGATCCTGGCTCTGGCAATGGTCCTGTCTCTGGCCGCCTGCGGCGGTAAGAAGGAAGAAGCAAAGCCCGCCGAGGGAGGAGATGCCCAAGCCTCCGGCGAACCCACAAAAATGACCCTCATCCTGCGCGGCGGCACCTATGGCGACGTCATCAAGGCCGCGCTGCCCGCCTTCGAGGCGGAGCACAACGTCAAGTGCGAGGTCCTGGACCTGAGCTTTGACGACCTTCACACCAAGATCGCCCTGAACGCCCCCAACCCCCAGGGCGAGTATGACCTGTGCATGGTGGACGGCTCCTGGATGGCCGAGTTCACCGCCAACAACGTGCTGGCCAACCTCAGCGACATGGGGTACAGCTTTGATGATGACATCATCCCCGCTACCACCGATATCTGCATGGTGGACGGCGACATCTACCTGGCCCCCTACTTCGGCAACGTGACCGTCATGCTGTACAACAAGCAGCTCATCGCTGACGCCGGCTACGCGCCCGAGGACATCGACACCTTCGCCGACCTGATGGATATTGCCCAGAAGACCAACGCCGCCGGCAAGAAGGGCTTCCTCATCCGCGGCGGCTCCGGCGACAACATCGTCTCCGACTTCATCCCCCACCTGCTGGCCTACGGCGGCTGGGTCGTGGATGAGAACAACCAGCCCACCGTGAACACCCCCGAGTTCAAGGCCGCTTTCCAGAACTACATTAACCTGTACAAGCTGGGCGACACCATGGACAAGGATGACATCGTGGCCGCCATCGACAACGGCGACGCCGCTCTGGCCCAGGGCTGGCCCGGCTGGTATGTCCCCACCGCGGACTCCAACGCCAACTACACCGTCATCCCCACCAAGCTGGACGACAATGACACCCCCAAGAACACCTCCATGTACGGCGTGTGGACCATCGGCGTGTGCGAGAACAGCCCCAACAAGGAGCTGGCTCTGGAGCTGCTGAAGTACCTGATGGACCCCGAGGTCCAGCTGGCCTCCATCGACGGCGGCGGCGTGCCCTGCCGGTACAGCTGCCTGCTGAATGCTGACGTCCTGGCCAAGTATCCCCATCTGGAGACCGTCTGCTCCGCTCTGGAGACCGGCGTGTACCGCCCCGTCATTGAGGAGTGGGCCGAGTTCACCAATATCCTGGGCATGGAGATGGACGCCGTCATCCAGGGCACCAAGGATATGGACAAGGGCCTGGCCGACGCCCAGTCTGCTCTGGAGGCCCTGCTGGCCTGAGCGGTCCCGCGCCCTGCCGGTTGAACGCATCTGAATAAAAAACGCCCTCCCGGCGCCGCCTCCGCGCGGCGCCGGGAGGAGAGACCAACATTTTGAGCCATGCCGCGCAACGCGGCGGAATGGGGGAACTTATGAAGCAAGCCGCCTTAAAAGTGAAGCGCACCAGGGAACCCCACCTGGGTGAGCGCGCCTTTCCCCGCCTGATGCTGGCCCCCACGCTGGTGGTGATGGCTATTCTGACGGCGTATCCTCTGGTTTTTACCTTTGTTTACAGCTTTACCGATTACCAATACCTCAAGGGCGTGGAGAACGCCTCCTTTGTGGCGCTGAAAAACTACGCCGACCTGATTCAAAACGTCTATTTCCGCCAGGCAGTCTGGAATACCGTCAAGTTCACGCTTCTGGCCGTGTTTTTTGAAATGGTCATCGGATTGCTCATCGCGGTTTTCATCAATAGCCTCCGGCGGGGCCAGAAGGTCATGCGCACCTTGCTGCTGCTGCCGTATCTGCTGCCCGCGGTGACGGTGGCCCTCAGCTGGCGCATGATGCTCTCCTCCAATTACGGCATCGTCAACCAGGTGCTGGAAACGCTGCACCTGCCGGTGTACAACTGGTTCATGGACACCAAGACCGCCTTCGGCACCATTTTGCTCATCGACGTGTGGCAGAACGTCCCCTTTGTATTTTTGCTGCTGTACGCGTCCTTGCAGTCCGTGTCGGAGAGCCAGTACGAGGCCGCCCGCATCGACGGCGCCGGTGTGATCCAGCAGTTCTGGTATGTGACCATCCCCAACATCAAAAACGGACTGGCCCTGTGCGCCCTGCTGCGGACCATCGACACCTTCCGCCTGTTCGAGAAGGTGAATATCCTCACCGGCGGCGGCCCGGCCGGCACCACCTCCACCATTACGCAGTACCTGTATAACTACGGCATCCGGAACCTGAAGTTTGGCTTTGGCAGCGCCGGCGCCATCGTCATGACACTGCTGGTGCTGATCCTGGCCAGTGCTTACATCAAACGTGCCATTAAATGACGCCTATGGATGAATGCAATCTGACATTTGTAAATGTGGGCTACGGTGAGGCCATGGTGCTGCGGTGCCCTGCACCGGAGCGCCCCAGCGGCTGGTTCGTCATGGTCATCGACGGCGGCAGCGGCGAAGCGGAGGAATACGCGGACCGTGCCTCCGGCCGGCTGACGCTGGCGGAATACCTGGCGGCGGCCGGTGTGGACCATATCGACTGCATGGTAGCCACCCACATCCACGAGGACCATGTCTGCGGCCTGCTGCCGGCGGCGGAGCGCTGCCGGCCGGCGGAGCTGTGGCAGACACTGCCCCCGGCCTTTTACCGGGAGGCCATGCATCTATTGGACACCTCTCTGGCCAAAACGGCTTCCCAGAGCAAGTTCCTGCGGGCCCTAAACGACTACCAGCGCCTGTGCGGCTTGGTGGAAGCGGGAGGCGGCGCCATCCGGAGATTCTCCGCCGGCGACAGCGGAGCGCTTTGCAGCGGCTTGCGATATGAGGTGCTGGCCCCCGGCGCGGAGCAGTCCGGCGCCCTGGAGCGCGGCTGCCGGGAACTGTTCGCGGAGCGGGAGCCCCAGGCTTTCCTGAAAAAGCTCAGCGCCCTGGATGCCCGGATGAACAATTACAGTTTGATTCTGCGGCTGGAGTACCGGGGCCTCCGTATCCTGCTGCCCGGCGACACCAACCGCGCCGGGTACGGGAACATCGCGCCCGAACAGCTGCGGGCGGAGCTGTTCAAGGTGGGCCACCACGGTCAGAAGGACGGCGCCTCGCCGGAGCTGCTGGCGGCGGTGCGGCCCAAAATGGTGGTTTGCTGTGCCTCCAGTGACCGCCGCTACGAAAGCGCCCACCCCGACACCATGGCCATGATCGAGCAGGCGGAGGGAACGGCGTACTTTTCCGACTGTCCCCGGATAGGGGACCCACCCTGCGGCCCGGCGCCTCACCAGGCGCTGACCTTCACCGCCGGCAAAGGCGGGGAGCTGACCGCCCGGTATGTGGAGCGTGTATAAAAAGTCCGGGCCGTCCGGCCCGGGCTTTTTTCGCCAAGGGAGTCAAACGTTTACCAAAATCAGACGCGGAAAGGCAGGCAAACAGCCGGGAAAGTGAGTTTCTTTTCGTGCAATTCTACAAAAATGAACGGGCGGTAAGGAAACATATTGACATTTTCCTGCATAAATGGTACAAAGAATAAAACCATTCCGCCGATGAAACAAAAGTGTATTTACGCAAACGCTTTCGCAATAAGCGAAAAGCGTTTGTTATCATATGCGCGAAAGGGGAAAAACGGCCCGGAGGCGTCCCGTGTATCATCACCGTGCGGTTCACCGGGAGAAAAGGAGAGTAGGCCTGTGTTTGCATTTTTTGACCAGCTGCGGCAATTGAATCTGGCGTCTATTCTGCTGCGGCTGACCTTGGCCATGCTGTTCGGCGGCCTCATCGGTCTGGAGCGGGAGCGCAAGCGCCGGCCGGCGGGCTTCCGGACGTATATGCTGGTGTGTCTGGGCGCGGCGCTGACCATGCTGCTGAGCCAGTATGAATACCATATGCTCATGACCGAGTGGGCGGAGCTGGCGGGGGAGATCGGCATCCGCACGGATGTGTCCCGCTTTGGCGCCCAGGTCATCAACGGCATCGGCTTTTTGGGCGCCGGCACCATCATCGTCACCGGCCGTCAGGAGGTGAAGGGCCTGACCACCGCGGCGGGCCTGTGGGCCTCCGCCTGTATGGGCCTGGCCATCGGCGCGGGCTTTTACGAGTGCGTGCTGCTGGGCTTTTTGCTGATTTTCCTGGCTATCCGGCTGCTGCCGTATGTGGAGAACTCCATCATCGAAAACGCCCGCAACATGAATATTTATGTGGAGTTCCAGTCGCTGGACGATGTGGGGGCCATCATCAACCGCATCAAATCCCAGGACGCGCAGATCTACGAGGTGGACATTGAGCGGGGGCGGGAGGAAAACCTCCTCCGTCCCAGCGCGGTGTTCAGCGTACGCCTTCACCAAAAGCAGGCCCACACCCGTGTGCTGGCCGCCATTTCGGAGGTTGAGGGCGTCTATACCATTGATGAGATCTGAGGAAAGGGGAGAAATACTGTGATGGCTTTTTTTGACAGCCTGCGGGACATCAATATGGTGTCGGTGTCTGTGCGGATGCTGCTGGCAGTGGTCTGCGGCGGCGTTATCGGCATGGAGCGGGAATACAAGCGCCGGCCGGCGGGCTTCCGCACCCATATCCTCATTTGCCTGGGTGCGGCCATGACCACGCTCACCAGCCAGTACCTGTTTCTCTATATGCATTATTACACCGATATGGCCCGCCTGGGCGCCCAGGTGGTGGCCGGCATCGGCTTCATCGGCGCCGGTACCATCATCGTCACCCGCCAGCAGCGGGTGAAGGGCCTGACCACCGCGGCGGGCCTGTGGACCTCCGCCATCGTGGGCCTGGCCTTGGGCGGCGGCTTTTACGAGGGCGGTATTTTCACCACGGTGCTTGTCCTGCTGGCGGAGCTGGTGTTCGCCCGGCTGGAGTACCGGATGCTGGAGAATGCGCCGGAGATCAACCTGTACATGGAATATACGGACCGGGTTTGCCTGGAAAAGGTGCTGAAGCTGTTCCGGGAGCTGAATTTGAAAATTTTGAATCTGGAGATCACCCGTCCCACCGGCAGCGAGCACCACAACGCCTGTGCCATTTTCTCTCTGCGGCTCAACAAGAAGTGCAAGGTGGAGAAGCTGCTGGCGGATATCCATGCCACCCGGGGCGTTTTGTCCGTGGAGGAACTGTAAAAACGGCGGAGAGGACTTTACGCTGGCGTCTGAAAATGGTACACTAAAGATGGAAACCAATCAGAAGGGAGCCCATGAGATGAAGAAAGAATATGATGTGCTGGTCATCGGGCCGGTATCCCTGGACCACAATATCGACTATCAAGGCAATGAGCGCAAGGAGGTAGGCGGCGCCGTGGTGGCCTCCGGCTTCGCGGCGGCCAAAAGCGGCAACCGTACGGCGGTGTTCACCAAGCTGAATCCCGACGATGCCAACGTGGAGGAGCGCTTCGCGGGCTCCGGCGCGGATGTTTACTGGAAAGCGTCCAAGGCCACCTGCTCCATCCGCAACCAGTATTTTACCGCCGACAAGGAAAAGCGGGCCTGCACCTCCATGGGCGTGTGCGACCCCTTCCGCTTTGACGAACTGCCGGACATCGACACGAAAATCTACCATTTCGCCGGATTGGTGTACGGTGATTTTGACGGCGCCTTGTTCGCCGAGGCGGCGAAGCACGGCAAGGTGGCCGTGGATGTCCAGTGCCTGCTGCGCCATGTGGAGGCGGACAAGACCATGGCCTTCCATGACTGGGCGGAGAAAAAGGAGTACCTTCCCTGCATTGATTATTTGAAGACTGACGCCGCCGAGGCGGAGATCCTCACGGGTCTGACGGACCGGGCGGAGGCTGCCCGCCTGCTGCACCAGTGGGGCGCCAAGGAGGTTCTCATCACCCATAACACCGAGGTCCTGGCCTATGACGGCAAGGCCATCTACACCTGCCCCATCAAGGCCCGGAACCTGTCCGGCCGCACCGGCCGGGGCGACACCACCTTCGCCGGCTATATCACGGAGCGCCAGCGGGCCGGTATCGCCGACGCCTTGCAGTACTGCACGGCGCTGGTCTCTTTGAAAATGGAGACCCCCGGTCCCTTCCAGGGCACCCGGCAGGATGTGCTGGATTATATCCATACCTTCTATTGAGCCGTATGTTTCCGGCCCCGCCTGCATGGCAGGCGGGGCTTTTTGCAGACATATACAGCTAAATTGTCCATATATAGAGAATATGCGTCGCTGGTGCGCGGACAATTTGTGTAAAAACGCAATTGACATCCGGTAAGTGCCGTGGTATGGTAATAACACAATTTGATAACGGCAAACGAAGTCCGTAGGGGAACGGCGAAAGCCTGCCGAAGGAGTGAAACTCTCAGGCGCCCGGAAAACGGGTAGGGACTATGGATGGATGTGGCTCTGGAGAAGCCCGGCAACGGGTACCGAAGGTGCAAGGCGGCGCTGCCGCTGAATCTCTCAGGTAAAAGGACAGAGTAGGGGAACGCGGATGTGGGAATCCGCGTGCGCCTGTTTTTTCTTTTCCGGAGCAGCTGGTGTTCAGCTGGTCCGTTTATTTTTTCAGGAGGGAAACAAACCATGTTTGCATCTGTGGAATCCGCCTTACTTGACATCGTCGTCAAGATCAACACGTACCTGTCCAACTACATTCTGGTATTTTTGCTGGTGGCCGTTGGCCTGTGGTACTCCATCAAGACCCACTTCGTCCAGATCCGCTGCTTTGGCGAGGGCATGAAAAAGGTGTTCGGCAACCTGTCCCTGCGGGGCGGGAAGCAGGAGCGGGGCATGAGCTCCTTCCAGGCGCTGGCCACCGCCATTGCCGCCCAGGTGGGAACCGGCAACATCGTGGGTGCCTCCGGCGCCATCCTCACCGGCGGTCCCGGCGCCATTTTCTGGATGTGGATCATCGCCTTCTTCGGCATGGCCACCATTTACGCCGAGGCCACGCTGGCGCTGAAGACCCGCGTGGTGGATGAGGACGGCACCATCCACGGCGGCCCCGTGTACTACATCACCACCGCGTTCAAGGGCGCCTTCGGCAAGTTCCTGGCCGGCTTCTTCGCCGTGGCCATCATCCTGGCCCTGGGCTTCATGGGCTGCATGGTCCAGTCCAACTCCATCGGCTCCACCTTCCAGACGGCCTTTGGCATCCCCTCCTGGATCGTGGGTCTGGTGCTGGTGGCCATCTGCGGCGTCATTTTCCTGGGCGGCGTCCAGCGTCTGGCCTCCGTCACGGAGAAGATCGTCCCCATTATGGCGGCCATCTTCCTGGTGGGCGGCCTGGTCATCCTGGTGGCCCGCATCAAGTATCTCCCCGCTACCTTCGGCATGATCTTCAAGTACGCCTTCCAGCCCCAGGCCATCATCGGCGGCGGCTTCGGCTACGCCATCAAGACCGCCATCAGCCAGGGCGCCAAGCGCGGCCTGTTCTCCAATGAGGCCGGCATGGGCTCCACGCCTCACGCCCACGCTCAGGCCAACGTGGCCGACCCCCACGACCAGGGCGTGGTGGCCATGATCGGCGTGTTCATCGACACCTTCGTGGTGCTGACCCTCAACGCACTGGTTATCATCTCCACCCTGTATACCTCCGATGGCATCCTGGCCAGCGGCGTCATTCCCGAGGGCATCGGCAAGGCCAACCTGGCCCAGACAGCCTTCGGCACCGTGTTCGGCGCGAACCTGGGCGCCATGTTCGTGGCCATCTGCCTGTTCTTCTTCGCCTTCTCCACGGTCCTCAGCTGGAACCTGTTCGGTAAGATCAACGTCATCTACCTGTTCGGCAAGAAGTCCGTCAAGATCTACTCCGCCGTGGCGCTGGTATTTATCTTCCTGGGCACCGTCATGAGCAACGACCTGGTGTGGGAGCTGACCGATATGTTCAACAACCTCATGGTCATCCCCAACGCCATCGCCCTGTTCGCCCTCACCGGCATGGTGGTGAAGTCCACCCACGGCGTCGGCGCGAAAAAGTGAGTGAGCGTGACCGTCAAGTAAAGAACCTGATAGGAAAAAGCCGCCGTCCGGGCCTCCGGACGGCGGTTTTTTCTGCTTTTTACACAAATTCAGACATACGAAAACGTTTGTTTTCACAAAAAAATAAAACATTTTGACACGTACTTTGCCAAATCGTATAATATTGAGCGGGGAAAACAAAGCGCCAAGGGCGCTTGCAAGAAAAGGAGATACGCCGATGAGCAACGAATTGACCCGGGCGAGTGAGATCATCGACAGCTACGGCTGTCAGCAATGCAATCTCATCGCCATCATGCAGGAGATCCAGGCGGAGTACAAGTACCTCAGCGAGGAGGCGCTGACCCTGGTGGCGGAAAAGCTGGGCATCAGCACCGCCAAGGTGTACAGCGTGGCCACGTTTTATGAGAACTTCTCCCTGGAGGCCAAGGGCAAACACATTATCAAAGTCTGTGCCGGCACCGCCTGCCATGTGCGCAAATCCCAGCCCATCTACGACGCCATCCACGATTATCTGGGCCTGACCGGCAAGAAAAAGACCTCTGCTGACGGCGAGTTCACGCTGGAGACGGTGGCGTGCCTGGGCGCCTGCGGCCTGGCACCCGTCATGACCATCGACGGAGAGGTCCACGCAAAAATGACGCCCGAGGCGGCCCTGGCGCTGCTGGAGGACATTCGGAAGGAGGAGAGCGGGAAATGATCCGGACGAAACTGACACGGGACAGCTTTCATGTGTTCCAGGCCAATGCCCGCAATGCCCTGAAGCAGAGCGAGCAGGTGCCCTCTGTCCTCATCTGCGCCGGCACCGGCTGCATCGCCGGCGGCGCCATGAAGATCTATGACAACATCAAGGCCGAGTGCGAGAAGCGGGGCCTTCAGGTGTATGTGGGCCTCAAGCACGACACCGATGAGGAAAAGAGCCTTCATGTGAAAATGAGCGGCTGCCACGGCTTTTGTGAAATGGGCCCCCTGGTCCACATTGAGCCCATGGGCATTATGTACATTCACGTCAAGCCCGAGGATTGCCAGGAGATCATTGAAAAGACCGTCCTGGGCGGTGAGATCATCGACCGCCTGGTGTACCACCTGGACGGCGTGGCCTATCCCCGGCAGGAGGATATTCCCTTCTATAAGAAGCAGCACCGGGTGGTGCTTGAAAACTGCGGCCGCAGCGACGCCGAGGACATTGAGGAATACATTGCAAAGGGCGGCTACTCCGGCTTTGAAAAGGCCCTGTTCGAGATGAACGGGGAGGAGATCTGCAAGACCATTACCGACTCCGGCCTTCGCGGCCGCGGAGGCGGCGGCTTCCCCGCGGGCCGCAAGTGGGAGGGTGCCCGGAAGCAGAAGTCCGAGAAGAAATACGTGGTGTGCAACGGCGACGAGGGCGACCCCGGCGCCTTCATGGACCGCTCCATCATGGAGGGCAACCCCCACAGCGTGCTGGAGGGCATGATGATCGCGGGCCTGGCCGTGGGCAGCGACGAGGGCTATATCTATGTCCGCGCCGAGTATCCCCTGGCCGTCAGCCGTCTGAAGGCCGCCATCGCCAAGGCGGAGGATTACGGCCTGCTGGGCGACCGCATCATGGGCACGGACTTCTCTTTCCGCATCCATGTGAACCGGGGCGCCGGCGCCTTTGTCTGCGGCGAGGGCAGCGCCCTGACCGCCTCCATCGAGGGCAACCGGGGTATGCCCCGGGTCAAGCCGCCCCGCACCATTGAGCACGGCCTCTGGGCGGAGCCCACGGTGCTGAACAATGTGGAGACCTTTGCCAACGTTCCCCTCATCATCCGCAACGGCGTGGACTGGTACCACTCCATCGGCACCCGCACCAGCCCCGGCACCAAGGCCTTTGCCCTGACGGGCAACGTGGTGAACACGGGCCTCATTGAGGTGCCCATGGGCACCACCATCCGGGAAGTGGTGTTTGACATCGGCGGCGGCATCCGGGGCGGCAAGAAGTTCAAGGCCGTCCAAATCGGCGGCCCCTCCGGCGGCGCTACTACCGCCAGCAAGGAGCACCTGGACCTGCCCCTGGACTTTGACTCTCTGAAGAACATCGGCGCCATGATCGGCTCCGGCGGCCTGGTGGTCATGGACGAGGACACCTGCATGGTGGAGACCGCCCGGTTCTTCATGGAATTCACCCAGAAGGAATCCTGCGGCAAGTGCGTTCCCTGCCGGGAGGGCACCAAGCGGATGCTGGAGATCCTGGACCGCATCATCGCCAACAAGGGCACCATGGAGGATTTGGAGCTGCTGGAGGAGCTGGCCAACACCATCAGCTCCACGGCCCTGTGCGGCCTGGGGCAGAGCGCCTGCAAGCCTGTCCAGAGCACTTTGAAATATTTCCGCAACGAGTACCTTGCCCACGTGGTGGACCACCACTGCCCCATCTGCAACCGGGAAAAGCCCCATCCCACCATTGATGCGGACAAGTGCAAGGGCTGCGGCAAGTGCCGCAAGAACTGCCCCATGGAGGCCATTTCCGGCTCCGTGAAGCAGCCTCACACCATCGACCCGGAGAAGTGCATCAACTGCGGCGCCTGCGTGGGCAACTGCCCCTTCGGCGCCATCGAAGCGGCAAAGGAGGGCTGACCTATGGCAAAGGGAATTATGTACATCGACGGCCAGCGGGTGCCCTTTGACGGGGAGAAAAACGTTCTGGCGGTCATTCGGAAGGCCGGCATCGATATGCCCACCTTCTGCTACTATTCGGAACTGTCCACCTTCGGCGCCTGCCGTATGTGTGTGGTGGAGGATGAGCGGGGCAAGATCGACGCCTCTTGTTCCATGGAGCCCCGGGACGGTATGCGGATCCGCACCAACACGGCCCGGCTCTTGAAGCACCGGCGGATGATTCTGGAGCTGATGCTCTCCTCCCACTGCCGGGACTGCACCACCTGCGAAAAAAGCGGCAAGTGCCGCCTCCAGGACCTGGCACTGCAATTCGGCGTGCGGAAGGTTCGTTTTGCCGACACCCGGCCGGAGTATGAGAAGGACCACTCCTCTCCCGCCATCGTCCGGGACCCCAACAAGTGCATCCTCTGCGGCGACTGCGTCCGGGTGTGCGAGGAGATGCAGGGTATGGGCATATTGAACTTTGCCCACCGGGGCAGCGATCTGCAGGTCATGCCTGCTTTCGACCGCAAACTCTCTGAGACCAACTGCATCAGCTGCGGCCAGTGCGCCGCCGCCTGCCCCACCGGCGCCATCACTGTCCGGGATGAGATCGGCAAGGCCTGGCGGGTGCTGTACGACGCCGACAAGCGGGTGGTGTTCCAAATCGCCCCCGCCGTCCGCGTGGCCGTGGGCGAAGCCTTTGGCCTGGAGCCCGGCGTCAACGCCATCGACAAGTTGGTCTCCGCCCTGAAAATGATGGGCGCCGACGAGGTGTACGACACCAACTTCGGCGCGGACCTGACGGTCATGGAGGAGTCGGCGGAGTTCCTGGAGCGGCTGAAGAAGGGCGGTCCCTTCCCCATGTTCACCAGCTGCTGCCCGGCCTGGATCAAGTATGTGGAGAAGGAAGCGCCCCAGTTCCTGAAAAACGTGTCCACCTGCAAATCCCCCATGCAGATGTTCGCGGCGGTGCTGAAGGACCAGTACAAGGCCAAGGACGCCGCCGACGGCCGCACCACCTTCCACATCGCCATCATGCCCTGCACCGCCAAAAAAATGGAGGCCAAGCGGGAGGAATTCCAGCACGACGGCGTGCCCGATGTGGACCTGGTGCTGACCACCCAGGAGATCATCACCATGATTAAGGAGTCCGGCATCCGCTTCGGTGAGTTGGAGGGCGAAGCCCCCGACCTGCCCTTCGGCATGGGCACCGGCGCCGCCACCATTTTCGGTACCACCGGCGGCGTGGCGGAGGCCGTGGCCCGCCGGGTGGTGGAGGACAAGTCCAAGAACACCCTCCAGGCCATCCAGTTCTCCGGTATCCGGGGCAGCGATGTCATCCGGGAGGTCACCCTTCCTGTGGGTGACCGGGTGCTGCGCATCGCCGTGGTCCACGGCCTGGTGAACGCCAAGAAGCTGCTGAAGGACATCGAGGAGGGCGTTGCCTATTACGACCTGGTGGAGGTCATGACCTGCAAGACCGGCTGCGTAGGCGGCGCGGGCCAGCCCTACGGCCTCATCCCCGTCAAGCAGCGGCGTGCCGAGGGCTTGTACGAGGCGGACCGGGCGGCGCTCATCAAGCGTTCCGAGCGCAACCCCATCGTGACGGAGCTGCTGGAGGGCGAGCTGAAGGGCCGCACCTACGAGCTGCTCCATGTCCACTACAAGGACCCCCGCAAATAAGGAAAGATGTTTCCGGCCCGGCGCGCAAGCGCCGGGCCGGTTTTATTGCAACGCTTGCGCCGCCGGCTGCCGGAGGCCCGGTGTGCCGAAGGGCAGGGTGAACACCGGCGTTCCCTCCACGGCGGGGGCAATGGCGTACATGGGATAGAAAAAGGCCAGGCCGTCCTCTGTCAGATAGTAGTTCTGGGGATTGAAATGCCGCCGCAGGGCCTGCCGCCAGTGGTCGTGGTAGCGGGCCACCCCGGCGGCTTCCTGGCGGGTGACCTCCCCGGCGGCAAAGGCCAGCAGCGTGCCCTTCCAGCTTCGGACGCCGGGGAAAAAGGCCTTCAGGGGGATGGGATAGCCCGCTGCCAGGTCCCAGGTGTCTCCCCGCCGGCCCAGAAGGGGAGGACCGCCGGGACAGGTCTCCCGGGTGTGGGTGTACAGGCTCCAAAGGCCATCCTGGTTCCAGGTGACGCGGTATCCCAGCTCCGCCCGGAAACAGGGCAGGGGACGGCTGGCCGCCAGAGCGGCATGGTACTCCGCCCTGGCCTGGGGCAGCAGCCAGGTCTCACAGTACCGGAAAAAGCACCGCCGCTGCAGCTGGTAATACCGGCGGACCCGGCGGGCCGCGGCGCCCTGGGGCTTCACCGGCTGGGGCAGGGAGCAGGACGCCGTCAGCACCGGGATGCCGTCCTCGGTCCATTCCCGCTCCGTGACCAGGGGCTGTGTGGACAGCTGCGCCAAAGATGCTTTCATGGGATGCCGTCTCCTCCTTTATGAAGTGGCGTTTGTTCCAGTGTATGAAGACCGGCGCGTCCCGGTGAGGCCCCGCGCCCATACTTTAAAGTGTGAGAAAATTTTGGCGGCAGGCCCTTTACTTTCATGCAGTAGAATGGTAAAATACAAAATGCCGGCAGAAATGCCGGTGAAAACATCAAAATGATCACAGAAGGGGTACGTGACATGGTCAAGATCGGGAAAAAGGAAAAGAGCGACCAGCTGTATAAAGCGATCCTGATGCTGAAGGACGAGCAGGAGTGCTATGATTTCTTCCAGGACCTGTGTACGGTCTCAGAGCTGCGTTCCATGGAGCAGCGGTTTGAGGTGGCGTCTCTCCTGGATGACGGTATGATCTACAACGAGATCCTGGAACGCACCGGCGCCTCCAGCGCCACCATCAGCCGGGTGAACCGGTCACTGAGCTATGGCACCGGCGCCTATGCCAAACTGTTTGAGCGGATGAAGGAACCAAAAAAATGAGCAGCTACGATGCGCTGGCCGCCAGCTATGACCAGCTGATGGCCGACGGCAGCTACCGCAGGCGGGCGGAGTTTCTGGTGCGCCTGTTTCAAAAAAGCGCCATCCCCGTCCGCACTGTGCTGGACCTGGCCTGCGGCACCGGCACCATCGCGTGTCTCTTGGCTCAGAAGGGCTATCAGGTGACTGCCACCGACGGCAGCGAGGAGATGCTGACCCAGGCCATGCAGAAAGCGGCCGCCCTTGACGGGCAGCCGCCTTTGTTCCTGCTTCAGACCATGCCCCGGCTGCGGCTTCTGGAGCCGGTAGATACGGTAGTGTCCACCCTGGATTCCCTGAATTACCTGACCCGGGAAAAGGACATCCGGGAGACCTTTTGCCGGGTGCACCGCTGGCTGAAGGACGGCGGGCAGTTTATTTTCGATGTGAACACGCCCTACAAGCTCCGCCGGATGGACGGCCAGATGTATATGGACGAGACGGAGGAGAGCTTCTGCGTCTGGCGGACCTTCTTTTCGGAGCGGACGCAGGTGTGCACCTACCAGGTGGACCTGTTCCGGCTGAATGGGGACGGCACCTGGGACCGGGATTTTGAGGAGCACCGGGAGCGGGCCTGGACGCATGAGCAGCTGCGGACGTACCTGACGGACGCGGGCTTCGCGGATATTCACGTCACCGGTGACCTGACGCTCCGCCCGCCCAAGGCGGAGGAGGACCGCTGGATCATCCGGGCGGTAAAGCCCCGGTAACTTTCATGGAGGATTTTGCGCAATGAGCGATCAATTGGTACGCGCCATCTCCAAAGATGGCTTTGTAAAGGCAGTGGCGGTGTCCACCCGGGACCTGACGGAGCGGGCCCGGCAGATCCACAAGACGCTGCCGGTGGCCACGGCGGCCCTGGGCCGTACCCTGGCGGCGGCGTCCATGATGGGCAACGCCCTGAAGGGGGACGGCGCCTCCGTCACCCTCCAGGTCAAGGGCGGCGGCCCGCTGGGCAAGATCCTGGCAGTGTCCGACAACGAGGGCAACGTCCGTGGCACCGTGGATAACCCGGCGGTGGACATCCCCCTGCGGCCTGACGGCAAGCTGGACGTAGGCTCCGCCGTGGGCTGCGACGGCACCCTGACCGTTATCCGGGACCTGAACATGAAGGAGCCCTACGTGGGCAGCGTGGGCCTGCTGGGCGGTGAGATCGCCGAGGACCTGGCGGCCTATTTCGTGGAGTCCGAGCAGATCCCCACCGCCTGCGGCCTGGGGGTGTTGGTGGACCGGGACCAGAGCGTGCTGGCCGCCGGCGGCTATCTCATCCAGCTGCTGCCCGGCGCCGGAGAGGACGTCATCTCCAAGGTGGAGGGCGGCGTCATGGCCGCCGGCAGCGTGACCGGCCTTTTGCGGGAAAACGATGACCCGGAGGCCATCTTGCGCAAGGTCCTGTCGGACTTTGACCTGGACATCCTGGAAAAGAGCCCTGTGGAGTACCGCTGCTATTGCAGCCGGGAGCGGATGGAGCGTGCCCTTATCAGTCTTGGGCCCCAGCAGCTGGAAAGCCTCATTGAGGAGCAGGGCAGCGCGGAGCTGCGCTGCCAGTTCTGTGACAATGTCCAGAACTTTACACGCCAGCAGCTGGAAACGCTTCTGTCGAATATGAAGAAAAAAGCTTAAAAAATTTAAAAAATGGGTTGACATATCGGGCACTGTTGAGTATAATAACTTTTGCCGTCTGACGAGAGCGGCAACCTGGGAGCATAGCTCAGCTGGTTAGAGCACCTGCCTTACAAGCAGGGGGTCACTGGTTCGAGTCCAGTTGTTCCCACCAGAGTTTTATATGGCCCGGTAGTTCAGTTGGTTAGAACGCTAGCCTGTCACGCTAGAGGTCGACGGTTCGAGCCCGTTCCGGGTCGCCATCTCCCACGGGATGGCGTTCCATCTCGTGGGTCCCTTTTGGGGTTGAAATTCCCCGGCCGCGCCGCTTCGGCGGGTCGAAAGATTTGCCCAGATAGCTCAGTTGGTAGAGCAGTGGACTGAAAATCCACGTGTCGCTGGTTCGATTCCGGCTCTGGGCACCACCTGCGGGCATAGCTCATCTGGTAGAGCGCCACCTTGCCAAGGTGGAGGTAGCGAGTTCGAGCCTCGTTGCCCGCTCCAGATTGATGCCCACACAAATGTGTGGGCATCAAAAATCTAAAAATAAATGTGGACTTTTTCGCAAAAGCCGCATATAATATAAATGTCCCCGATGGTGACATAGCCAAGTGGTAAGGCAAGGGTCTGCAAAACCCTGATTCCCCGGTTCAAATCCGGGTGTCACCTCCAGAGTTAAGAGATTCGAGCATTTTGCTTGAATCTCTTTTCTTTTTGCCGCTAAAAGTTTAGAAATTCAGAATTTGCTTTTTGGCTTTCCTTCTCAAAACACCCTTGGAGGACAAGGGTTTGTATGGAGGAATGGAACAATGCGAATGGTAAAAATGCAGCAGGGGACCTTAACGCTAGAAGAGGCTGTTCAGAAGTTCTTAATGGAGAAAGAAGCACAGCATACCGGGACGGCAGCAATGGCAGACTATCGGAATTGTCTGGCCCGCTTTTTGAAAAGTAGTCATAACAGCATGGAATATGATTTACTTGATGCGGATGTACTTGCATTCTTTTCGTCAATCCCTGATACATCCCCAGCCCGGTATAATAAACCATTTCAGAACGTCAATGCTTTTTTGAATTGGATGGTGGAGCAAGAGTAAAACGGAACGAAGAATTAAGCGCCTTAAATTCAAAAATTAAACAATTAAGTGATGAATACATTACGTTGGACGAAGCAGTTTTGCTACAAAGCTTCGCCCTGTATAAGCCCCAATATAATTATTCTAATTGCGACAGCACTATATGTATATCTTCGAGTTAAAGATGTAAACAGAATAAAAACCGAAGTTATTAAGATTAAGGGCAGCAAATATTCCGGTTCACGAATTGATAGTGCAATCGGGCGATTAAAAGCAACAGGGTACATCGTAGAGTAATCTTTTGCATTATTTTGAAACTGCACAATCATTTTGGCTGTTTTCAAAAAACGGATAATAAGATGTATTAACAGTATGGGCTAAGCATCTATAGTGTTGGGTTTATGACACGTCGGAGCAAGCTGCATATTGTTTGCTCCGGCTTTTTTATAAATCAGAGCGCGCTCATTCCGCTGATCTTCCTTTCTGGTCACGATTCGCGGTCCTTGACCGCTTGACCGGGGACGAAACGAAAATATCCGGATTGAAGCCACCTGACAGAAAAACAGCGCCTGTAAGAACAGGCGCTGTTTTTTGACTTTTTGATGGTACTGGGATGCCGGACAGTGAAAGCCTTATGGCATGGATGCCTCCAATGGAAACATGGAAGCGGTTTGCACATCCCACGCAAATGGGGAAGGCTGTCAATCAAACGCGCCGTGAACACCTCTGCCGGAGCAAAGCGAGGAGCAGCGGACTAGAAGGTAAAAAACACGCCGCGCATATGCGCGGCGTGTTTTTTGCAAGGGTTCGTCCAATCAAATGGCCGCCGCTCAGGCAGCGATGAGGCTGCCGGGGACAGTGATGAGCTGCGGGAATGCGATCAGAAGGGCGATGACCACGAAAGTCGCCAGAAGGTAGGGAATCAAATAGGGCATGACTTTGCCCACCCGCAGATTCATCAGGTCTGCGGCCACATACAGGCACATGCCCACGGGAGGCGTTACCAGGCCCACGCCGATGACCACGGTGATCATGACGCCCAGTACGATGGGGTCGATGCCCACTTGCAGCGCGATGGG
>Ga0129309_1000335_pt1 | contig 39229 bp, 35 predicted proteins | sample L1105metagenome_FD_94439 | JGI IMG/M metagenome (GOLD analysis project Ga0129309, IMG submission 94439) | Ring-tailed lemur group fecal microbial communities from Wisconsin, USA - L1105 metagenome | ecosystem: Host-associated > Mammals > Digestive system > Large intestine > Fecal | place: USA...
AAAACGCACTTCGTTTGAACGGTTAGGCGGACCCGGCAATATACGGAGCACAGTCTTACGTCTTCGACAAAGCTCCAGCTGATTGCAATACAAAAGTTTTACTAAATCAATCCAAATTATTTTTCCAAAATTACAACACTACAATCTGCGAAAGACGAACGCGTTTTCTTTCGGCAATATCTGCAGGAGCGCACAAAAGTTCTTATGGGTTCTGCCCTATACACAGAAAAGCTCTGCAGACGGCGGATGCCGGATGCCGTTCACGCTCATAACGGAATCGAAAGCTCGCTTGCGAATTCCGTTATGTGTGAACGAAGGAAGAGCTTTTCGTCTATCTCCACCACTCGCCATCCAAAGCGTCAGCGGTTATGGCGAGTGTTCAGGAGAAGCAGAAACCATTAGAACTTTCAGCGACGAAGCCATTGCCGGAGGAAACACGTTCGTCTCTACAATGGCACCTCAAAACAGCCGCCGCTAATGCAATAGCGACGGCTGACCAAAAAAATATATTTTACTGTGTTCTTAGTTCTCCACCGACTTTCTTTGTCAGTTTCTTCATTACCTGATTTGCTGCTTTCTCAATGTCCTGCGAAGTCAGTGTCTTCTCCGAAGAACCGATCGTCAATCGGATCGTTACGGATTTCTTATCTTTTGGAATCTGTTTTCCTCGGTATTCATCAATGAACGCTGCTGCTTTTACAAGTGCAGATGCTTTTTTCTTTCCAAGGATTGCTTCATAGATGTCATTCCATGTAGTATTGACATCAAACAACATCGAGATATCATAATCCGTTTCCGGATACTCTGCAAGATGCTCGAATTTATTTGTTCTTGAAATCAATGGTTTCAACTTCAGAGAATCAATCTCAAAGAGCAGTACGGAAAGCTTTTTAATTCCGCAATCCATCGATGCCCTTTTCGCCAGGAGTCCCATGTCACCGACTTTTTCATTTCCTACAAAAATATTCAGCCAGACAACATTGTCTGCCCATACCGGCTTCTCTTCCTGTCGGAATGTAAATCCTTCCATATGCGTATAACGCGGCATGTACTCGAGAACACCCTTTGCTTCTCTGAAAAGTGTCTCGATCTTCTTCGTACCGGTTGCAAATGCTCCGGCAATAAATCTGCGCTGTTCCGGAAGGGATTCTGTCTCATCATATGGCGATGAATAATTCTTATCAAAGAACACCTGTGCTTCTTCGAAAATGGAGAAGTCATTAAAATACCGTTCATTCTTCACAACTGCTTCACAGAGGTTTGGAAGCAGGGAGGAACGAATAAAGCTTAAGTTTGGAGCAGGCGGCGTAGAAAGTTTTAACATGCCATCCGTGCTCTGAAGCACCGCATTGACATACGTATCATTCATCCATGGATACGTATAAACTTCCTGCATATCACAGCGGATTGCAAGATATTCTTTGATATTTCTTACGAGATCGATTTCTTTCTGATTGATTGATTCTTTAAATGTTGTTTCAAACGGTGTTGCTTCAAAATTGTCATATCCATACATTCTTGCAACTTCTTCCATCACATCGTCTTTAATCGAAATATCGCCGGTAGAACGCCATGTCGGTGCAGTCACATGCATATGATCACCATCAATCGCTACATCGAATCCCAGGATCTCCAGTTTGCCGCGAATCTGATCATCAGAAAGATGCTTTCCAAGTCGCTTTTCCAGCCAGGAAAGGCTCACATCGATCTGAGCTCTTTCTAATTTCTTTTCGTATTTATCGCAAAATCCGGTTACTTTTACTTCCGGATAAATTTCCCGGAAATAAGCCATGCTCATCGCAAGTGCCTGATCGCATCTTTCCGGATCGATTGCTTTTTCATAACGGGAAGAAGCTTCGGTACGATTATCATATCGAAGTGCACTTCTTCGAATTCCGGTCGATTCAAAGTTCGCTACCTCAAGAATAACTCTTTCGGTCGTCGGGAAGATGGAATCCTTTGCTCCGCCCATAACGCCGGCAAGTGCAACCGGACCAGCACCATCTGTGATCACAAGATCGTCCGTACAAAGCTCTACTTCTTTGTCATTTAAAAGGAGCAGCTGTTCTCCTTCCTTTGCCTTTCTGACAACAATATGATCCTGGATCATATCAGCATCAAATGCATGCGTCGGATTGCCGGTCGCAAGCATGACATAATTCGTAATATCAACCAGTGCATTGATCGGGCGCATGCCGACTCTCCAGATACGGCTCTGCATTTCAAATGGTGCAGGCTTTACGGCAACGCCGTTCATCTCTACTCCGATATAACGCGGACATCTGTCCGGATCGTCAATCTCTACTTTAAAATCCGATTCCACATCCGTCTCAAACGGCTCTATCTCTTTTAATGGAAGATCATATAATGCCGCAATCTCGCGTGCAATTCCGTAATGACCCCAAAGATCCGGTCTGTTTGTCATGGATTTGTTGTCGATCTCAAGAATGACATCATCCAGACCAAGTGCTTCGGCGATCGGCGTACCTGCTGCTGCATCAAATGCCGAAAGATCGAGAATTTCTGCTTCCTCAGCCGGGAAAAGCTCTCCAAGTCCGATCTCGCTCGATGCACAGATCATTCCAAAAGATGGAACTCCGCGGAGTTTGGCATTTTTTATTACAACCGGTTCTCCCTCACCATGCCAGCGGACAACTGCACCCGGGCAGGACACGGCAACCCGCATGCCTGTCACAAGATTAGTACCGCCGCAGACGATATCTTTTATCTCTCCGTCACCGATATCCACCTTGCAAACTCTGAGTTTATCCGCATTCGGATGTGGTTCGATTGCTTCGATTACACCGACAACGATCTTATCGAACCGATCGGCAAGAAATTCTACATCTTCAACTTCTACTGTATCCATTGTCAGATCATACGCCAACTTTTTTAAATCTGCATCTTCAGGAATATTTACATAATCTTTTATCCACGATAATGATACTTTCATATTATGTCCTCCTTATTTGAACTGCTTCAGGAATCGCAGGTCCGCACTGTGGAACAGTCTGACATCATCAACTCCATAACGCATCATAACCAGTCTGTCTAAACCAATATTTACATAAAATCCGGTATATTCGTCCGGATCAAGTCCTGCTGCACGCAGTACATTCGGATGCGGGGAACCGCCCGGCATAACTTCGATCCAGCCGACATGTTTGCAGACACTGCAGCCTTTGCCGCCGCAAACCTGGCATTCCATGTCGATCTCAAATCCAGGTTCTACAAACGGGAAGAATCCGGAACGCATTCTGACCGGCACTTCCTTGCCGAATACCTTGCTCAGAATTGTCTGAATCAAAACTTTGCCGGATGTAAATGTTATATCTTTATCGACGATCAGTGCTTCATACTGGAAAAATGCCCGTTCATGATGCGCATCCGTCGTTTCATTACGATAGACACGTCCCGGATAAACAAAGCGGTATGGCGGCTTATGTGTCTGCATATAGCGGACACTTCCACCGGTCAGATGCGGACGCAGACAAAGTTTTTCATTTGTGCTTCCGGAATCATGTCCTTCCAGCCAGTACGTATCCATACTCTCACGTGCAGGATGATTTTGCGGGAAATTCAATTTATCAAATGCGTACATCTCACTCGTAATATCATCTTCCTGATATACCTCAAATCCCATGGAACGAAACGCATCATTTAAGTCATAACACATCTGTGTAATTGGATGCAGACCACCGCCTGCAGGCATAATTCCCGGAACAGATACGTCGAAATCTGCCGGAATCTCAGAAGCTTTTAACTTGATCTCCGTTCTCTTCTCGTCGATCATCGCCGTTGCCTGATTCTTCACCTGATTTAAAAGCTTACCCATCTCCGGGCGAAGTGACACATCCAGTTTCGGTATCTCCTTCATCAAAAGACTTAAGGAACCTTTCTTTCCTACAAAAGCAATCTTGATCTGCTGCAGCTCACTTTCGTTGGAGGCATTTGAAAGCTTTTCTTTCATTTCTTCCAAAATGGCATTAATTTTATCTTTCATTTTGATTCTCCTCTCAGATTTTATGATTTCTTTTTTATGGGAAATTCAAAGAAATTTCCTATAGAAAAAAATAAAAAAAACGCCCCTGAAAAGGGACGAAATATCGCGGTACCACCCTGATTCCGAAAGCATTCCGCTTCCGGCACTCAAATCTGCGTAACGTGCAGCAACGTCATCTCCTACTGTCTCTGCGTTCAGAGATGAAACTCCGGTGTGAAATTCGCATGATCATCGGAACATAAAAGAGCTTCCAGCCAACGACCCTTTTTCTCTGGATGAAAATAATCCTGCTACTGTGCACCATCATCGTCTTTGTTCTTAACTTTTTTTATTCTATAATAAAAGGAGTCGAATTGTCAATGTTTTTATCATACAATTTTTCCTTCGCACTATCTGCTGCCCTTGAGTATTTATCATTCTTATGGTAAAATTCTAATAATTGCAGTTTCACAGATTGACAGAGAGGTTATCAGACATGATACAGATTATTGCAGCTGTTCAGGCAATCATGACGAAGATGCGGCAGGATCATATTGCTGCATTTGCGGCACAGGCTGCCTTTTTTATCATTATATCGACATTTCCATTTATTATGTTTATTTTATATATTACCCGCTATATGCCATTTAATCAGGCAGATATCCTGATGGCATGCCGGCAGTATCTGCCAAGTCAGTACAGTGCCCTGATCGTATCGATCATCGAGATGGTTTATGTACAGCAATCCACGGCATTGCTTTCTTTTAATGCCTTGTCCCTGATCTGGGCTGCCTCCAAAGGCATCAACTCCCTGATCAACGGTTTGAATTCTGTATACGAGATCGACGAGGACCGGAATTTTATTGTCATGCGGCTTTTATCATCACTCTATATCGTGATCTTTGCCGTTGCCATTATCTTCGGACTTCTCGTACTTGTATTTGGTAATACGATTTATCTCTACATTTGCAGATGGTTTCCGTTTTTAGAACGGATTAATGTACTCTTTACTTTGACCAGGATTTTCCTCAGTTTTACAATCTTTATCGTTGCATTCCTCGTCATTTATAAGTTCCTGCCAAGTCAGAAGATGCACTTTTCGGAAGTGATTCCGGGAGCCGTTTTTACCGCTGTCGGATGGATTTTGTCTTCCTTCCTGTTTTCGCTGTACTATGGCAACTTTAATACGATCTTTAATATGTATGGCAATCTGACCGGTTTGCTGTTGGCTCTGTTATGGCTGTATTTTGGCATGTATATCCTGTTGATCGGAGCAGAGATCAACTATCATTTTTATCATAATGCGCAGTACTATTGACACATGCACCAAGACCCGCCGAAGCGAGTCTGGAAAGTATGAGTATTTAGGAATTGGAATTATCGTTGACTTTATTGTTTCTTAATTGTTTTCGTAATTGATAATTGCCTGAACTTTGTCACCGGATCTTCCATTTGGGTCAAAGGTGCAGGACAGATATTCTTTTACCATCATTTTTGCAAGCTGGGTTCCAATTACCTGAGAACCCATCGTAATCACATTTGCATGATTCGACAACTCAGCTCTCTGTGCCTGATAAATATCATGAATGCATGCTGCATAAGCACCTTTTACTTTATTTGCCGCAATGGATACGCCGATTCCGGTTCCACATACAACAATCCCTCTGTCGTATTCTTTGTCAGCAACTGCCTGAGCCACTTTAATTGCAGTATTGGCATAGATAGGATCATCACTTCCAAAATCCGCAACATCATGACCGAGTTCCCTGACATAGTCCATCAATTCGAGTTTAAACTCCTGTGCATTCGGATCACAGCCAAATACAATCTTCATATTCATTCCTCCTGATCTTGATACATGTTATCTTTCTTTACCATTTCTATTTATGATTTATGCAGAACACCTTCTGCTGCAAGGTGCCTGCGAAAATCCGTCTACTCTGCTCCGTAGATTCGATCTGTAATCTGCTTTGCAATTTCTTCTATGCGTCCTTTTTGAACCGCAAGTTCTAATACGCTGTAGCGATTTCTGACCGTATATGCTTCAAGCATGCTCTTATAAAACAAATCTCTGTCGATTCCAACGTCCGTCGGCAGTACCGGTGCCCCTGCAATTTTTAACAAATTCTCTACTTCTTCTCTTGAAGGAGCCAGTTCCATCGCGCAGTCCGGAATGTCTTCTTCCATCAGCTCAAATACTTCGGCGATGATCGGTGTTGCAATTCCGACTTTAATGCCGTGCAGTTCCGGGAATTTCTTTCTTGCTATAAAATCCATCTCCCAATAATGACTCAACATGTGTTCCGCACCGGAAGCCGGTCTGGAGATGCCTGCCAGTGCCATCGCAACACCGGTCAGCGTCAATGCTTCGATCAGATATAAAATTGCTTCGTCATCCCTCTTTGCAATGCCTTCTGCATGATCGATCACTTTCTTCAATGCACGCTGCACTAACGTAACACATGTTTCACTACATTCGTCTCCTGCAATTTCCTTTGCCAGATACCAGTCAGCAAGTGCTGTCAGCTTTCCGAGCACATCGCCGTAACCTGCATGGATCAGATGCATCGGTGCTTCTTTCATAATATCCGTATCACCGACAACACCATATGGAAGCGTTGCAACAAATGAAATTTTCCTGCCGGCCTTAATCAGCGGTGCACCGTCTGCGACATATCCGTCCATGGAAGGTGCCGTACAGACGATAATATATGGAATTCCGGTTCTCGAGGAGATGTATTTTACGGTATCATTGATCGTACCGGAGCCAACCGCTACCAGTAATGCGGTTCCCGGTCTTACTTCCATCAAAACACGTCCGACAACGCTTTCATCCGGGATCAGAATCCCGTCCCCGGTCTGAAAAACATGGCTGTTCACATCGAATCCATCCTCTTCCATCATCTGCAATGCTTTTTTGCCTGCAGCTTCAAATGTATGATTATCACTGATCATCGTAATCGGCTGTCCTTTAAACGGAGCTGCAAATTCAAGCAATTTTGGTAAAGTTCCTTTTCCAATTGCAAGATGTTCAATTCCAAAGGTATGGTGGTGACCGCAGCTGCAATCAAAGCTTGCATTTGCCATTTCGTTCATTGTCATGTTTAAAATTTCATTCATCGTTCTCTCTCCTTTTTCTTTCATCCTAATCTATCGGTAAGCCATAATCTCAAACTTCGTCTTATAGGCCTGTGTCCTGATCTCTACATATTCAATGATCTGTTCATTCGTATCATAAGTCACGCAGGAACGGATCGTGATCGGTTCTCCTTCTTCAATCTCAAGCTGCATCGCTTCATATTCATTCGAAGCTCTGACTTCTAACACCTGAAGCATCTTCGCGATATGGATTCCATGTTCTTCGAAGGTATCGTACAGTGAAGTTTCCGTAAAATCGATCTTTCGAAGATCCGGGAAAAAATCAATCGGATGATATGAATTCGTTAAACTGTATAACTCTTCATCGATATAACGAAGACGTTCCAGATGAAAGACCATATCTCCCTCATTCAGTCCAAGCTTCTCTGCCACATATCCGGATGCGGGTTCCACATTTTGAAATAATACCTTGCTCTTTGGATCTTTTCCCTGAAGCTTGACATCATTATAAAAACCAATGATCGAATTCATCTCATGCGCCACATGCGAACCATTACCTGTAAAAAATGTACCTTTTCCCTGAAGGCGGATCAGCTTTCCTTCATTCTCTAACACATCAATTGCCTTGCGGATCGTCGGCCGGCTTGTATGAAAGATCTCACATAACTCCCGTTCTCCCGGAAGCGGTGAATAATATTCCAAATGTCTGTATTTTTCTAAAATCTCTTCACTCAATTTAATATATAACGGCTTTTCTTTTTTTCCCTGCATTCCAATCCCTCCTTATGCTCATACTATACCACTGGATAATTATTTTGTCAACATTTATTTTACCAGTGGTAAAACTTTTTCCGTATAAGATTTGACTTTCCGGTCAACTCTCTTTAAAATAATGGTAACCATTCAATAAAGGAGACTATAGATTATGAAAAAAGAAATCATCCAATTACAGCAAAGAATGGAAGAACACTCAATTGACTATTATCTCGTGCCAACTTCCGACTATCATCATTCTGAATATGTCAGTGATTTTTTCAAATGCAGAGAATATCTGTCCGGTTTTACCGGTTCTGCAGGCACTTTACTCGTCAGCGCAGAGTCCGCCTGGTTATGGACAGATGGCCGCTATTATGTTCAGGCAGAACAGGAATTAACCGAAACCGATATCAACCTTATGAAAGATGGAACAACGGATGTCCCGACGATTGCTGAATTCTTAAAACGCAGCATGAAAGACGGACAAGTGCTTGGATTTGATGGCAGACTTTTTACCATTGGTTTCATCAATGGTCTGCGTCGAACGCTTTCTTCCAGGAAAATCGATTTCCGATACGACTGCGATCTTGTTGAAGAGGTCTGGAACGAACGCCCTCCGATCAGCACAGAACCTATTTTCTGTTATCCGGAATCCTATGCCGGAATTTCTGCTTCCGAAAAAATTGCTTCCTATCAGGAATATTTGAAAAAACACCATGCACATTGTCAGCTGATCAATGGTCTGGCCGATATCGCCTGGTTATTTAATCTGCGCGGTCATGATGTTGCCTGCACACCGGTATTTCTGGCATATGCTTATATTTCGTTGGAGGAAGTCATTTTATTTGTGCATCAGAATGCTCTGACTGATGATGCAAGAGCATATTTAAAAGAACATAAAGTCAAAATAAGATCTTATGATACCTTTTATGAATTTGTCAGTCAGCTAGATCATACACGGATATTGATGGATTACTCTGATTTGAATTACAGCTGTTATCAATGTCTGTCGAAGACAAATACCTTTCTCCGCGCATCCAAATATACAACTATGGCCAAAATTGTAAAAAACGACACGGAAATTGCCCATACACGTGCATGCCATATTCGTGATGGTATTTATATGACGAAATTTATGTATTGGCTGAAGACGACGATCAGACATCGGACTCTGACAGAATTAGAAGCTGCGTCGTATATCGATGAACTGCGCCTGTCCGATGATTTGGCACTTGATCTTAGTTTTGATACAATCTCAGCATACGGGCAAAATGCGGCAATCGTACATTACAGCCCTTCCGCTGAATCAAATGCGGTCATCGAAGCACATGGAATGCTTCTTGTAGATTCCGGCGGTCAGTACATGGATGGAACAACCGATATTACGAGAACCTTTATTCTGGGACCTGTTACGGATGAAGAACGACTGTGTTACACTACCACCTGCCGTTCTATGCTGCATCTTGCAAATGCAAAGTTTCTGACCGGCTGTCGAGGCAGCAATCTGGACTGTCTTGCAAGAGAACCGATGTGGGAACTCGGCATCGATTTCCGCCATGGAACCGGACACGGTGTCGGACACATGCTGAGTGTACACGAAGGGCCGAATAACTTTCGTTTCCGGGTTCATGCAGGGAATTTAGATGCGGTACTTCTTCCCAGCATGATCACAACCGATGAACCGGGCATTTATGAAACCGGTAAATTCGGCATTCGTATCGAAAATGAATTGCTCTGCCAAAAATGGAAAAGAAACGAATACGGGCAATTCCTGTCTTTCGATTATCTGACCTATGTACCGATCGATCTGGACGGTATCGACCCGGATCTCATGAACGAACAGGAAAAGGAATGGTTAAATGACTACCATAAGAAAGTCTATGAACAGATTGCACCTCACTTAAACGAGAAAGAGCGTGCATGGCTGAAACAATATACAAGAGCGATATAACTATCATATCCCCGCGGGACGCTTTTGTTATATAAGAAATTCAACGAATTTTTCCTATACAAAAGAAAAAACTTCTCCTTATAGTCCTTTTTACGGATCTATAAGGAGAAGCTTTTAATCTTCTGTATTCGCCTTAAACCACTTGTTATATAATTCCTGATAACTTCCCGCCAGCTCAATCTGCTTCATTCCGACATTAAATTCATCGATATAACGAAAATCCTTTGTACACATGATTCCATAATTCGACTGTTCCTCGTTCAAATTGCTCTCGACAATCTCGATGTTCGTATCAGGATGATGAGCAAGATAGTAATCGACACCGGTCGTATCATAAATCGTTGCCTGTATCTTTCCCTTTTCCAGATCTTTGAATACTTTTGATGTATTATTATAATTCTTGATCTGATTGTTAAACTTCTTTAGATACTTTTGTAAATACTCATCTGCAGCAGTGCCTTTTTCAACGCCCAATTTCATATGGACGATATCTTTTCTTGATTCCGCTTCCACATCTTTGTTCTTGATCAAGGTCAGAGAATTTGAAAAATAGGAATCCGTAAAACGGAACTTCTCCTGACGCTCATCCGTGATGGAGATACCGCTGATTGCACAATCAATCTCACCATTTTCGAGGTCTTCCTCAATATCCTTCATCTGTTCTACAACCAGCACATAATCAAAACCGAGGTATTCGCTGATCTCATCCAGATAATCGATATCAAATCCCTCCATCTCGCCGGTCTTCTCATCTTTATACGTAAACGGTGCAAAATCCGGTGAAACCCCAATCTTCAAAGTAACTCCTTTCATGGAATCTTTGGTATGAACTGCAGTAATCTCTTCTTTGTCCTGCTGCTTCTCTTCATCCGGACTTTTCTTTAACGGATTCGTACAGCCAACCAGACAAAGGACAATGCTTAATGATAATAATAATGTAATAATTCTTTTCATCTTTCATTTCTCCTATTATTTTTGCGTTTCTATTATATCACAATTGAATTCGAAGAAAAAGTTTTTACCAGTATTTGCTTTATGAAAAAAGTATAAATTCTTCCCAAATAGCACATTCTTTTATTAAAGATTTTTCGGGAGGTAACGATATGGCTCTAAACAAAGTAGAAATATGTGGGGTGAACACTTCCAAGCTTCCTCTGTTAACCGAACAGGAAAAAGAAGAATTATTTGAGAAAATCGAGCAGGGCGATCAGCAGGCTCGTGAAACATACATTAAAGGGAATCTCAGATTGGTTTTGAGCGTCATACAGCGCTTTGGAAACAGCAGTGAAAATGCAGATGATCTTTTTCAGGTCGGCTGCATCGGTCTGATGAAAGCAATTGATAATTTTGACCGCAGCTTGAACGTAAAATTTTCGACTTATGCGGTTCCGATGATCGTAGGGGAAGTTCGCAGATATTTAAGAGATAACAATTCCATCCGGGTCAGCCGCTCTTTAAGGGATATCGCCTACAAAGCCATCTCCGCCAAAGAACATTTACGGAAGACAACGAATAGAGAACCAACGATCGACGAAATTGCCAAAGAAATCGATATGGAAAAAGAGCAGGTATTGTTTGCACTGGATGCGATCGCAAGTCCGCTTTCCCTTTATGAACCCCTTTATCAGGAAGGCGGCGACACATTGTATCTGATGGATCAGGTTGGCGATAAAAAAAACACAGAAGAATCCTGGGTAGAAAATATCTCTTTGCGTGAAGCAATGAAACGTCTCTCCGATCGGGAAAAAAGAATCATTGACCTGCGTTTTTTTCGCGGCAAAACTCAGACGGAAGTTGCGGAAGAGATCAGCATCAGTCAGGCTCAGGTCAGCCGTTTAGAAAAAAATGCATTGCGGTCAATGAAACATTATCTGACTTAAAGAAGATATAAAAGCTATGTATAATAAGGATTTCTGCATGCATTAACACAATTTTACCATTTCATTTCTCAGGCGCCTTATAATCTTCTTTTCTAATCTTGATATATAAGACTGGGAAATACCCAACAGATCTGCGACTTCTTTTTGGGTCATTTCCCTGCCTTCTTTTTGATTGATTCCAAAACGCAGTTCAATAATCGTTTTTTCCCGCTCTGTCAAAATTTCCATTGCTTTTTTCAGCAGCGACCGGTCTACTTCATTTTCCAGGTTGCGGTAAATGATATCCTCATCTGTTCCCAGAATATCAGACAATAAAAGTTCGTTGCCATCCCAGTCTACATTCAGCGGTTCATCAATCGATACTTCCATGCGGACTTTATTATTTCTCCTGAGATACATCAGAATCTCATTTTCAATACAGCGTGATGCATAAGTTGCCAGTTTGATCTTTCTTTCCGGATTGAATGTGTTAATCGCCTTGATCAATCCGATCGTACCGATGGAGATCAAATCTTCCACACCGATTCCCGTATTGTCGAATTTTTTTGCAATATATACGACCAGGCGCAGATTCCGTTCAATCAAAACTGCCTTTGCACTTCCATCATCATCACTGCTCAGATTCTGTATCATTTCTTCCTCCTGAACGGCATCCAACGGTGTCGGAAGAATTTCCGATCCTCCGATATAATGAATTTCTCCTTTTTTCCCCTGCTTCATTTTAAACTTCAACATCATATGATCATTTCCTCCCACAAAAGACGTCCTTATGAAGAATCATCTGGTATTCATCGCTGTTCGATAACTTTTGTTCAATAATTCCGATATAAGGATTCTTAATTTCCATATTTTTTTCCAAAATAACAAATGCATCAATGGGTACTGCAAGCAGAAGACCATCTTCCTTTCCTACCGATGAAAAAGATACCATCCGCGGACTTCCTACGCAGGTCCAATCAAAAATCGGCTTTATTGCCTCATAAAATACAAGGAAAACCATTTCTCCTTCTGAAAGATGCAAACTGTTGCCGGTATCATACAAGGCCTTTAATTTCACTTTTTTTCCTTTATTCAGGCAATATACGGTATAAATATTCGATTTTGGGATATACTTTTTATACAGCATCAAAAGTGCAAGCCCGATTGCGGCAGCTGCCAATCCGATTTCCGGTATCATCCTCCAGATTCCTCCCGCTACAACTGATACCAGAAACAGAACAAAGCATAATTTCTTGCTGCGGCTGATGATGTATACCATTCCCCATTCCATTGCAAAAAGAAGGAACCGCATCCAAGGCCTGCAAAAGATCAGGAAAAAATCCATGCTCAATATGAATACAATGGTGCAGATCTGCCACTTTGACAAATGATAATTTACAATATCAGCCGAAATAAATAGAAAATATCCATTCCAAAGTACCTGAAGGATAAAAAGGAGATCCCCATAAATAAAAACTGACTGATCCATCTTTTTTCCTCATTTATTATTTCGCTTTTATTATAAAAAAAAATATGTACATTCTTTGTCACAACGTGTGTGAAAAAAATGTACATATTCTTAATCATTCACTATAATCTGCGATTCTTCGATCTTATCTTCTGCGATTCTTTAAAAAATCAGGAATTACGATCATATCGTCATCGTAAGTTGCATTCTGAAAACGCTTTGGTTCCTGCTGAGCAGGCTGTGGCTGTTGTTCTGTCGTATCGCGTCCGCCGACAGGCTGTCCGCTGTATGATGGTTCCGGAACAGAGTCCTGGACAGGCTGCTGCTTTTTCGGAGCAGGATTCTCCTTTCCACGGATTCCGGTTGCAATAATCGTAATACTGATCTGTTCGTCCGGAATATCACTTTCTACATTACCAAAAATAATATTCGCACCATCGCCTGCAACCTCCGTCAAATAAGAAATTGCATCGTATACTTCCTGAATGCCGACATCCCCTGAGAAGTTCACGATAATATCGGTCGCTCCGCTTACCGTTGTCTCCAATAACGGACTTTCCATAGCAGATTTTACTGCCTGAATTGCTCTGTCATCTCCATCGGAATCCGCAACACCGATACCAATATGTGCGATGCCTTTGTCACGCATAACTGTCTGAACATCTGCAAAGTCAAGATTGATCAGTCCCGGCTTATAGATCAGGTCTGTAATTCCCTGAACACCCTGCTGAAGTACTTCATCTGCCTTTTTCAATGCAGCCGGAATCGACGTCTTCTTATCACAAATCTGAAGAAGTTTATCATTCGGAATAATAATCAATGTATCTACGTTCTCTTTTAAACGTTCTATCCCCGTTGTCGCATTATTCATACGAGGTCTGCCTTCAAACATAAATGGCTTTGTCACAACGCCAACCGTAAGGATACCCATGCTCTTTGTAATCTCGGCAACGACCGGAGCCGCACCTGTTCCGGTTCCTCCTCCCATACCACAGGTTACAAATACCATGTCCGCATCTTTTACCAGTTCCGTAATCTCTTCCCGATTCTCTTCAATCGCCTGCTGACCGATCTCAGGTTTTGCACCTGCACCAAGTCCTTTTGTCAGCTTCTCACCAATCTGAACTTTCGTAGCAGCCTTACAGGAACTTAACGCCTGCTTATCGGTATTGATTCCTACTAATTCAACGCCCTGAATATTCTCATCGATCATACGGTTGACAGCATTATTCCCTGCACCGCCAACACCGATTACTAAAATTTTTGCTTGTGTTCTATCTTCATTTGGCATAATTTCAACCACAATATTTCCTCCTAGTCTGGACCTTCCCATTATTTCGATATACCTACTTAATATATTATAATATTTCGATTGAATCCACAACTATTTTTTTGAACGAAATGTTATAATTTTACTATCTTTTGTATACTGATCCATATAAACAGTCCCGCTTTTTCCTTTTAAACGCTGAAACACTCCGGATAACACGCTTAATTTTGCGTCCAGTTCATCTCCATCTCCAAGATTCACCTGAAGTTTTCCCTTCTTCAGCAGAATATCTCCATCTTCTTTAAACTGGATCTCATCAATGGTCAATTCATTTTTGGTGATTAGCGTTGTGATCTTAATGATCTTGCTGAAATACTTTTTCTTTTTTACCGGCAGCTTCTCATAGATGGTAATATTATCAAAAGAAAGGCCCGTAACTAACGGAACATCTTCCAGCCTCTTATCCATAACTTCCAGTGCATATCCATCTTTATCAAAATAAACATACTTTCCGGCGTACGAAATACATCCTGCACGGAGATTTTCATATACGCGAATGGTAACCGTATCCCGATTTACGATGCGAACGTCAATTCTGTCTACAAACGGCATCGTCTTAATTGGAAACAGTTTATTGCGAAGTTTTAAAAAAACGGTATTGGGAATATAAAAATCCGATTTGACTGCTGATTTTATCTCCGCCTCTGTATAATACTTTGTTCCTTCTACTTTCATATGTCTGACCGGACAGAAGACGATCACCGCCGCAATGCAGATAAGAAAGATAAGAAAGATTCCGGCTGCTGCTTTTTTTACAGATATGTGTTTCTTTTCTGAGTCATTATTTTCTTTTCTTTTTGACTTGAATGGAATGATCTTCTCTTTGTATTGCTCTGTATTCTTCATCTGCTTTCCCCTGTTATCTATACTTTGATCCGTCTGGATACGGAAAGTACGAGTCCCATCTCCATCAAAAGTGCCATCAGAGATGAACCGCCGTAACTGATAAACGGCAATGGAATTCCGGTTGGCGGCAGCAGATTCGTTACAACACCAATATTGATGATCATCTGAACGCCGACATGGACTGCAACGCCGATTGCGATCAGCGATCCAAACAGATCCGGTGCATTCATCGCAATAATCAGGATTCTCCATATCAGCAGCAAAAACATCGCGATGACGGCAATTGCGCCAAACAATCCCAGTTCTTCACAGATGATAGAAAAGATCATATCATTGTGTGATTCCGGAATAAATCCCATCTTCTGCATACTCTGCCCCAGTCCTTTTCCAAAGATACCGCCGGAACCGATCGCATATAATGCCTGCATTGTCTGAAGTCCTTTTTCGTGACTTTCCGGATGCAGCCAGATCTCAATTCGTTCCATACGATATCCCGGTCCAAAATTGATATATGCCGCTCCCAATGCAACAATCGAACATGCAAATGCCACCAGCTGCTTGGTACACGGACTGATCACAAAGATCAAAATACCGGTGATCGCACTGAGTACGATCGCCGTACTCAAATTCTCTACAATGACCAGAACAATGATCGGCACACATTTGATCACCCATACCATTGCATCCCGGAACGTCCTGATCTTGTGTGAATTGACCGACAGAGAATATGCAAGATAAATGATCAGAAATACCTTTGCAAATTCGGATGGCTGAAGCTGTATTCCCGCAACGGAAATCCAACGCTTCGATCCCTTCGTCGCTACACCAAGCAGCAATACAAGACCCAGACTTCCTGCAGCAACGACATAGCAGCCGATTGCAACCGCACGATTTTTCAAAATACGATAGTCCGGCCGCGTAATGCCAAACATAATGACCAGACTCATTGCTGCGATCAATGCCTGACGCAGCAGCCAATGGGTCGTATTCCCATACCGCACGGTACTTGTATATGCACTGGTACTATAGATCATGACAAGTCCGAATCCGACTAAAATCAGCACAATAAATAACATCGGATAATCAAAATAACTTTTTTGCCGCTTTTTGGCCAACTTACCTCACCTCTTTTACTATAAGGCATTTCCATTGAATTTCTCTCTATGCAAGCTTATGCACGAATTCTTTAAACTGATCTCCCCGGACTTCATAGTTTTTGAACATTCCCCAGCTTGCACATGCCGGTGACAGCAGCACTGCATCACCTTCTTCTGCATGCTGTGCAGCGTATTGCACCGCTTCTTCCAGAGAGTTTACCATAACGATTTGATGAAATCCATGTTTCCTTGCTGTTTCCGCAATCTTCTCTGCGGTCTGTCCTAATAAGATCAATTCTTTTACTTTTCCATCAAATGCTTCGATCCATTCATCATATGTGGACTTCTTATCGTAACCGCCGCCGATCAGATAAGTCGGTCGATTCATGGCCTGAATTCCCTTAATTGCAGCATCCGGGTTTGTGCCTTTTGAGTCATTATAATATGCAACACCATTAATCTCAGCAACATATTCAATACGATGTGCAACACCTTTGAACTTCCGAATTCCTTCTAAGATTGCTTCCGGCTTGATTCCCATAAAATAAGTCAGGCCGATCGCTGCCAGAATATTCTCGTGATTATGTCCTCCGAGCAGATTGATGTCATCCATCGTACAAATCACCTGCTTTTTGCCATCCCAGGATACCATAAACTGATCTCCATCAAGGTACACGCCCTGCTCCAGCTTCTCCATACGGCTGAAAAAGACCGGTACTGCCTGAATCTTCTCTGCCATTGCCCTCGTTGTCGGGTCATCGTAATTTAAAACACAAAACTGATCTTTCGTCTGATTCATGGCGATTTTTAACTTGGTATCCGCGTAACATTCTACGGTTCCATGGCGATCCAGATGATCCGGCGTAATATTCAGGATCGCACTGACTTTCGGACAAAAGTCATGTATCGTCTCCAGCTGGAAACTGCTGATCTCTGCTACAATCATACTGTCTTCTTTTGTGTCTAACGCTACATTGGTATATGGAATGCCGATATTCCCTACGACAAATACGGAATCGCATGCACATGCCGCGATCTCTCCAACCAATGCTGTCGTTGTCGTCTTTCCATTGGTTCCCGTAATCGCTGCGATCTCTCCTTTGGAAAAATAATATGCCAGCTCAATTTCACTCCAGACAGGAATTCCGGCTTTTGTAAACTTCTGCACAAACGGCGCATTGACCGAAATCCCCGGACTGAGTACCATCATATCAAAACTTTTCACCGTCTCATCCGATAATTCTCCCAAGATTACCTCAACCGGTTTTCCAATTCTCTCTGTGATATCTTTTTTCTCTAATGTTTCATTTCCATCATAGATTACCGTCTCAATGCCGGCTTCTGTCAGCAGTCTGGCAGCACCGATCCCACTGATCCCGGTTCCGGCAACCATTACTCTTTTTCCTTTTAATTCCATCTTTCTTCTCCTTTAAATGGCAATAAATCCAATCATACACAGCACCGTTGTCGCAATCGCAAAAATCGCAACGACCTTTGTCTCCGGCCAGCCTGAAAGCTCAAAATGATGATGGATCGGTGCCATCTTGAATACGCGTTTTCCAGTTGTCTTAAATGATACAACCTGAATCATAACGGAAACTACCTCTAACAGGTAGATAAATGCAACAATCGGAATAAATAACGGCATCTGCAGAATAATTGCAGTCGATGCCACAAATCCTCCCAGTGCAAGAGAACCGGTATCTCCCATAAAGACTCTTGCCGGATAGACATTGAATACAAGAAATCCAAGCAGTGCGCCAACTGCTGCACCGATTACAGGCTCAATGCCCGCATTTGTTGCAATTGCAACAACTCCGAAAAATGTTGCGATCAACACCGTTACACTGGACGCCAGTCCATCCAGACCATCAGTAAAGTTTGCACCGTTGACTGTTCCCAGTATGATAATAAACAGTGCCGGCACATATAACATGCCCATCTCCAGATACTTTCCTCCGGAAAATGGAATCAGCATCGTTGTATCCATTCCGGCAAAATTCAGAATATAAAATGCAAAAATTCCTGTTACGATAATCTGTCCAAGCATCTTCTGCCATGCACGCAATCCGAGATTTCTTTTCATGACAACTTTAATATAATCATCAATAAATCCAATCAGTCCAAACCCTACCGTTACGAATAAGATTGGAATAATATTCGGATAATCTTTCAAATATGCGATCGAGCCGACAATAATTCCAAATAAAATAATCAGTCCTCCCATCGTCGGAGTGCCGGACTTCTTCAAATGAGATTCCGGTCCCTCATCTCTGATAAACTGACCAAATTTTAACTTCTGCAAGTACTTGATCACCGTCGGACTTAAAATCAAACATACAAAAAACGCTACTAAAACCGGTATTATGATATCATTTTTAATCATTTTTCCACCTCTTTTGTTTTTTACAAATACACAATAAATATGTACGATATTATAGTAACCTTAACCATATGATTATATAGTTTTTTACACATAGAATCAAGAGTCAAAATCCTCTTTTAAGCCTAAATACGGCAAAATATTTTGAAACAGCTCTTTTACCGCAGGTGCTGCGATCTGACCGCCGTAATAGGTTCCTTCCGGTTCATCGATTAACAGCAGTGCCATAACCGTTGGATTTTCAGCACTGGCAAAACCGAGGAAGGACGAGATATATTTGCCGGTTCCTCTGGGCAATTTCTCACTTGTGGCTGTTTTCCCTCCGATATGATACCCTTCGATCTTTGCTTTGCTCCCCGAACCTTCCGAGACAACGGCCTCTAAAATCTCTTTCATCAGCTCCGACGTTTCTTTTGAAATCGCATTGCCTTTTACTTCAAATTTCAATGCACCTTCTTCTGTCTTCATCGCAAAATGCGGTGTAACGAGATTGCCTCCATTCACGACTGCACTGGCAGCCCTCATAAGCTGCAGCGGCGTGATCTGAATGGACTGACCAAACGACATCGTTGCTAATTCGACGGCACCGATATTCTTCAGCTGATGCATGATTGAATTTGCCTCTCCCGGAACATCGATCCCTGTTTTTTCAAACAACCCGAGTTTTTTATAATATTCATACATTTTCTTCTTGCCAACTCTGGCGGCAACGTCCATAAAGACCGGATTGCAGGAATTCATAACCCCTTCTTTAAATGTCTCGCTTCCATGTCCGCCCGCCTTATGGCATCGGATGCGCCGGTCTTATACAATCCGGAATCCCGGACAGGAAAATGTATCTTCCGGCGATACGGCACCGGATTCCAGACCTGCAGTTGCCGTTACGATCTTAAAAGTTGATCCAGGCTCGTAAGTATCGCTTACGCACCAGTTTCGCCACATTTTATTCAGCATATCCTGCTTTTTCTCTGCAGAAAGTTCCGAAGAATTCTGATTCTCCAATGTATAAGGTTCGTTCAGATGAAACTCCGGAACGTTGACCATCGCATATAATTCTCCATTTTGCGGATTCATGGCGACAAGTGAGACCCGATTTGCATGCTTCGCCTCTTTTACCTTTTCACAGATCTGCTGTGCATATTTCTGAATTTGAATATCCATCGTCAGATAAAGATCTTTGCCGGCTTTTGGCTCTTTCCTCTCTTCCTCAGCATTCGGAATCTCCCTCCCTTTCCCATCCGTCATCGTCAGGATAAACCCATTTTCCCCTTTCAAAATGTTCTCATAGGTAACTTCCAACCCGATGATTCCCTGATTATCCGATCCCGTAAATCCAAGAACCGTCGATGCCAGTTCATCATACGGATAATATCTTTTATAATCTTCATCGATCATGACGCCATCCAAATTCAAATCCCGTATTTGATTCGCCGTTTCTTTTGGAACATTGCTTTTTATCTTTTCCCGTGCCGAAACGGTTTCTACTTTCTTTCGGATCTCGGCCTCATCGATCAGCAGCAGATCTGATAAACTGCGGATCACTTCATCCGGTTTTGTGATCTGACTATGGATTACGGATATCGAACAGACTGCTTTATTCCCCGCAAGAATGACTCCATTGCGGTCATAGATCGTTCCTCTCGGTGCTTTGATCTCGCGTTCTCTCTGATGCAGGTCCTTTGCCAGACCGGAATACTTATTCGATTGAACGATCATTACCCAGGCAAGTCTGCATACTACTGCCAAAACCAGGAGCAAGATCAATATCAGAAGCCCGAGCAGACGCTTTTTTTGAATGGTTCTCATATAAAATACCCTATCTTAGTTTTATTATAATTTATTATTTCTAAGATAGGGTTATGATCATTTCTTAAATGGAATTAATCTGCTTCGTCTTTGGAATTCTGTTCAACATTCATATATTTTAATGATTTTTCCAGAATATCACGTGTCATCTCAACTGCAAGCCGTGTGTTCGACTGGCTGCCCTTTTTAATTTCATCGATTGTCACATATACCATTAACTGCGGATTATCATATGGTGCAAATCCAATAAAAGATACCAGACGTTTGTTCGTCCCACGCGGATATTTTTCTGCCGTACCTGTTTTACCGGCCAGATCATACTCTTCGATCTGTGCAACACGGGCAGTTCCGGATTCAACCGTTTCCCGCATATAATTTTTCAGCTTTTCGCTCGTCTCTTCACTCACCGTCTTCTTCACAAGAGTTTTTTCGATATTTTTTTCAACATTTCCATTGCTGTCCAAAACCTGTTTTACGACATGCGGCTGATAATAATTGCCGCCGTTGATCAGCGAACAAAATGCGGACCCAAGCTGTATCATCGTACACTGAAAACTCTGTCCAAAGGAACTTGTCGCAAGATCAACATCCGCCATATCTTCGTCATGCAATACATTGGATGCACTTGCTTCTCCGGGAAGATCAATTCCTGTCTTGGAACCAAAGCCAAATTCTTTCTGATATTTGACAAAGTTCTTACTGCCGACCTTTGCTGCAATCTGCATCATAGCATCGTTACAGGACTTCGCAATTGTCGTAGACAATGGGATTACGCCGTGTACATGGGAACAGCGGATCGTTGTGCCGGAAATTGTCTGATATCCATTGCAGGTGAACATCTCGTCTCCGGTTAACACTCCGGTTTCCAGTGCCATTGCAACATTGAACGGCTTAAACGTCGATCCCGGTTCATACGTGGAACTTACAATATAGTTGTTCCAGATAGAACTATATGCTTCCGTCTTCTTTTCATTGTTCATTTTTTTCAGTTTTGACTTTTTATAATATTTCTCAAGATTTTTCTCACTCATCGGATCCCCCGGATCATATGTCTTGGAATTTGCCATTGCAAGAACTTCTCCGTTGTTAGGATTCATGATCAATACCGAAGTATTCTTACTTCCGTACTTTTTCTGAAACTGATTCAGGTACTTTTCCGCGTATTTCTGAATCGTCATATCGATTGTCGACACCAGTGTCTTTCCATTGACCGCCTCGTCGATCGATGTGTCGTATTCCAGTTTTTCATTCAAATATGTATAGCGTCTTCCATTCGTGCCTTTCAATGTAGAGTTGTAGTACTGTTCCATCCCTCCAACTCCGATGTCTCCATCCGACACAAATCCGATCGCATGGCAGGCAAGCGTATTGTTCGGATAAATGCGCTCATACGATTCATCCAGCCATATTCCATTTAAATCTTCGCCTTCCTCGCTCTTTAAGTACTCTTTCAGTCCCTGAATTTCTTTTTCCGTCTTCTTATCGCAAAGTGCATCATAATAATAGGATTCGGAATTGCTCAATGCTTTACTCACATCAGACGATGATACTCCCAGATACTTGATCAAAGCCTTTGTGATCAGTTCTTCATTCTCCGTCTTTACTTCCACACCATTTTTCTTCGTGCGCTTCCCGATAATATTTTTTGGTTCTAAAATTACCTGATATAACTTTCTGGACGTCGCAAGTACATTCCCTTTTGCATCCAGAATATCTCCACGTTTATAGCTGATCTCCGTATTCATATATTGCTGCTGAGCAAGTACCGTCTTTTTATAACTTTCCTGTTTGAACACACCCAGATAGATCAGTCTTCCTATGATCACCAATAACGCGATCAATAAAAATGCCATTACAAAGATCAGACGTGCACCCATATTCCCGGTTATCCTTCGATATGGTTTAATTCTGCGTCTTTTTTTACCCATGGTTATCACCTGTTTTATTCAGGAATGGCTTCATATTGTCTTACATAGTCTTTATTCTCATTGCTATATTTTATAATATGATCCTCTGATGGTTTTACCATTCCGAGCTTTTCTGTTGCTTTCTTTTTTATTTCGCTGTCATCTACTTCCGAATAGATCTCTGATTCCAGATCGTCATTCTCGATCTGTACGGTATTTAATTCCGTCTTCAGCCCGGCAATCTCCTTCCGTATCTGGATGTTCGCTGCCATAAGATACACATAAGAAATACACATAAATGCGATCACAATAATAGCCAGATAAATCTTTCGATTCTTCCATTCAATCTCAAAGGAATTTTGTGAAGGAACATTCCTCTTTTGCCGCTTCTGCTTTTTCGGCTTTTCCGGACTTGGTGCAGGAGCAGGTTCTGCTGCTCTCGCCGTATTACCATAAATTAAATGATATCTTTCTTCTGTTGTCATTCTTTCTTCACCCCTTATTCATGCCGTTCAAATACACGAAGTTTTGAACTTTTGGCTCTTTTATTATGTTCTATCTCCTCTGACGTCGGTACAACCGGTTTTCTCGTGATTACTTTTCCTTTTGATCTTCTTCCGCATGTACATACCGGAAAAGAAGGAGGACAGATGCAAGGATTCTCGTTTCTCTTATAAATCGTCTTAACAATCCGATCTTCCAGCGAATGAAACGTGATAATACAGATCCTTCCGCCATCATTCAGCAGATCAATCATCGTGTCCAGTGTATCATTCAATACTTCTAACTCATGATTCAGTTCAATACGGATTGCCTGAAATGTCTTCTTGGCAGGATGTCCGGACTTTGCACGAACTTTTGCCGGAATCGCATGATCGATTACTTCGATCAATTGCCCGGTCGTCTCGATCGGCTGCTTTTTCCGTTCCATAACAATATGCTTTGCAATATTCTTGGCAAACTTGTCTTCTCCGTAATCCCGGATCATATGAAACAGTTCCATCTCCGAATAGTCGTTGACAATCTCCCGTGCCGTCCTGCTCTGCCTCTGATCCATGCGCATATCAAGCGGTACATCTTCCCTATAAGTAAATCCTCTTTCCGCATTATCAAGCTGATAAGAGGAAACTCCAAGATCAAGCACGATTCCATCCACTTTCTCAATCCCGAGATCATATAATACTTGTTTCATATCCGCATAATTGCTTCTGACAATATCAACTTTATCGCCAAAAGGTTTCAGCCGCTTTCCTGCCGCTTCAATCGCAGCCGCATCCTGATCGATCCCGATAAAGTGTCCGCTGTCATCCAGACGTCTGCATACTTCGTATGCATGTCCGCCTCCTCCGAGCGTTCCATCCACATAAATGCCGCCCGGCTTTATATTCAGATATTCAATTGTCTCATCAAGTAATACTGACTGGTGTTTAAATTCCATAAATTCTTTCCTGCAATTCTAAAAATTAAATCCCAAATCCTGAAGATTCGAGGCAATGTTCTCCATATTATCAAAGGAGTTCGCAGCATCCCACCGCTCTTTGCTCCAGATCTCCAGTTTATTCAGACTTCCTGCCACAACGACTTCCTTTCGTATGTCCGCAAACTCCCTTAATGTCTGTGGAATCAGGATCCTGCCCTGCTTATCAAACTGACCATTCGTCGCTCCGGTCGTAAAAAATCGTACAAACTGACGTGCATCTTTATTAAATGTAACCGGCAGCTGCCTGAGCTTTCCTTCAAATTCTTCCCATTCCTTTTCCGGAAATAGAAAAAGACAACCATCCAATCCCCTTGTCAGATAACATTGATCTCCAATCTCTTCTCGAAACTTTGCCGGGATTATCAGCCTGCCCTTTGTATCTACTGTATGTCGATATTCACTCATGAACATAACATCACCTGCTTCCGCAGAAATAGGGTTGTCCACATTCAGTCTCCACTTTTATGCCTTCATCCACCACTATTCCCCACCGAGTTACTCTTTTATTGTAGTAGATGATGTGTAAAATTGCAAGGATAAACTTCTTTTAAAATGGACTTTTTAAAAAGTTATCCACAAGAGTAATGTTTTTTGCGATTTTGCAGAGCAGAAAGCACCAGCAGAAAGCACTTCTTCTTTGTGACGTGTGCCGGAGCAATTGAACAACCAAAGCGATTCATCTTTTACGAAGAGTCCGCCTAAAACGCGCTAACCGCTTGAACGGTTAGGCGGACTTGGCAATATACGGAGCACAGAAGCTGAATCGCTGGTTGTTCGAATGCTCCACACAAAGGTCACATGCGAAGAAGTCTTTCTGCTATCAGATTGCGGTCTGAAGTCTTTGACAAATCTTCGGCTAATCGCAATCCTAAAGTCTTTTCGAGAATCGTAACCGTCACAACATCCGGAAGACGAAAGTGTTTTCTCCGGCAATATCTGCAGGAGCGCACAAAAGTTCTTACGGTTTCTGCCCAATACACAGAAAATCGTTAGCACTTTCAGCAACGAAGCCATTGCCGGAGAAAACACTTTCGTCTCAATTCTTTCGCATGAAAAAAGGGTCCGGCAAAATTATGCCAAACCCTTTTTCTCTTATTCACATGATTCTTTTTTTGTTAAATTATTTCACCTGGATGTATTCCGTTTTCCGCGATTCCTTGCTATCATAAACACACCGGTCAGAACCAAGATCAGCGCCAGTGCCTGTGAAGCCCGAATTCCGGTTCCCATAAAATACAAGGAATCTGTTCGCAGCCCCTCAATCCAAAACCTTCCGATACCATAGCCGATAAAGTAGATGCTCATCATCTGTCCATCCCATTTTTTTCGCTTCCGAAACCATAACAGAAACAACAAAACGCCAAGATTCCAGAGACCTTCATACAAAAATGTCGGATGCACTTGAATATAAAACTGATTCCCAACGGATACAAGATGATCCATCAATCCGGCATCTGCCAGACCGGAAATGCGCCCTTCCGAAGAAAAATACTGTACCGGAATCTGCATCGCAAACAGTCCGTCCGTATATCCGCCAAATGCTTCACGATTAAAAAAGTTCCCCCATCGTCCGAGAATCTGGCCGGCAAGCAGCCCCATCACCGCCGTATCCGCCATAAGAAGCGATGAATACTTCCGAATCCTGCAAAAGAGAAACAACACAAAAATTGCTGCCAGGACACCTCCATAGATTGCCAGGCCTCCATTTCTGATCATCAAAATCTCATTCAGATGTTCTCGATAATAATCCCAGGAAAAAATCACATAATATGCTCTTGCCCCAACGATGGAAGGTATCACCATCGCGAGCAGATAGTCCAGATAAAGTTCCGGATCCTGTCCCGTTCTCTTTGCCTCATGCTGTGCGATCATCAGCCCTGCCAGAAAACCGATTGCTATGATCATTCCATAAAATTTAATTTCAATTCCAAATACCGTAATTCCGGTTCCAACATTTGAAAATACCAGATTCAAATTCGGAAAACGAATATCCATATTCTATCACCCTTTTCGTTTTTTTAACTTTTTCATCCCTGCACATGGCGGAACTGTTACAACAAATATTGTATCGGTTCCGTTTTCTCTTGTCAATTCTGACCTCAATATGATACACTTAAAAAAGTATGGCATTTTGTCATTTTAAATATGTAAAAAATCATTGATAGAAATAACGAAAGAAGGATGACTACTATGAAATTAGGAATCGTAGGTTTACCAAATGTCGGTAAAAGTACGCTGTTCAACTCTCTGACAAAAGCAGGTGCAGAGTCGGCAAACTATCCGTTCTGTACGATTGATCCGAATGTCGGAATCGTGGCTGTTCCCGATGAACGTTTGAACAAACTGGACGAAATGTACCATTCAAAGAAGATTGTTCCTGCGGTCATTGAATTTGTCGATATTGCAGGATTAGTAAAAGGTGCTTCCAAAGGCGAAGGACTGGGCAATCAGTTTTTGTCCAATATCCGCGAAGTCGATGCAATTGTTCATGTTGTGCGCTGCTTTGAAAATGACAACATCGTCCATGTTGACGGGTCCATCAATCCGCTGCGCGACATTGAAACGATCAACTTTGAATTAATTTTTTCAGATATTGAACTGCTGGAACGACGTATCGCAAAATCTTCCCGCGGTGCCAAAAATGATAAAGCACTTGCTCAGGAAGTAGCTTTTCTGACAAAAGTAAAAGAACACCTCGAAGACGGCAAACTTGCAAAGACATTCGAAGTAGAAGATGAAGATCTGCAGGAAGTGTTGGATTCTTGTAATCTTCTGACAACCAAGCCGGTGATCTTCGCTGCAAATGTGGATGAAGATAATTTAGAAGATGACGGCGAATCCAATCCATTTGTTGCCGAAGTACGTGAATACGCCAAAGAAATGGACGCTGAAGTTTTCTGTGTCTGTGCCCAGATTGAACAGGAAATTTCTGAATTAGACGAAGATGAGAAAAAGGAATTTCTTGAAGATCTCGGATTAGAAGAATCCGGATTAGAAAAACTGATTCGTGCAAGCTATTCACTGCTCGGTCTGATCAGCTATCTGACTGCCGGTGAACCGGAAGTCCGTGCCTGGACAATCACCAAAGGCACAAAAGCACCTCAGGCAGCCGGTAAGATCCACAGCGATTTTGAACGCGGATTTATTAAAGCCGAAGTTGTCGCATACGATGATCTGATGGCCTACGGAAGCATGGTAGCAGCCAAGGAAAAAGGTCTTGTTCGCCAGGAAGGCAAGGAATATGTTATGCAGGATGGCGACGTTGTATTATTCCGTTTTAATGTATAAAAGATAAAAAAGATAGGGGGCATTATCTGCCCCTGTTTTTTCATTCATTTTCGGTTTATTGCCTTCGCACCTATTCTATTATCGCATTTTTCTAAACTTGTATTTTCCTTTCCCATGACCGGATACCGGTTCGATTACATCTGCCTGCCGCAAGTTTGAAAGAAGTTTCGAAGCACCGGAACCTTTCAGTTCAAGAAGTTCCATAACTGCACTTCTTCCGAACACTTCATCAAAGCCAAACTTCTCAAAAAGTCTGTAGATATGGACAATCGTTTTTACAGAAAAATCATTGCCTTTTTCGGAAAGCACACGTTCAATGTCCACTTTTTTATCTCCAATGTCCACTTTTTCAGCTTCAATGTCCACTTTTTTATCTCCAATGTCCACTTTTGCTTCATTCAAACGTCCACTTATGTGAAGATTACGATTATGCAGTTCATTTTTCTCATTCAAAAGCAGATTTCGTAGAAACGCTTCCAGATATTCTGTTGTTTCGTGGATACCTTTTTGCAGATTCGTGTAGTTTGCACGTACAAGTGCATTTCGGAAGTACCACGCATTTTCCGCAAAAATATCATTAGTTACAGAGAAACCAAGCGTCCTTAAATATTTAATAAAGAACACTGCCGTTGTTCTCGTATTGCCTTCGCCAAAAATATGGATTTGCCATAATCTCGAGATAAATACCGCAAGATGATGAATAATCTCGTCCATCGAAAGCCCTTTATAGCTAAAATCTTTCTCCTGTGAAAAATCGTATTCAAGCGTTGCCCTTAGTTCTGATGCACTGCCATACATAACGGTTGCACCATCAAGCACCCATTCTTTCTTTGTAATGTTATAATCTCTCATCTTTCCGGCATGTTTATAAATGCCCAGAAAGAGTTTGCGGTGGATAGCGATATACTCATTCGGAGAAAAGGAAAATGCTGTCTCAGAAAGGATTTCTGCAATGCGTGAAGATACCTTATCTGCTTCTTCGGTACGTTCATCATCCGATACATGTATCGGTCTTTCTTCATAGTAACTGTCGATCAGGCTCTGTGCTTCCTTCATCGTAATTTTGCCTTCAATATTCTGAATGGCTGTATCAATCAGATATTTTGATGGTTTAAGTCCGTCCACTGCCTGAAGTCCGATTGCTGTACTCCAGGCATAGCCTTTATATGCTTTATCCGGTTCAGACTCTTTCAAATATTCCTTAAATGGGTCTTTTTGCATATTCACTACCTCACTTCATAATTTTAATTCAATTTTCCTTTACCACGGCTATACATCTAACATTATAATATATGAATTTTTCCGGCATTTCAAGATTTCCCATACAACGAAAAAGAGATGCCGAAGCATCTCCATAATATTTCATTATTCATATTCAGAGTAATCAACTCACGATTCTTTTCAGCCGCTGCTGACACTTTATTTTTGTCATTTTATGTATAGCTTTCCAAAATTCTCCGGGCAGTTTCCACTAAAGTCATACCGCTGTCCATGCTTCGTTTTTGAAGATAGCTGTGAGCATCTGCTTCTGTCAGACAATTATTTTGTATCAGCATCTCTTTCGCCGATGCGATCACTGCCTTTTCTTCCGGCGACCGTTCTCTAATCTTTCTTTTTCGTTTTTTCTTTTTCTCCGAAATCTGAGAAAGAATGATGTGAACCTGTTCTGCCAATTCGTATACCTTGATCGGCATCGACATGCAGGTAAGATGATCCAAGTATGGAACTTCCTCCAGATAAGCTCTCGATGCGATCAACAGCATTTCAAATTCTTTTGGCATATATTCCCGAAGTTCATCGTACATCATTCGATCTGAATACTTGTATCCGCAGACGATCAGCCCTTCTTCCAAATCGTTAAAACGACTGATCACCTGGCCGCCGGCAGTACAGACTGCCGTGACATCAACACCGCTCCGTACCAAAATATTCCGAATATTCTTTGCATCACTCGGTTTTGGAAACAGTACGATAATATTGATCATCTTCCCACCTCCAGTCCTTCTTCTGAAGGCTATTAAATTTTATACAAATATTCATTAATTTCCCAATCGGTTACCTGACTCTGATAGGAACGCAATTCCGCTTTTTTCGCGCTGATATACTTATGAAAAATATGCTCTCCAAGTACCTCTTTCATAAATTCGGACTTGCGGAACGCATGAAGGGATTCTCTCATGTCTCTCGGAAGGGAACGAATGCCTGCTGCTTCCTTTTCTTCCCGCGTCATCTCATAAAGATTTCCGATATTATGAGGTCCCGGTTCCAGCTCCTCTTCAATTCCGGCCAGACCGGCTGCCAGGCAGACTGCCAGAGCCAGATACGGATTCGTAGCCGCATCCGGTGAACGAAGTTCCAGTCTCGTTCCAATCCCACGTGCTGCCGGAATCCGGATCAGCGGGCTTCGATTGCTTGTTGACCAGGTTACATCGATTGGAGCTTCATAGCCCGGAACCAGACGCTTGTAAGAATTGATCAATGGGTTTGTGATCAACGTCATTTCCGGTGCATATCTTAAAATTCCGGCAAGAAAATGATATCCTTCTTTGCTGATTCCCAAATGTCCTTTTGAATCTGCAAAGATATTCTTGCCATTTTTCCACAATGACATATTGATGTGCATGCCGGAACCATCTACATTGGAAATAGGCTTCGGCATAAAGCTTGCATACAATCCATGGCGTTTTGCAATTGATTTTACCACTAATTTAAATGTCATGATATTATCCGCTGTTTTTAAAGCGTTGGTATATTTGAAATCGATTTCATGCTGTGCAGGTGCAACCTCGTGATGGGATGCTTCGATTTCAAATCCCATATCTTCAAGGGTCAGAACGATATCTCTGCGGGCATTTTCCCCGAGATCAAGCGGTGCAACATCAAAATATCCTGCTTTCTCATGAGTGACGGTTGTCGGTCTTCCTTCTTCATCCGTATGGAATAAGAAAAATTCACATTCCGGACCAACGCAGAAATTGTATCCCATCTTGACTGCTTTGCGCAGCACACGCTTTAATACCCCACGCGGATCGCCTTCAAACGGAACGCCGTCCGGACGATAGACATCACAGATCAAACGGGCAACTCTTCCACGGGAAGAACGCCATGTAAAAATACTAAATGTATCTAAATCCGGATACAGATACATATCCGATTCATCAATCCGTACAAATCCATCTACAGAGGATCCGTCAAACATGCATTTGTTATCCAGTGCCTTTTCTAATTGACGTGCAGTAATCGCAACATTTTTCAGTGTTCCGAATACATCGGTAAACTGAAGCCGAATAAATTCAACATTATTTTCTTCCACAAGACGCATGATATCCTGTTTTGTATAATGAGACATAATCAAACTCCTTTCCTGGTCACACGCGGTCATGGCCGGTAAACATGACCGCGTCAGATTGTTTTTTAAATCGTCGCAATATCGATTAGCGTTAATTTTTCTTTATGTGCTGTTTCTAAACTTGTTAAAAGTGCATTTGCCGTATCGATCGATGTCAGGCAGGTAACTCCTGTCTCGATTGCATTTCTTCGGATCAGGAACCCATCTCTGCTCTTTCCTACTCCCTGCGAAGGAGTATCGATGATCAGATCAATCTCATGGCTTAAGATCAGATCCAGCAGATTTGGAGACTCTTCTTCTATCTTATTAATATACTTTGCAGGTATTCCATGTTTATTCAAAACTCTGCACGTATTTTTCGTAGAATAGATCGTATAACCAAGTGCCGTAAAACGCTTACCCACTTCGATCGCGTCTAATTTATCAGAATCTTTTACGGTCATGATCATCTTCTTATGCTTTGGAAGATCAACTCCATTACCTAAGAATGCCTTATACAACGCTTCGTTATAATCTTTTGAAATACCCAGACATTCTCCGGTAGACTTCATCTCCGGTCCAAGGCTGATCTCAGCACCCCGCAGCTTTTCAAAAGAAAAGACAGGCATCTTAACAGCAAAGTATTCTGATTCTTTTTGAAGTCCCGGCTCGTATCCAAGATCGCGGATCTTCGCACCGACGATCACCTGTGAAGCAAGGTCAACAATCGGGATTCCGGTTACCTTGCTGATGTACGGTACGGTACGGCTGGAACGAGGATTTACTTCGATCACATAGACTTCATCCTGATAAATAATAAACTGTATATTGATCAATCCGATAACATGCAGTGATTTTGCCAGTTTTCTTGTATAATCTTCAATGACACGCTTTAATTTCTTTGAAATATTCAAAGAAGGATATACCGAAATACTGTCGCCGGAATGAATACCCGCTCTTTCGATATGCTCCATGATACCCGGGATCAAAACATCCGTTCCATCGCATACCGCATCTACTTCGATTTCTTTTCCCATCAGATATTTGTCAATCAGAATCGGATGTTCCTGATGATGACGATTGATGATTCCCAAATACTGAACAATATCCTCGTCGGATACGGCAATCTGCATTCCCTGACCTCCTAATACATAAGAAGGTCTTACAAGTACAGGATACCCTAAATCGTGCGCGGCTTCAAGTGCTTCTTCTACCGTAAATACGGTTGTTCCTTTTGCTCTTGGAATACAGCACTCCTCTAAAATCTCATCAAATAATTCTCTGTCCTCTGCTGCATCAACATTTTCAGCACTTGTTCCAAGAATCGGAACGCCCATCTCTTTTAATGCTTCCGTTAGTTTTATGGCAGTCTGTCCACCAAATTGGACAACCGCACCGTCCGGTTTTTCCAGATCGACAATGCTTTCCACATCCTCCGCAGTCAATGGTTCAAAATATAATTTATCGGCAATATCAAAGTCTGTTGAAACCGTTTCCGGGTTATTATTCACAATAATCGTCTCATATCCCAGATCTTTTAAAGCCCATACGCTATGCACGGAACAGTAGTCAAATTCAATTCCCTGTCCGATACGGATTGGTCCGGATCCGAGTACCATAACTTTCTTTTTCTTTTCATCTGCCGTTACTTCATTCTCTCCGTCAAAACAAGAATAGTAATATGGTGTCTGAGCCGCAAATTCTGCAGCACAGGTATCTACGACCTTGTAAGATGCCGTTATGCCATATCCTTTTCTAAGCTTATGAACTTCTTTCTCTTTCATTCCCCTGAAACGTGCGATCACGCTGTCCGGAAATTCAAGTCGTTTTGCTTCTGCTAACAAATCTCTGCTCAATACATCTGCCGTCCGAATCTTTTGTTCCATTTCAACCAGAATCGCAATCTTATCAAGGAACCAAAGATCAATCTTCGTTACCTGATTGATTTCTTCCAGCATCATGCCGCGTCGAATGCATTCTGCGATAACATAGATTCTCCGGTCGTCTACTTTTTCCAGTTCTTTTCGCAGCTCTTCATCTGAGAACGTATGATAAGGGCCATGATCCAAACTATCCACATTCTGTTCCAAGGACCGAAGTGCTTTCATCAATGCACCTTCAAAGTTCGTGCAAATGCTCATGACTTCTCCGGTTGCTTTCATCTGTGTCGTCAATGTTCTCTGTGCCTGAATGAATTTATCAAATGGCAAACGAGGGATCTTTACAACGCAGTAATCCAGCATCGGTTCAAAACTTGCGTACGTCTTGCCTGTGACGGCATTTAAGATTTCATCCAGATGATATCCCAGAGCAATCTTCGCCGTTACTTTTGCAATCGGGTATCCGGTTGCTTTAGATGCCAGTGCCGAAGACCGGCTGACACGCGGATTTACTTCAATGACACAATATTCAAACGAATCCGGGTTTAACGCATACTGAACGTTACATCCGCCCTCTACATTTAATTCAGAGATAATCTTTAACGCAGAAGTACGAAGCATCTGATATTCTTTATCACCCAATGTCTGAGACGGTGCAACGACAATGCTGTCACCGGTATGGACTCCAACCGGATCCAGATTTTCCATATTACATACGGTAATACACGTTCCATTCGCATCCCGCATAACTTCGTATTCGATTTCTTTCCAGCCGGCGATGCATCGTTCAACCAAAACCTCATTTACACGGCTGAGACGAAGCCCGTTCTCCAAAATAGTAATAAATTCTTCTTCATTTGCAGCAATTCCGCCGCCGCTTCCCCCCAGCGTATAGGCAGGTCGAAGAACAACCGGATATCCGATCTTTTCCACAAACTTTAAACCGGCTTCTACATTATGGACAACTTCACTCGGTGCGATCGGCTCTCCAATCTTTTCCATCGTATCCTTAAATTCCTGTCGATCCTCTGCTTTTTTGATTGTCTTCGCAGAAGTACCGATCAGACGGACTCTCTGTTCTTTTAAAAATCCCCGCTCCTCAAGTTCCATTGCAATATTTAATGCATTCTGGCCTCCCAATGTCGGAAGCACGCTGTCCGGTTTTTCTTTCAAAATCAGCTTTTCTACTACTTCTACGGTTAAGGGTTCAATATAAACTTTATCTGCAATATTTTTATCGGTCATGATCGTTGCCGGATTAGAATTCACAAGCACAACTTCAATGCCCTCTTCTTTCAGCGAGCGGCAGGCCTGCGTACCTGCATAATCAAATTCTGCTGCCTGTCCGATAACGATCGGGCCTGAACCAATGACTAATACTTTTTTAATATTTTTATTTCTTGGCATTATTTCGATACCTCCATCATATTCATAAATTCATCAAATAAAAAGTTGGAATCTACCGGCCCCGGACATGCTTCCGGATGAAATTGAACCGTTAATATATTTTTATTCAGATAATGAAGTCCTTCTACTGTCTGATCATTGACATTCAAAAATGCAACTTCTGCAACATCCCGGTCCACACTGCCTTCTTTTACGACATAACCATGATTCTGGGAAGAAATATATACCTTACCGGTTTTTACGTCTTTTACCGGATGATTTCCTCCACGATGTCCATATTTCATTTTCTCCGTATCTGCTCCGTTTGCAAGAGCCATCAGCTGATGTCCAAGACAAATCGCAAAGATCGGAATATCCGTTTCATATAGTTTTTTCAATTCTTCGATTACTTCCGAACATTCTTTTGGATCTCCCGGGCCATTTGACAGCATGATGCCATCCGGTCTGTCATTAAGAATGGTCTCAGCCGGTGTATCAGCAGGATAAACCGTAACATCACAGCCTCTGTCCACAAGACACTGTTCAATATTTTTCTTTGTTCCAAGATCCAATAACGCAACTTTATATCCATCACCTTTATAATGCCGTGTCTCTGTACAGGTGACCGTTTTTACTGCATTTGTTACGCGATATGCCCTGATCTGTGCCATGATTTCATCAATGCGGAGTCGGAATCCTTCATCCGTCGTCAGCATTCCATTCATCGTTCCTTTTTCCCGAAGAATTTTCGTAAGGGCACGCGTATCAATTCCACAAATTCCGGGAACATCCTGATCCTTCAAAAAATCATCGAGATCTCCCTCTCTTCTGAAGTTGCTTGAAAATCTGGAAACCTCCCGAACAATATATGCAGATGGCCATACTCTTTCGGATTCCATATCTGCATAGCAAATTCCATAATTACCAATCAAAGGATAAGTCATAACAACTCCCTGTCCCTGATAGGACGGATCGGTAAGCACCTCTAAATATCCTGTCATAGAAGTATTAAATACCACTTCGCATACTGTTTCTTTTACAGCACCAAAACTTTGTCCTTCGAAAATCTGACCGTCTTCTAAAATCAAAAACGCCTTCATTGATTGTGTCACCTGTCCTTTCTCATAAGTTCCACCTGAAAATATCTTTCAGAAAAAACTATATATCTAAATTTGGGCAAAAAAAAAGAGGCACCAATAATAAGGAATAGTAATCTATACGTTATCTCTGTTCCACAAAAACAGTAAAATAACGCTATAATCCTTACGAGCTCTCTTGATTCTTTCTCTTCAAATTGCAACAATTCTAACACAATTGAAATAAAAATACAAGTCTTTTTTAAAATTTAATAAAACACTTAATAAAATAAAGCAAAAAGGAGGATTTTTGCAATTTCCCCTCCTTTATCTTTCATTTCTATCTCTGTCTCGTGCCTGCTTTGAATAAATGCATCCACAGTAGTCCTGACGGTACAGCCCAAATTGTTCTGACAATTCAATGGATCGTTTATAACCATTTTTCTTTTTAAAATCTGACGGAAGATGTGAAACTCCATATTCTTTCGCCAGCCGTTCTCCGATTTCATTGATCCAATCTGCATTTTTATGCGGACTGATCGACAATGTCGTCGTAAAATAGTCCATCTGCATCTGTGAAGCCACCTGAGCTGCTTCCCTCATCCTCAATTCATAACAGTCATAACACCTTTTCCCCCGTTCCGGCAGTTCTTCCATCCCCTTTGCCATCGTAAAAAAAGTTCTTGGATCATAGTCTCCTTCTATAAAGGTCACCTGATTCTGATAATCCCCCTCATTCTCCCGGATCAGCCGCTTTATCTCATGAACACGAGCCTCATACTCGGACTCCGGAAAGATGTTCGGATTATAATAAAACACCGTAATCTCGAAATATTGCGACAAATATTCCAGCACATAACTGCTGCATGGGGCACAGCAGCTATGCAGAAGCAATGTAGGAAGTTTTTTACCTCCTTCGTGCATTCTGAGCACCTGTTCCAATTCTTTCTGATAATTTCTTCTATTCATTGCCCGATGCTAATGGGAGAGCCTCCCATATCTCCTTTTCCATTCTTACCCTATAGTCATCTTCATATTTTTCCTGATAAATCTTGATGATCTCTTCTTCTTTTGCCTTTCGAACTTCATTCTCCCAGATCTCCTGCGACTTCTCGCTATCATTCTTGTGAACCATCTGAATAATAAAATATCCCTGTGAAGTCGTCAGAATCCCCCTGACTTCCCCATCTTCCATATCTTTCAATTGATTCCATTTATCAAGATCCGCTCCTTCTCCGGATGTCTGAAATGACTGCTCTGTATTATAATCTAATTGATATTCTTTTGCAACATCATCCATTGACATTCCTTCTTTGATCTTCTCCAATGCTTCCAACGCTTTCTTTTTGACCCTTTCCTGTTCATCTTTATCCATCTCGACCTGATTTCCATCCGAATCTGTCGTCATCGTTGAAAATAAAATCAAATGTACTGTCGTCATCCGATAATCGCTTTTCTCATATTCTTTTTCAATTCCATCCAGACTGTCTTCACAAAACTTTGCAACCAGCTGAATATCCTCATAATGTTCTAAAAGTTTATCGATTGTAATGCCATATTCAATCACTTCTTCATCTGAAAATTCCCGTATTGTCTCTTCTGCCTGCTCTCTGCACTTTTTCTTTTCTTTTTTCGACAATGTCACATGATTCTTTTTTGCTTCCTGTCTGAGTGCTTTTTCAACTTCTAACTCTTCTGCAATATCACTCTTCACATCATCTTCATAAGTAATTGCAAGACCGTCTTTATCCGTTCCGGTTCGTGCACTCCACATACTGGTTCCCCATTTGCCCTCAATCACGCTGCGCCATAACATAAAATGGATCATTACTTCAGATACATTGATCTCCTGATTCCCTACTTTCATCACGACCGTATCCGCATTATAAGAAACTTCACCTTTATCTAATACAGAATTTGCCCAGATTGCAGCTGATATAAAGACGCTCAATCCAATGACCATATACTTTCGCATAACATCCTCCAAAGAAAAAACAGATTCAAGAACGCAACAGGCATTCGAAATACTTCTTTATAACTATAGCATAATCCACACATTTTTTGACAAAATTTATAAATAATTTATACACTTTTCATAACTATATCGTTTCACTATTTTCTCTTTTTTTCATATCTTAATTAAAATAGTTTTTGTGAGGAATACCATGAAAATGACACAAACTGATATGATTGATACCGGGCAATTACAAGTCCGTGTCACTTCAAGCATCGGATTTCTCCCCATTGCAGATGCTTCTATTGAAATTTCTTATACCGGTGATCCCAATTCTGTCATTGAAACATTATCAACAGATGAAAATGGCATCTCGGAAACCATCGATCTCTCGACTCCCCCTTTAGAATATTCAATGACACCAAGCGAAAATCAGCCCTACTCTGAATATACCATCAAAGTTTCTGCACCTGATTACAACACACTTACCATCACCGGTGCAGAATTGATGGCAACGATAACCTCCATTCAAAATGTAAATCTGACTCCACTCCTGGCCCAGGAAAATCCGGTTGATGTACTGACGATCGGACCGCACACTCTGTTCGGCAATTATCCTCCTAAAATCGCCGAATCAGAAATAAAACCGCTGGATGAAAGCGGTGAAATTGTTCTCAGTCGTGTTGTCATTCCGGAATATATTATTGTTCACGATGGCTCTGTTACCGATACAACTGCTTCGAATTATTATGTCAAATACAAAGATTATATAAAGAATGTTGCATCCTGCGAAATCTATTCAACCTGGCCTCGTTCCACGATTGAAGCAAATGTTCTTGCAATTATGTCTTTTACGCTAAACCGCGTTTATACCGAATGGTATCGCAACAAAGGCTACGATTTTACCATCACTTCTTCCACTGCCTTTGATCACAAATGGATTAAGGGAAAAAATACTTTTGACAGTATTAATGAAGTAGTCGATGAAATATTCACAAATTATCTGTCACGTCCGAACATTTCCCAGCCGATTTTGACTCAATATTGTGACGGGAAAAAAGTATCCTGTCCGAATTGGATGCCCTTATAGTAAAGACGTATGATAGTTTATATTAATATAGAAGGAATTTTTTATATGGAAAATTGATATAATCTAAGACAAGCGTGTCACCAAGGCACGCTTGATTTTTTAGAAACGTTCATTGTATTTCCTCCAATTTTATGTTATATTTGATTTAAAGAAGGGGCTTTCGCCCCAATCCTTAAAATAGTTGATTAAGTATGCTGACATCGTTATCTTAATCATCAAAAAATGTGATTGATTAAATATGCTAACACCGCTATTTTAATCATTAGCTCAATAAGTTGGTCGCACATCTTATTGAGCTTTTTTATTGTTTTTATGTATTTCTTCATTTCTTCCTTAAATGCCTGCTAAGTTTTTCAAATTCTTTTGATACTATCTGTACATTTGCCGGGCATTCATTGGCGATCATGCGGATGCCAATAAAAAAAGAATCCATCAGAGTTTTTGATCTCTCTGATAAATCCTTAAACTTTATATCCACCCATCCGGGAGATATCTCATATTGAATCTCGTCCTCGGTCAGATCTTTTATTGATCCGATCAGGTTCTGTGCCAGAGTTGAAACGCCGGCACAAATGATGTCTTTGCCATACGGTGCACCTCTTGCATGTCCATTCACTGTAATATGGCTGCTGCGCACATTTACTTCAATCAAATAGCATCATTCCTTTCTATCTGACTTTCCCTGCCAGTGGGAGATAATTGAATCACCGTTCCTTCTTAATCTACGAATACCCAGTCATCTGCTAGCATATCAGCCTGAGATGCAAGCCATCCCATCTGCACACCGGAAGTTCCAACAAAAGCTACTGCCATGTTGCCGATTGCATCATGCTCACAGTTCACGATATCTCCGGTAGGTGCTTTGTAAGAGATTCCGCTTGCAAGCTGAATGTACTGTTTCTTACCATTCCATCCTTTACGGGCAACTTTTAATCCACGCTTTAGATACTTAATAGCTTCGCCGAAACTAAAAGTTGCTTCACCGCCAAGTTCAGGACAATTGTCTTTATCTGCAATCACCCATTCATCAGAGCAGATATTTAAAAGGGTGTAGAGAACTCTCTGTGCTTTTCTAATATCCAATTCGTCACCATCTTTGTTACCTTCCTTTCTTAAAAATTGGTATAAAAATACCACCGATCATTTTTCTGACTAGTGGTTATAATCAACTTATTATACGAACGGAATCATTTCTTTCACATCCTTCAATGTCCGTTTTGCTTTTTCAATTAGGGAATTCTCAAATAAATATTCAATCCCTTT
>Ga0129309_1000336_pt1 | contig 38939 bp, 31 predicted proteins | sample L1105metagenome_FD_94439 | JGI IMG/M metagenome (GOLD analysis project Ga0129309, IMG submission 94439) | Ring-tailed lemur group fecal microbial communities from Wisconsin, USA - L1105 metagenome | ecosystem: Host-associated > Mammals > Digestive system > Large intestine > Fecal | place: USA...
GCGGCGTCGGCAAGAGCACCGTCACCGCCTCTCTGGCCGCCGCCATGGCCAAGAAGGGCCGCAAGGTAGCCGTTCTGGATGCCGACATCACCGGTCCCTCCATCCCCACCGCCTTCGGCATCCATGAGAAGGCCACCGGCACCGACACCGGCATTGACGCCGCCGTCACCGCCGGGGGCATCAAGCTCATGTCCCTGAACCTGCTCACCGCCAACGAGACCGACCCCGTCATCTGGCGCGGCCCCGTCATCGCCGGCGTGGTCACCCAGTTCTGGACCGACGTGGTGTGGGGCGACGTGGACTATATGTTTGTCGATATGCCTCCCGGAACCGGCGACGTGCCTCTGACCGTCTTCCAGTCCCTGCCTGTGGACGGCGTCATCGTGGTCACCTCTCCCCAGGACCTGGTGTCCATGATCGTCACCAAGGCCGTCAACATGGCCAAGATGATGGATATTCCCGTTCTGGGCCTGGTGGAGAATTACAGCTACTTCCAGTGCCCCGACTGCGGCGCCAAGCACGCCATCTTCGGCGAGAGCCAGCTGGACTCCGTGGCCGCCGAGCTGGGCGTCCCCGTCCTGGCTCGTCTGCCCATCGACCCCGCCCTGGCCGCCGCCTTCGACGCCGGCCAGATCGAGCAGGTGGAGAAGAACCCCATGGCCGAGGTGGCCGACCGTCTGGACGGCTGAGTCATCGCGGCGGCCTTCGGGCATCTGTTTCTCAAAGCGGCAAGGCCGGACCCTGTTGGGTCCGGCCTTGTTTTTTTACTTTCGAGAAGGTTTTTTTAATCTGCGCTTAAATTTTTACTCTGGTTTCCATAATTCGACAAAATGTTTTTCCAATTCGGCATATAATGTCCTCAGAAAACGACGGTAAGAGACAATCCTCCACAAAAGCCGTCCTCTTTTCGAGTTTACATAAAGTTATAATGTATGCATACCCCAGGCGCCATAATAAAAAAGGACGCCGCTGAGAAGCGGCGTCCTGCAGGAGACAAGTATTTGATTACTTGTGGTCCACGGAGTACATGTGCTCGATCAGCTCCAGAACCTTGTTGGAGTAACCGATCTCGTTGTCGTACCAGGACACGACCTTCACGAAGGTGTCGGTCAGAGCGATGCCGGCGTCGGCGTCGAAGATGGAGGTGTGGGTGTCGCCCAGGAAGTCGGAGGACACGACGGCCTCGTCGGTGTAGCCCAGGATGCCCTTCAGCTCGCCCTCGGAGGCGGCCTTCATGGCGGCGCAGATCTCCTCGTACTTGGCGGGCTTCTCCAGGTTGACGGTCAGGTCAACGACGGAGACGTCCAGGGTGGGAACACGCATGGACATGCCGGTCAGCTTGCCGTTCAGCTCGGGGATGACCTTGCCGACAGCCTTGGCGGCGCCGGTGGAGGAGGGGATGATGTTGCCGCAGGCAGCACGGCCGCCGCGCCAATCCTTCATGGAGGGGCCGTCAACGGTCTTCTGGGTGGCGGTGACGGAGTGAACGGTGGTCATCAGGCCGTCCTTGATGCCCCAGTTGTCGTTCAGGACCTTGGCGATGGGGGCCAGGCAGTTGGTGGTGCAGGAGGCATTGGACACGAAGTTCATGTCGGTGGTGTACTTGTCCAGGTTGACGCCGCAGACGAACATGGGGGTAGCGTCCTTGGAGGGGGCGGACATGATGACCTTCTTGGCGCCGGCGTCCAGATGGCCCTGGGACTTCTCCTGGGTCAGGAACAGGCCGGTGGACTCCACCACGTACTCAGCGCCCAGCTTGCCCCAGGGCAGGTCGGCGGGATTACGCTCAGCGGAGACAGGGATCTCCTTGCCGTTGACGACGATGGCGTTCTCGGTGTGACCGATCTCAGCCTCGCACTTGCCGTGCATGGTGTCGTACTTCAGCATATAAGCCAGATACTCGGCGGGGCACAGATCATTGATGCCAACGACCTCGATCTCAGGGTGATTCAGACTAGCGCGGAACACCATACGGCCGATGCGGCCAAAACCATTGATGCCAACTTTGATGCTCATGTTCAACTACTCCTTCTCTATTCAATATCTAAATTAGAACTTTGGGGAACTGTCGAGGGTATTATATCCTTTTTTTCGTACTTTTGGTAGTGTGTTTTTCCCTATAATTAAAAATTTTTTCTGACCAAAATTAGCCATAGCGTGAAGAAGGCCTGGCTTCTCTTAATTTCTCCGTTCTTTTTTCCCTTTAACCGCTCCTTAATGCTGTTTTTCTCGGTTCTCCCCCTTTTTTCGCTTTTCTTCTTGTTGGTACTGGAAATGTTTGCTATACTATTGGAGCAACATGTCCCATGTATCTTTGACACATGCTACCGAATAGATACGATCCGGTCCGGCCCCGACCGGTCAGAAAGGAATCCTCCATGTCTGATTTCAATCTTCTTCTGGACGCCTTCCCCGAGGCCGCCCTTTTGGCCCGTCAGGGGCTGATCACCGCTGTCAATCCGCTGGCCCGGCACTACCTGCCTCAGCTGGAGGCCGGCGCTCCCCTGCCTGAGTATATGGCTGTCCCTCTGCACGCGCCCAGCGGGGCCGGCGCCTTCACCGCCGGCCTAAGCCGCTACGACTTCAGTGTCCGGGACATGGGCGGCGGTGAAACTCTGGTTCTGTTCCATCCCGCTCCCCAGTCCGCCCTCACCGACACCCAGCTGGACGGCGCTCTGCGGCAGATGCGCCAGCTTCTCAACGATGTTTTGGTCTCCATAGACCAGCAGTCCCAGCTCCCCGCCTCCCTGCCCAAGAGCTATTACCAGATGTTCCGTCTGCTGAACAACCTGGAGTTTCTGCGCTCCGCTGCCGACCGGCAGGGCGTGGATTTCCATCCCGTCACCATGGACCTGGCCGGGCTGTGCCGCCACGTCACCGACGCCGCCGCTCCCCTGCTGGCCGACCAGGGGGTCCAGTTGACCTTCGTCTCCTCTCTGACCTCCCTGCTCATCCCCGGCGACCCCCAGCTGCTCCAGCGGCTGCTGCTGGAGCTCATCGCCAACTCCGTCCGGGCCGTGGGCAAGGGGGCCATCCGCCTCTCCCTGAGCCTCCAGGGCAGGCGGGCCCTGCTGTCCCTGTCGGACAGCGGCGCCGCCCCCACTCCCCGGCAGCTGGCCGCCATGGTCCAGCAGGACTCGGATCAGTTTATCCCCGCCCCCGGCTCCGGCGCCGGCCTGGGACTGCCCATCGCCCGGCACATTGCGGCCCTCCACGGCGGCTCCATGCTGGTGGAGTGGGGCCAGTCCGGCCCCACCGTGTTCCTCACCCTGCCCGCCGGGCCTCTGGACCCGCGGGCCGCGGTGAATACCCCCGCCCCCCAGACCGACGGCGGACTGTCCCCCCTGCTGGTGGCTCTGGCCGACGTGCTGCCCGCCAGCCTGTTCCGTCTGGATGACCTGGAGTAAGGTTTCCCTTTTTGCCGCAGGGGCGAAGGCTCGCCGCCCCTGCGGTTTTCTGTTTTTCCTGGAGAAGCTCTTGACGGCATCCCAAGCGCCGATGTAAAATATCTTGTTTGAAATTTAGACTTAGGAGGCGGTCGTCTTGATCAAGCGCGGCTTTGACAATCAGGAATATTTACAGCTCCAGTCCCAACATATCCGGGATCGCATCGCCCAATTCGGGGGCAAGCTGTATCTGGAATTCGGAGGGAAGCTCTTCGATGATTTCCACGCCTCCCGCGTTCTGCCCGGCTTCGAGCCCGACAGCAAGCTGCGGATGCTGGAGCAGCTGAAGGACAACGCCGAGATCATCATTGTCATCAACGCCGGCGACATCGAGAAGAACAAGGTCCGGGGCGACCTGGGCATCACCTACGACAGCGACGTGCTGCGGCTCATCGACCTGTTCCGGGGCCGGGGCCTCTATGTGGGCAGCGTGGTGGTCACCCAGTACAAGGGCCAGCCCGCTGCCGACGCCTTTCAGGCCCGGCTGGAGGGCCTGGGCATCCGGGTCTACCGCCACTACCCCATCGACGGCTACCCCCACAACATCGCCAAGATCGTCAGCGACGACGGCTTCGGCAGAAACGACTATATCGAGACCAGCCACTCCCTGGTGGTCCTCACCGCTCCCGGCCCGGGCAGCGGCAAGATGGCCACCTGCCTTTCCCAGCTCTACCACGAGCACAAGCGGGGCATCGTGGCCGGCTACGCCAAGTTTGAGACCTTCCCCATCTGGAACCTGCCTTTGAAGCACCCCGTCAACCTGGCCTACGAGGCGGCCACCGCCGACCTGGACGACGTGAATATGATCGACCCCTTCCACCTCCAGGCCTACGGCCAGACCACTGTCAACTACAACCGGGATGTGGAAGTCTTCCCCGTCCTGGCCGCCATTTTTGAGAAGATCACCGGCTCCTGCCCCTACAAGTCCCCCACTGACATGGGGGTGAACATGGCGGGCAACTGCATCGTGGACGACGATGCCTGCCAGGAGGCCGCCCGGCAGGAGATCATCCGCCGGTACTACGACGCGGTGTGCGAGCGCCGCCAGGGCAAGGGCTCGGACAACGCGGTGTACAAGCTGGAGCTGCTGATGCAGCAGGCCGGTGTTGATGCCGGCATCCGCCCCGTGGTGGCCGCCGCCAACCAGGTGGCCGAGGAGACCGGCGAGCCCGCCATGGCCATCGAGCTCCGGGACGGCTCCATCGTCACCGGCAAGACCTCCGAGCTCATGGGCTGCTCCGCCGCCGCTCTGCTCAACGCCCTGAAGAAGCTGTCCGGGGCGGGAGGCCACGGCGTCCACCTCATCGCCCAGTCCGCCATTGAGCCCATCCAGACCGTTAAGGTCAAGTACCTGGGCTCCGCCAACCCCCGCCTCCACAGCGATGAGGTCCTCATCGCCCTGGCCGCCTCCGCCAATCTGGAACAAAAAGCCGCCGAGGCTCTGAAGACGCTTTCCTCCCTCAAGGGCTGTCAGGCCCACTGCTCCGTCATCCTCTCCCCCGCCGACGAAGGCACCTACCGCAAGCTGGGCCTCCAGCTCACCTGCGAGCCCCAGTACCAGACCAATAAGCTGTATCACCGATAAGAAAAATCCACCGGCATAGCCGGTGGATTTTTTTATGATCCCGAAGTGCGTACTTGGCTGACTTCTTCTACTCAGACAAGCCTTCTTTTGCAAGACGGATAAACTCCGAAATAATTTTCCATTGATAGTTGGATTTCAAAAAACCAAATTTGATCGGATATTCCGCTTGCTTTCCCAATCTGAACCTATATGTCTGCCTGAGATCGTCGGGCGATACCGCCGCATAGGCAAGATTCTCCGGGCAAAAACAGGCGCCGGCACCCTGCATGCACAAAGACAAAAGAGTTTCTATGTTGTCTGATTTTGCCTTCACAACGGGAGAGATATTTGCCTTTTCAAGCATGGTGCGCCCGATCTTTCCCGCTATGTCATCAAAATTCCCCAATAAAAACGGGCAGCTGCGAAATGCGGACAGATCTCCTTTTTCCAACTGCTCCGCGATCTCTTCTGTGTTTTCCGCCGAAATTTGCCGCAAGCATGTTTTTGACACAAGAAGGACCACTTCTTCCCGGTAAAAATCACAGAGTTCCACATTTTGCATCGTGTTTGAAAAATGAGCGATCGTAAGATCGACCTCCCCGTTTATCAGTTTGTAATACAGCGTTTTATTGGCCGCCTCGGAAAGCTCAATCTCAATGTTGGGGTACTGCTTCTGAAACTTCAGAATCAAGTCCGGCATGATCGCCCGGCCGCGGGTGAACGCAATACCGATCCGCAGAATCCCTTTTTGGTTTTGTGTTATGTCGCAAAATTCACGGCGCATCGTCTTTAATTCCCGCTGGACCGTTTCCGCATACCGCAAAAACACAGTCCCGGCATAGGTGATTTCCAGCGGAACGTGGCGGATCAGCAGTTGGCACCCCAATTCTTCTTCCAGCGAGGCAATGTGGGAACTCAGGGACTGCTGGGTGATATGAAGCTGCTGCGCCGCTTTTGTAAAGCTGCGCTCACGGGCAAGTATCACAAAATAATCAAAACTGGAAAAATTCATCTGGGGCCTCCTTCACAGTTTGTTTTTGTATTATATATCAATTTTAACAGTTTTACAATGTCTTTCCTCCGTGATATTCTTTATTTAGAGGAAGGAAGAAGCACAAGTAAATCTTCCGAAATCTCGATAAATAACGATGATGGAGGTTTGTTTGCTATGTTGTATGTGCTTGCTGCAGTTCTTTTCCTGAAAGTGATCCTGTTTCCGCTTTGCAGAGATTCCGATACGATGAAACTCACAAATTTCTACTGGCTTAGATGAACGACATAAGGAACATTTGCTTGCTATGGAAACACGAATCTTACCGATATTCGCTGCAACCTTTTGGGCGTGCATTTGGAGATTGATATGGACGTATCTGCATAAAAAGGGAGGTATAAGTGATGAATTTACTGGACTTGTTTAGCCTGCAGGGAACTCTGTTTGCCATGATGCTGATCGGCGCATGGCTCAAAAAGTGTGGAGTCATTGATGAAAACGGGAAGAAGTGTCTGACGGACCTGTGTGTTAATGTTGTCATTCCCTGCAACATTTTCAAATCCTGTCTCATCAAATTAAATATGACGATTTTCCGTTCCTGCGCGCTGCTTTTATTGTCTGCGGTTATGATACAGGCCGTATGTCTCACGCTGAACCGATTTTTATTCAACCGCTATGCTCCACAGCAGAGAAAGGTCCTCCAATACTGCACGATCGTCCCCATGAGCGGATTTTTGGGGAATCCAATCGCGGAGGGGATCTATGATGAAATCGGTATTCTATACACTTCGATTTTTCTGATTCCCATGCGAATCGTGATGTGGTCCGTTGGAACGACTTACTTTGTGGCCAATGCGGAGGTGGATCGAAAAAAGGTTTTCAAAAATATTCTGACACATCCCTGCTTGGTTGCGATTTACCTTGGCGTTTTCTTTATGGTAACACAAATTCAGCTTCCCGGTGTCGTTACGGAAACCGTTCGCTATATCGGCAACTGCAACAGCGCGATAACCATGTTCATTGTCGGTACCATACTCGCGGATGTAAAACTCCGTACGATCTTCAACCGGGACACCACCCTGTTCAGCATTTTCAGGCTGGCGGTGCTGCCTGCCATCGCATATGGGATCGGGTATGCGCTCAGACTGGATCAAATCTCCCTGGGCATCAGTGTTCTGATGACCGGAATGCCGGCCGGCGCAACCGCGGCAATTTTTGCCGCCAGATACAACAGTGATGCGCCGTTTGCTACAAAATGCGTTGTGATGTCAACACTTGCATCAATGCTGACACTCCCTCTATGGTGTTACTTGATTGGATAAGTTGGAAAGGAGTATCAAATGAGCAAATTGAAATCAGAGAAAATGGGCATCTCTTCCGTAAAAAATGATGTGAGTCAGGAACTTGCTTTTCTTCGCAACCAAATTCAGCACTACGAAAAAGAATGTTCGGCACTAAGGCATCAATGCACTTTACTCCGGGATGAAAATAGTGCAATGCAGCAATTGCTGGGAAAAATTCAGCATGTAGTCTTTGATACAAACCAATAGTTCACTTACCGTCTGACTCAGCGCTTCTTCCATACTAAATCATACCCCAGCACATCGGCCAGTTCCACGGCCTCACCGTAGCGGAGAGAGCCACGCTTGAGCTTGCCGGACAGATTGGGGATGCGTCGTGATGTCGACCCTGGCATCCATGCTGACGCTCCCCCTGTGGTGTTACTTGGTTGGATGAGCGGAAGGATATCTCCGGCAATCCGCCCGCGGGTGGTTGCCTCCATTGAAAAACCGCCCGGGCCTCCACACGGCTGGAGGCCCGGGCGCGGTTTATTGACGACAGCACCGATCTTTTCGGTCAGTTCAGGTGCCAGATATCCTCGTTGTACTGGGCGATGGTGCGGTCGGAGGAGAAATACCCCGACTTGGCGATGTTGACCAGCATCTTCCTGGCCCAGGCCTTCCGGTCGCCGTAGTCGTGGATGGCCCGCTCCTTGGCGGCGATATAGTCCTCCACGTCCAGCAGAGCCATGAACCAGTCCTTGCTCTTCATGTCCTTCCAGAGGGCGGACAGGCAGGCGGGGTCGCCGATGGCCAGCAGCTCGGGGGACACCAGGAAGTCCACCAGCTTCTCCACCTCGGGGCGGTGGTAGTGGTCCAGGGGTTTGTAGCTGCCCTGGCTGTACAGCTCGATCACCTCGTCGCTCTGGGCGCCGAAGGTGTAGATGTTGTCCTCTCCCACCAACTGGGCAATTTCCACATTGGCCCCGTCCAGGGTGCCCAGGGTCACGGCTCCGTTGGCCATGAACTTCATGTTGCCGGTACCGCTGGCCTCCTTGGAGGCCAGGGAGATCTGCTCGGAGAGATCGCAGGCGGGGATCAGAGCCTCAGCCCAGGTGACGTTGTAGTTCTCCACCATGGCCACCCGCAGCCAGGGCCGGACCTGGGGGTCCTGCTCGATGAGCTGCTGAAGGCACAGGATCAGGTGGATGATGTGCTTGGCCATCACATAGGCGGGGGCGGCCTTGGCGCCGAAGAGGACGGTGACGGGCCGCTCCGGGCGGCGGCCGGCCTTGATCTCCAGGTATTTGTGGATGATATACAGGGCGTTCATCTGCTGGCGCTTGTACTCGTGGAGCCGCTTGATCTGGATATCGAAGACAGACCGGGAGTCCAGCTCGACGCCCTGGGCGGCCCACAGCAGGCGGCACAGCTGGTCCTTATTGGCCTGTTTGACCTCCAGCAGGCGGTCCAGCACCTTGTCGTCGTCGACGTAGGCCAGCAGGCCCTCTAACTTGCGGGCATCCTGCCGCCAGTCAGGGCCGATGCAGCCGTCGATGAGCTGGGTCAGGGCGGGGTCGCAGGCCTCCAGCCACCGGCGGAAGGTGACGCCGTTGGTCTTGTTGTTGAATTTCTCCGGGTACAGGTCGTAGAAGGGCTTAAGCTCGGAGTTTTTCAAAATCTCGGTGTGGAGGGCGGCCACGCCGTTGACGGAGAAGCCGTAGTGAATATCCATATGGGCCATGTGGACCCGGAGCTGGTCGTCGATAATGGCCACCCGGGAATCGGGATGGGCCTCCTTGACCCGGCTGTCCAGCTCTTCAATAATGGGTACCAGCTGGGGGGCCGCCTTCTGGAGGAAGGCCAGGGGCCACTTCTCCAGGGCCTCGGCCAGGATGGTGTGGTTGGTGTAGGCGCAGGTCCGACTGACCTGGTCAATGGCCTGGTTGACGGACATCCCCCGGTCGGTGAGGAGCCGGATCAGCTCGGGAATGACCATGGATGGGTGGGTGTCGTTGATCTGAATGACAACATGGTCTGCCAGGGTGTCCAGGGCATAGCCCCGCTCCTCCAGCTCCTGGAGGATGAGCTGGGCCCCGGCGGACACCATGAAGTACTGCTGGTACACCCGGAGCAGGCGGCCGGCGTCATCGCTGTCGTCGGGGTACAGGAAGGAGGTCAGGTTGTGGTCGACGTCCCCCTTATCGAAATCAATGCCCACCCAGGGCTGGTCGGCGGGCTCCTCCACATCGAAGAGGTGGAGCCGGTTGGCGTACCCGTTGTTTGCCCCGGGGATGGCCACATCGTACAGCACCGCCCTGACCTCCCGGCCGCCGAAGGGGACGGTGAAGGTCTTTCCGGTGGGGATGAGCCAGCTCTCGTCCTCGATCCAGGGATTGGGCTCCTCCACCTGCTTGTTGCTCGCAAATTTCTGCTTAAAAAGGCCATAGTGGTAATTGAGGCCCACGCCGTCGCCGGGCAGACCCAGGGCGGCGATGGAGTCCAAAAAGCAGGCGGCCAGACGGCCCAGGCCGCCGTTGCCCAGGGAGGGCTCGGGCTCCATGGACTCCAGGACGCCCAGATCCCGGCCCAGCTCGGACAGCAGGTCCTTCACCGGACCATGAAGGCCCAGGGCCAGCAGGTTGTTGGACAGCAGCTTGCCCATGAGGAACTCGGCGGAGAAGTAGTACAGCTTCCGTCCGGTCTTGGGGGCGGGCCGGTCCTGCGCCAGCCGCCGGGTGAGCAGCAGCAGGGCCTCGTACAGCTGGTGGTCGTCACATTGGTCGGGAGAGCGGCCAAACCGCTCCTGGGTCAGCTCAAAGAGTTGTTCTTTCAGTTGCATCGTGAAGTCTCCCTTCTTGCCCTCGCGTTCCGCAAACCGACGCCCGGCGGGGCATTTCTCACGGTCTGGGTCCTCTTTTTGGGCACGGAAACGTTTCCGCATTTAATTCCGGCGTCAGTATATCAGCTGTCTGCCCCACCGTCAAATGGTTTTTGCTGAAATCCTGCACAATTTTGCAAGGATTTAACCAAATATCTGCGGCTTCTCTCCAAAATGGGGCCTTTTCTCTGGAAAAGGCCCCATTTTTCACCGTCGCCCCGGCTGGAGCGCGGCAGCTTTCTATTCCGTTTTGTCACCGGCGCTCTGTTTCCGGGGCAGGCGCTGATAGACCTTCATCTCCCGGTGGAGGCGCTTGGCCAGCCTGGCGTCATAGCTGCCCGGCAGAGCCCGCCACTTCCAGTTGGTTCCCAAGGTGGAGGGGGTATTCATCCGGGCCTCGCTGCCCAGACCCAGTACGTCCTGCATCTGCATCACGGCCAGATCGGCCACAGAAGCCCAGGCCCCGCGCATCATGCCCCAGTGGTAGCCTTCCCCGGTGGTGAGGCGCAGATACTCCTTGGCGAAGGCCACGTCCTTCCGGGGGGCGTTTTCCATCCAGCCCTGAATGGTGTCGTTATCGTGGGTGCCCGCGTAGACCACGCAGTGGGGGGTGTAGCAGTGAGGCAGGTAGTCGCTGCCCGCGTCCCGGCTGTCAAAGGCGAACTCCAGGATCTTCATGCCGGGGTAGCCCGTGTCCCGCAGGAGCTGGCGGACCCCCTCGGTGAGGAAGCCCAGGTCCTCAGCGATGATGTCCTTGTCCCCCAGGGTCTCATTGACTCTCCGGAAGAAGTCCATGCCGGGACCGGGGCGCCAGCGGCCGTTTTTGGCGGTGTCGTCCCCGGCGGGGATGGCGTAGTAGGCCTCGAAGCCCCGGAAATGGTCGATCCGCAGAGTGTCGTAAATGCGGAACTGGGCGGCGACGCGGCGCAGCCACCAGCGGTAGCCGTCCTCTTTCATCTTCTCCCAGTCAAAGAGGGGATTGCCCCACAGCTGGCCGTCGGCAGAAAAGCCGTCGGGGGGACAGCCCGCCACCTCGGTGGGGCTGCCCTGGTCGTCCAGCTGGAACTGGTCCGGGTCGGACCACACGTCGGCGCTGTCCCCGGCCACATAGATGGGCAGGTCTCCGATGATGGACACTCCCTTGCCGTTGGCGTATTTCTTCAGGGCGCTCCACTGCTGGAAAAAGAGGTACTGGACCCCCTTCCAGAAATCCACCTCACCGGCCAGCGCATGCCGGGCGGTCTCCAGGGCGTCTGGCTCACGCAGCCGCTCGGGGGCGGGCCACTGAAACCAGGAGGCTCCGCCGTACCTGCCCTTCAGAGCCATGAACAGGGCGTAATCCTCCAGCCACTCCGCCTCCTCCCGGCAGAAGGCATCGAACGCCTCCCGCTCCTTATTCAGCAGCCGGGCGCAGGCACGGCGCAGGACGGGGTAGCGGTTCTGGTACAGCAAGCCGTAGTCCACGGAAGCGGGGTCGTCCCCCCAGTTCAGGTTCCGGTACTCCTCCGCCTCCAGCAGCCCCTGCCGGGCCAGCTGGTCCAGGTCGATGAAGTAGGGGTTGCCGGCATAGGAGGAGAAGGACTGGTAGGGGGAATCCCCATAGCTGGTGGGGCCTACCGGAAGGATCTGCCAGCAGCTCTGTCCGCCGGCAGCTAAGAAGTCAACAAATTCCCGGGCCGCCTCCCCCATGGTGCCGATCCCGTAGGGGGAGGGCAGGGAAGAAATGGGCATCAGGATTCCTGCTTTTCTCACATTGGGTTCTCCCTTTCTCTGTTGGGTTTTGGGTTCTTCCGCCGCGGGGTCAAAGGGCCCCCACGCTCTCTCCCTCCACCAAACGGAAGGGGACCACTCGGTGGACCGCCTTTGGGGTGTGGAGCTGAATGTTCCGCAGGAGGATATCCACCCCCTGCTCCGCAAAGCGCTGGGCGTCCTGGCGGACGGTGGCCAGCCTTGGGACCAGATAGTCGCCCATGGAGACGCCGTCATAGCCCACGACGGAGATGTCCTCCGGCACCCGCTTGCCCCGGTCCCGGAGGGCACGGATAACGCCCACCGCCATCACGTCGCTCATAGCGAAAATGGCGGTGAGGTCGGGGTTTCGGTCCAGCAGCCGCCCGGCGGCGGCGTAGGCGTCGGCCATGGAGTAGCGGCTGGACTCGCACTGGCGCTGGTCGTCAAAGGGCAGGCCCCGGCGGGCAAAGGCCTTTTGGCAGCCCTGGAGCCGCCGGAAGCTGATCTGAGAACAGGCCCAGTTGCCGCCCAGCACGCCGATGCGGCGGTGGCCCCGCTCCACCAGGTAGTCCACCACCTGGGCGGCGGCCTCCTCGTCGTCGGTGGTCAGGGAGGACAGATTCTCAAAGCCCAGGTCCGCCGCCGTGTTGGTCAGCAGGACGCAGGGGACCCCGATCTGGCCGAAGCCGGACCGGAAGAACTCCAGGTCGCCCCCCAGAAACAGGATACCCAGGGGCTTCCGCTCCCGGCACAGCTGGGCGGCGTAGGCCACCTCGTTGGCGTCCTCGTCCAGGTAGTAGACGGCGGCGTCCCGGTCGCTGTCCCGGAGAAGGGCCTGTACCTTTTCCACGATGTCGGCAAAGAGCATGTTCTGGGTGCCTTTCACCAGAATGGCGATGCTGGTCCCTGCCTGCTGCTTCAAGTGCTTGGCGTTGGTGTTGGGGCGGAAATCATGGGCCTCCACCACCGCCATGACCTTGCGGCGGGTCTCCTCGCTGACGTCGGGGTGGTGGTTCAGAACACGGGACACGGTGGCCACCCCGCAGCCCGACAGCCGGGCGATGTCCTTGATGGTCATATGCGTCCCTCCTTTTTCTCACATTTTCACACAAAGTCTTTAATTTTGAATCATATCATATCGGGGATTTCTTGTCCAGACGGACAGCCGTTCGCGCCCGCAGACGCGAACTAATTTTGATCCGTCCACAGGCGAATTCACTGCGCAGCCGCCGGCGGCTTTGCCGTCTTATGGATACGGCGCACCCCTTGCGGGTGATTCGCCGCGGGACACCTTAACCCCTGGCCGCAGTCGACCGGGGCTGCCTGCGCTTTATCGGGGTCCCCGCGAAGTGTTAACTTCGCGGGGAAAGGAAAAACAAGACCGTTTGGTATACGACTTCGCCGTTGCGGCGGAGTCGGGAGCCATAAGGGCATGTTCTGACGAGGAGTGGGGTGCGATTTCCTTGAGAACCGCTTTCGTATCCAGGGGGGCTAGTCCCCCCTTGGAGGGTCTCAGCCCTTTACCGCTCCGGCCGCCACGCCCTTGATGATATACTTCTGGCAGCTGAGGTAGAACACGATGATGGGGATGACCGCCATGAGCAGGCAGGCCATGATAGCGCCCATGTCCACCCGGCCGTAGGAGCCCTGCATCATCTGGATGACCATGGGGATGTTCTGGTACTTGCCCCGGTCCAGCGTCAGGTAGGGCAGCAGGAAGTCGTTCCAGATCCACATGGTTTCCAGGATGCCCACGGAGATATAGGTGGGCTTCATGATGGGCAGCACCACCGAGAAGAAGGTGCGGATGGGGGAGCAGCCGTCGATCATGGCGGCCTCCTCGATCTCGATGGGGATGGACTTGACAAAGCCGCAGAACATGAACACCGCCAAGCCCGCGCCAAAGCCCAGGTAGATAATGATGAGGCCCCAGGGGGTGCCCAGCTTCAGGGTATCGGTGACCTTGGCCAGGGTAAACATGACCATCTGGAAGGGGACCACCATGGAAAAAATGCACAGCAGGTACAGCCCGCGGGTCACCTTATTGTTCACACGGGTGATGTACCAGGCGAACATGGAGGTGCAGATCAGGATGACCACCACCGAGCCCACGGTGAGGAGCAGGTTGACCCCCACCGCCTTCAAAAAGCCGTACTTTTCGATGGCGGTGATATAGTTCTCAAAGCCCACGAAGCTCTTCTCGTTGGGCAGCAGGAAGGGCTGGCGGCTGATATAGGTCTTCTTCTTAAAAGAGTTCATCAGCACGATAAAGATTGGGGACACATACAGGATGGAGACGAGGGTGAACAGGATGGTGGCAAACCATCCGCCTTTGGCTTTCCGCTTCATTACTGCTGCACCTCCTTGGATCGGGTGGCTCTCAGCTGGATCAGACCCAGAGCCACCACCAATACGAAGAACACCACGGCCTTGGCCTGGCCCACGCCCTCATAGCCCACCCGGCCGTAGAAGGTCCGGTAGATGTTCAGGGCAATCCCCTCGGTGGTGTTCAGGGGCTCGCCGGCAGTGAGGGACAGGTTCTGGTCAAAGAGCTTGAAGCCATTGGTCAGGGTCAGGAAGGTGCAGATGGTGATGGAGGGCATCATGTTGGGGATGGTCACATGAATGAGCCGCTGCCACCAGCCGGCGCCGTCGATCTCCGCCGCCTCGTTCAGGGAGGTGGGGATTGCCTGGAGCCCGGCGATATAAATGATCATCATATAGCCGATCTGCTGCCAGCACAGGAGAATGACCAGGCCCCAGAAGCCCCAGCGGGTGCTGATGCGCAGGGCCAGGTCGTAGTGGGACAGGATGCCGTTGAAGATGAGCAGCCAAATATAGCCCAGGACGATGCCGCCGATGAGGTTGGGCATGAAGAAGACGGTGCGGAAGAGATTGGTCCCCCGGATCTCCCGGGTGAGGACCAGAGCCACGGTGAAGGCCAGCACGTTGATAAGGACCACCGTCACCACGGTAAACACGGTGGTGAACAGGAAGGAGTGGAAAAACTCCGGGTCCTGGAATGCCTTGACGTAGTTGCTCACCCCCACCCACTTGGCGTCGGTGACGGTGCGGAAGTCGCAGAAGGACAGGTAGACGCCCATGAGGAAGGGTACAATGAAGCCGATGATAAAGGCCGCGAAGGTTGGCCCCAGAAAAATGGGGAAATACCGCTTGATGGACTTTTCCATAGTTGGGCACAGGCCCCCTTTCTTTTTGATTGGCTGGTCGCGCGGACAGGGCGGGTGTTGTATGGGGACTCCGCTGCGGGCGCAGTCCCCATACAGCGCGCGCCCTGGGCCGCTTGGAAATGAAAACGGGGCGGGCGGGGAGCGCCCGCCCACCCCGTGCTGTTACGTTGGGAACGATTTACTTAGCGGCGGCCTTCTCAGCGGCCCAGCCGTTCACAAAGGCGTCGACCACCTTGGCCCAGTTGGCGTCGGTCTGGTCAGCGGCGTACACGGTCAGCGCATTGCCCACGCCGTTCTTCCACTCCTCGGAGGGCATGGTGGGGAAGCACCACTTGACGGAGGTCTTGCCGTCCTTCACATAGCCGTTGGCGATGTTGACCAGCAGGTTGGTGGACTCCAGATTGCCCTGGAAGGGGATCACAAAGCCCATCTTGTCGCCGGAGCACAGATACTCCAGACCGGTGTCGGAGGTGACGCACCAGTTCATAAAGTCCAGGGTGGCCTGGATGTCCTCAGGCTTGGCGTTCTTATTGACGCACCAGTAGTTCTCGGTGCCGGTGCACAGGCCCTGGTTCTCCTCGCCGTCCACGCCGATATAGATGGGCAGCATGCCCAGGTTCTCGTCGCCCAGCTCGGCCACGTCGCCGTAGGCCCAGGTGCCGTTCTGGTAGAACACACCCTCTTCCATCACAAACTCCGCCACGGCGTCGTCGCCGGTCTTAGCGGACAGCTGGGTGGGAGCGCAGGTGGCGTTGTTGATATACAGGTCCCAAATGGCGCGGTAATTGTCCAGATAGGTGCCCTTGATGGCGTCGGTGTCGCCGATGCCGTCGGCCTCGTACTCATAGTAGATAGGCAGGTTGGCCAGGTGGGTCTTGAAGCGCCAGTCGGAGGAGCCGTCCATACCGGCGGAGGTGAAGGCGGCGAAGCCCAGCTCGTCCTTGCGGGCGGTGATGTCCTCGACCACAGCCTTGAAGGAGGCGAAGTCCTTGATGTCGGCCTCAGAGTAACCGGCCTCGGCCAGCAGGGCCTTGTTGTAGATGATGCCGTAGGTCTCGATGACGTAGGCGATACCGGCCATGGAGTCGCCGTCCATCAGAGCGAAGTCGTCGCTGACCAGCTGACCCGCGATGTCGGAGCCGGACAGATCATAGCAGTAGTCCTTCCAGGAGGCCAGGCCCACGGGGCCGTTGACCTGGAACAGCGTGGGGGCGTCGGACTTGGCCATGTCGGCCTTCAGGGTGGTCTCGTACTCGCCGGAAGCGGCGGTGGTCACCTTGACCTCCACGCCGGTCTCCTCGGTGTACTTTTTGGCCAGCTCCTGCCAATACTCGTCAGCCTCGGGCTTGAAGTTCAGGTAGTTGACCTTTCCGGTGGCGGCGGGAGCGCTGGACCCAGCGCCGGCGGTGGAACCGGAGGGGTTGGAAGCGGGCTTGCCGCAGCCCGCCAGGAGAGACAGAGACATGGCGGCGGCCAGGGCCATGGCCAAGAATTTCTTACTCATTCTAATTTTCCTCCTAATCAATTCAGATCATCTTTCTGGAAACGGTACTGGTAACGTTTCCAGTCTTTCCATTAACATCATATCCATTTTTTGAAAAAAGTGCAAGAGATTTTTGTCGATTCCCACCAACTTTGGAGGAGTGCAACAAAAGAATCCTTACTTTTTGTTCAATATTTCCTCTTTTCCGCCTCTTTTACGCCATTTGGAGCCCCGATGGGTCCGGGACAGATTTTCGTTGTCATTTTTCCCGCCTTCCGCTATAATATAATTATCAAAGAGAGGAAAGATTCGTCTCTTCCGCTCTTTGTCTTCCATCATCACAACGCGGGAGGGGTACCATGAATAACTATGTCATTTCCATCAGCCGTGAGTTCGGCAGCGGCGGCAGACTGATCGGCAAACGCCTGGCCGCCCGTCTGGGGATCCCCTGCTATGACCGCACCCTGATCCAGAAGACCTCGGAGAAGAGCGGTCTGTCCCCCGATTTTATTGCCCGAGCCGAGGAGCGGGCCCGCAGCCGCTTCCACCTGTCCATCGCCCCCATCGGCATCGGCACCCCCGCCTTTGCCAACCAGGGCGTCCCCGTCAGCCACCAGGCCTTCTTCGCCCAGGCCGAGGTCATCCGGGAGCTGGCCGATCAGGGCCCCTGCGTCATCGTGGGCCGGTGCAGCGACTATGTGCTGGGCGACCGGCCCAACTGCCTGAAAATCTTTGTCCACGCCGACATGCCCAGCCGGGTGGAGCGCTGTGTGTCCGAGTACCACATCCCCTCCGACGATATGGAACGCCGGATCACCAATATGGACCGCGGCAGAGCCAACTATTACAATTACTACACCGGTCACACCTGGGGCGACATGCGCCGGTATGATATGACCATCAACTCCAGCACCACCGGCATCGAGGGGGCCGTGGACCTGATCGCCGCTCTGGTCCAGTCCAAGGCCGCTCAGGACGGTCAGCCCGTCTGACCCCCGGTGAGAGGTACTGACATGAATCCATATCGTCCCCGGGTTCAGGTTTCCGGCGCGGCCGGCAAGATGGACTGCTACTGTCAGGCCGTCCGGGGGGCCGGGGGCGAGCCAGTCCCCGGCTATGCCCCTGCTCCCGACCTGAGCTGTGACAGCCTCATCCTCTGCGGCGGCGACGATATGGACCCCGCCTGGTTCGGCCAGGAGAATCAGGGTTCCCAGCCCCCCGATCCCATCCGGGACAAGGCGGAGCTGGCGCTGTTTCAGGCCTTTTTTCAGGCCGGAAAACCCATCCTCGGCATCTGCCGGGGGATGCAGGTGCTCAACGTGGCCCTGGGAGGCACCCTGATCCAAGACCTGCCCCCGGAGCTGCTCCCCTTCCACGGGGGTGCAGAGCGCTATCTGGTCCACCCCATCCGGACCGGGGCGGACTCGGTTCTGGACCGCCTGTACGGCCGGACCCTGGCCGTCAACAGCTGGCATCACCAGGCGGTAGACCGGCTGGGTGAGGGCCTTATCCCCACTGCCTGGGCAGAGAGCGGCCTTGTGGAGGCCGTGGAGCACCTGTCCCTGCCCATCCTGGGGGTCCAGTTCCATCCGGAGCGGATGTCCTACGGCAAACAACGGGAGGACGCCGCCGACGGCGCTCCCCTGATGGAATATTTCCTGTCCCTGTGCCGGAGCCAATGCCCCGGCTGACTTTTCCTGTACCAAGGCAGGAGCGGCCCCGCCGCTCCAGGAGGTTTTCGCCCATGAGTTGCTCTTCTCCCCGCCGGCGGCTGCACAGGCTGCCGGCGCTGTTTCTCTCCCTGACCCTGGCGCTGTCCACCGGGACGGCCTACGCCCTGCCCCTTCGGGGCCAGGACCGGGTTCCCGCTCTGTCCGCCCCCTCTCCCCTGGCCCTGGAGGCCGGACCCGCCAAGACCTATCTGGCCTGCCGGACCGAGCTGTCCGGTCTGCCCCTCTCCCAGATCCGGACCCTGTGGGGCCGGGTGGGCGCTGCCCTGCTCCCCGCGCTGGAGGCCGGGGAGCTGTCCCCGGAGGTGCTGGCCTACCTGTCCCTCCCCCATTTCCAGGAGGGCAGCCTGGACCGCTGTCTGGCCTTCGCCCAGGCCCACCCGGAGCTGACGCCGGACGAGGTGGCCGCCCGCGTCAACATGGGACTAGACCAGGACTTCTATGCTGCGATCGAAACGATCACGGACCCGGCGGACCCCCAGGTGCTGGTCAATAAGCACCGCGCTCTCCCCGCCGACTACATCCCGGAGCTGACCCGGCTGGACCCGGCCTACGGTGCCGGCTCCCTCACCCCCCAGGCGGCCCTAGCCTTCATCCAAATGGCCGACGCCGCCCGGGCCGACGGCATCTCCCTGCGCAGCGTGTCGGCCTATCGTTCCTACGCCACCCAGGACTCCCTGTACCGGCGCTATGTGGCCCAAAGCGGTCAGGAGCTGGCCGACACTTTCTCCGCCCGCCCCGGCCACTCGGAGCACCAGACCGGCCTGGCCCTGGACATCAACACCGCCAGCATCCGGGACCACTTTGAGGACACGGAGGCCTTCGCCTGGCTCCAGGCCAACTGCGCCCAGTACGGCTTTCTCCTCCGCTACCCTGAGGGCAGGGAGAACATCACCGGCTACCGCTTCGAGCCCTGGCACTACCGCTATGTGGGGGAGGCGACCGCCCAGACCTGTATGGAGCAGGAGCTGACCTACGAGGAGTACGCCGCCCGGCAGCCCCGCACTCTGGACAACCAGGTCCCCGCCCTTTCTTACCAGGACGAGGGCCTGGAGGTGGACGGCCTGATGCTGGAGGGAGTCCCCTACCTGTCCGCCCGGGACCTGGCCCGCTTGCTGGGCTGGTCCGACGCCCGGGAGGGTTCCCGGCTCATTCTGACCCTGGGCGACAAGGCCCTCACCCTCCGCCCCGGCCGAAGCTTTTTTCGGGACGGCGTGTTCCAGCGGCTGGCCGCCCCGGCCCTGGAGCTGGACGGGACCCTGTACCTGTCCCTGTCCGACCTGTGTACGGTGCTGGAACTTGAAGCCACCGCCACCGACCGGGGACTGGAGCTGACCCGCCCGGGTCAGCCCGCCTGACAGTGCCTTTTTCTGCCCCTGCTGTCGAATTCCGTCGCCAGACCTCCCCTTTGTCTCCGCCCACCCCGTCAAATACTTTGATACTTCTAAAGGACCTGATGGATATGAACAAGCCCCGTGGCCTGCACCGCAAGCGTGTGTTTGAGATCATCGAGGTCGGCGCCCCAGAGGATTATGTCAGCCGCATCTACGACTTTTTCAACACCCTGGCTATTATTGTCAACCTGACCGTCAGCGTGATGTACACCTTTGAGGACCTCCGTATCCGGTACGCCCCCTGGCTTGTGACCATTGAGGCGGTGACGGTGGCCTTTTTCGCTGTGGACTACGTCCTGCGGCTGTGGACGGCCAAATTCCTGCGCCCCAAGCTGTCCGAGCCCAAGGCCATTCTGAAGTACATCTTTTCCTTCAACGGCATTGTGGATATGCTGTCCTTCCTCCCCTACTATTTGCCCGTGTTCTTCCCCTCGGGGGCGGTGGCCTTCCGCATGTTCCGGGTCATGCGCATCTTCCGGCTGTTCCGCATCAATGCCTACTACGACTCCCTCAACGTCATCACCGAGGTCATCGCCAGTAAGCGCCAGCAGCTGTTCTCCTCCGTCTTCATCATTCTGGTCCTGATGCTGGCCTCCAGCCTGTGCATGTACAGCCTGGAGCACGACGCTCAGCCCCAGGTCTTTACCAACGCCTTTTCCGGCATCTGGTGGTCGGTGTCCACCCTGCTGACCATCGGCTACGGCGACATCTACCCCGTCACTACCATGGGTAAGGTCTTCAGCATTTTCATTACCTTCCTGGGGGTTGGCATGGTGGCCATCCCCACCGGTATCATTTCCGCCGGCTTCGTGGACCAGTACTCCCGGATCAAGCGCATCAGCGAGTATGCCAACGAGGAGGAAGTCCAGTTCATCAAGCTCCACCTGACGGACAGAGATGTTTGGGCCGGACGGACCATCAAGGAGCTGGGTCTGCCCCACGGCGTTATCGTGGCCGCCATCCAGCGGGACAAAGGCATCATTGTCCCCAGAGGCAGCGTAGTGCTTCTCCCCGGCGACACCCTGGTCTTCGGCGCCGAGTCCTTTGGGGAGGACAAGCACATCGACCTGAAGGAAATCGTGCTGCGCAGGCAGAACCCCTGGAACGGCCAGCGCATCCGGGACCTGGACATCTCCCGGCAGACCATTATCGTTATGGTCAAACGGAAGGGAAAAATGCTCATCCCAAACGGCGATTTGGTCCTGCTTGAAGGGGATAAGATCATCCTCTACACCCAGAAGTATCTCAGCAACGCCAGCCACATCCAGATATGATCAAAAAAGACGCGCATGGGTAACCCATGCGCGTCTTTTTTGATGATTTTACCGCTCCTGAGCCACGATGACGCGGACCCGGCCGCCATTGGCGTCGGTCTTGTCATACCAGCCGGTGAGGGTGAAGCTCCCCTCCCGCACCCGGGCCAGGGAGGACAGATAGTAGTTCCCGCTCCGCCGCTCGTAGACGGCCACATCGTCGGACAGGGTGTAGGTCTTGCGGTCCGCCAGGAACTGACTGCCGCTGAGCTCCCCCTTTGGGGCGGCGTTGAGGGCGTAGATCTTCTCCGGCGCCTCGGCTGGGCCCTTCACCTGTACGGGGCCCTCCTCCACGGGGAAGCGGGTGGTGGTCTGGGGCACCGTCACCGTCCGGCCCCCCAGGTCCAGTTCGTAGGTGTAGTAGGTGCTGAACTCCCCGGCGGCCACACCGGTCAGGTCGGTGAGGATTCCATACTGGTGCATGTCGCCGGTGACGTCCTTCAACACCAGCTTGTCGATCTCGCCCTCCCCATCCAGGGAGTAATACTTCACCATGGAGTCGGACAGGGTGATCCCCGCCAGGCGGCTGGGATAGACCCGGACGCCCTGGGCCCCGCTGACATCCAAAATCTCCGCACCGCTGGCAAAGGAATAGCGCCCCACCTTAGTGCCTGCCCCATCTACCTTCCCGGATAGGGAGGCGGAGGGCAGGCTCTTCAGCTCCACGCCCCGGTCGGAGAGGGTGACCCGGACCAGGTCCCCCGCCTCGATTCCCCGGTCCTGAACCGGATAGCGGTAGGCCTGGCCGTCGGTGGCCAGCACCGCGGCGGTCCGGGCGGTGTAGGTCCCGCCCTTGCCGTCGGGGTAGGCGTCGTTGGTCACCGAGGTGACCAGCCCCACCCGCTGGCTGTCGGCCGCGGCCACGGGCTCCGCCACGGCGGCCACGCCGCCGTCCCGGCCCAGCAGCAGGGTGACAATGTCACCCAGGCCGTACTGCCCCAGACTGGACAGGGCGAAGGCGGCCGCCGAGGTCTCGATCTGACAAGTCCGGCCCGCCACCGTCACCGAGGTGGGGGCGGAGGCGGAGGGTTCCAGGGCCTGAATGGCGCCGGTGACCTTATCCGAGTAGGCCCAGACGGTCCCCATGGCGCTGTTCCAGTAGACCACGTCCAGCCCCTGGAGGGCGGACAGCTGGGATGCGCTCCCATTGCGGTAGACCTTGGCCCGGCTCAGGTCCACGGGCACCTTCTCCTGCCAGCCGCTTTCCACCACCACGGGACCCTCCATGGAGCCGTTGACCAGGGCCACCAGGTCGATCTCCCCGGCGGCGTTCAGGCTGTGACCCAGGGTGTTCAGGTAGGGGGTCCCCTCCTTGGTTTTGGCGGTCATCAGGTTATAAAAGAGGTACATGGCGTCCTGCCGGGTAAGCTGGGCGGAGGCAGTCTGGGCCGCCACCCCCCGGTCCAGCTTCAGGCTGCGGTACATGGCCAGCTGGCCGGTGGGGTAGGCTCCGGAGAAATCGGCGGGGCCGTAGCCCAGCAGCTGGAGGACGATGGTGACCCCCTCCGCCAGGGTGATGCGGTTGTTGGGCCGGAAGGTGCCGTCGGTGTAGCCCGAGATGAGCCCCGCGGCCACGCCGGCCTCCACATAGCCCGAGGCCCAGTGCTTCCAGCTGACGTCTGGGTAGGGGGAGGTGGCGGCCTGGCCGATCTGCTCGCCGCCGGGGGTGGCCTTGACGGCCATGGTGATGAACTCCGCCCGGGTCACCGGGCTGGCCAGGTGCATATCGCCGTTTTCGTCCCCCACCATAATGCCCAGGGCATTGACCACCTGGACGGCCTGGGCCGTGGACGCCGGGTCGGCGGCAAGGGCGGGGACCGCCAGGGTCAGGGTCAGACAGGCCGCCGTCAGGGCGGCTCCGATTCGCTTATTCATCCTAAAAACTCCTAACTCCGAAAGATTTACTCATACCGCAGGGCGTCGATGGGGTTGAGCTTGGCGGCCTTGTTGGCGGGTAGGTAGCCGAAGAGGACGCCGATGCCCACGGACACGCCGAAGCTGACGGCCACCGCCCCCAGGGTGGGGGCGGCGCTGAAGGTGGCGCCCCCCATCTGCTGGGACAGCATCCCGCCGAAAATAGAGCCCAGCCCCGTGGCCAGCAGGCAGCCGAAGCCGATGCCCAGCAGGCCGCCGATGGCCGAGGTGGTGCCCGCCTCGATGATAAACTGCCGCCGGATGTCCCGGCGTTTGGCCCCCAGGGACTTCCGAATGCCGATCTCCCGGGTGCGCTCGGTGACCGAGACCAGCATGATATTCATGATGCCGATGCCGCCCACCAGCAGGGAGATGGCCGCGATGGCCACCAGCACCGCCATGGCCACTCCCATCATGGCGTTGATCATGCTGGCCTGCTCCGCCATGGTCTGGGTGTAAAAGGCGTTGTAGTCCCCGTTAAAATACTCCAGCAGCATGGAATCAATGACCTCTCTGGCAGCGGCGGCCGTCTCGCCGGAGGTGCTGGTAAACAGATACAGGGTCACGTATCGGCTGCCCATCAGCTCCAGGGCGTTCTCATATGGAATATAGAGCTGGTCGTCGGGCCCGCCCTTCTCCATGCTCCCCCGAATCTGCTCCAGCACGCCGATGACTGTGTAGGCCTGGCCATTGATGGACAGGGTCTTTCCCAGGGCGTCGCCGTTGAAGGCCTCCTGGGCCAGGTAGGCTCCGATGACGCATACCGGGGTGCGCCGTTGTACATCCAGATAGGAGATAAAGCGGCCTTGGGCCAGCTTTTCGCCTCCGTCAATGGTGCCCTTGGTGTGGTTGTTAAACATGACCTCGCTGACCCCATACAGGGAGGTCTTATCAAATTTTTCATTTCCGCAGCGCAGCGCGGGCTTGAAGGACACATAGGGGGACACGCCGGAGAGTACGTCCGGGTGCTCCGCCACCAGGTCATACATCTGCCTGGGGTCCAGGTCCATGGTGCTGCCGTCTCCCTGACCCCAGGTGTAGGTCATAATGGTGTTGACGCCCAGCTTATCCACCTGCTGCTGAACCATACCGCTCAAGCCGTTGCCCAGGGAGAGGATGACGATGACCGCCCCCACGCCGATGATGATGCCCAGCATGGTGAGCAGGGAGCGCATTTTACTGGTGAACAGGGATTTGATGGCCAGGCGGAAGGACTGGGTAAACTTCATAGCGCCGCCTCCTCTTCTCCCTCAGCCTCTCCGGGCTGGACCACCGCCCGTGGGTCCCGGGCGTCGCCGTCGTAGATGATCTTCCCGTCCTGGAGGCGGACGATTCGGTCGGCCTTCACGGCGATGGAGTTGTCGTGGGTGATGAGGACCACCGTGTCCCCTTCCCGGTTCAGCTTCTTCAAAAAGCCCAGCACCTCCCGGCCCGTTTTGGAGTCCAGAGCGCCGGTGGGCTCGTCGGCCAGGATGACCGAGGGGTCCCCGGCCAGGGCCCGGGCAATGGACACCCGCTGCTGCTGGCCGCCGGACAGCTGGGAGGGCAGGTTTTTCTGCTTATCCGCCAGCCCCACCCGCTCCAGGGACCGGACCGCCCGCTCCCGCCGCTCCTCCGGAGGTACCCCGCCGTACAGCAGGGGCAGCTCCACATTTTCCAGCACACTCAGCTTGGGGATCAGGTTGTACTGCTGGAAGATAAAGCCCAGCATTTTGTTGCGGATCTCGGCCTGCTGGTCGTCGTCCATGGTGGACACATCCACGCCCCCCAGGTGGTAGGACCCGCTGGTGGGCACATCCAGACAGCCGATGATGTTCATGGCGGTGGATTTGCCCGAGCCGGAGGAGCCCACGATGGCTACGAACTCCCCCTGGTCGATGGTCAGGTCCACCCCATCCAGGGCGTGGACCGTCTCCTCGCCCATCTGGTAGATCTTAAAAACATCTTTCAGTTCGATCAGGTGCTCCACAGTCATCAGCCTCCCGCTGCCACGGCCACGGAGGGTCCGGCCCCGCCGCTCTGGGCCTGGTCGGGCACCAGAACGGTGTCCCCCTCCTCCAGACCGGAGGTGATCTCGATGTACTCCTTGTCCCCCCGGCCCAGGGTGACGGGACGTTTTTCCGCCTTGGTCACGTCGGCTGCGGCTGTCCCGTCGGGGGTGAGAGCCCCCTCTCCGGCCACCAGGACGGTATTGTCGCTGTTCACCGCCCCCACAGGGACCGACAGCACATCCTCGGCCCGCTCCACAATGATCTGGGCGGAGACGTTCATGCCGGGATTCAGGTCGCCGTATTCCGCCAGGGCGATGGTGACGGGGTAGGTGGTGAAGCCGTCGGTAGTGGTGCCGTTGATGCTCACCCGTTCCACCACCCCCTGGAACACCTGGCCGGGCAGGGCCTCGGCGGTGATCTCCACCGTCTGGCCCGGCTGAACCTGGCCGATGTTCAGCTCACTGACCTTCATCTCCAGCTTCAGGCTGCTCAGGTCGTACAGCACCGCCAGACCGCCCGACTCCATGCTGTCCACCTTGTCCCCCGCCTTGAAGTTCTTCTCAATGACGGTACCTGCGATGGGGGCGGTGATGGTGTAGCTCTTCAGAGCGTCCTGGGCGCGCTGGAGGGACAGTTTCGCGTTTTCCAGGGAAATATTGGCGTTTTCCAGGCTGTTTTTGGCCGCCGAGCCCCCCAATGTCACGAGCGTATCCCCGGCGGATACCTTGCTGCCGGCGGTGACGTTCACTTTTGTCACCTCACCGGAGGCCTGGGCCACCACGGTCTGGCGCAGATTTTCCTCAAAATTGCCGCTTCCGGCGCAGGCGACATCGCCCACCACGGCTGTGGCGGTGTTGGCGGAGGTCAGGGCCCCGGGGTTGCTCACCCGGATTTTCACCTGCCGGACCAGAGCCCCGCCATTGCCCACCAGGTCGGCGGTGGACACCGACTCCACCGTGCCGGGCAGGGTCTCCATGGTGCCCGCAATGGTCACCTGAGCGCTCTGGCCTGGGGCCAGCCGAGCCGCATCGGCGGACTGGAAGGGCAGGGTGAGGGTCATGGTGGAGGTATCTGCGATGTCCGCGATGGGGCTGCCCGGAGACACCAGGTCCCCCTTCTGGACATGGACCGTCTGGACCACGCCCCCGGCGGAGGCGGCGGGCTTCATCCCCTCCGCCAGCTGGTCATAGGCCAGCTGGGCCTGCCGGACTGCCAGCTGGGCCTGCTGGAGGCCCACCTCCGCGTCCCCCGCGTCGATGCGGTAGAGCAGGTCCCCCTTTTCGATCCGATCCCCCACCTCGAAGGGGGCCTCCAGGATCTCCCCGGCCGCCAGGGTCCCCACCTGGTAGGACTCCACGGGGGCCAGGGTGCCCGAGCCGGACACCGACACCGTCAGGTCCCGCCGCTGGGCCGTCTGGACCGCGTACTGACCGGCCGCCATACCCCCGCCGTCTCCGGAGGGGCGGAGAAAAAACCAGTATGCCCCCAGCCCGGCCGCCAAAAGGGCTGCCAGCACCCGGACCCACTTTTTCCGCTTCTTGGGCGCCTGGAGGATGGGGCGCTTTTTCTCTTCCTGCTGTTTGACAAGTGTTGATTCCATAGTCGATCTCCTTTTTTCGACGGATTGGGGCAATCCAAATTCTGTCAAGCTCTAGTTTAGAGGAAAAGCTTTACATCCAGCGAAAGAAATCATGAAAGTTTCATTAAATTCTTCCGCTTCTTTTTTTATCCGCTCCTCCCGTTTTGGCCACCCTACACCTTCCACCAGGGGGAAAGTCAAGGGAATTTTAGGTAAAGACAAAAAACAGGAGATGCGAAAGCCAGTGGCTTTCGCATCTCCTGTTTTTCATTCACTCCAGGCAGCTTCGGATGGCCCAGGCCACGCCCTCCTCGGCGTTGCCGGGGGCCACCCGGCAGGCGGCCTCCTTCACCTGAGAGGCGGCGTTGCCCATAGCGATGGGGGTACCCACCACCCGGAGCATTCCCAGGTCGTTCTCGCTGTCTCCCACGGCGGCACAGTCCTGGAGGGACAGACCGTACATCATGGCCAGCAGGGCCAGGGCCTTGCCCTTATCCACCCCGGCGGGGACCAGCTCGAAGTCGTGGTCGTTGGCGGAGGTAAGCTGGACGCCGGGCAGGGCGGCCAATTCAGCCAGGGGATAATTGCCCGGATTCCAGTCCCCGTGGATCTTGGTCAGGGGCAGGTCGTGCTCCTTCAAATAGGCCACGGGGTCCTCCGTCACCACCCCGGCCTCGTGGAACACAGGGGACGGGAAGGTCCGCATCAGCGACTCCTTGGAGAAGGGGTCCATGAGGATCTCTTCCCCGGCGAAGATCATCAGCTCGATGTTCCGGTTCAAACACAGCTCCAGCGCTCTGGCTGCCGTCTCTTCCGGCATGTCCCAGCGGCGCAAAAGCACACCTTTCTCGCCGTCGGCCAGGGCCGCGCCCCCCAGGGCGGACACCAGACTGTCGCAGCCCGCCTCTTTGGCAAAGGCGGCCCCCTCCTGGATAGAGCGGCCGGTGTTCAACACCACACGGACCCCGGCCTTCCGGGCCTGGGCAATGGCGTCTTTGGTCTCTTGGGTGACCCGGCTGGCCGGGTCCAGCAGGGTCCCGTCCAGATCCAGGGAAATCAGCTTTACCACAGAATCATTCCTTTTTTGTGTTTTCTTTTTGTATCGGGCTGCTCTTATAGAATAACCAAACTGCCCAGCTGGTACACCAGCAGGGACACCAGATAGGCGCAGCCGATCTGCCAGGCGATGGAGAACCAGGCCCACTTGGAGCTGTTCATCTCCTTAAACAGCGTGGACACGGCGGCCACGCAGGGGACGTACAGCAAAATAAATACCAGCATGGAGAAGGCGGACAGGGGGGTAAAGCCCGTCATGGCGGCGGCCACCGCGCTGCTCTCGGCGGTAATGGAGAAGCCGTAGAACATGGACAGAGAGGACACCACCATCTCCTTGGCGATGAGGCCGGTGAGCAGAGCCACGGCGGCCTGCCAGTGGCCGAAGCCCAGAGGCGCGAAGATGGGGGCGAGGAAGGCCCCGAAGGCCCCCAGCATACTGTCCGAGGCGTCCTCCACCATGTGGAAAGAGAAGTCGAAGGACTGGAGCAGCCACAGCAGGATGGACATGAGCAGGATCAGGGTGCCCGCCTTGATGAGGAAGCCCTTTACCTTCTGCCACACGTGGGTCAGGATGTTGCCCAGGGAGGGCAGGCGGTAGGGGGGCAGCTCCAGCACAAAGGGGGCGGGCTCCCCGGCGAAGAGGGTGTGCTTAAAGAGCAGGCCGGACAGGATGCCCACCACCATGCCGATGACGTACAGCCCGAAGACCACCAGCCCGGCCCAGGGACCGAAGAAGGCGGCGGACAGCAGACCGTAGACGGGCAGTTTGGCGGAGCAGGACATGAAAGGCACCAGCAGGATGGTCATGCGGCGGTCCTTCTCGTTCTCCATGGTCCGGGCGCCCATGATAGCGGGCACCGAGCAGCCGAAGCCCATAAGCATGGGGATGAATGCCTTGCCGCTGAGGCCGAACCGCCGCAGCAGCCGGTCCATGATAAAGGCGGCCCGGGACATATAGCCCGAGTCCTCCAAAAAGGACAGGAAGAAGAACAGCAGAGCGATCTGGGGCAGGAAGGTAAGCACCCCGCCCACGCCGGCGATGATGCCGTCACAGACCAGGGAGACCAGGACTTGGGACACACCAGCCCCCTCCATGGCCCCCCGCAGTCCGGCGCCCAGCAGGTCGATCCCCGCCGCCACCCCGTCGGACAGCCAGGAGCCGAAAGGGCCGAAGGTCACCACGAACATGACCAGCATGGTGCACAGGAACAGGGGGATGGCGAAGACGCGGTGGGTGACCACCTTATCCACCTTCTCGCTGAAGGTCAGCTCCCCGGGGTTGCCCCCCCTGGTCACGGCGGCGGAGACCACTTTTTCGATGTACTGGTAGCGGCTGTCGGCGATGAGGGTCTCCCGGTCCCCCAGGTCGCTGGAGTTCTCGTACTCGGCCACCACCCGGTCCAGCTTCTCCCGGGTGTCCTGGGGCAGGTTCAGGGCCTTGGCCACGATGTCGTCCCCCTCCAGCAGCTTGATGGCGGCCCAGTGGGCGGGGAGACCGGCCTCGTAGGCCCGGTCGTGGATCAGCTCGCCCATCCGGTGGTGGATGTCGTGGGTATAGTCGTCATAGAGGTCGTCGGGCTCCACGGTGCAGCCCCGGTGCATCTGCCGGTGGGCAGTGTGGAGCAGCTCCTCCAGCCCCTCCCCCGTCCGGGCGGTGATGGGGACCACGGGGATGCCCAGCTCCTTGGACAGCCGGGCCACGTCGATCTTGTCCCCCCGCTTATTCACCTCGTCCATGAAGTTCAGGGCCACCACCATGGGCCGTTCCAGCTCCAGCAGCTGGACGGTGAGGTACAGGTTGCGCTCCAGATTGGTGGCGTCCACGATGTCGATGATGCAGTCGGGGCCCTCCCCGATGATGAAGTCCCGGGCCACAATCTCCTCCATGGAGTAGGGAGACAGGGAGTAGATACCGGGCAGGTCCACCACCGTCACGGCCTTGTCCCCCACCTGGGCGGTGCCCTCCTTCTTCTCCACGGTAACGCCGGGCCAGTTGCCCACGTACTGGTTAGAGCCGGTGAGGGCGTTAAAGAGGGTAGTCTTGCCGCAGTTGGGGTTGCCGGCCAGGGCGATGCGCATTTGGCGGCTGTCGTGGGCGGAGGCGTCGTATCGGGTGCCGTGCTCCTGAAGCTCGTGCTCGTGGTCCCGGATCTGGCGGCTGGCCTCCTCCGGGTCCCGGACCACCCGGGTCATGGCGGCCCGGGTCATGGCCGACCGGGCCGCATCCGCCTGCCGGCGGGGGCGGCCCATCATGATTTGAGCGGCATCCGCCTTTCGCAGGGACAGCTCATAGCCCCGGAGGCTCACCTCCAGCGGGTCCCCCAGGGGGGCGATTTTGGTCACCTTCACCTGGGTGCCGGGGGTCAGGCCCATATCCACCAGGCGGCGCTTCACCGCCCCCGACTGGTTGCCCACCGCCAGGATGGTGCCGCTCTGGCCGGGGGTCAGGTCGTTCAGGGTTTTTTGTTCCAATTGCTTCTGATATTCCATGGATGCTCCTCTTCTCTTTTTGAGGCGATCCTTTTGCCAGTCTGCTCAAACAGGCACGTCCCTGGTGTTCAAGAGGGGCCAGCAAAAGTTTGCGACAGCTAACTTATTTTGTCGTCCCCTATTTTACCGGATGTCTTTTGGTTTTTCAAGAGGTTTTCACAAAAAAGTTTGCAGCAGCTAACTCACCAAGAAATGTTTGGAGGAAACGAAAAAAACGCTCCGGAGCACAGGCTCCGGAGCGTTCATTTTCACAATAGCCTGGGCCCGCTGTCCTTAGTAGAACAGGTTGACCAGGGCGGTGGTGAAGAAGGGCACATAGGTCAGCAGCAGCAGATCAATGGCCAGCAGGATGTAGAAGGGCACGGCCTCCTTGATGAAGGCGCCGGTCTTACACTTGGTGATGGAGCAGGTGACGAACATCAGGGTGCCCATGGGGGGAGACAGGGCGCCGATGGCGTTGTTGAAGATGTACACCATGGCGAACTGGATCTCGTTGATGCCGTAGCTGGCGGCGATGGGGGCCAGCAGGGGAACCAGGATGATCATGGAGGCGTTGCCCTCGATGAACATGCCCACCAGCAGCAGGAAGATGTTGATGATGAACAAGAAGACATACTTGTTGTCGATGACCTGGACAATGTACTCGGTCAGCTGCTGGGGAATGCGCTCCTTGGTCAGAATCCAGGAGAACACGCAGGCGGCGGACACGATGAGCATGATGGAGGTGGTGGTGCACACGGTCTCCTTCAGGCCCTTGACCATATCCTTGAAGCGCATCTCGCGGTAGACCAGACCCAGGATCATGGCGTAGACGATAGCCACGGCGCCGGCCTCGGTGGCGGTGAAGATGCCGATACGGATGCCGCCGATAATGATGATGGGCAGGCACAGGGGCAGGATGGCGGGCTTGGTGGCGGCCGCGAACTCCTTGCCGGTGATCTTCTCGGTGCGGATGGGCATGTAGCCGCGCTTCTTAGAGACAAAGCGGACCAGGACCATCATGGACACGCACAGCAGGGTGCCCACGCCCAGGCCGGAGATGAACAGCTTACCGATGGAGACGTTGGCGATGCAGCCGTACAGGATCATGGCGATTCCAGGGGGGATCAGGGGGGTGATCATAGAGGAAGCGGCGGTGACCACGGTGGAGAACTCGCGGGAGAAGCCCTTGGCCTCCATCTCGGGGACCAGCATCTTGGCCTCCATGGCGGCGTCAGCCAGGTTGGAGCCGGACAGGCCGCCCATCAGGGTGGACAGCAGCACGTTGACCTGGGCCAGACCGCCGCACATACGACCGGTGATGACGGAGCAGAAGTCCATGATACGCTTGGTGACGCCGGTGTAGTTCATGAACACGCCGGCGCAGACGAAGAAGGGGACGGCCAGCAGAGAGATGCTCTCGGTGCCGGTGATGGCCTGCTGGGCGAACACAACGGGGTTGACGTTGGGGTTCAGCAGGAAGTAGATGGCGGAGCCGCCCAGGATCGAAATATAGACGGGAACCTTCAGAAACAGCAGGACCAGCATGACGATGGCCGCAAGACCCAAAACACCATTCATTCCTCGGCAGCCTCCTTTGCTTCAGATTTGACGTCCTTAATGATGGAATAGAAGTAGCTGATGATCATGACCACAAAAGAGACCGGGGCGATGCCATAGATCAGCGCATAAGGGATGTCCAGCATGGGGGTGGAGCGGCCGCTGCGCAGGAAGACCTGGATAAAGCCCAGGCTCTGCTTGAACAGGTAGGCCAGCACCAGGACCACCACCACGGAGATCATCCAGTTGACGATCTTCTGCAGCTTCTTGGGCATCAGGTCCACCACCATCTCGATGGCCACGTGGTTGCCGGTGCGGAAGGCCGCGCCGCCGGCGGCGAAGACGATCCACACCATGCAGGCCAGCTGGACTTCCTCCAGCCAGGTAAAGGGCTGGCCGAAGACATAGCGCCAGGCCACGCCCGCAACGGTCAGGATGATCAGCAGGGCCAGGGTCAGGCTGGCCACCACAATATCCAGATTACCGAGCACGGTCAGTAATTTGTTTTCCTTTTTCATAATTCTCCCTCGTTTAAGTCGGCAGAGCGGCGGGCGGTCGAGCCCTCCCGCCGCTCTGCGTCAAAACACGAAACTTAGATTAGTTGGCACCCATGGCGGCACGGACGGTCTCATACAGGCCGTCGGACCAGCCAAACTGATCGCCCATCTCATAGAAGGCCTGAGCCTTGGCGCGGAAGCCATCCAGGACCTCCTCGGTGGGCTCCACGACAGTGACGCCCTCGTCCTTCATCATCTGCAGGTACTCCTGCTCAGAGGCGGCCTGGATCTCGTTGTTGTACAGGCCGGCTTCCTTACCGGTCTCCAGCAGGATGTTCTGCTGCTCCTCGGTCAGGGAGTTGAACCAGTCGTTGGAGCAGACCCAGGTGGTGAAGTTCAGGACGTGGCCGTCCAGGATCAGGTACTTGGCAACCTCCTGCAGCTTGCGGCCGTACAGGGTGGCCAGGGGGTTCTCAGCGCCGTCGATGGTCTTGGTCTGCAGGGCCTGGTACACATCGCCCAGAGCCATGCCGGTGGAGGTGGCGCCCAGGACGTCGAAGCCCAGAGACTGGATCTTGTTGTTGGGCACGCGGATCTTCAGACCGGCCATGTCCTCAACGGTGTTGACGGGCTTGACGGTCATGGTGTGGCGGGCGCCGTAGGCCCAGTTGGAAGCCAGCAGCTTCAGGCCCTTGGCCTCCAGCTGAGCGCACTGGTCCTTGTACCAGTCGGACTCGATCAGGGTCCAGCACTGATCCCAGTTGTCGAACAGGAAGGGGCCAAAGACGATGCCGAAATCGGGCACGCCGTAGTCAGCGTAGAAGGCGCCGTCGGCCAGGGTGCAGACGTTCTCGCCCAGCAGCATGGAGTCGATCAGCTCGGACTTGTCGCCCAGCTGAGAGTCGGGGTACAGGACGATCTCCATGGTGCCGTTGGACTTCTCAGCCACCAGCTCGGACCACTTCTGGGCGGCCTGGCCGAGAGGCTCGGACAGGGAGTTCTCGAAGCCCAGCTGCAGGGTCACCTTGTCGCCGGAGGGGGCGGCGGTGGAACCAGAGGCGCTGCCGGAGGCGGAGCCAGCGGCGGGCTTGGAGGAGCAGGCGGCCAGCATGGTGACGGCCAGGGCACCGGCGGTAGCCAGTGCAAGCAGTTTCTTCAGTTTCATTGTGTCATTCTCCTTTTTCAAATCTTTTTTCAAACACCGCTTACACGGTGAAATCCAAAACAACCTTCAGCATCTTGCCGGCGTTGGCCGCAAACTCTTCAAAGGCCTTGGGGGCGTCGGTCCAGGCGTACTCGTTGGTGACGATCTTCTCCAGATCCACCTTGCCGCCCTTGACCAGATCAATGAGCTCCTCGAAGTCCTGCTTCAGAGCGTTGCGGGAGCCGTAGATGTTCAGCTCCTTCTTCTGGATGATGGTGAAGAAGAAGTCGTCGATGTTCCGCTTGGACACGCCGATCAGCACCACGCGGCCGCCGAAGCAGGCGGCGTCGATGCAGTTCTGGAAGGTCTGGGGCATGCCCACGGCCTCGATGGCCACGTCGTAGCCGTTGCCGCCGGTGAGCTCGTTCACCTTGGCGGTGAAGACCTCGGGGGACTCGTTGAGCAGCTGGTGGTCCAGACCGAAGGTCTTGTAGGCGTAATCCAGCTTCTCGGGGGCCACGTCACAGATGGTGACCTCGGCGCCCTTGGCCTTGGCGGCCACGGCAGCCAGCACGCCGATGGTGCCGGCGCCCACCACCAGCACCTTGTCGCCGGCCTTGACCTGGCCGCGGGTGACGCCGTGGTAGCTGATGCAGAAGGGCTCGATCAGAGCCAGAGTCTTGGGGGGCAGACCCTTGCCGTCATAGATACGCTCAATGGGCATGGTGATGTACTGGGAGAATGCGCCCTGGCGCTGGACGCCCATGGTCTGGTTGTCGGTGCAGGCGTTGACCAGGCCGCGCTGGCAGGAGTAGCAGCTGCCGCAGTTGAAGTAGGGGTTGCAGGTGACGATCATGCCGGGCTTCAGGCCCTTGTCGTTCGCGCCGATCTCCACAATCTCAGCGGAGAACTCGTGGCCGGGGATGCAGGGGTACACCACGTAGGCGTTGCCGCCCCGGTAAGAACCCAGATCGCTGCCGCAGATGCCGCCGTACAGCAGCTTCAGCAGCGCCTCCCCCTCCTTGGGGACGGGCTTCTCCATCTCGGTGATGAGCACCTTACCAGGCTCGGGCATTTGGATGGTTTTCATTGAAATACCTCCTCTTTTCTTCTCAAACACATGCCGCACATCGGCGCGCATGTTGATGTATACAACGATTACATAAAGAGAATAAGTCCTTTGCTCCCATGTGTCAACCAAAACTTGCTGCTTTAAAATGATTTCGTGCAGACTATACAAGTATTAAGGCTTGAAATAGTTGAAAAAAACGAACCACCGGAACTTTTTAGCGGGAAAGCCCTACCGCATTCCCATTTTCTCCCGGGTGCTTTCCTCCGATTTCACTCCGAAAAGCTCTGGAAGCATTTGGATACAAGGGGGTGTCCGGTCGAAACCGCAGCGGTCTCTTCGGATCTGTCCTGTACAAATTTTACATTTCAGTGGCTTCTTTGCGCAAGACCACAGCAAATTCTTTCATTATGTATACAAGATCTATTTCCACCAGCGCAGACTCCCTTCATTCCCTTCCATTTACAGACAGTCCTGCGCCCGCGGCCGGCAGTTTGGTTATGTGCTTTTCCCGCTGTTTTGTTTTGCCAAAATAGAAAATGGCAGAGAAATCGGCTTTCTGCCTGTAAATATCGGGAAGCATGGAAAATCCGCCTTGCAAATGGAACAAATGCCGTCTATAATGTATCCTAAGATATTGCAACGGATCATGATTCTGAGAAGGGAGCTATATCCCCATGGCCGAAAAAGAGAGCCTGAAGCTTCAGGCATATAACGCGATTAAAAAGAAAATCGTCAGCTGCGAATACGCGCCCAACACCCTGTTGAACGAGGAGCTGCTGCGGGAGGAGCTGCACGTCAGCCGCACCCCCATCCGCGACGCCCTCAGCCGCCTGGAACAAGACGGCATGATCACCATTCTGCCCAAAAAGGGCATTATGGTCTCCGGCATGTCCATCAACGACATCAACATGGTCTTCGAGGTTCGGCTGATGTACGAGCCCTATGCTCTGCTCAATTACGGCGCCAAGATCCCCTACTCCACCCTGACCCATTTTTACAGCCTGTTCTCCGACCCCGGCAGTCTGGCCGGGGACCAGGACTTCTTCCAGGCGGACGACGCCTTTCACGCCGCCATCATCCACGCCATGGGCAACCGCTATCTCCGTCAGAGTTACGACTGGATTCATGACCAGAACCTGCGGTTCCGGGTGATGACCGGACAGGCCAGCGCCCTGCGGCTGGAGGAGTCTACCAACGAGCACCTGCACATTCTCACCGCCTGCCTGAAGCAGGACTGGCAGACCGCCGCTCAAGAGATGGAAAAGCACCTCTCCGCCTCAAAAAATGCCACCTTCGACCTGATTTTAGGGCAAATGGACACCAGCATTTAGTAATTTTTGTAAGGGTTAAGCCGTAGTTTGCACAAAAAAGCCCAGGGCTTTTTATGGAATCCTAACAAAATATATTTTTTTGTGATTCTGTTGTATACAACAGAAAATTGTTGATGTATACTGTGCCCAAAGAGTTCTTTATTACGCTTATATTAATATTTGATTTAGGAGGAAATTTGGAATGAGCAAAATCAACGAAGTCATGAAAAAGGATACCGCCGGCTGGCCTGAAAAGGTGCTTCAGTTCGGTGAAGGCAACTTCCTGCGGGCCTTTGCCGACTGGATGGTCAACAAGGCCAACCATCAGGATCTGTTCCACGGCTCCATCGTGCTGTGCCAGCCCATCGCCCAGGGCCTGGGCCCCGTCATCAACAGCCAGGACGGCCTGTACACTCTGGTGATGCGCGGCATCGAGGACGGCCAGCCCGTGGAGAAGGCCGAGGTCATCTCCTCCGTCTCCCGCTGCATCAACCCCTATGAGGACTACGAGGCTCTGCTGGCCATGGCCCGCTCCGCCGATCTGGAGGTCGTCATCTCCAACACCACCGAGGCCGGCATCTCCTACCACGCCGGCGACAAGCTGGAGGACCGTCCTCCCCACTCCTTCCCCGCCAAGGTCTGCGCCTTCCTGTATGAGCGCTTCAAGGCTTTCGACGGTGCCAAGGACAAGGGCCTGCTGTTCCTGCCCGTGGAGCTCATCGACAACAACGGCGCCAACCTGAAGCGCATCGTGCTCCAGTACGCCCGCGAGTGGGGTCTGAGCGAGGAGTTCATCCGCTGGGTGGACGAGGACAACCACATCTGCTCCACCCTGGTGGACCGCATCGTCACCGGCTATCCCCGCGACCAGCTGGACTACTTCAACGAGAAGCTTGGCTATGAGGACAACTGCCTGGTCACCTCCGAGGTCTTCAACCTGTGGGTCATCGAGGGCAAGAAGGAGTGGGCCGACATCCTGCCCATCCACAAGACCGACGCCCACGTCATCTGGACCGACGACGTCACCCCCTATAAAAAGCGCAAGGTCCGCATCCTGAACGGCGGCCACACCTCCTCCGTCCTGGCCGCCTTCCTGTCCGGCCACGACATCGTGCTGGAGATGATGAACGACGAGGTCTTTGAAAAGTACCTGGACAAGGTGCTGTACGAGGAGGTCATCCCCACTCTGGACCTGCCCAAGGACGAGCTGATGGCCTTCGCCGCCGCCGTCAAGGACCGCTTCCGCAACCCCTACATCAAGCACCGCCTGCTGGACATCTCCCTGAACTCCTGCTCCAAGTGGTGCGCCCGGGTGATGCCCTCCCTGCTGGGCTATGTGGAGGAGAAGGGCCAGCTGCCCACCGCTCTGACCTTCTCTCTGGCCGCCTTCATCAAGTTCTATCAGGGCAAGATGGTGGACGGCGTCTACACCGGCACCCGCTTCGACGGCACCAACTACCCCATCAAGGACGACGCCGAGGTGCTGTCCTTCTTCAACGACATCTGGGCCAAGGGCACTCCCGCTGAGATCGCCCAGGCCGTGCTGAGCAACACCGCTTTCTGGGACGGCCACGACCTGTCCGCCATCCCCGGCCTGACCGACGCTGTGGCCGGCTACCTGGACGACATGGGCAAGCGCCCCGTCCGGGACGTGGTCGCCTCCCTGGTGTAATCGAAGATTTTTAAGGAGGAGAAAACATGGAGAAGGGACTCATCCTGGTCCATGACCACGACGACGCCGCCATTGCCCTGGCAAATCTGTCCAAGGGCGAGACCTACGAGGTCGCGGGTCGTTCCATCACGCTGCTGGACGACATCCCCTTCGGCCACAAGGTGGCCTTGCGGGACATCCCTCAGGGGGACAACGTCATCAAGTACGGCAACCCTCTGGGCCACGCCACCCAGGACATCAAGGTGGGCCAGCACATCCACACCCACAACCTGACCACCAATCTGGCCGGTCATATCGACTATACCTATCAGCCTGACCAGGAGGCCCTGTCCAAGTTCGGCGGGGCCCTGGCCCAGGCCACCTTCCAGGGCTACCCCCGCCCCAACGGCAAGGCCGGCACCCGGAACGAGCTGTGGATCGTCCCCACCGTGGGCTGCGTCAACATGACCGCCCAGCGGCTGGCCGAGGAGGCCAAGAAGCGCTTCGGGGACCGGTTTGACGACGTCCGGGCCTACACCCACAATATGGGCTGCTCCCAGCTGGGCGACGACCAGGCCACTACCATGAAGCTGCTGGCCGGTCTCATCCACAATCCCAACGCCGGCGGCGTGCTGGTGCTGTCCCTTGGCTGCGAAAACAACAACCTGGACGTCTTCCGCCCCTACCTGGGCGACGTGGACGAGGACCGGGTCAAGTTCCTGGTCACTCAGGACGTAGAGGACGAGTACGAAGCCGGTATGGCTCTGCTGGCCGAACTGGACCAGAAGGTGGGCGGTATGAAGCGTGAGACCGTCTCCGCCTCCAAGCTGGCGGTGGGCTTTAAGTGCGGCGGCTCCGACGCCTTCTCCGGCCTCACTGCAAACCCCCTGTGCGGCCGTCTGTGCGACCGGGTGGTCAAGGCCGGCGGCTCCTGCGTCCTCACCGAGGTCCCCGAGATGTTCGGCGCCGAGCACCTGCTCATGGCTCGCTGCGTCAATGAGGGTCTGTTCGAGGACACTGTCAAGCTCATCAACGACTATAAGGACTACTTCACCCGTCACAACCAGGTGATCTACGAGAACCCCTCCCCCGGCAACAAGGCCGGCGGCATCTCCACTCTGGAGGAGAAGTCCCTGGGCTGCGTCCAGAAGGGCGGCGGCGCTCCCGTCACCGGCGTGCTGGGCTACGGTGATCCCATCACCCAGCCCGGCCTGAACCTGCTCACCGGCTCCGGCAACGACCAGGTCTCCTGCACCAACCTGGTGTGCTCCGGCGCCACCCTGATCTGCTTCACCACCGGCCGCGGCAACCCCTTCGGCTCCCCCGTGCCCACCGTCAAGGTGGCCTCCAACGGGGCCCTGGCCCAGCGGAAGCCCCACTGGATCGACTACAACGCCGGTCAGGTGCTGGAGGGCTCCTCCTGGTCCCAGGTGGAGGAGGACTTCTTCCAGTACATCCTGGCGGTGGCCTCCGGCGAGAAGCGGACCCGCAATGAGGAGAACGGCTATAAGGAGATCTCCGTTTTCCGCGACGGCGTCATCCTGTAAGAATTATATTGAAAAGCTTACATACAGAAGGAGAAATTACAATGAAAGTTGTTACCTTTGGCGAACTGATGCTCCGCCTCCAGCCCTACAACTACGAGCGCTTTGTCCAGGCTGACCACGTGGAATTCACCTTTGGCGGCGGCGA